>Ga0214472_10002443_pt1 | contig 20021 bp, 21 predicted proteins | sample RVTome_6_FD_207662 | JGI IMG/M metagenome (GOLD analysis project Ga0214472, IMG submission 207662) | Soil microbial communities from uranium-contaminated site in the Upper Colorado River Basin, Wyoming, United States - RVT140D175 | ecosystem: Environmental > Terrestrial > Soil > Contaminated >...
GATCGACCCGGTCGACGGAAACCACCTCGATCAGCCCTACCGGGGTTCGGAGACGCGAACCGGTCTTGACTCTGGCCGTATCCCACTTACGGTACACGGCCTCGACCCGACCCGACTCGATCCCTCGCAAAACGTCGTGCTTCAACAGCATCGTCAAGGACGATAGAGACAAGAGCCCCCCGAGGAGCCTCCTCCTGGGGTACTCCCCACAAGACCCCCCTCCGGGGTACTCCCCCCGAGAACCCCCCTCCCCCCTTCGGGTTTCTCCCCCCAACGCTCACTTCGTTCGCTGGGGGGAGAAACAGCTCACTTCGTTTGCTGGGGGGAGAAACGGCTCACTTCGCTCGCTGGGGGGAGAAATGGGGGGAGAAACGGCGGCGAGACGACGTCTCGACGCTGCGGCGACCAGCGCCCTCCGGTGGTCGTCGACCACTGCCTGGTTGAGGTTGGGGTTGTACTGACTCATCATCGGTGCCTTCTCATGTTCCGGTCTGTCTGACGGAGAGGGAGTCGACGACTCAGAAAGGTCACGGAAGACCCGGCGCTGCAGTCGTCACGGTTGTCGAGTTGCGGCAGGCCGGCTTCTTCAAAGGAGAAAGCCGCCTCAGCGGCGGCTCAGAGAAGACGAAGGTGGACGATCAGTCAGACCATCGACTTCCTTCCCGAACCGGCGCAAACCGCGCTCTTGTTCATTGCGATTCCCATCAACGTCACCTTTCTTCCCGCAAGTTGCGGAGGCTCAATATGGCGACAGCTGGGACTGACTGTCAAGGCATTTAGATCCAAAAGGGTCAACCGAGAAAGGGAATATCGCCTCTGGCGGTTGTCGTCACCTCGCCACATCCTGGGAGCAGGAGGATCTGTCGATGAAGACGATCTCCACGAATGAACGACCTCTCTCGCTCAGGGCGATAGGCGGTGGGCTGGCAGGAGCCACTCTCGGTTTCGGGGTGGGGTACCTGATCTACGGCTGGCTCAACCCCATGCTCGAGGGCAGGGATGATTGGCTCGAGGAATTTCAGGGCGCACTGTTCAACATCGTCCCCCTGTGCATCGTGGTCGGTGCTGCCGCGGGCTGGCTGCTGGTCAGGAGACTCGGCCGCCGGTGATCATTGAGTCAGTTGGTCGATAGCGAGAAGCGGCGAGCGCGACCCGATCTTCCGGCCACAAACCGCTCTTCGTGCCTGCCGAGCTTGGTCAGATTCGAGATGAGCACGGCTCCAAGCACCGCCAGTGCCATCGTTGAGAAGGTGAGTGATGCCAGCCAGGGCCAGGGCATGCCGGCGGCGTCGAGTTCGGTCGCGCGGGCTGACGCCATCACGGTCAGTCGCTCCAGCTTCTCAGAAGCGAGGTCCTCATCAAACCCAGCCGCGGCGCCGGAAGCGACAACGACGTCAACCTGAGTGGGCGGCGGCTCGGGGAAGATCGTGAGCCTGCTCCGATGCTTTGGGTACCCGTAGCCGAGCATCATGTCTGTTTCCGAGATGTCGTCTACAACCACCCTCACCCCAAGGTGACGTCTGTCGGCAAAGGAGTGATCGATAGCGTCGAAGTCGAGCCGCGACTCTACCCAGGTTTCCCCGAACCTCGTCTGGACGGTTGCCTGGGAGGAGCCGATCTCGACACAGGTACCACCTTGTGCGTCGCAGTCGAGCAGATAGACCGAGAGGACTCCTGTCTTGACGGTGTCGAAGGCCGCAGGAGCACTCCAGATGACCACCGAGGGATAACCGGTGAGCCGTCTCCCCGTCATATCGCCCTGCCACTGCTGAAACCTGGTTCCGTCGGTCTCTTCCAGGCCAAGCGTTGACCGTTCCAGGGACAACCCGGGGTAGATGTCCCGACCAAGGTCGAAGTTGGGCATCTCGCCCCCACTTGGAGAGGACACCAGTGAGCCGATGGGGAACCCATCAGGCCCAAAGTAGAACGACTCCTGCTCCGAGGCGGAGGCGACCGGGACGAGAACCACCACCAGCAGGGCGATCATGACGCCCCGAGCTGCCGCAAGACCCCACATCCTTCAACGCACCCCGGCTTCCATCGGCATCGCCAAGGGAGCAGAATCGTCGACCTCCCCGGCGAGAGGGAGCGAGACCGAGAAGTGGCTCCAACTCGGATCTCTCCTGTAGCTGATTTGCCCACCCATCAGGTCGCTGAGCGTGCGCGCGACCGGTAGACCGGTGCCAGTGGGGCGTGACCGTCGGCTGTGCTCCAGTAGGTCGAGGTAACGCTCGAAGACCATTGCACCGATCTCGGGAGGAAGACCTGACCCATCGTCCGAGACCGTGAGTCGAACGGAGTGCTCATCCTGAACGGCCCAGACGGCTACCCGACTCCCCCCATGGCGGATGGCATTGCTCACCAGTGCATGGAGCACCTGTCGCAGCACGTGGGGGTCGGTCACGACTGCGATGTCGGGTACCACCACCTTCAATTCGGGCCGCACCCGGCGGTAGTCCGCGGCCACCGCCAGCGCCTCCGCCCTCAGGCTGCACCGCCGGGGATGGACGGTGATCTCAGGCGAGACGCCTACCAGGAACTCACCGGCTGCCCGGTTGGCCACCTTTTCCAGTTCGATCGCAGCATCGAATTCTGCCTCACGCGCCAACAGCCGGGCCCTGGCCAATCGCCAGAAGATCACCATCATCACGGCAGGGACGATCAGTGTGAGCAGGATCTGGAATGCGGGGAGGACCCCCAAGAGGCGAGACAGCAACCCGGCGAGCAGAGTCAATCCGACCAGCGAAACGCCGACAGCAACCGCCCGCATCCGGTCGGCCGCGACCTGCTTGATCCTGCTTGACAACGTGGCCATGCTGTGTTTATCGACCGTTTGTGGCCCGTCTATAGGGTTCGACGGTCATATGCACGTTTCCAAAGGACGACAATCGCGTCGTGCGCAAGCTCTGGGCATTCGTCAGGCTCAGTCGGCCCGTTTCCTGATCGGAGGCGCCTTGATGCACGCGCTCGGCGGCTGCTGCCCGTCGCAGGAAAACTGGCGGTAACTCTCCGAGATGCTCTCGCCCTATTTCAACGACAGCCAACTAGGATCGGGCCTCTTGGCCACCACATCGTCCTCCGTGATCGCTCGCCGCCCTGCGCCTGTATAGAGGCCGGCCCATCATGACCAGTTGGGGGGACAAGCTGGCGGCCTCGGCCCGGGAACGACTGAGCTCAGTGGTCGTCGCTACCGCTCTGGCCGCCCTCATAGTCCTGGGTGTCCTCGCCGTGCTGGTTTTCACCGTGAGAGCGCTGCAGACCGCGTCCTCGACTGCAGCAATGACCGTCGCGGTGGTCGAAGTGACAGAGGATGCGCTCGCCACTACGGCTGCGCTCCAGGAGGAGCGGGCGTTGGGCTCGATCATGACCCACGACTTTGCCACCTACCGCGCCTTGTATGAGGAGGCGATCACCCGCACCGATCTGGCGTTTCAGGATCTTCGGGTGGCCTGGTCACGGCATCGAACACAGGTCCCATCCACGGCAACGCCGCCAATCAGCGATGTTCTTGCCGCTCAAGTCTCTTTGACCGACTTCCGCGAGGCCACCCTGACCCCCAATGGCGAGTCCACCTTTTCCCTGTACACCGAAGTCGTCGGCCTCTCCCTTGCGGCAACTCTGGATCTGATGAAACAAACCGACGACCCGGCGCTGAGTGATCGGGCCCGGATCATCGCCGACCTGCTCAATGTCTCCGAGGCACTGCATGCCCGGCGATTCATGATCCAGGAGGCGTTGGCCGCCAACGAAGCGATGTCCGAGGAGTCTCTTCTCCAGTTCGACGTCGTGACCAGCAACCTGAGGCAAGGCCTCTTTCAGGCCAGGTCACTCGCCGAGGGCAGCGACCTCGAGGCCGTCGAGGAGATCATGTCCGGGCCGGCGGCGGAATTCTCCGAGGACCTGGTGCAGGTCGTGACCTCGAGCGACGACATCGATCACGGAATCACTGTCGAGGCGTGGTTCGACGCCGCTTCAGGGCGTATCGATCTGGTAAACGACCTCATCCCGCGAATCCATGCCGACGTGGCCGGGGCGGCATTCGACACTCTCAATCGTGCCGAGCGTGACCTCTGGAGCCGCTCCATCCTGCTCAGCGCCCTATTCATCCTGGCGATCCTGGTGGCCAGCAATGCGGTGTTCGCCACCAGGGAACGCGGTGAGGCTTTGGCCGAGTACGGACAGCTCACCGACGGGCTACGTGCCTGGTTCGTGGCCGCATCATTTCCCGATGCCGACAACGTCGACATCGCCGCGCGCTACGTCCCGGCTTCGATCCGAACCATGTCCGGGGGCGACTGGTATGACGTCTACCAGGTCGGCGACGACCTCGCCGTGGTGATTGGTGATGTTGCAGGGCACGGTGCCGAGGCGACTGCCCAGATGGCGCAGCTGAGAAACATTCTCCGCGGTCAATCCACCGCGCTCACTTTGGAACCTGCAGATCAGATCGACCTGCTCAGCCGGGCAATATTCGAGTCGGGCATCGTGGCAACGCTGACCTATGGGTTGCTTGACCCGGTCACAGGGGAGTTCATCTACACCCGGGCGGGGCACATCCCCCTTCTCATTCGGACAGCGTCGGGTGGGGTGCGCATCGAAGAGGAGGCTCCCGGACCACCGGTGGGTGCCGGCATCGACCTGGAGAGAGAGCAGAAAGTCACCCGGCTCGAGCCCGGGGATACCCTCATCCTGATCACAGACGGTTTGGTCGAGGGTCTCGATCGGGACATCGACCTCGCCCTCGATCAGATCGCCAAGATCCTCGCCCGAACGGAGATCTCGTCCGAAGAGCTTCTCGATGAGCTGTTTTCGATGAACACCGAGACGCCAATCGACGACGCCGCTGCCTTGCTCATCACCTGGAACCCACTCCGATCGGCTCAGGTGACTGCTGAGACTTCGTCTCCGTCCACGTGAACGCCGCGAGAGAGACTTACCCCCGGGAGGCGGGTCAAACCGATCCCGAACTTGAAGTGAGTCGGTTTCGGAGGGTGTCGAGGGCGCGTGTGATCAGACGAGACACTTGCATTTGTGAGACACCGACCACCTCGGCGATGTCCGATTGCGTCATGTCCTCGAAGAAGCGGAGAAACAGCACTTCCTGCTCTTGCGAATTCAGGTCCGAGATCAGAGGCTCGATCGAGTACCAGATGTCGGCGAGGTCGAAATTCTCGTCGTCACTGCCCATTATGCGCAGGAGGTTGGTCTCTTCGTGCTCGGAAACCGGCGCGTCCAACGACTTGGCGTTGTAGGAGAGTGCCACGTCAATGGCGGCCTCGATCTCGTCGACGGGACGACCCATCTCCTCGGCCAGCTCAACGGCGTCAGGGGCTCGTCCCAGTCTCTGCTCCAGCTCGGCCTTGACCCGATTGACCTCGACCATTGAGTCGCTCAGTGACCTGGGGACCCGAACCGACCAGGTCGTATCCCGCAGGTAGCGTTTCAGAGTCCCGATGATCGTCTTGCGGGCATAGGTCGTGAACTTGACACCGAACTCAGGGTCGAAGCGATCGATCGCGTTTACCAACGCAATCGACGCCGCCTGACCCACATCGTCGAAGTGAGCTCCCCGACGTCGGTAGCGATTGGCGACAGACGTGGCCCAGCCCACATAGCGGGAGAAGATCTCGTCGCGTGCGTCCCGGTCGGAGGCGACCAAGGCAAAAAGCTCCTCGTCCGGCAGATGGGCAAGGGTCTGACGCCGGACAGTTTCTATCTCGAACCAAAGCCCTGTGTCGTCGTGGCTCCACTCATCCGACAAGCGATCGAGGAGCTTGGCCGCGATCTGGTCGCTGGTCGGGTCGACACTTCCCGTAGTGCCCGTGGTCACGCGTACCCGACGTCCGATCTCTTCGACACGCACGAGCAGCGATGCCTCCTCGTCGTAGAGCAGGGTCACGACCTCACTTACCAGCAGGGTCGCATCCACCGCCCGGCTCGATGGTGCGTCCGCGAGCAGAGCCCCGACCACCCTGCGGGCCACAAATGGGGCGCGGGGGCCGTCGGGCAGGTGGACTTCCGCGACCAAGTGGGGATTCGGATCGCCGTCCACCGTCACTCGTCGATCGTTTGGCTGATCAAGAAGGCGTCGCTGACGCTGGTCAGTTCCAGGAGACGCATCACAGCCCCCTCACCTAAGACAAGCCGAAGAGTCCCCCCCGAGTCATCGAGTCTCGATCTCTGGCTGAGCAATACCTTGAGCCCGGCCGAATCCATGAACTCGACTCCTCGCAAATCGAGTACGACCTCCTGGCCCGAAAAGTCCGCGATCGCAGCCTCAACCCGAGGGGCAGAGGCGAGGTCGATCTCGCCGGTGACGACTATCACGTCATGTCGCCCGATGCGCGTGGTCTCGAGGTCGAGTTGCGGTCCTACCCCCATCCCGGCTCTCCTTCTTCCTCGACCATCGGCGGAGGTTACCCTCCGTTTAGATTCGCCTTGAGGGAGCCAACCTCGAACCAGGCCGTCACTTCGCTCCCGTCGCTATCGACCCCCCAACGATCAGCGATCTGATCAACGATGGCGAGACCTCTGCTCGCTTCCGGATCGCGAGAAGGTTTGGGCAATGGCTCGACCCTGAAGGAAGCCCCGATGTGCTGAACGGTGAGACGTATCCCGTGGGCCTCGGAGGCGATCGTCAACGTGATCTGCTCTCCATCTCTCAAGCCGCCGTGAATCACCGCGTTGTTCACCAGCTCGGTAACCGCCAGCAAGGCATCGTCGAGACGTGGGTGATCCCCCAACCAGGCCGCGATGACACGCCGCGCCTTCGCTCCGGCGTCGGGGCGCGCCGGAATCATGACATGGTTCATCGGCGCTGGCGGGTTGCCTGGCATGTCCATCATTCCGCGATTGAATTCATGCGGAATCCTCCCATTGATCATCCCCGCTACGGGCCGGTTTCAAACCCAATCCAGGCGGGAATCATCTCTCTGTCTGTCGTGAATGGTATTGCCTTCATGGCAAGAGACGGTGGGAATCATCAGGAGGTGGTTGATCACATGGCCAAGAATCACGGATCGAGCATCAAGGACGACGAACGCTACGAGGCCCTTCGCAACGAAGGTACGAGCAAAGAGAAGGCGGCGCGCATCGCCAACACTCCCCCCGATCAGATGCGACCCAGAGGCGGATCGGGTGCATCGTACGAGGACTGGACCAGGGAGCAGTTGTACCAGAAGGCCCGGGAAGTCGGAATCCAAGGGCGATCTGATATGAGCAAGGAAGAGCTCATCGACGCCCTGCGTCCCTGAGTCGAGCTCGTGCCGGACAACGACCCGCAGAATCCGCCTGGGTCGTCATCGACCAGTCCCGGCGATGACGCCACAACCGATGTCGATGATCAGTTCAGGGCGATCCTGGAGGGGCTGCGCACCACTCTGCCGGGAGTCCAGGTCTTGTTCGCGTTTCTGTTGACCCTTCCACTCCAATCGGCCTTCGACGCCATCCGCGACATGGAGAGATACGCCTACTACGTGGCCTTCTTCGGCTCCGCCGTGTCGTCAGTCCTCTTCATCGCCCCGAGCGCTCATCAGCGTCTCAGGGCCCCGATCACCGGTGTGGAGCGGAGGTCGGAACGGCATCTACAGACGACGGTCAATCTGACCATCGCCGGTACGGCCATCTTTGCCATCTCGTTGACCGCGTCGGTGTTCCTGATCTCTACGTTGGTCCTCACCGACAGTTCTGCGGTTGCTGCTGCCGTGGCAGTCGCCGCCCTCATCGTTTGGTCCTGGTTCTTCGTCCCTCTGGTGACTTTCCAACGAACCTGAAGGACCGAGTCTGATGGCGTGGCCGGGAGGACCAGCCGCGCTCTTCTGCCGGCTGAACCCTCAGGCCAATGAGGCGTCGAGGGTGATCGGGACGTTGCCCTTCAGCGCTTGCGACACCGGGCAATTCTCCTTGGCCGTCTCTGCCGCACCCACGAAGTCCTCCTCACTGATCCCTTCGACGGTGCCGCGCACGGTCAGCTCCATCGAGGTGATCCCCTCGCCGGGCACGAAGGTGGCGGTGGCGCTGGTCTCCAGAGTGGTAGGCGGGGTTCCCGCCTTGGCCAGAATGCTGGAGAAAGCCATTGAATAACACGAGGCATGGGCCGCCGCAATCAGCTCCTCTGGGCTGGTCAGGCCACCGTGCTCCTCGGTGCGAGCCTTCCAGGTGACCTGCATCGGCCCCGCAGCGCCGCTCTCGAGGCTCGTGATGCCACTCCCACTCGCCAGGTCACCTTCCCAGTGGGTGCTAGCGGTGCTTCTCAATGCCATGCGTCGATCCTTTGTTCGGTTTGTCGCGACAATACCCAATGCCGGGAACCGTGGGCCTTGTCGAGTTTGATCTCACCTGGCTCAGCCGACTCACGAGAGTGTCCGATCGGCCGATACCATCTGCCGGCATGCCCACCACCTCTGTCAGAAACGTCGCGCTCGTAGCCCACGTCGATCATGGCAAGACCACATTGGTCGACTCGATGCTTGGTGCGACCGGGGTGTTCGAATCGCATGAGGTCCGGGTCGATCGGATAATGGACTCCACCGACCAGGAGCGGGAACGTGGGATCACAATCTTGGCCAAGGCGGCATCGATCCAGTGGGGCGACACCAAGATCAACCTGGTCGATACACCAGGTCACGCCGACTTCGGAGGTGAAGTGGAGCGGGCCCTGGCCATGGTCGACGGGATACTCCTCCTGGTGGACGCCGCCGATGGGCCCATGCCTCAGACCAGATACGTCCTCTCAAAGGCGCTAGAGCGTCACCTACCGGCGGTGGTAGTGATCAACAAGGTCGACCGGGCTGATGCCCGACCGGACGAGGTCGCCGATCAGGTCTACCAGCTGTTCTTCGACCTCGACGCACAGGATCAGCACATCGAGTTCCCGATAGTCTCAACCGTGGCCCGGATGGGCCGAGCCATGTTGGGAATCGGTGTCCCCGGGGACGAAACCGACCTAGCCCCACTCCTCGATTCGATCGTGAGCACCATTCCGGCGCCGGCGGGCGATCCGGGAGCACCGCTCCAGGCGCTTGTCACCAATCTCGATGCATCGGACTATCTGGGGCGATTGGCGATCGGTCGGGTTGTCGAAGGCACCCTGAATCGAGGCAGCCAGGTCGTCCTCTGTCATGCAAATGACGAGGAGCCGCCTTTGAAGCGGCGACTCACCCAGTTGATGGGCTTCCATGGCCTGGACCGGATCGAGGTCGAGCGAATCGAGGCTGGCGATCTGTTTGTGGTAGCCGGCTTTCCGGAAGTGGAGATCGGCGACACCCTGGCGGACCCGCTCGACCCCCGCCCGCTGCCCCGCCTCTCAGTCGACGAGCCGGTCCTCAAGATGACCTTTGGTGTCAACACGTCGCCGCTCTCGGGCAGCGACGGCAAATTCCTCACCTCGCGCCAGATCCAGGACCGGTTGAAGCGAGAAGTCCTCGGAAACGTCTCCATCCGCCTCGGCCCCACCTCGTCTCCCGAGATCGTCGAGGTCGCCGGTCGGGGAGAGCTACAGCTCGCGGTCCTCATCGAGTCGATGCGGCGGGAGGGTTTTGAGCTCCAAGTCAGCCGTCCGGAAGTGGTGATCAAGGAAATCGACGGGCGCCCTCACGAGCCGGTCGAGAGAGCGGTGATCGACGTCCCCGACGAGTACGTCGGCTCGATCACTCAGGCGGTGGCACCGAGAAGAGGGACCATTGATGGTCTGGTACCCGGCGATCCCGGCCGCACGGTGATCACACTCACCGCTCCGGCAAGGGGATTGCTCGGATTTCGCTCGTTACTGATGACAACCACCCGGGGCACCGCATTGATCCACCAACACCACGACGGTTGGATGCCCTGGGTTGGGGAGCTCCCCCATCGAGTTGGGGGTGCGATGATCTCCGACCGTTCGGGCACCAGCACCGGCTTCGCTCTGGACAACCTCCAGAAGAGAGGAGAGCTCTTCATCGGTGTCGGCGAGCAGATCTACCAAGGCATGATCATCGGCGAGGCCTCGCGCCCAGGAGAGATGGTGGTCAATCCGGCGCGACCGAAACAACTGACCAATATCAGGACTCACGCCTCAGACGAGGCGATCAATCTCAAGCCGGCCAGGGAAATGACGCTGGAGACCGCCATTGAGTGGATCGCCGACGACGAGCTGGTCGAGGTGACCCCAAATGCGATCAGGGTGCGCAAACGCTATCTGAGTGAACCGGATCGAAAACGCTACGGCAAGAAGACGCCGGGAGCCGTGGCTGCCGGCTGAGGCTCATTCGTTCGCGCCGGAGGTAGGAACCCCTCACGGCTTCGCCGGACTCCCCCAAGACCCCCTCCCCCCTTCGGGGTACTCCCCCCAACGCTCACTTCGTTCGCTGGGGGGAGAAACGGCTCACTTCGTTCGCTGGGGGGAGAAACGGACGTCATGTTTCCTCCCCCAGGAGCGGAGCGACGGTTTCCTCCCCCAGGAGCGGAGCGACGTTGGGGGAGGTGGCCCGCTAGGGCCGGAGGGGGTCTTGGGGGAGGTGGCCCGCTAGGGCCGGAGGGGGCTCTTGTTTCCTCCCCCCTTGAGGCAAGAGTCAGGCGGCGTCACCGATGTGAACACTCACCCTCACTGGGGATCGGGCTCCGGTGAGCATCTCGGCCATGCCACCACATGGGCACCGGTAGCGCACGATGATCCCGTGTCCGGTGTTGTTGAGGCCGGCCACATCGGAGGGCCAAATGAGAACCTCCCGCGCAAGCGTGTCACATTGCGCCCGAAACACGAGTTCCCTCCTTGGCGAAAGTCGCCGGATTGCTGGCCCGAGCCGAGCGCGGTGCCCGGAGAGCTTTTGCCTGCCGATAGTTCTCTGCTTGCTTGCGTCGCTCCTCGAGCTGGTCGAACGCCAGCACGTATGCGAGTGCCAGATAACCGTTCACAGAAAGCTCCTCTCTTTACGTAATAGGCGTATTGCTCTATGCACCTTACTTTACCTCGTCACCATGTAACGAGTCAAGTGGGTTTATCTCATTACAGCGACAAGGGGCCGGAACTGGCCGATCACGAGCCGACCTTGGTAGATTCGATGGCGACGCCCGACTACTCCTCCCGGGCTCAGACCCGCAATCGAAGCCGAGACGAGACGATGCCCACATCATCAGTACGCGAGACAACACCGATCTGGTGGCGAATTCACGACGTCGTCGTCGGGTTTCTCTCCGGTTTCGGTGTGGGAACCGTCGCCGGCTTGTTCCTAAACCGGTTGTTCGAGGAAAACGTGGTGGTCCTCATCACCGCGGTTGTCGGTGCCGTGATCGCCATCTACATCCTGATCCAGAATCATCGGGCAGCGAGACGGTTCCTCAACGGTGTGGTCGTGGTCAGTTGGGTGCTACTGGTGCTCTCGGCGGGGTTCCTCGCCCTGCTGGTGTGGGCTGTCGTCAACTTCGAATAGCTCGCTCAGCGATCGGTCGGCCCTCCGAGGGCATATTCAATCGCCTGGTCGAGACTCATGGCCCGTCCCTCGCGATAAGGAATGGCGGCTTCTCCGGCGAGCGCCTCGAGGGTCTCGAACTCGAGCCCTTCCACGGTATTCAGGTCATTTCTCACGATCTCGGTGCCTGACGTGATGCGCAGCCCGTGGAAGGCACCGGCGAGGCGCTGGGCACGGGTGACGTCATCGAGATCGAGGGCCAGCCCGCCCGCCGAGGCTAGGGCGAGCACCACACCGCTCACGTCACGGTGCTCGGCGAACAGTTCTAAACAACGTTGGACGTAGGGCCAGGCGAGCTCGTAGTCGCCTATGCGACGAGCCATGTCCCCCACCTCGAAGAGTCCCCAGCCCATGCCGAACTCGTTGCCGGCCTGCTGGTAGTACTCGATGCTTCGCTCCATGTGCACGATGGCCGCGGCCAAATCGTCGAACCCGTAGGCGGTCAGGTTGCCTCTGGCCCACTCCACGTCCCCGAGGCCGCCCACACTGCCCAGCCCTCGGTACAGGCTCTCCGCTTCGTCCAGAGCGGTCGCCGCGGCCTCGGGGTCCCGGGCATCACCGAACACATGGACCAGGGAGTAGTTGTAGAGAGCGTTGGCGATCTCGGACGGGTCGCCCAGGGTCTTCTGGATCTCCAGAGTCTCCTTGTAGATCCTGGCCACGGCATCCATGTCGCTCTGCCACCAGAGGATGCCGCCGAGGGCTTCCATAGCCTTGGCCCGGAGCTTCAGATCCCCTCCTTGGAGAGCAAGGACCCTGTCGAGCCATCGCCGGGCCTCGTGGAGATGCCCACGCGCCTGCCAAAACCTCCATGCGGCGGCGGAGAGACGGTAAGCGAGATCCACCTCCCCGGCCGAGAGGGCCCGATCGAGAGCGCTACGGATATTGTCGTGGTCGTGCTCGAGCAAATCGAGCCACTCCTTGCGGTCCTTTCGCACCAGCTCAGGGGCCGCCATCTCTACATACTCGGTGTAGGCGTCGAGATGCGCACGGGCCAAGTCGTCTGCCTCGCCCGACTCCTCCAGACGCTCGGCGGCGTACTCCCGAATCACGTGCAGCATCCGGAGCCGGGGATGACCGTCGGTGTCGACCCTTTTGATCAGGCTGTGATCGACGAGCCGGGAGAGGACATTGATCAGGTCGTCGCCAAGGTCCCCCGAAGGCCCGCACACGTCTTCGACCTGTTCCAACCTCGCCCCACCGGCGAACACCGAGAAACGGGCAAACAGCTTCCGCTCCGGCTCGGCCAGCAGGTCGTAGCTCCAGGAGATGGCGCCGTGGATAGTGCGTTGCCGCTCGGGCAGATCTACCAAGCCCGAGCTCAACATGCGGGCATCGAGGCGGTCGAGGATCTGCTCGACTGGCAGCAGCCGCAGTCTCGACGCCACTAACTCTATGGCCAGCGGAAGACCGTCAAGCCGACGCACCAGCTCGGCTACTACGGAGACGATCTTCTCGGTGACCCGAAAGTCAGGGAGGACCGACATCGCCCGGTCGGCGAACAGGCGAACAGCCTCTGACTCGGCGGCGTCGAGCCCGCTTGTCTCACCTGGCTCGACCAGACCCAAAGGAGGGATTGGCATCTCTTGTTCTCCGCTGATGCGGAGAGGCGCCCGCGAGGTCACCAGCACCTTGGTTCGGGGCGAGGCCCGGACCATGTCGGCGACGACCGGAGCGGCATCGAGCAGCTGCTCGAAGTTGTCGAGGACTATCAGGTATCCCTTGTCCGCCAGATGGGAGAGGAGGTGCACCGCCGGCGTCTCGTCCCGGGTCGAGGCCTGGACCCCGAGTGATTCCAGGATACGAGATGGCACGATGTCGACACTCGTCACCGGGGCCAGCTCGACGAAGAAGACACCGTCCGGAAAGCTGTCCGCCAGCTCGGCCGCAACCTGAAGGGAGAGCCTGGTCTTGCCGGTGCCACCAGGCCCGGTGAAGGTGAGCACCCGGGCCGTCCCGAGCAAGCGGATCGCCTCGGCCACCTCCTTCTCCCGGCCGACGAAGCTGGTCAGCAGGCGGGGCAGATTGTTGGGGATGGCGTCAAGTGTCCTCAGCGGAGGAAACTCGCTCTGCAGCCCTTCACACACCAGCTGGAAGATCGCTTCCGGCTCGAGGAGATCCTTGAGTCGGTGCTTGCCCAGATCGCGAAGACTCACCTCCGGAGGAAGCTGACGCTCGACCAGAACCGTGGTCGGCTCTGAGAGGACCACCTGCCCGCCGTGGGCGGCATCGGCGATTCGTGCCGCCCGGTGGACATCCAAGCCGACGTAGTCGGCACCACCGAGAGTGCCCAACCCGGTGTGGAGACCCATCCGCGATCGGACGGCCCCATTTTCGGGCCAAGGATGCTCCATGAGGGCCCGCTGGGCGGCGACCGCCGCCACGAGGGCGTCGCTGGCCGAGGGGAACACCGCGAAGAAGGAGTCGCCTTCGGTCTTGACCACGACACCCTTGTTCGTGGCGATCGCCCGGCTCACTAGCTCGTTGTGTGCGTCGAGGACCGATACCCACCCATCACCGAGGGTCTGGACCAAACGGGTTGACCCTTCGATGTCGGTGAAAAGGAAGGTCACGGTCCCGGTGGGCAGCGATTGAGGAGACACCGCTCAGATTCCACAACCGATAAAGGACGACACCAGCCGAAACGATAGTTCAGGCCATCCGGCCCGGCGCCACTAGCCGACCGCCTCGATGACTTTCTTCCCGTAGGCCTCGAGCGTGCCGTCCATGTCATCGTGCATCAGATAGATCCCGAAGTGGTCGACACCCATCGACTTCAGTAGGGAGAGTTTCTCGATGTGAGCCTCGATCGGGCCCAGCACACAGAACCTGTCGACGATGTCGTCGGGCACGAAGTCGGTGGACGGGTTTCCCGACTTGCCATGGTGGTCGTAGTCGTAAGACTCCCTGGCTTTGATGTAGTCGGAGAGAACTGCGGGCACCTTCGCGCTGTCGTCCCCGTAGCGACCAACCATGTCGACCACGTGATTGCCGACCATCCCCCCAAACCAGCGCAACTGATCCCGTTGGTGAGCCAGGTCTTCGCCGACGTATGCCGGGGCGACCACACAGATCTTGATCTCGTCGAAGCTCCTGCCGGCATCCGACGCCGCCTGACGCACCGCGGAAACCGTCCACTCGAGGATCTGAGGGTCGGCCAGTTGGAGGATGAAGCCGTCGGCGTGTCGACCGACCGCAGCCAAAACCTTCGGGCCGTATCCGGCGACCCACATCGGTAGGTCCCATCCGTCGGAGATCCAGGGCATGCTCAGCACCCGCCCGTTGTATTCGACCTCTTCGCCGGCAACCAGACCCTTGATGACCTGCATCGCATCCACCATCGCTTCGAGCGTCTTGGGCTGGCGACCGATATAGCGCAGAGCCGAATCACCACGTCCCATGCCGCATATGGTCCGTGGCCCGTACATGTCGTTCAGAGTCGCAAACAATGAGGCGAGGACCGTCGAGTCCCTGGTGCCGGGGTTGGTGACCATAGGTCCCACCACAAGGTTCTCGGTCTCGGCAAGGATGCGGGAATAGATGACGAATGGCTCCTGCCACAGGACGTGGGAGTCGAAAGTCCAGGCGTGGCTGAACCCAAGCGCCTCCGCCCGTACAGCCATATCTACCACGGCGGATGCCGGCGGGTCGGTCTGGAGAACCACCCCGAAGTCCATCAGTTCCCAGCCAATGTCGAGTCCATCTCCCAAACTTACCGCACCGCTGTTACTGCGATTGGGACCGTGAGAAGTACGGACCTGTGGCTCGCCACAAGGTGAGCGGTGGTTGACGGCCGGATACCCCTCCGATAGGTTCCTGCTCACATGCTCGCTACCCGGATGATCCCCTGTATGTGCATGGCCCTATTCGAGCCGTGCGGTCGAGACGTGTAGCAAGCACACCAACCAATAAGTGGATCCGCACCGGCATCGGCGGCGGATCTTTTGTTTCCGAAGCGGTTGGCGGGCAGATCTCGAGACGGGAGACACCATGTCCGCCGACGATCTCAGACGAGACTCAGCCAGAGCGACCGAGAAGGAGTCGATCAGATGACCTACCCGATCTCTGATCAGACCAGGTTCTTCGACCTGGCGAGCGGTCTCACGCTGGAGAGCGGCGAGACACTGCCCGAGGCGCGGGTCGGGTACCGGACCTGGGGTGAGCCAAGCAGCGAAGCCATTCTGATCTGTCATGCACTCACGGGCAGCGCCGACGCCGACGAGTGGTGGGAAGGCTTGTTCGGCCCTTCTCGGTCCTTTGACCCCGATCAAGACTTCGTCATCGCGAGCAACGTCCTCGGGGGTTGCTACGGCACAACCGGTCCCACTTCGACCAAGCCGGGGAGCGACCGTTGGTATGGCGGAAGCTTCCCCCAGGTCACGATCAGGGACATGGTCGGTCTCCAAGCCAAGCTTGTCGACCATCTCGGCGTCGAAACCCTGCGTCTGGTCATCGGTGGCTCGATGGGGGGGATGCAGGCACTGGAATGGGCAGCGCTTCAACCGGAGCGGGTGAAAGGGGCCGTGGCGATCGGTGTCGGAGCCCACCACTCGGCCTGGAGTGTCGCCTTCTCCGAGGCACAGCGAGCCGCGATATGGGGCGACCCCAGGTTCCAGGACGGCGACTACCAGCCGGGCGAAGGCCCGGACACCGGGCTCGCCGTCGCCCGGATGGTTGCCATGATCTCCTACCGGGGCAAGGCCAACTTCCAATCGAGGTTCGCTCGGAGAACCGTCGAGGACGAGTTCGAGGTACGCAGCTATCTCCGTCACCAGGGCCGCAAGCTGGTGGAACGCTTCGATGCCAATACCTATCTCAGATTGATGGATGCAATGGACAGCCACGACCTCGCCCGGGACCGGGGTGACGAGGATCGGGTCCTGGCCAGTATCAAGACCCCGGTGCTCGGTGTCGGGATTTCGAGTGACATTCTCTACCCCTCGTCTGAGGTAGAGGATCTGGTATCACGATTGCCCAATGCGAGATATCAGATGCTTCACGCGCCGCAAGGCCACGACGCCTTCCTGATCGAAACAGCCAACCTCGATGGCATCGTGAGCCGATTCAAGAACGACCTGGTGAGAGGAATCACGCCTGCCGACGACATGACGACCGGTAGAGGTCGGTCTGCCTGGATCTGAGCGACGGCGGCGCGGCACTACCGTGTTGCCGCATCGGCCAAACATGTCTGTTCTTCCTCTCCCCCTTCTCCCCGACACCGCAACCGTCGACTCCACCGGGCATCTGTCGATGGGTGGCTGCAACGTCGCCGAGCTCGCCGCCGAGTATGGGACACCTCTCTTCGTCTACGACGAGGCCCACTTGCGTCTGCGCTGCCGAGAGGCCGTCGCCGCCTTTCCTGACGGAGTCGCCTATGCAACCAAGGCATTCCTCTGTGGTGCGATGGCACAACTCGCCCATGAGGAAGGGATGCATCTCGATGTGGCCACCGGCGGGGAGATCCACATCTCCTTGGCTGCCGGAGTCCCAGCCGGTCGACTTGTCTTCCACGGCAACAACAAGTCTGTGACCGAGCTGCGCCAGGCGCTGGTCGCCGGCGTGGGACGGATAGTCATCGACTCCATGGTCGACTTCGAGAGGATCGAGGCACTCGTCGCCGAGGGCACTCAGATCCCCAACGTCCTCATCAGGATCAATCCAGGGGTCGAAGCGCACACCCACGAGTTCTTGCGAACCGGTGGGGTCGACTCCAAGTTCGGGATCAGCATCGACGGTGGGGCGGCGGCAGAGGTCATCTCGCGAGCTAGGTCCTCGAGCGCGATGAACCTCATCGGAGTGCATGCCCATGTGGGAAGCCAGGTATTCGATGTCGGCTCATTCGAGAAGGCAATCTCACTGATCGGAGAGTTCGTGGCCCCCCTTGACATCGAGGAGCTCTCGATCGGCGGTGGGCTTGGAGTTGCCTATGTCGAAGGCGAGGTTGCCCCGACTCTGGCCGAGTGGGGCAAGGCAATCCAACAGGCCGCAGTTGCCGCAGGCATCTCGGCCAGGATCGTGGCCGAACCGGGAAGGTCGATAGTGGCCCAGGCGGCCATCACTCTGTACACGGTGGGGACGATCAAAGAGATCCCCGGCATCCGGACCTACGTCTCGGTCGACGGCGGGATGAGCGACAACCCGAGACCGGTGCTGTATGGAAGCGGGTACGAGGTGTTCGATCCGAGAAGGACCATCACCAACCGTACTCGTGAGATCCGCCTCGTGGGAAAGCACTGCGAGTCAGGCGACGTCCTGGCGTGGAGCGCCCGTGTGCCGGAGGGACTAGCCGTGGGCGATCTCCTCTCCACCCCGGTCACCGGCGCCTACGGTCATTCGATGGGCTCCAACTACAACATGATCCGCCGGCCGGCCGTCGTCTTCGTGGCTAACGGTGAGGCTCGCCCCGTAGTGCGGAGAGAGACCAACGACGACTTGATCGCACGCGACCTGATCCTGGGTTAGTGCCACTAACCGGAGCTGGTGAACTCGTCGGCGAAGCCTGCCGAGCGCGTCTCACATGGATCGTCGATCAGTGTCAGGCGGAGGGTATCGCCGTCGATCGCCGTCTCGTAGACGCCGGTCTGGCCGGGGCATTGCCCCGATGTGCCGGTGACAAAATTGAACTCGGTTCCGTCGCGTGCCACGAAACCTCCCATCAAGGGCTGCTCCGGGTCTTCGGGGTTGAGCACCAGGAACTCACCGGCGTCGTTGACCTGCAGGATCAGAGTGCCATTTTCCCAGTTCCCGGTGAGATCGGACAGGGCCGGCTCGGAGATGGTGGTGGTGACAGTGATGCTGGTCGCGGTGGTGGAGCCGCTATCGAGCGAAGAGGTGGTGGAGGTCTGCCCGGCACCAGCTGTGGAAGTGGTGCTTGTGGTTACGCCACAGGCGACCAGCACCAGTGCCAGCCCGATGACGAGGACCCCGCGCCCCGGAGTCAACCGTGGGTCGGAAAGCCGAGGTCGACGCCCCGGTGAATCGGATCTGCCCATCTCGAGATCACGACCTTTTGCCTCGTGTAGAAGTGCACACCTTCCGGGCCGTAAATCGCATGGCTCCCGAAGATGGAGTCCTTCCAGCCCCCGAAGCTGTAGAAGGAGAGGGGTACGGGGATCGGCACATTGATCCCAACCATGCCGACCTCGATCTCGGATTGGAACTTCCGCGCTGCCCCACCATCGTTGGTGAAGACCGCGGTCCCATTCCCATAAGGGTTCTCGTTGATCAGTCTGATCGCATCTTCGAAGTGCTCCATTCGCACCGTGGACAGGACCGGACCGAAGATCTCGTCGGTGTAGATCGACATGTCGGGGGTGACGTTGTCGAACAGGGTCGGCCCGAGGAAGAAACCGCGCTCATGGCCTTCGACCACGATGTCACGTCCGTCGGCAACCAGCTGAGCACCGGCCGCTTCACCGGCGTCGACGTAGCCTCGAACCTTGTCCAGATGCTGTTTGGTTACCAGAGGGCCCATCTCGACCCCGATCTCGTCACCGGGCCCGACGTTGAGCTTTTCGATTCTCGCGGCCACGCCCTGAATGAGCGGGTCGCCCGCCTCGCCCACTGCGACGACCGCCGAGATCGCCATGCACCGCTCCCCCGCCGACCCGTACCCTGCCGACACCGCAGCATCGGCGGCGAGGTCGATGTCGGCGTCGGGAAGGACCACCATGTGGTTCTTGGCCCCTCCCAAGGCCTGCACTCTCTTCCCGTGACGGGTCCCGGTCTCGTATATGTAGCGGGCGATCGGCGTCGATCCGACGAAGGAGATGGCGGCGACCATCGGATGAGTGAGCAGGGAGTCGACGGCTTCCTTGTCCCCGTGCACCACGTTGAAGACACCTTCGGGTAGCCCAGCCTGGGCGAGTAGCTCGGCAGCGAGCAGGGAGCACGACGGATCCTTCTCAGACGGCTTGAGGATGAAGGTGTTGCCACAGGCTATGGCGATCGGGTACATCCACATCGGGACCATGGCAGGGAAGTTGAACGGAGTGATTCCGGCCACAACTCCCAACGGCTGGCGAATGGTGTAGGTGTCGACCCCGGTCGATACCTGCTCGGAGTACTCGCCCTTGACGAGATGGGCGATATTGCAGGCGAACTCGATCACTTCCAGACCGCGCTGGACTTCGCCCAACGCATCTTCGATCGTTTTGCCATGCTCGGCGGTGAGCAGCTTTGCGAAATCGAGCTTGCGTGCCGCCACCAGCTCTCGGAAGGCGAACATGACGTTCTGACGATGTGCCAGAGAAGAGAAACGCCATGACTCGAAGGCGCGTCTCGCCACCCGGACCGCGGCGTCCACATCGGCCGTGGAAGCAAGTGCCACCTCTCCGGTCTGGTCACCGGTGGCCGGATTGAAGACCGGTCCGCCGCGGTCGGTGGTCCCGGCGGTGAGTTGACCGTCAATCCAATGCTGGATCTGCTTCATGACCCAATCGTACCTGAGGTTGGTAGCGCCAGGAGTCCCCCCTCCCCGGCTACGCCAGTACTCCCCCAAGACCCCCCACCCCCCTTCGGGGTACTCCCCCCAACGCTCACTTCGTTCGCTGGGGGGAGAAACGGCTCACTTCGTTC
>Ga0214472_10002445_pt1 | contig 20014 bp, 20 predicted proteins | sample RVTome_6_FD_207662 | JGI IMG/M metagenome (GOLD analysis project Ga0214472, IMG submission 207662) | Soil microbial communities from uranium-contaminated site in the Upper Colorado River Basin, Wyoming, United States - RVT140D175 | ecosystem: Environmental > Terrestrial > Soil > Contaminated >...
AAGACCGGCCTCAGGCGTGTGCCGAAGCCGCCGCACAGAATCAGTGTGTCCATCACGTCAAGTCTTGCATCAGACATGGAGCAGGGTGTCCCATTGCGCAGGACTGCAGACAACACGCGCGACCCGCAATCCGAAGGTGGTTCTGCGCTCAGCGGTTGACGCGCGACAACTCCTCGTCGTGCGAATAGTAGATGATCTGGCTCCCGAGATAGTCGAAGCGCACGGGCACGTGCAGCAGGCTGCTTAGCGCGTTCCTGATCGCCTCTTGACGCGCCGGGCGCGCAAAGAACAGCATGAATCCCCCGCCGCCTGCGCCGAGAAGCTTGCCACCGAGCGCGCCGGATTTTATTCCCGTGTCATAGATGAGATCGATGTCGCCGGTGGAAACCGTGGCGGCCATACTGCGCTTTATCCTCCATTGCTCGTGCAGCAGGCGGCCGAAGTCCTCGAGCCTGTCCGTCGGCGCGGTCAGAATCTCTTGCGCCTCGTCTACGAGCCGCAACATCTCCCGCAGTTCGAGCTTGCGGTTGGGAATCTGACTAATCTTGTCTTTCGCGATATCCGATGCCGTGCGGGGGAATCCAGTAAAGAAAAGCATCATGTGCTGCTGCAACTCCTCGATGCGGTCCGGGCGTGCGATGATCGGCGTCACAGAGATCTCGCCCACCCCGCCAAACTCTATTCTATTCAGGCCGCCAAACGCGGCCGCAGTCTGATCCTGAGAACCCACGTGCTCGCCAATGCGGTCCTGCTCGACCCGAATCGCATCGATCGCGAGTTGGCGCTTGGTGGGCATCTCGTGCTTGAGCGCGTACAGCGCGTGCAACAGTCCAACCGTGAACGTCGAGCTCGATCCGAGACCGGAGCGGGCCGGCAGGTCGGCATGGTGCACGATGTCCAGCCCGCGGTCGAAGCCCAGGTACATGAGGCATTCCCGCACCGAGGGATGTTGTATCTCGGCTATGCTCTGCGTCTCCTCCCGGCGGTAGTACCGCACCAGAAACTTGTAATCGTGAAAGGGCGGAAGGTAGCGGCAAGTGATGAAGCAATACTTGTTGATCGAGACGCTAAGCACCGCGCCCTTTTCCTCGCGGTACCACGCCGGGTAGTCGGTGCCACCACCGAAGAAGGAGACGCGAAAGGGCGCGCGGCTGATGATCATGTGCCTGGGTGCCGGGACTCAGTCGACAAAGCGCCCTGCCTCGTCACGCCTTGAAAGTAGGGGGTTCTTCACCGGCCACCAGATCTTGAGCTTGGGGTCGTCCCAGCGGTAGGTGAATTGCCCCTTAGGGTCGTAGTAGGTGCTCTGCTTGTAGTGGAAGGCCGCCTGCTCGGAGAGCACGACATGGCCGTTGCCATGCATTGGCGGAATCAGCACCTGCAGCCGGTTTGCGTCCGAAAGGATGAACGACTGCCACTTGCCAAACTGCCGGGACGCCGTGTCGCAATTCACCACCACCAGGTAGAACCTGCCGTACATGCATGACACCAACTTCCAGGTCTCGGCGTCGCCGTGTATGCCGCGCAGCACGTGGCGCGACGACACCGAGATGTCGTCCTGCACGAACTTCACCGCAATCCCGTGAGCGGCGTAGGTCTTGTCGTTGTAGGTCTCCACGTACTGCCCGCGGAAATCCTCGAACGTGTCCGGCTTGACCAGCAGTACGCCCTCTAGTTCTGTCTTGGATACCTGCATAAACCCTCGCCGTTGGTGTGCGGCTGCGCGCTACCGCGGCCGCCAGGCCACATACGAATAGCCTTCGTGGTAGAAGCTGCCGAAATGAAACCGCCGTACGTCGAGCAGTTCGATCCGGCCGCTAGACTCCAGCGCGCGTAGCGCCGGCAGAAAGCCTTGCAAGTAGCCGCGCTTGCGGTGGTAGCGCACCGCAAGGTAATCGACGAGGTGGTTGTCCTCGTACAGCTCTAGCAACGGCTCCATGTGAACGCAAACCCCCGGCTCGGCGTCCAGCAGATAGCTGAGGAACGCGTCGTGGCGCGCGCCGACCTGCTCGAGCGCGCACATGGTGAGCACGCCGCAGTCGCGGCCGAGCGCGAGCGAACGATCCGGCGCGAAGAAGTCGAAGTGGCGGCCAGTCACGTCGATGTCCAGCGCCTTGCGAATGAGGCTTACCGTCTCATTTGAGGACTTCGACCAGTCCAGGCCGAGCAGCTTCTTGCCGGGGAGCTGGCGAGCCAGCGCCACGAGATTGAAGCCGCTGCCGCAGCCGAACTCGTAGATCGACCGCATCTGCGCGAAGTAGCGGTCGAACAGGAATGCGCGGCAGACCTCCAGCACGCGCAGCTCGTAGCGCGGGCTTGCGGGAATCGCGTAGTCACGGCCGAGGCGAACGGGAAGGCCGGGCGTTATAAAGTGCGGCACCAGCGACTCGGGGCTAAGGCCGGCATCGCGGAAGCGCTGCAGACTATCCGCCCAGCAGCTTTCCCAGATGTCGGAGCGGTGCGCGCCTACCACCGTGGGCTTGTCCGAATCCAGGGTTTGGAGCACACGCAGGATGATGCCGTCCCGCGCCGCCGCGGTGGGCTGTTCGTAGCGCAGGTCCGCCGCGACGATGGCGTCTGTGCACGCCTTGGGCAGGTCGCGCTCCGCCACGCCGAACAGCCTCGCAAAATGGCCCGCCGTGAGTTCCACGCCGATTAGCCGGGCTGCCGCTGCGCGCGGCGGCTGAGCAGATGCAGGCCCAAGACCGCCACCGGCAGCGCAAGGTAGATGGCACCGCTTGCCAGCAGCCGACCAAGACCGGCCACCGGCACGAGCTCGACTGACGCGACTTCGGCGTCGTGCGCCGCGCGCCGCACGTATTCCTCCCGGCTCAGGTTGACGCGGAACACGTGCACCCGGTCAGGTGTGCGGTTGGGCATCACCGCCAGCCGAGCCATCGGCACGAGCCGTCGCGCGCTCACCCGGATGCCAGTCTCCTCTGCGAACTCGCGCGCGGCGCCCTGCACCGGCGATTCGCCGCGCTCGGCGCTGCCCGCAGGCAGCTCCAGGGTCACGTCGCCCACGATCGGGCGCTCCACGCGGATCATCACGACTGCGCGGCTTTCGACCAGCGGCAGCACGACAACCTGCGGCAGATGGTGCTCGATGGTATAGAAGCCGCGGCGCTTGCGCACCGCGAACCACGGATTCTCGTGCAGCAGTTCTCCGGAGGCATTGTGCGCGCGCCGTCTCGCCCCCGCGGCATGCGCCGGCCTGCGCGAGTTGTGCAACATTGCCTGTGGCGCGCGGGACATCTCAGCGCGTCAGAAAATTCTGGCCCGCGCGCACCCGCTGCCGCCAGTAGTCCAGCAGGTCCTGCATGGTCGTCTCAAAGGGGATCTCGGGCCGCCAGCCGGTATGCGCCTGGAACTTCCGCGTATCCGGCACCTGCAGGTCCGCATCGATTGGGCGAATGCGCGATGCGTCCACTTCGACCCTGATGCCCTTCGCCGTGGACAGCGAGAGCAGATGCTCGAGCATCTTGCCGACAGTGCACGAATAGCTGCCACCGATATTGTAGTACGCACCGGGCTGCGGATTCACTGTCAGCAGCAGGTAATAAGCGCGCACGGCGTCGCGTACGTCCGACCAGGTCCTGAGCGAGTCGAGGTTGCCCACTTTGACGACCGGCGGCACTGCGCCCGCCTCGACCATGGCGATCTGCTTGGCAAAGGTCGACTCCGCGAATACGTCGCCGCGCCGCGGCCCCGTGTGCGTGAACATGCGCGTAGTCATGATCTTCTGGCCGTAGGCCTCGGCGTGGAAGCGTCCTACCAGATCGGTGCCGACCTTCGAAATCGCGTAGGGCGACGCTGGATGGAAGCTGCATTCTTCGCTGATCGGGACCATTTCCTTGGGGACACGGCCGTAAACCTCCGAGGACGCGCACACGTGGATCAGCGGATTGAGCCCTTTCGTGCGCCGCAGCGCCTCGAGCAGCCGCGCCGTGCCGATGATATTCGTGTCGTAGGTGTCGAACGGAGCGCCGAAGCTTGTGCCCGGAAAGCTCTGCGCTGCTAAGTGAAATACGTAGTCGGGACGCGATGTCTCGATCGCGTCCTGCAAGGATACGTAGTCGCGCAGGTCGCCGTACAGGAATCGGACCCGGTCTCCGCGGTTCGCGCGCGGCGCGAGATGCGCCACGTTGTCCAGCGGGCTGCGCCAGCGGCACAGGCCGTAGATTTCCCAGTCGGTGCCCTCTAGCAGGTAGTCGGCGAGGTGCGAGCCGACCATGCCGGTGATCCCGGTAATCAGCGCTCTCTGCATGCTCGTTCAAGGTACAACGGAGACTTTGCCGACAACGACAGCGGAACTGTTCCAAGCAGGTCCTTCGTCAATGCGGCCCCGGCATTGCTATTGTGAGTCTTCTCTTCTCATTTCGATCATATCATGGTGATTGCAATATAATTCCACCGCACTAAGCGCGCCGAGCCGAATGCACAACCATTGTTGTGCAATCCCCTGCATCTTGATTTCGTGTCGCGAGCATTCAGGCGGGACGCAGGCATTGGCGGACGTGTGCACATTTCAAGGGCAAGCAGATAGTGCGCAATTCGTTGCCATGGAATCCTGAGCACTTCACTGAAACTCCCGTTGTTTCAGTAATACTGTTTTGTAAAAACGCAGCGAAGACGCTGACGCGCAGCATCGAAAGCGTCGCCGCTCAGACTTATAAGAATTTTGAGTATGTCGTTCAGGACGCAGGTTCGACGGACGGCACGATAGAGATCATTCAGCGCTATGCTAATTCCATCGACGTTCGCTTGGTTTCCGAACCAGATCGTGGTCCTGCCGACGGATTTTGGAGGGCCTTGCAGCGTTGCAAGGGGCGCATTTTGGCTACCTGTCTGGCGGATGAAGAACTGCTTCCTGATGCGCTGGAAGATGCCGTAAAGGTCTTTGCTGAGCGACCCTACCTGGGTGCCCTTACTGGCGACGCCTACAATACTGATGCAAAGGGACGCGTGCTCTCCACGCACAAGGGCGGTCCGTTCAGTTTTGTGCGCTACGTCGCGGCTGAGTACTGCCCGTACTGGTCGTCCAGTTTCTTCAGCATGCAGGCGCTCAAAATGGTCGGCATTCTTGATCGCCGCTGGAGCAGCGACAGTCTGGAGTTTGAGATCTGGTGCCGCTTGGCGGAGGACAACGAGATCATGTATGTGCCCAAGATCTTTTCCAAGTATTCGATACACCCAGCGCAACTGAGCAATCTCGGAGAGCGCGCCATGGCTGAACTCAGCAGCCGCCTACAGATTATGCGCGATCATGTGTTCCGCCCTACCGGTGTATTCGGTTCCGGTGCTGAGGCCTGGCGAGAGCAGTGCATCCTCTTACAACGCGTGAATCTGCTCGAACATCTCTTGCCGTACGGCGGCCAGGCATTGGACCAGCTCCGCCAAGACATCGAGGCGAGCCCGGCGCTACGCAACTTCTTATCGGCCAAGCAACGCGGAGATACTGAAGTCTTGGGCGCCGCAGACACCTATCAAACAATCTTGCGTAGGTTGTATGGGAATGTGGGCCTTCAGCCCGTCTTTTATCTACTGCTAGGTATGTACAAGCGAGCTATCCCGCCCTCGCTGCGGGCGAGCATTTCGCCCGACCTAAAGCGACGAATCAAGCAACTCTTCCGTGTTGCGAGGATTCCATAGGTCGGGTCGGCGCAAGACATGAAAAAGCAGCCGCAGGAAACGGTCTTTGATGCACACTTCTGCAAGGCAGTCCGGAAGTTTGCGACACCAGTTGCCGCGTTCTACGCCGACGTAGCCGGCAGCTATTATGAGCAGAGGGGGCAGATCGAACATGCGCTAGCAGAATGGCAGCGCGCGGAAGAATTGAATAGTGAGGACATCGATTCAAAGGCTTGCCAAGCTGCTCTTAAGTCCACCAACAAGAACGATTGCGACAGATTGGCCGCTCAGCTTCAGTGGGCAAGACGGCATGCCATCAGCCTTCATGATCAAAGTGCGATTGAGTTCACGCCTTTCAGTCACGAAAGGCGAATTGTTGTCGGCTACCTTTGTGGCTGGTGGGATTCATCGACGATCAGAGGCCAAGCCATACCATTCATTTCTATGCACGATCGGTCGAGGTTCAAGGTCATTGGATACTCCCCAGCGAGATGTGGCACCCCAATCACGCGGGTTTTTGATGAGTTCAGAGTCGTAGGAAAGCTTTCGCACGTCGAACTCGCGGAGCTTGTAAGACGTGACAAATGTGACGTCCTAGTCGAGTTTACTGGGTTTTCGCCGAACCACCGATTTGCTGTCATGGGAGCGCGATGCGCGCCCGTACAGATCTCCTATCTGAACCATGCGGGCACGTGCGGGATAGCCAACGTCGACTACGTGATAGGCGACGATGTCGCCCTTCCGGGGGAGTGCAGCGCGTTCTATTCGGAGAAAGTACTTCGCTTGCCCGGATCATTCTTCAACTTCAACTATGACTGGGATAAGTTTCCGGACGCAGGGCCTGCACCGTGCATTAATGCCGGACACCTTACGTTCGGTTGCTTCGGCGGTGAATCAAAGATCAACGACGCGCAGATCTATATGTGGGCCAAACTTCTGTTGGCACTGCCGAGGGCGCGCCTGTTTCTCAGGAATCGAGGTCTCGCTAGCGCGGAGAACCGCGAATTCATGGCGAGGCGCTTCCGGCAGTGGGGCGTCGATGAGTCGCGCCTCAGAATTGAACGAGGCGGAGACCGGTATTCGATACTGAGGAACTATAGCGAAGTGGATATCAGTCTCGATACTTGGCCCTACAACGGGGGCAATACGATAGCGGAATCTCTTTGGCAAGGCGTGCCCGTACTGACAATCCTTGGCGGCACGTTCGCGTCGCGATATGGCGCATCGCTACTGGCGGCTTCTGGATGTGCCGACCTGGTCGCCAGTGACTTGGACGACCTAATACGAAAGGCCCAAGAACTCGATAAGAACAGGTCGCGGATAGTCGGGCTCCGCACTGAGCTGCGCCGAATGATGCACGAGTTCGGATTTTCAGACGTCGACCGATTCTGTCGTAACTGGGAACAGGCCCTCGCGACAGCCGTGAAGAGCGCGCTAGCGACGGAAGCATTGCGGCCGGAGTGATGAGCGTTCTATTGTCGAACGTAGTGGTAGGAAGAAACGATGACTACGGCGGCAGCTATTTGGACCGGCTGGCCACAAGCCTAAATCACCTTGCAGAGAATTTGCGCAAGGAGGGTCGTCAGAATGAGGTTGAAGTCGTGTACGTCGACTGGGGTAGCGACCTACCAGTGGCGGAGGCGGTGAAGCTTACGCAAGATGCGGCGGCGATTGTTCGCTTCGTGGAAGTGGACAGCAAGGTTGCTGCCGAGCTTGGCGAGCCTGGCAGCTTCTACGCGACTCTGGCGGTGAATGTCGGGGTGCGTCGCGCTCGCGGCGATTACATCATGCTTGCGGACTCGGACGGACTCATGCGCCGTAGCGCATTGTCGAGTTTGCTTAGGCTGCTTGATGGAAGGCTTGACCCAGACTTTGATCCAACATGCCACATACTCCCGATTAGGCGTATTCAGATTCCTTACGACATCGTTAGGAGAAAGCCCTCCTTGCGAAGATGGGATGAACTCCTTGGCAACCTGCAGCCCGGCGCGCGCACAGAGTCGCCTGGCACGGGATGTCTGGGAGGATTCTCCGCCGGTCAATTGATGCATCGACACCTGTGGCACGAGTTTGGGGGCTACAACGAATCGCTGAAACGTCCATGGGGTTGGAGCGACAACGAACTCATGCTGCGGGTCACTCAGAAATACGATTGGGCTGATCTTGTGGCTTATGGCGTCATGGCCTTCCACATGGAACATGGGCCCCGGCGCCGCTGGTGGAGTGCGACGGACTTGCCGAAGAGAGATGCGAGCAAGGTGAATAGGATGGACGTTGTTGCGAATGCCTCACCCAATGGTCCGGATTGGGGCCTCGCCAATAGAGACTTCCCTATTCGACGAGCAGCCCCTTCGAAAATCGGCGACGCGCGCGATCCGCTTGGCGACGACGTCGCGCCGCTGCTTCATAAGCTTACTAACAGAGCCTTAATCAAGGCCGCCAGCACGACGCCCTACGTTCGGGACAGCATCAATCGGGTCTTGAATCATTGCAATCGGGCTTATGGCGTAGATGCCAGTGAGAGCGAAGAGGAATGTCTGGCATTGCTGATCAGCTTTATAAGTACGGTCAGCCCGCTTAACTTCATCCATTGCGGCAAACTTGTAGAGCATCTGCTTTTCGGCGTTCTAACTGAACATACCGCAATTCAGACATACCTGATGCGGCCTTGGGACGATGGCGATTCGTCCGAGCAGCCGTGCCATCCAGGTCTGCTGTCTCAGATTCTTGAACACTCGATGTACCGCGGGTACGCGCGAATCATCGGGGGCGATCCCATTGAAGCGCTCGCGAAGTTGCCGCTCCCCGGTGGCATCGAGTTTACTTTCGTGCACACGTCGCAGCGCGAGAGCCAGACGCCGAGCATCGTGGAAAGCGTCATTGCACGTCTTGCGCGAGGGGGCGCGATGGTCATTTACGGCCCGCAAGAGAGTAAAGACATGGAGCGCTATGATCGCGTTGCCAGTAACGAGTTCAGCCCTGCTACCGGTTGTGGCCGGCCGTACGACACAGTGAGGAGACCCTTCAGTCAGTCGCTTTGGATGCATGATCTGATTCGGGTCGTAACTGTCATTCCGAATTGCTTGACGTTTCTGGTTAGACAGCCAGCAATTGCACAAGGCTGAGGAAAGCGGAGCCTTTGGCAGCATCACATCAGTGAAAGGAAAGGCCCCTGCCACTTTCGTGCACCGCCAGTGCTGCTCGCGGAATCTGTGAAGAGCCACCTGTTTGACTGAAAATTGTCGCTTCGGCCCTGTCGGAACCGATCTCAGCGCGAGGGCCGTCTCCGTGATCTCCGAGGCAAGTGGCGAGCCGCTGCTCTCGGTCATCGTTTTTGTACTCAATGCCGCCGGCACCATCCGCCGGGCTCTGGAGAGCGTGATCTCCGCCGACCAACCGCCGGTCGAGCTGCTCGTGCTGGATGGCGGATCGACTGACGGTACTGTAGACATCATTCGCGAGTTCGCGCCGAGAATCGCCTACTGGCGCAGCTACCGTGACGGCAGCGCCGTCGTCGCACTCAATGAAGGTGTCGCGCGAGCCACTGGCGACATCATCTGCCTACTTCCGGCAGATGACTGGCTGGAGCCGGGCGCCCTGCACGTGGTGCGGGAGGCGTTCCGGAACGATCCGGCGCTCGAGGTCCTGACATGCGGCACCCGGGTCGTGCACTTCGGTCCGAATGGACGCCTGGTCGTCGACTCGGAGTTCACCGATCCGCGGGTGCTCGAGTTCACCATGGCGAACATCGTGCGCTTCCCGCTTACCACCGGCCGATTCCTGTTGCGGCGCCTGTACAATGCCGTCGGAGCCTTCGATCCGCAGCTCGGAATCTCGAACGACCTGGACTTCCTTATCCGCGTCCTTGTGACGCGGCCGCATGCAAAGGTGACACCGCAACTTGTCCTCAACTACCGACAGCACGCCGGGTCCCGTACCTTGGGCGGAAATTCCGCGATGATGCTCGAATTGAGGCGCGATTTCGTGCAGTTGGCGGAGCGGCACCTGCCGGACCCGCGGCTATCGGCCGAGGAACGGGACGCGCTTCTGGACCTTCATGGACGGTCTTCGGCACGCCTCGCGTGGCTGCTGCTGTGCTTGGGACGCGTACGGGACGCGGGCAAGGTGCTGGCGCGGGCGATGCGGTTGAACCGCCTGTTCCCTGTCATGATTCCGGTCTGGTTTGCGCTGAAGATCCTGCGTCACGGCCGGTCGTCGCATTGAATCAAAGTGCCTAGTCCGCTTACCTTCCACATTCGCCCCGCGCGCGAGCAACCTCTGCTCGAGTTGGCGGACATCTGGCCGTTCCGGCATCTCTACGTAGTCCTGGTGCGCAGAAACCTGAAGATTCGCTACCAGCAGACCGTGATCGGCATCGGCTGGGCACTGTTGCAGCCGGTCCTCTATGCGCTTGTCTTCACGATCATCTTCGGCCGGCTGGTGGGCATGCCGACCAACGGCATTCCATACCCACTCTTCGTCGTGAGCGGGCTCATCGTCTGGCTCTTTGTCGCACAATCTTTTCCCGTCGCGAGCGCCAGCATCGTGATAAATCCCCACCTCGTCACCCGCATCTATTTTCCGCGCATCATTCTCCCGGTGGCGGCAATGTCCACGGCGATGGCCGATTTCGTTTTCTCGCTGGCCCTGCTGGCGGCTCTCATGGCGTGGTACGGCATTGCCCCATCTATCGGCGTACTCCTGTTCCTGCCCATGCTGCTCGTCGCCATCGCGACGGTGCTGGGCCTGTCGCTCTGGTTCAGCGCCCTTTACGTGCCGTACCGGGACGTCGCGCACCTCCTGCCGTTCATCGTCCAGATCTGGATGTTTCTTTGCCCAGTCGTGTATCCGAGCAACCTGTTGCCAGAAAGATACTCGTTCCTTTACGTTCTCAACCCGATCGTCGTGGTGATCGATACCAGTCGTTGGGCGTTTGCCGGCGGCGCGGCCCCGCAGGCTTATGCGATTGCCGTGTCCTCGTTGACCGCATTTGCAATCCTGCTCAGCGGCTACTGGTACTTCCGCAGGTCGGAAGCGACGTTTGCCGACGTAGTTTAAGGGGCCACCGTCGATGTTTTTCTCTGGAAAGCGCGTACTGGTCACCGGCGGCTCAGGTTTCGTCGGCACCCACTTCGTGCAGGCCTTGCTCGAGCAGGGTGCCCGGATCCGCGTTCCGATCCATCAACGCCCGATGATGGTGAAGGATCCGCGAATCGAATTGGTGCAAGCCGACCTGACCCGGCTCGAGGACTGCCGCTCGGCGTGCCAGAGCATGCAGTACGTGATTCACGCCGCGGGGGCGGTCGCAGCGGCGGGCGTGACGGCCACGAATCCGATGGCTGCCATGACTACCAACCTGGTCCTGACGTCGCAAACGCTGCAGGCCGCATGGGACGTGGGCATCGAGCGCTATCTCGTCTTCGGCAGCAGCACCGGATATCCAGTCACCACGCATCCGGTAAAGGAAGAGGAGATGTGGAGCGGGCCGACGCATCCTTCTTACTTCGGCTATGGCTGGATGCGCAGGTATCTGGAGCGTATCAGCGAGTTCGCGGCCTCCAAGTCCAAGCTCGGCATCGCGCTGGTGCGCCCGACGGCCGTCTATGGCCGATACGACAATTTCGATCCCGTGACCAGTCACGTGATCCCGGCGCTCATTCGGCGGGCTGTCGCCCGGGAAGATCCGTTCGAGGTGTGGGGTACGGGCAACGAGGTGCGCGATTTCCTGCACGTCACCGACCTGGTGCGCGGCTGCCTGCTGATGCTCGAAAAGCACGCCGTCTGCGACCCAGTGAACATTGGCTACGGCAAGACGGTGACGATCAAGGACGTGGTGGGCGCGATTCTCAAGGCAGCCGGCCACGACAAGGCGCAGGTCGTGTTCAATTCATCCAAGCCGACTGCCATCCCCGTGCGAATGGTCGACACCAGCAAGGCAAAGCGGCTGCTCAGCTTCGAGCCCTCGATTTCGCTCGAGCAGGGCCTCGCCGACACCGTGCGCTGGTACCGCGAGTTCACCGCCAAGTAGAGGCTGACAAAGAGCATGATCAAGGACGAGGTTCTAAGGGCTTTTGCGGGACGCAGCGCGCTCGTCACGGGCGGCACGGGGCTGATTGGTCGCCAAGTCGTCGACCAGCTCGTCGCCGCCGGCGCCAGCGTGCGGATCGTTTCGCTCGACCAGGTCAAGGTGAATGACCGCGCCGAGCACATTCTCGGGGACCTGACGAACTTCGAGCTCTGCCGGGAAGTCACGCAGGGCATGGATTTCGTCTTTCACCTCGCCGGCATCAAGGGCTCTGCCAAGGTGTCGCAGACGCACTTGGCGAGTCACTTCGTGCCCACCTTGATGTTCAACGTCAATGTGCTCGAGGCCAGCCGCCTGAACAAGGTGCAGAAGCTGGTATACACGAGCTCGATCGGGGCATATGCGAACGGTGAAGTGTTCAAGGAAGGAGAGCCGGGGGACTTCCACGACGCCCCAATGGACTTCGCGGGTTGGGCGAAGCGCATGGCCGAGCTGCAGGTGCACGCCTATCGCGTCCAGTACGGCATGGAGAGCTTCGCCATCGTGCGGCCTTCCAACGTCTACGGCCCCGGCGACAACTTCGACCCGGAGAACGCCATGGTGGTGCCGACCCTGATGTACCGGGTGCACAGCAAGGAGGACCCGGTGGTGGTCTGGGGGGACGGCTCGGCCATCCGCGACATCGTTTACAGCCGCGATGTCGCCGAAGGCGTCATTCTCGCGCTACATCACGGCACCAAGGGCAGGTACGTGAATCTAGGTGCGGGGCGGGGCTATTCCATCCGGGAGCTTGTTGAGACCCTTCAGGGCGTCGTCCCGTTCAACTACCGCTTTGACGCCACGAAGCCGTCCGGCTTTCCCAAGCGCGTCATGGACATTACGCTTGCCCGCCAGTTGATTGATTACAACCCGTCCACGTCGTTGGCTGACGGCCTGAAGGCCAGCTGGGACTGGTATGTCGCCAACCGTAACGAGTACAAGAAAAAGAAGAACTACTTTCGGGATTAGCGGGAGTCTGGCCTCCTCGTAGGTCGCTTCTGAATGAGCCTCGAACACAAGCGGGTCTTGCTCGCCGGCGGCACCGGCCTCGCGGGCGGCGGCGTTCTCCGGCAGCTGCTGGCGAGGGTAGGCGACATCCGCGTGCGCGTGCCGCACCGGAGCCGCGTCGGGTTGTTCGTCGACGACTCGCGCGTCGAGTACGTGCGAGCCGACTTGACGGATCGCGCGGATTGCGAGCGTGTCGCCGCAGCGATGGACTACGCGGTGCTCGCGGCCGCCCAGACGGGCGGCGCACGCCAGGCGCGCGAGCAGCCTTGGGCGCAGGTAACGGACAACGTCGTGATGGACGCGAGGCTGCTCGAGGCATTGCACGCAGCCGGCGTGCGGCGCGTCGTGTATGTAGGGACCGCCAGCGCCTACCAGGACTTCTCCGGTGCCATTCAGGAGGACCAGCTCGACTGGAGCGCGGATCCGCCAGCGGCCTATCTCGGCGTCGGCTGGGCGAAGCGGTATGCGGAGAAGCTCTGCCAGTTCTGGCACCATGTCGGCGGCCTCGAGATTCTCATCGCGCGACTGGCAAACGTCTACGGGCCAGGCGCTCGGTTCGATCCAGTGCACTCGCATTTCGTCGCCGCGCTCGTGCGCAAGGCAGTCGCCCGGGACAACCCCTTCGTCGTCTGGGGCAGCCCGCAAGTCGGGCGCGACATCCTCTATGCCGACGACTTCGGCCGCGCCGTCGTGGCGATGCTGGAGGCGGCGCACATTAAGTTCGACGTCTTCAATATCGGCTCCGGGCGCGTCACGACGGTGGGGGAAGTCGCCGAGCTCGCGCTCCGCGCCGCGGGTCATGCGCCCGCCAAGATCGTGTACGATTCGGCCTCCCCGACTACCGTGGCCCACCGCATGCTGGACTGCGCCAAGGCGCGCGACCTTCTCGGCTGGACGCCCGAGACGACGCCCGCCGAGGGCATCCGCCGGACGGTCGCGTGGTGGCGGGACAACAAGGACACTTGGCAGCGATGAAGACTCAGAAACACGACGCGATCGTGCTCTCCAGCCAGAGCGAGAAGGACCTGCAGGCGGCGCTGTACGAGCATTTCCGGGCTGCCACACTTCCCGCGGACGAGATGCTGCCCAATTTGGGACTGTTCCTCACTTCGAAGTCCCTCTCGCGCGTGCTTTTTCTCCACGAGATCTACAAGAAGATCGTCAACACGCACGGCGTAATCATGGAGTTCGGCGTGCGCTGGGGTCAGAACCTCGCGGTGCTGTCGGCGCTGCGGGGCATCTTCGAGCCGTTCAACCGCCACCGCAAGATCATTGGCTTCGACACTTTCGCGGGGTTTCGTGGCATGGGGCCCGAAGACGGCGACCGCTGCAAGTCGGTGGACGGCTCGTTCTCGGTGAGCGAGGGCTACGACGCCTATCTGGAAAAGCTGCTCGCCACCGCTGATGCACTCAATCCGATCCCGCATCTCAAGAAATTCGAGTTGGTGAAGGGCGACGCCGTGGAGACGGTACCGGCATACCTCAAACGCCATCCGGAGACGATCGTGTCGCTGGCGATCTTCGACTTCGACATCTACAAACCCACCAAGGCGGCGCTCGAGGCGGTGAAGCCGCACCTCATGAGGGGCACGGTACTGGTGTTCGACGAGCTATGTGACGACATCTTCCCCGGCGAGACGCTTGCCGCGCGCGAGGTTCTGGGGCTGGCAAACATGCGCGTGCAGCGCTTGCCCATGACGGCTCGCATCTCGTACATGGTGGTCGAGTAGCGCAGCATAATGCATCCCGACTGCAAGAAGATCCGCCACGACATATTGATTGCTTCCCGTGCCAGCGGGCACGGGCACATTCCGACCAGTTTCTCGATCGTGGAAATGCTGTATGCGACCTACCGCGCGATGAAGCACAACCCCGCGGATCCGCACTCCCCGGACCGCGATATCTTCATCCTGAGCAAGGGGCACGGCGCGCTGGGCTTTTACTGCGTCCTCGCAAACGCGGGCTACTTCCCGGTGGAAGAAGTAAAGACCTTCGGCGCCTATCTTTCGAAGTATGGGTGCCACCCCGACCGTCGGAAAGTTCCTGGAGTGGAAGCTTCGACCGGGTCGCTTGGCCACGGAATCGGCATTGCCGTTGGCATGGCGCTCGCCTTCAAACTGCAGCTTTCGCCAAGACGCGTCTTCACGCTCATCGGCGACGGCGAATCCAACGAGGGCAGCACTTGGGAAGCCGTCATGGTGGCGGTCAGTCTCGGCCTGCCGAACCTCACGATCCTGCTCGATTTCAACAGGTCCCAGGTACGCTCGCTGCAAATTCCGAATCCTGCGGAGCGTTTGAAGGCGTTCGGCTGCGACGTACACGATGTCGGCGGCCATGATGTCGCCGAGCTGCTGGCCGCATTGCAGGCACCGGCCCGCGGTGTGAAGGCGATCGTCGCAAACACCATCAAGGGGTACGGTTGTCGCACCATGGAAGAGAACATGTTCGAGTGGCATCGCAAGTCCCCGGACGCCGCGCAATACGATGCTTTGCTGCGCGAGCTGGACGCCGAGGGAGCCGCGGCATGAGACGTCAGTTCAAGGACACCGTCACCGAAATCGCCGCGCGCGATGAGCGCGCAGTAGTGATTTTGGGAGACATCAGCCATTACCTGTTCAGCGCTTTCCAGGAGAAGTACCCCTCGCGCTTCTACAACATGGGCATCTGCGAGAACGCGCTAATCAGCGTCGCGGCGGGACTGAGTGCGCAAGGCTTCCATCCTTTCGTGCACACCATTGCGCCGTTCATTACCGAGCGCAGCCTCGAGCAGATCAAGTTGGACATGTGCTACAACGAGTTCGGCGGCAACATTCTGTCCTGCGGCTCGTCCTTCGATTACGCGTGGGACGGCGCCACCCATCACAGCTACAGCGACCTCGCCATCCTGCGCCTGCTGCCCGGCATGGAGGTCATCCAGCCCGGGTCGAGGAAGGAACTGGATGTGCTGCTGCGCAGCCAGTACAACAACGGCCGGCCCACCTACTTCAAGCTGTCGGACCACCCGCACACGATCGACGTGGACGTGCGCTTCGGCAAGGGCATGGTGATCAAGGACGCCGCCGCACCTTTCACGGTGGTAACCGCGGGGCCCCTCCTCGCCAATGTCCTCGAGGCCTGCAAGGACCTATCGGTGAACCTCCTGTATTTCCCGACCATCAAGCCAATCGACAAGGAACTCATCGCCCGTTTCAGCGATACCCGTTTCCTCGTCGTGCACGACGGCTTCGGTCTGCGCGAGGCGATCAACGAGGTCCCGGGCCTGCATACCGCGTACCACGGCCTGCCGGATGCGTTCTGCGTCTGGTACGGCACCGTGCACGACATCCGGCGCGAAATCGGGCTCGACCCGGTGGCAATCCGCTCCGTGGTATCCGCGCAGGCCGCTGCGTCGCAGCGCTAGGCTCGGCGTGGCGAATCCCGCTGTCAGCGTTAGCGCGCTCGGCAAGTGGTACGTGGTGAATGAAATGCGTCACCGCGGGACCCTGTCCGCGCGGCTCGGGCGCCTGCTCAAGGCGCCGTTCGGCGCCCGGGCTGCGGTCGCGGGTGCCGCGGGCGGGCCAGAGGGCATCTGGGCATTGCGGAACGTATCCTTCGAGGTGGAAACCGGCAGGATCATGGGCGTCATCGGGCGCAACGGCTCGGGCAAGAGCACGCTCCTGCGCATCCTCGCCCGGATCACCGCACCCACCGAAGGCGCCGCCATGCTCAAGGGGCGCGTAGGCGCCCTTCTCGAGGTGGGGACCGGCTTTCATCCGGATTTGAGCGGCCGCGAGAATATCCTGCTTAGCGGCACGATGATCGGCATGACGCCGGCCGAGGTAAGAAAGCGCGAGGACGAGATTATCGCCTTCTCGGAGGTCGGGGATTTCATCGACACGCCGGTGCGGCACTATTCGAGCGGCATGTTCATGCGCCTGGCGTTCGCCGTTGCCGCACATCTCGAGACGGAGATCATGCTGGTTGACGAGGTCCTCGCGGTCGGCGACGAGTCCTTTCAGAAGAAATGCAAGAACAAAATGCGGAACACAGCGTTGTCCGGCCGAACCGTGCTGTTCACCAGCCATGACATGGAGTCCATCAAGAACATCTGTCATTCGTGCATCCTGCTGGACGGCGGAAGTGTGATCCAGCAGGGAGATGTGGAGCGTTGCGTGCGCGCCTACCACCGGGCATGCGAGGAGCACGAAGCGAAGTTCAAAGTCTGAAGGCACGGCACCTCGCGGCCCATGGATCTTGAAACCTACTACTATAGGGAGGAGTTGCAGGAACACAGTGAAGTGACCGCGCGCGTGGCGCAAGAGCTTCTCACACCCTTTGCGGCGCTGGTCGATGTTTGCACCACCTCATTGCGCGGGGGCGGTAAGTTGCTCTTCTTTGGCAATGGCGGCAGCGCAGCCGACGCCCAACATCTCGCCACCGAGCTAACTGTGCGCTACAAGAGCGACCGGAAGGCAATTGCCGCTCTCGCCCTCACGACGGACACTTCGGCCCTGACCGCGATCGGCAATGACTTTGGGTTCGAACAGCTCTTCGCCCGGCAGATCGCAGCCCTCGGCCGCCCCGGCGATGTCGCGATCGCGATCACTACGTCAGGCAAGAGTGCCAAAGTTCTTCTCGCATTGCGCCAGGCGCGGGACATGGGACTGGCCGCCGCAGCGCTTGCTGGCAAGGGCGGCGGAGAGCTCAGAGCGCTCGCGGATCCGCTGCTCGTGGTGCCCTCGTACACCACGGCGCGCATCCAAGAAATGCACATCACGCTCGGTCAGATGCTTTGTGGCGCGATCGAAGTTGAGCTCGGACTCGCCTGGAGTCCGACCCCGACTTCGCGACCAGCCAGCAGAGCACCGCGCGACGCACCAGGGCGAGCGACGGCGGGACCGCGCCGATGAGCCTCTGTGGCGGCCGAGGATCTCTTCGACATTCGCGTGCACGTCGACCCTTTCATCGGAACGTTGTCGGCAAACTTCTATCTCAACAAGGATGCTGGCTTGCTGCCCTTGTACGAGTACTTCGGCGAGGGTATATCGCCAGAGCACTGGGCGTACGAACCGGAAATTCCCTCCCTCGCAGGACGCGACTACGGCCTGCGGGTCAATGGCCGCCTGCTGAGCGACGTCGCCGTCACCTACCAGCGTTATCTCTGCAACCTGCGCCGCACCGGGATTCTGGAGTGGGCGCAAGGCGGGTACCGTGCTGGAGATCGGCGCTGGCCACGGCGGCTTCGCTCATCTGTTCGCGGAGCAGTGCGCCTGCAAGTACGTGATCATCGACCTTCCGGAAACGCTCTTCTTTTCGGCGGTCTTCTTGACCGCGCACGGCGCCGGGAAACGCGTTTATGTGTACCAGCCAGGGGACGATCTCGAGAAGCGGATGGCGGAGGCGCACGACTTCGTACTGATCCCTGACTACCGGGCCAACGGCCTGCGGTCCCTGTCCGAACTGCGCCTGGCGATCAATCACGTATCCTTTCCGGAGATGGACACGGAGGTGCTGCGCCAATATCTGCGTCTCGCCGAGGAGCGACTGCGGGGCTACCTCGTGTCCGTGAACTATCGGAGCACCGAGGGAAGGGCGCCGGTCGACACGATTCTCGCCGAGTTCTTCGATCTGACGCCGAGCATGGAGCAGATCCGCGCCATCGCCGGAAGTGCCGTGGACCACATTACGTGTCGTCCGACGATCATCGGCTGCTCCGATGACATCATGCGTCGGCGGCTCGCCGGGAAGGCCACGCGGGACGTGATCGACACGACGGGCCGCCGATACAGTTGCGCGTTCACGGAGACCGACTGCACCCTCAACCTGATGTCGCCCTCGCCCGGGCGGCTTCTTCGCCGCATCTATCGCCGGCTCCGCGCCCGTTTCCGGTAGGAGCGCGGGCCGTTCGAGGCGAAGGCGACCTGCGCCGTAGGCAATCCGCGCTGTGATAGATTGCGTGCGTGGAGTTTCCCATATGCAAGGAAGTTCTCCGGCGGCATCCGTTCAGACTTACCGTCGTTGACTGCGGCGCGAGGTCTGCGGACCTGGAAGAGAAGTGGAGCGCCCTGGACGAGAGAGTATTCATCCATGGATTCGATGCCGACGAAGCCGAGTGCGAGCGGCTGAACCGCCAAAGCGTCAATGCGCGGTTCTATCCGCTTTGCCTTTCCTCCACGGTCGGGGATGCGGATTTCCACGTTACGCGAGCGGCGCACTCGAGCTCGCTGTATCCGCCCGCGAAGACGGTGACCCGGTGGAAGTCTGGCCTGGACGGCAAGACCGCGTTCAGGACCGCCGAGTACTTCGACGTGGTGGACGTGAGGCGTGTCAGAACGACCACGCTGTCCGCTTGGGCCGACGCTCATGGCATCTCGGACATCGACTTCATCAAGCTAGATGTCCAAGGTGCCGAGCTCGACGTCCTGAGAGGTGCGGGACCGCTGTTGGGGCAGGCCGTGGGGATGGAGGTCGAGGTCGAGTTCGTGCCGCTGTACGAGGGACAGCCCCTGTTCGCCGACGTGGACGGATTCGCGCGGCAGCAGGGCTTCTGCTTCTACGACTTCCTTTTCACGCACACCGGGCACTATGTGGGTCGCCTGCACTCGCCTGTCGATCGGTTCCTGGTCAAGTCGCAGACGCATCTGAGCCAACTGGCGGGACAGCTCGTGACCGCGGATGCGCTGTATTTTCGCGACCCTATCGGGCGCGACGCCATGCCGCCGGAAAAGTGCCTGAAGCTCGTAGTGTTGTCCGAGATCTACGGCCACGTCGAGTTCGCGTTTGAACTACTTGCACACCTTGGCCTAACCGAGATCTACGAGAAAGCCGCCACCAGGTACCGGCTGTTTAGGTAGCTGCTTAGTAGGTTCTGGGTCATGTGGTGTTCCACCTAACTAAAGCGCCGCCGCCACCTCGGCGAGCGCCTCTTCCCACCTGGCGAGCGCAACGCCGGTCTCCCTGCGCAGCTTCGAGCAGTCCAGCCGCGAGTTGCGTGGCCGCTTCGCCGGCGCAGGGTAGTCCTCGGTGCGGATGGCCACCACGGGGGTGGCAAGGCCGGCGCGCCCAAGTATCGCGCGCGCGAAGCCGCACCATGTGGTCGATCCCGCCGCGCTGAGGTGGTACAAGCCGTGTGCGCCGGGCCGCAGCATGTGCAGCGTGGCGCGTGCAATCTCTATGCTCGAGGTCGGCGCGCCCACCTGGTCGTCGACCACGCGCAACTCCGGCCGCTCGCGCGCCAGGCGCAGCATGGTGAGGTAGAAGTTGCTGCCGCGCGGCCCGTACACCCAGCTCGTGCGCAGGATCAGGTGCCGGCACCCGGATGCCGCGATGGCG
>Ga0214472_10002446_pt1 | contig 20005 bp, 20 predicted proteins | sample RVTome_6_FD_207662 | JGI IMG/M metagenome (GOLD analysis project Ga0214472, IMG submission 207662) | Soil microbial communities from uranium-contaminated site in the Upper Colorado River Basin, Wyoming, United States - RVT140D175 | ecosystem: Environmental > Terrestrial > Soil > Contaminated >...
CGGCCCGCGCACTGCATGGGCGGCAAGGCACTCCGGGAGCGCGAAGATGGTACTGGAGGCGGGCAGGTGATACTCGACCGTGCACTTGCGGTATCGTCCGGGCTGGTTTCTTTCTCCGGGCTCCTGGCGCTCCTGCTCACAATGGAAGCGCCTGTCTGGCTGGTCGTGCCGGCCATGGCGCTGACCACCGCCGTATCCGTGAAACCGGGGAAGGCCGGAAGCGTATTGCTGCCCGGCCCGGCGCAGGCCGCGCTAACCGTCTGCGCGGTCGTGTTCTCGGTCATAGACTTCCTGTACATCGGCGGCTCGCTTGTGACGGCCGCCGCTGACCTGATGGTCCTCCTGATGTGCATCAAGCTCGTCTCCCTAAAGGAGAACAAGGACTACGTCCAGCTCTTCGCGGCGGCGTTCTTTGTCCTGCTTGCATCCACCGGACTTTCCACCGAGATATACTTCATCGCCCCGTTCCTGATGTTCTTCGTGTCCGCCGGTTGGGCGCTTATGCTGCTCACGGTGAAGACCGAGTCGGAAGCCGCTTCCGGGCGTCCCGCGCGGTTTCAGTTCGGGGGCGGGTTCTTCGGCGGGACGGCCGCGCTCAGCATCGTGGCGTTCTTCGTGACGCTCGCCATATTCTTCACCATACCGAGGATAGGCGTCGGGTTCATGAGCAGGCGGGCGGGCGGGCTCTTGCGCACCTCCGGCTTCTCGGACACCGTCGACCTCGGCTCGATGGGCGAGATAAAGCTCGACCCGAGCGTGGTAATGCGCGTCCGGCTCCCGGGCGTGGACGCCAAGCCGGACCTGCCGTTTTACTGGAGGGGCCGCGCGTTCGACCAGTACGACGGGAGGAGCTGGAGGGCCACCATCGGCGGCGAAACGGTCGTATACTCCGACCGGTCCGGCAACTTTTCGCTGATGCGGGACTCCCCGGCGCCCGCTGGCATGCTTGTGCAGGAAATTGCCCTCGAACCTCTCGACACCGCGACCATATTCGCGCTCAACCCGGCGTATTTCGTCAGGGCGGACTTCAGGATGCTGCACGTCGGCCGCGCGGGCGAACTGTCCGTGGGGTACCCGCCGGGAAACCGTCTGCACTACACGGTCTACTCCGCGCCGGGGACGGGTAGCTACAGGACGGACGACCTGCCCGTGGACAAGTACCTGCGGCTGCCGGAGAACTCGGAAAGGACAGCCGCGCTTGCGCGGGAGGTGGCTGGCGGCGCACCGGACGCCGGGGCGAAGGCCGGTGCGGTGATGGACTTCCTTGCGAAAGGCTACGCATATTCGCTCGACCCGCCGAGGGACAGGTCCCTGAGCCCGATGGACGACTTCCTGTTCAAATCCAGGACGGGGTACTGCGAGCAGTTTGCGACCGCGATGGTGCTTATGCTCCGTGGCGCGGGGGTGCACGCGAGGATTGTATCCGGGTTCATGGGCGGCGAGTGGAACGGGTACGGCGGGTACTTTCTGGTCAGGGAGCAGGACGCGCATACCTGGGTCGAGGCGTACCTGCCGGGCACGGGCTGGACGGTCTTCGACCCGACCCCGCCATCTGCGTCAGGCGGGGCATCGAGCGTGATAGGCGGCGCGGGCGGTGTCATAGACTACCTGAAGTTCCGGTGGGACAGGTACATCGTGTACTATAACCTGAAGGACCAGCTCGCGGCCGCGGGCTGGCTCTCGGACGCATACTCGGAAGCAAAGGCCGTGGGCAGGGACATGTTCAGGACGATGCGGGAGGGCATGCCGTCCGGCAAGGGCGCACAGTCCACCGGGGCGCTCAGAAATATCGCCGCTCTTGCGGGGCTCTTCGTACTGATAGTTGCGGCAGGGTACGCCGCCTGGCGGTACGCGGGCGGACGGAAGGCGGCAGGGCGAGTGGCCGCGGTATGGTTCTACGCGCGGATGGAGAAGGCGCTCAAAAAGAAGGGGTACGAAAGGAAGCCCGGCACGACGCCGATGGAGTTCGCGCGCGCCTTGCCCGCGGGGGCGCAGAGGCTGAACGAGAGCGCTTTTTATGTCACCGGGATGTACTACCGGGTCAGGTACGGAGGCGGCAGGCTTGACGGGGCCGAACGGGACAGGCTCAAACGCGCGGTCGAGTCGATGGAGAGGTAGCGCTACTCCTTTTTCTTCTTCCCGAACTTGACGCCGTACGCCCGTTCGCCTTCTTTGTATGCCTTCTGGGCGATCCCGATGACGCCCTTGTCCCGGACCTTCACCTCAACGTCCGCGTCGCCTATCTTCTGCCGTAACGGGACCAGGACCGATGCGGACTTCAGGCTCGCCACGACCTGGCTTGCGTGTATGCTCCTGTTTCCGGCCATGAGGTAACTCACCACGGCGGCGGTCGCGGCCCAGGGCCCAACCTTGACGCCGAAGAGCTCCATGGCGAGTATGCCGGCCGCGACCGGCGTGTTGGCCGCGCCCGCAAGCACCGCGACCATACCGATGGCCGCGAACGTCGCGGGCTCGAACCCGAACAGCCCGCCCAGCATGTAGCCGGAGGTCGCGCCAATAAAGAATATCGGGGTGATGATCCCGCCCGACGCGCCTGAGCCGAGCGTAACGGCGGTGAAAAGTATCTTCACGATGAATGCGAAGGCCGGTACGTGCTGGCCCATTGCCGCACCCTCTATGGTATCGAGCCCGAGCCCGAGGTAGCGGTCGTCGCCCAGGGCAAGCGTGCAGACCAGGAGTATTATGCCCGCAAGCGCGCCCTTCATCGGCATGGGCATGTTTAACCCGTCGAATATCCGCCCGGCGCGCTTCATCACCTCGATGAGGAGGAGCGCGACAAGCCCGAACACGATCCCCGCGAGTATGACCTTGAAAAACAGGCCGCCCGTGAAAGCCGGTATGATGGTTATATCCCTGGTGAAGTAGCTGACCCCCAGGTGGAGCGATACCTGGTATGCGACTATCGCCGCCACAAACGACGGGAACAGGACGTCGTACAAAAGCTGGCCCAGGAAGAGCGACTCGATGGCGAATATCGCCCCGGCTATCGGCGCGCCGAACACGGACGCGAACCCGGCCGATATCGCGCATATCACGAGCTTGCGCCTGTCGGTGCGGTCGAGCCTGAAGAGACGCGCGAGGTACGACGTCAGCGCACCTCCCACCTGGACCGGCGGCGCCTCCTTGCCGACAGAGCCGCCTCCAACGATGGTCACGATGGATGCGAAGAACTTGGCGGGCGCGACGCGGAGCTTTATCTTGCCGTGGTTTGTGTGTATGGAGTCTATGACCTTGTCGAGGCCCTCGCCCGCGGCCTCCTTGTCGATCATCCCGGCTATAAGGTTGCTCGCGAAGAGCGCGAAAGGCAAAAGCAGGATTCGGTAGTCTATTCCCCCGGCGATGTTATCGCAGTACCGGAGCGACCTCAGGAATATGGTCGTCGAGATGCCAACGAATACACCCACGACCGAGGCGAGCGCGGACCACTTCAGGACGCTTATGAAAAGTGTGCTTTCCTCTGCTATATGCTTCTTCATGTCGGGACAATGATAGCATGTTTGGGCGAGTATACAAACCCTAAATTGACATATAATAGAAGGGTTAAGGGCCGTCACGATGGCCGGCCCTTGCACATTTTGAATAGTACACTTGGCGTTGACGAAGTTACTTGGCCGGCTGGGCGGGCGAAAGCATGGAGTCCACCCTCTCGGTAAGCCTGTCCAGGGTGATGCCGCCCAGGTACTCGTCTACGATGGTCCCGCCCGGGTCGATGAAGAACGTCACGGGCATGCCCTTCACCTCGTACGGTTTTGCTATCTCGGCCTGTTCATCCTGCGCGACCATGAACTTGAGGTCGTGCTCGGTGACGAGGTCCTTGACCTCGCCGGGCTCGCTCTTGATAAACACCATCAAAAGGCCCACCCGCTCACCGTATTTTTCGTGGAACTTCACAAGGTCCGGCAGTTCGTGCAGGCAGTGCGGGCACCAGCTTGCCCCGATTACGAGGACGAGCGGTTTTCCACTGAACTGCTCAAGCGTCGCCTCCCCGCCGGACACGAGCGATACCTTGAACGGTGGCGCGGCCCTTCTGGTCACAGTGTGGCCCATGCTTGCGCAACCGGCCAGAAATACGGCAAAAGCCGCAATTACAATTAACGCAAGCAGATAAACAGACCTATTTCCCGCACCTGTTTTTGCAGCCACACCCACCTCCGCGCGATTCGTCAATGGCCTCCAGACCTTCACTTATAATGAAGTATAGCATAAAGAGCGCGGCGACGGAGTCCGCCCACCAGACCCCGAACAGAAAGTTCAGGAGCATCCCGGCAAGGAGTATCACGGAAAGGTATGCGCAGATGACCGTCTCGGCGGCCTCGGACCTGAGGGCGGATGAGCCTATTGCGTCCGCGGCCTTGAGCTTCATCCGCCAGAGCACCGGCATCACGACCACGGAGAGCGCCGCGAGCGCCACGCCCCAGACCCCGGGGTATGCCGGCTTCCTGGAGATAAGGTTTTCTGCGGACTCGTAGACCACGTATGCGGCCAGGACAAAGAACGTGACCCCGACCCAGTAAGAGGCCTTGCGCTCTATGCGCTCTATCTTCTCCTGCGCGCCGGTGTCGTCCCTGAGCTCCGTCACGAGCCGCCAGGCGAGGATTGACGCGGCAGCCACCTCGATAAGGCTGTCGAACCCGAATGCGACGAGCGCTATGCTGTTGTAGTAGAGGCCTATGCCGACAGCGACGAACGCTTCGACGACGTTCCAGGTGATGGTGAATATTTCGAGGTTAAGCGCGTGTTTCAGCGCCTTGGTCCTTGGCATGGCGTCCCTGATGGTTTATTTGGCTGGGTGATGGAAGGGATGGGGGGCTAAAGCATGAACCGGAAGAGCTCCGCCTTTATCTCGTCGGGAGTCATAACCCCGTATTCCTTCAGAAGGCGGCCGTCGAGCATGACGGACGGGCAGGCCGGCGGGTTTTCCTCGCTGTTGTACCGCTCGGAGCCCTTTTTTACGACCTCGATATGTACCGGGTATTCCGCCTTGATTTTCATCGCCGCGTCCAGGTTGATGCGGCACCTGTTTCCCATTGGGTCGTTCACGAACAGCGTCAGTACCATGTTGCCCCTGCTTCTCCTGTGTTGCCTGGCCGATAAAAGAAACTATTATAATAAATAAGCAGACGTTTTTCAAGAATATTTTGCATCGCAAAGCTTACGCCCGTCCGGGGCTGGCATTTCCGTCCCGAAGTATGCGTTTGACAACTGAAACGGAATATACAATAGCGGACTATTTTTGTCAAGTTAAATGTGGCGGCATGAAAAACCGCCCGGGTATCCCCGGGCGGCGGCATAATTTTCTGGTCGTGTCAGCGGTTGCCTAAGGTTTGGTAAGGTCCTTCGGGAACGGTTTCAGCGTCAAGTCCACGGAGGTGATTATCTCCTTCTCGCCTACCACTACCTTGTGCTCGGTGTTCATGTCGTATGTGCCGTAGGGTTCGCCCAGCCTCGGGAGCCCGCCGTACTTGAGCCTCGACGCGACGTAGTACGTCCCCGGCTTCAGCGGGACCGCGTATGCGCCGTCGGCCTCGGTGGGCCTGGAGAGGTGCTGCGGGAGGCCTATCATCTCCTTGTCTTCATATACCATGACATATGCGCCGGAAGCGGGTTTTCCTGCCTCGGTGAAAACCGTCCCCCTGATCCCGGACTCCATCTCTTCGGAGAGGTACGGGGCAAGGAGGAACGTACCCTCGAGCTTGGCGATCGACATGTTGGCCTCCGCGTACGAGCCCGGCCTAACCGTGACCGGGTTGGCCATGTACTTGCCTTCGTAGTCGCCCTTTACGAGGTAGCCTTTGGGGTCGCCGGACACCCTCTTCCTTGCGACGAGGTACCAGTTGCCCGGCGGAAGGTCAAGTGTATAACTCCCGTCAGGGCCGGCCGGGGCGGATATGTGCTTGGTCGGCACACGCATGTCGTTGAACGACGAGTCGTATGCGTAGACGAAAGCGCCAACCGCCGCGCCCTCGTTGGCCACCAGGACCTGGCCCTTGATTCCGGTATTGACAGGGGCGGTGGTTTCCGCCATCTGAGTCCCGGCGCATGACAAGAGTAGAGTGGACATAAAAAATACCGCGATGATAAATACGTTTCTCATGTAGGCCCCCTTTCGTATGGACATTCAAAAATATAACACAGGGATGTTTGTTTGGCAAGAAAGAGAGGGGATATAACGATACTAATTAATAATAAGTTGAAAATATACCGGGTATGCGTTATATTTTATAAAATGAGTCCGGCATCATGTCTGTGGCAGACGCCGGTCCGGCTCCCTGTAACATTTAAACGATGGAGGATGCGATGGCCAGAAAGAAGGAAGAGGCTCTGTACGTATGCGAGACATGTGGCGCGGTCAGCCCTGAGTCGGGGCACCTGTGCAGCCCGCACAAGACGGCCGGGGTAGCCGTGTGCGGGTTCTGCGGTGCGGTCGCCATGGACCCGCGTCATGTATGCGCACCGAAGGTCGTGGAGCTGAAGTACGTATGCGACACATGCGGCCGCGTGGCCGTGGACGACCAGGACCTCTGCTACCCCGTGGCCATCAAGGGGGCCAAGCCGAAAAAGGCCGCAGCCAAGCCCGCCGCCAAGAAGCCAGCCGCAGCAAAGGCCGCCCCTAAGAAGGCGGCAGCAAAGCCCGCTGCAAAGAAGGCCGCACCGAAGTCCGCGCCGAAGAAGGCAGCCGCGCCGAAGAAAGCCGCAGCCAAGCCTGCCGCTGTAAAGAAGGCCGCCCCGAAGGCCGTAGTCAAGGCCGCGCCGAAGAAGGCAGCCGCACCCAAGAAGGCGGCGCCGAAAAAGGCCGCAGCTAAAAAGTAGCTCACTGCGGGGTTAAGACCGTGAAAAGGGCCGGGCGTTTCCCGGCCCTTTTTGTTTGCACGCACCCGCTGCCGGTACGCCGGGTGTGGTATGATACATAGGGTGCGGGCAATTGGGTATATAATCCGCGTAAATGCATGTGGGGGGGGCGGATGATAAGGATTGACGGGAGCCACGGCGAGGGCGGCGGGCAGGTGTTGAGGAGCGCGCTGTCGCTCTCCGCCGTAACAGGCATCCCGTTCACGATACGCTCCATCCGCGCGAACCGTCCGAAGCCGGGGCTCAGGCCGCAACACATGACCGGGCTTAATGCGATGGCCGAGGTCTGCGGCGCGGAGGTTTCGGGCGCGGCGGTGGGGTCGAAAGAGGTTGCGTTCGTGCCGCACGGGACAAAGCCCGGCAAGTACTTCTTCGACGTTTCGAGGACGTCCGGTTCCGCCGGCTCGGTTACGCTCGTTGCGCAGACGCTTGTCCCCGCGCTCGCGCTCACAAACGGACGTTCCCGCATAAAGCTCAGGGGCGGGACACACGTGGCGTGGAGCCCGTCATACGACTTTTTCGCGGACAGTTTTATTGAATCCGCATCGCGCTTCGGATTAAATGCCGGGGCGACTATAAGCGGCTGCGGCTATTACCCGAAGGGCGGCGGCGAGATAGCCGCCGACGTTGGGCCTGCCGGGAAGCTGGCGCCGGTGGATTTTGCGGGCCGGGGCGAGCTTCTCGAGTTACGCTGCGTGAGCGCAGTCTCCAACCTGCCCATGAGCATAGCGCAGAGGCAGGCGGACGCGGTAACACGCTACCTGTCGGAGAGGAACATCGGCGTGGGTATGGAAACCCGCGAGTCCCCTTCGCCCGGGCAGGGCACGTACGTCTACCTGTCCGCGAGGTACGAGAATATTACCGCCGGTTTCTCCGCGCTGGGCGAGCGGGGCAAGCGTGCGGAGGTAGTGGGCGAGGAGGCCGCGTCCGCGCTGGCATCGTACATCGAATCAGGCGCGTGCGTGGAGGAGCACTTGTCCGACCAGCTCGTCCTGTACATGGCGCTCGCAAGCGGCGTATCGAAGATGACCGTCCAGAAAATAACCGGCCACCTGCTGACGAACATCTGGGTCGTGGGCCGGTTCCTGCCGGAGGTCGTGTTCGAGGTGGACGGAGCCGAAGGCGGGCCGGGCATGGTAACGGTGCGGGCGCCGGGGTTCCTGGAAAAACGAAAATCCAGGTTATAGTAACCCCCCTTTAGTCCCCCCTTAACCCAAGGGGGGAGGTTAATACCCCTCTTAAAATAAGAGGGGGCCAGGGGGAGTTATGAAAGGTTTACAAGAGCCCCGCGGGTGCGGATTAGGGGTAATGACGCAGTAAGGGAGAGAGGAGCCCCGGACTACCGGCCCTTCTTCAGCTCGAAGAGCACCTGCTTGGCGACCGCCTTCAGGGTGTCGAACACGCCGATGCCGGTCGTCGCGACCGCCTCGAAGTACGGTATGTCGGTGGTGTTCAAGAGCGAGTTCATCTCCGCGACGGGCGCCACGTTCGGGAGGTCGCGCTTGTTGTACTGTATGACGTACGGGATGGTGTCCAGGTTGTATCCCTGCTCGTTCAGGTTCAGCCGCAGGTTCTCGACCGACTCCACGTTCGCCTCCATGCGCTCGACCTGCGAGTCCGCGACGAACACCACCCCGTCCACGCCCTTCAGTATGAGCTTCCTGGACGCGTCGTAGAAGACCTGTCCCGGCACGGTGTAGAGGTGGAAGCGGGTCTTGAAGCCGCGTATCTCGCCAAGCGCCAGCGGCAGGAAGTCGAAGAACAGCGTGCGCTCGGTCTCGGTCGCAAGCGATATCATCTTGCCCTTGGCGTCCGGGTTCGATTTCTTGTAGATGTACTGTAGGTTGGTCGTCTTGCCGCAAAGGCCCGGCCCGTAGTAGACCAGCTTGACGTTTATCTCGCGGGAAGAATAATTTATAAAAGACATTGTATTGCTGCCGTTCCCTCAATTACAAAAATGACAACTGGCTATGGAAGAAACGCAAATAACAGTCCGCCCGCACAACCCGGCGCCGCTGGATAATGCGCGGGTCAGCCGAAGAGGTTGTCTATGTCCTCGTCCGTGATCTCCGCGAACGGGGATGCGCCCGCGGTCAGGCCCTGGCCCTTCTCTTTCTCGGCCTTTTCCTGCATCGTCTCGAATATCTTCGCAAGGATTTCGGAGCTCTTCTTTACCCTGAGCCTCACGAGGCCGAGCGAACTCCTCTGGTCGAATATGACGACAAGTATCACCCGCTGCCCTATTATGGATATGTGGATGTTGTCCTTCTCGCCCTCGTGGAAGAGTATCGAGAACTCTTTTTCGCCAAGGAGCTTGGCCATGCCGCCCGTAGCCGCGATGTTGCCCGCGGTAAGCGAGGCCAGAGAGGTGGTGTCGATGCCCTGGGTCTCGCCCCTGCTCGCTATAAGCTGGCCGTTTTTGTCGACCAGGAATACAACCTTGGCGTTCGCCTGTCCGTGCAGGCGGTGAAGTTCCTCGTCTATTAGACGGAACTCCTCATCGTACATCACAAGGTCAGAGCCGGCCATCGTTACTCCTTAAAAGTTCAACGCTTTTTTATACTTATCCCTATTTAAATATCATAATGTTCAGGGAAATACAAGAAAAAATTTAAAAAAGACCATGCTTTCCCAGCGATGCTGTTGACTGTGAGATGTCATATGCTATACTTCAATTCATAACAAAATCGGCAAAAGGATATGTTAAAATGGCTGGTCCCTGTTGACCCGGCCCGGCCAGGCTGCCCAGAGGACAACCAGGAAAAAGCAGAAGGGGCGAGAGCCCCTTGTCCGAGAAGCGGATAATTTCCAGAACTCAATCAACGAGGAGGACAACATGGCGCACGAGGTGAAGAAGTTTGAACTCGAAGGCAGGCTGAAGGGCATATCCGACAACCAGCTCCAGCAGCACAGGGATACGCTGTACGCGGGTTATGTCGCCAAGCTGAACATCATAGAGGAAGAGCTGAAGAAGGCATCGACCGAGGGCGCGAACCCGACATACTCCGCGATAGGCGAGCTGAAGCGCCAGGAGATATTCGCGACCAACGGCATATTCCTGCACGAGGCGTACTTCGGGAACCTGGGCGGGAAGGGCGGCCCGGCCACGGGCAAGATAGGCGATATGATAACCGCGCAGTGGGGCACGTTCGACAAATGGCTCGCGGACTTCAAGGCGGCGGGCATGGCCGCCAGGGGCTGGGCCGTGCTGGCGTTCAGCTTCAACGACATGAAGCTGCACAACTACTCGATGGACGTGCACGACAAGGGCTCGGTCTGCAATACGGCCGTACTCCTGGTGCTGGACGTGTACGAGCACGCGTACATGATAGACTACGGCGTGAAGCGCGCCGCGTACCTGGACGCGTTCTTCCAGAACATAGACTGGGACGTGGTGAACCAGAGGGCCGCATACGTTACCGGTGGGATGTAAGAGGCCCAAGATGCCGCAGACGCTTGCCGAGAAACTTATCAGCATGCACGCCGGCCGGGATGTCAAGGCGGGCGAGCTTGTCGTCGTGGACGTGGACTTCGCGTACGTGCAGGACTGGACCGGGCCGCTGACCGTGGACATGATACACGAGCTTGGCGGCCCTCTGGTCAAGGACCCGGCGAAGGCCGCTGTGTTCATCGACCACTCGTCGCCCTGCTCGTTCAAGGACATAGCGACCGGCCACATAAAGCTCCGCGATTTCGTTGCGGAGTCCGGCTGCATGCTGTTCGACATAGGCGAGGGCATATCGCACCTCGTCATGGCGGAGAAGGTGACGAGCCCCGGCATGCTGATGGTCGGCGCGGACTCGCACACGTGCAACGGGGGCGCGCTTGCGTCGTTCAACACCGGCATGGGCTCGACCGACATCGCGGTTGCGATGTCCACCGGCAGGACGTGGATGCTCTGCCCGGAGGCTATAAAAGTCGAGGTCACCGGGAAGCTGCCGCACGGGGTCTACTCCAAGGACGTCATACTCTGCCTGATAGGGACTATCGGGGCGGACGGCGCGACATACCAGTCGCTCGAGTTCTTCGGCGATACCGTCGAGCACATGAGCATACCGGCCCGCGTGACCATCGCATCGATGGCTGTCGAGGCTGGCGGAAAGTGCGGGCTGTTCGAGTCGGACGGCCAGACGCGGGAATGGCTCAGGGAGAACCACAGGGAGACGGGCTACAGGGACATCAAGCACGACCCGGGCGCACACTACGTAAGGACGGTAGAGATAGACGCGGAGGAGCTTGTGCCGATGGTCTCCTTCCCGCACAAGGTGGACAACACGCGGCCCATTACGCACCCGGACTGCGCGGACGTGCACATACACCAGGCATACCTGGGCTCCAGCACGAACGGGAACTTCGAGGACTTCGAGCAGGCCGCAAGGGTACTGAAGGGAAGGCACGCGGCGCCCGGCACGAGGCTGGTAATAACGCCCGGCACCAAGGCGGTCTACCGGAAGATGATGGAGGCCGGGCTTATGGACATATTCCTTAACGCGGGCGGGGTCATCAACAGCCCCGGCTGCGGCGCGTGCCCGGGAAGCCAGACCGGGATACTGGGAGACGGCGAGAACTGCGTCGCCTCGATGAACAGGAACTTCAAGGGCCGGATGGGGAACCCGGAGTCTTTCGTGTACCTGGCCTCCCCGGCGACTGTCGCGGCCTCCGCCATAGAGGGTAAACTCGCCGACCCGAGGAGGTACCTGTGAGCGGACGCGCATGGAAGTTCGGCGACGACATAAGCACCGACCTGATCGCGGCGGGCCGGTACGCGTACCTGCGCACCAACCTGCCGGAGCTCGCCAGGCACGTGCTCGAAGACGCGAGGGACGAGTTCCGTTCGCAGGTGAAGCCCGGCGACTTCGTCGTGGGCGGGCGGAACTTCGGGCTCGGCAGCTCTCGCGAGCACGCGCCTGTAATCATCAAGCTCGCGGGCGTCTCATGTGTCGCGGCGAAATCGTTTGCCAGGATATTCTTCCGGAACTGCATAAACATCGGGCTCCCGGCGGTCAGGGTGGACACGGACAAAATCGACGAGGGCGACCAGCTCGAGCTGGACCTCCCGGCGGGCGTGCTCAGGGACCTTACCAAGGGCCTGGAGCTGCCGTTCCCGCCGATGCCGAAGGTGATGACGGACATACTGGCCGAAGGCGGGCTGGTGGGGTACCTGAAAAAGAACAAGGGGTTCGTGCTGTAGGTGAGTAACCCCCCTCGTTCCCCCCTTAAGCTAAGGGGGGATTTCCCCCTCTTAAGATAAGAGGGGGCAGGGGTGTTATGAAAAACCTGGGCTGCCGCGCAAGCATAATTATCCCCTCGCCCCTTGCGGGAGAGGGGCAGGGGTGAGGGCTAAATAACTGGAACGGGAACTCGAACTATACTATTACCTCCGGCTCGTGCGCGAGTTCGAAAGCCGGGTATCCAAGATGCACCACCAGGGCAGGGTCGCGGGCGGCGTGTACTCCGGGCTCGGGCAGGAGGCGGTCACGGTCGGCTCGGCCTACGACCTGAAGCCCGAGGACTTCGTGTTTCCGCTGCACAGGGACCTTGGCGCGTTCCTCGTGAAGGGCGTCGACCCCAAGGTCCTGATGGCGCAGATACTGGGGAAGAAGACCGGGCTGTCCGGGGGACGGGACTCCTTCCTGCACGCGGGTGAACTGGGCGTGGGCGTGTTCGGCGCGACATCCATGCTCGCGTCGTCGCTCCCGGTAGCGTGCGGCGTCGCGCTCAAGTTCAAGATGAGGGGCGAGCCTAACGTCGTGGTCGCGTTCTTCGGCGAGGGCTCGAGCTCGCGCGGTGACTTCCACGAGGCGCTTAACTTCGCGGGCGTGCAGAAGCTCCCGGTCGTGTTCGTCTGCGAGAACAACTTCTATGCGTTCTCCACGCCGCAGTCCATGGAGATGGCGGTAGAGGACGTCGCGGACAGGGCAGAGGGGTACGGGTTCAAGGGCCACGTATGCAGCGGCAACGACATATTCGCGGTGATGCACGAGGTCAGGCCCGCAGTTGAGCGGGCGCGTAAGGGCGAAGGCCCGACCTTAATCGAGTGCAAGACATACCGGTACTCCGGCCACAGCGAGCACGACATGGCGAAGTACAGGACGGAGGACGAGCTTCTCGAATGGGAGAGCCGCGACCCCATCCAGCGGTTCGAGTACTTCCTCCAGAAGAAGGGCCACGACCTCACCGCGGTACTGACCGAGGTCGGAGAAAAGGTCGCAAGGATAGTGGACGAGGCGGTGACGTTCGCGGAGGACTCTCCGGACCCGGACGGGCCGGATGCAATGGACGGGCTGTACGCGACGGGGCTGTAAGGCCGTGGGTGGTAAGGCCGTGGGTGGAAGATCCGTGAGTAGTAAAGACGTGAATAGTAAGGACGCGGTACGTGTTTATCACTCACGTAATTACTACTCACGTGTTCATCACAAACGAGTTTAACTAAAAATGGAACTCACATACATAAAAGCCATAAACGACGCAATGAGGCTCGCCATGCGCGAGGACCCGGACGTGTTCGTCATCGGCGAGGACATAGGCGTCCTGGGCGGCGCGTTCAAGGCGACCGAGGGGCTCCTGGAGGAGTTCGGGCCGGGCCGCGTGGTGGACACCCCGATCTCCGAGTCCCTGATAGTCGGCGCGTCGGCCGGGGCGGCATGCGTGGGGCTCCGCCCGGTCGCGGAGATGCAGTTCGCGGACTTCGTGTCCTGCGGCTTCGACCAGGTGGTGAACATGGCCGCGACACTGCGGTACCGTCACGGCGGGAAGGCGAAGTGCCCGATGGTACTGCGCTGTCCGTCTGGGAGCGGGGTCAGGGGCGGGCTGTTCCATTCGCAGAACCCGGAGGCGTGGTTCACGCGGGTGCCGGGGCTGAAGGTCGTCGCGCCAGCGACCGCGTACGACGCGAAGGGCCTGCTCATCTCGGCAATTAGGGACGACGACCCGGTGATATACTTCGAGCACAAGTACCTGTACAGGCGCATAAAGGAGGACGTGCCGGAAGAGCCCTATTCCGTGCCCATCGGGAAGGCCGCGCTTCGGAGCACCGGCGGCGACATCAGCATGATAACCTACGGCTCCGCGCTTTACCACTGCCTCGCGGCGGCGGAGGATCTCGAGAAGGAAGGCGTCGGCGTCGAGGTCGTGGACCTCCGGACGCTGCTCCCGCTCGACACCGATATGATACTGGACTCAGCGCGGAAGACCGGGAAGGTGCTCATCGTGCACGAGGACAGGCTGACAGGCGGCATCGGAGGCGAGATAGCCGCCATAATAGGCGAGCACGCCTTCGACCACCTGGACGCGCCGGTCATGCGCATCGCCGCCAAGGACACGCACAACGCGTTCGCGGAGTCGATGGAAAAGTTCATCCTGCCGGACAAGGACAAGGTGCTTGAAGCCGCGCGGCGGCTGGCGGGGTATTGAGACTATACTATCGATAGTATTAGCGTGTTAGTTTAAAGGGGGGATATGGATATTAACAAGTGTGACGATAAGCATATTCTTCAGATGATCCAAAGCTTCAATGGAAAATCGCAAGAATACATCCACGCCTATCATCAAGACAAAGACATCCTTGAATTAGTTAAGTCTGATGAGGCACTTGAGCAGGACTTAATATGGTTTAAAAAGTGGCTAAGAGACAACATTAAGATTTCCATCTCGGATGAAACAGTAAGAAGACAACTCCGCAAGATTAGAGATAACGAAGCTGTTTTACAAACATTTATTACAGCAGCAAGACAAGACTCGCAAGAATTTCGTAATAGAATAGAACGAGAACGCCCCGGCTTAATACATCGGCACTTCCTCTATACTTTTTTTGGTGAAGACTTACTGGATGCTGATGATTTCAAATATATTGAATGCAGTTCTGATTGGCAAAGAGCCGTAAATCGGCCGCCAACGGTAGATACTTCAAATACAGCTTTCGAGGATGAGGGAAGCTATGCAAAAGAACAAATCTTAGGACTATTAGGAAGCGACGATGATATTGAAAACAACCCATACTATGAATTGATATTAGAAGACCCGTTCGATTTTAAACGGTTCTCGTCTCGTACTATCGAAGTTGGGGCTATTATTACAGGTAAAGATAAGGTTTCTTTAAAAATGATGCGCCTGTTCGGGAATATTAGAGTTTGTTACGCATCAACCCAATATTCAGCAGCAATTATATTTTGCCGCTCATTAGTGGAGGAGGCCGTCAAGGAGTATATTAAAACCAAAACCGACGTCACATCTAAGAAAGATATCAAATCCCTGTGGGATAAAAACTTGATGGGACGAAAGGGAGAAAATGGCCTGATTGATAAGCTGGAGGAACCTTTAAAGTCCGAAATTAAATCCAAAATAGACAAACCTAGAGAAGCCGCAAATGAAATACTGCATAGAGGCGAAATTAGCGAGAAAGAAATGGTAAAAATCTTCGGCAGACCACTTACATTAACTGAATGTACATTTGAATCAATAAAAAGTACAAGGGACGTTATAGAGGAATTATTTCCATGAGATTCTAATAATGGGCCGACACATAGGTCGGCCCCTACGAATTGTAGGGGAGGACCTGCGTGTCCTCCCTGTATTCAAAAGGTATTCACGTACCACGGCTTTCTCACTCACGTCACACGGGTGTACTATGACCGACATAAAATTGCCGCAGCTTGGCGAGAGCATTGCAGAGGGAACCATAGGCCAGTGGCTGGTGGAGGTAGGCGGCACGGTAGCCGAAGACCAGCCGCTCGTGCAGGTCACGACCGACAAGGCGGACATAGACATACCGTCGCCCGTCTCGGGCGTGCTCTCCGAGATAATCGTGGGTGAGGGCAAGACCGTCGATGTCGGCACGGTCATAGCGCGTATCGACGAGACCGGCAAGGCCGCCGCTGCGAAAAAGGAAGAGAAGGCCACGCCCGCCCCGCCCCCGAAGAAAAAAGAAGAAGCGCCCGCGCCTCCCATTCCGGAGAAGAAGCCCGCAGTGCCGCCCAAGGAAAAGGCAGCGCCCGCCGCCTCCAAAAAGGCAAAGACGGTGGAGGTTGAGCCACAGACGCAGGAGAACGCATACCGCGCGGACGAGGCAAGGGTGACCGAGCCGGTGGCCGGGAAGCCGCCGAAGGCAAAAAAGTTGGGGGACGGCCCCGTTGAGCCTGTGGTGGTTACCGAGGAGGGCGTGCCAGGCGAGGAGGCGATGCCGCACCGTGCGCTTGTGGAGCAGCTACAGCCGCCTCCGGAGATGGAGCGCGAGAAGCACCCGTGCGCGGGCGACATGGCGGATTTCTACTCACCGGTCGTGCTCCGGCTCACGCTTCGGTATGACATCGACCTGAAGATGGTGGAGGGCACGGGCGACTGCGGAAGGATAACCAAGAAGGACGTGCTGGACACCATCGAGCGCAAGGGCAAGGGTATCGCACCGGAAGCGGTGCGGAAACCGGCGGAGCGTCCAGGGCCCGGGCCGCAGGCGCCGCCTGTTACGGAGAAACGCGCCGGGTACGGCACGTACAGCCCGCCCCGGTACACGGTGGAGGAAGGCGACACGAAGACGGAGTTCACCAGGATGCGCCGGCTGATAGCCGACCACATGGTCTACTCTAAGGCGACAGCACCGCACGTCACCACGTTCACAGAAGTGGACATGGACCTTGCCGTCGCGGCAAGGGCCAAGAACAAACCGGCCCTCGAGGCTAAGGCGGGCGGGCCTGTAACGTACCTGCACTTCATGATGCAGGCGGCGGTCAAAACGCTGGCCGAGTACCCGGTTATGAACTCAGTCGTGCAGGACGACGTGATAATAACCAAGAAGTCGATAAACATGGCCGTTGCCGTGGACACCGGCAGGGGCCTGATGGTGCCGGTCGTGCGGAACATGCGCGGGATGGGCCTCGCCGAAATAGCCGCTGCGACGAACGCGATAGCCGCGAAGGTCCGGGACAGGAAAGCCGGGCCGGACGACTTCGCGGGCGGTACGTTCACCGTATCGAACCCCGGCCGCAAAGGCAACCTGTTCGGGACGCCCATTATAAGCCAGCCGCAGGTCGGCGTGCTCCGAATGGGCGAGATAGTTAAGAGGCCGGTCGTGGTCGAGGTTGCGGGCGAGGACGCGATACTGATACACCCGATGATGTACCTCTCGCTCTCATACGACCACCGCGTGGTGGATGGCCTGACCGCGAACGAGTTCCTGCACAGGGTAAAGGAACATCTGGAGTCCGGCGAGTACGGGCTGTAGCAAAAGCAGGGCCGACACATAGGCCGGCCCCTACGAATTGTAGGGGAGGACCTGCGTGTCCTCCCTGTATTGGGACAGGTGTTTTATATGATTCTTCTATCCGGCATGAGGCCGACGGGCAGGCTGCACCTTGGCCACTTAGTCGGCGCGCTCGACAACTGGGTGGGCCTTCAGAAGGGCTACGACTGCTACTTCATGGTAGCAGACTGGCACGCGCTCACCACATCCGCGCAGGACACATCCCGCATCAGGTCATACGTCCTCGACATGGCGGTTTCATGGCGGGCGATAGGGATAGACTTCGAACATTCCGTCGTGTTCGTACAGTCCGGCGTGAAGGAGCACGCCGAGCTTCACCTGCTGCTCTCGATGGTGACGCCTATGTCCTGGGTCGAGCGCGACCCCACGCTCAAGTCCATGCGCGAGGATCTGCACATAAAGTCGGCAAGCTACGGCCTGATGGGATACCCGGTGCTCCAGGCCGCGGACATACTGCTGTACAAGGCGGAGGCGGTGCCGGTGGGCATCGACCAGGTCCCGCACATCGAGCTTGCGAGGGAGATCGCGCGCGCGTTCAACCGCACCTTCGGGGAGGTCTTCCCGGAGCCGAACCCGCTCCTCACCACGAGCCCGAAGCTTTCGGGCACGGACGGCAGGAAGATGTCCAAGAGCCTGGACAACTGCATATACCTTGACGACAGCCCGGAAGAAATATCTGCGAAGGTTAAACTTCTTGTAACCGACCCGGCCAAGGTGCACGCGAGTGACCCCGGCAACCCGGATATATGCTCGGTGCAGGACTACCACAAGGTGTTCGAGGCGGAGGCGGCGCACTCCTGCGCGGCCGGTTGCAGGGCGGGCAAGCTCGGATGCGTCAGCCACAAGGGCATGCTTGCGGAGTCGCTGTCCGAAATGCTCGCAATATACAGGGAGAAAAAGGCCGCGTTCGCGGCATCGCCGGGAGAGACGCTCGGCATGCTGGAAGACGGGGCCGCGCGGGCACGGGCGGCGGCAGAGGCTACGATGGAAGAGGTGCGCGATGCGGTCTGGGCCGGACGGAAATACAAAGAACAACTTGACATTGGCGGGCTCATTTCGGATAATTGAGAAATGATACCGGTTAAGGCGGGCTGAGCGATGGACGACAGCAAGGTCTTCGGCAGGCAGGGCGAGGAACTCGCCGCGAGCTTCCTGTCCCGGAAAGGGTACAGGATACTCGAACGGAACTACCGCGCGGCGTCGTGCGAGCTTGACATCATAGCGATGGACGGCCGTACGCTGGTGTTTGTCGAGGTGAAGTCACGGCGCGGCGGCGAGTTCGGAAGCCCGGCAGAGTCGGTCACGCCGCACAAGCAACGGCAGATGGGCAAGGCCGCGCTTATGTACATCGCGAGGCACGGTAAAGAGAATACCCCATGCCGGTTCGACGTGGTGGGTGTCACGGCCCAGGCCGGGGACAAACCCACGGTAGAGGTAATAAAGGACGCATTTGAGCTGACCGGAGGTTACTGAAAGTGAGCACGGATCTTCTAAAGAAGGTTTACCTGTTTGACGGGCTTTCCATGGGCGAGCTGGTGGAGCTCCTGAAGATATGCAAGCAGGAGAAGTACCCCAAGGACAAGATAATATTCCTGGAAGGCGATACCGGGGACAGGTGCTATATCATCGAGGAGGGCGAGGTACGGATAAGCAAGTTCGTGCCTAACATGGGCGAGGAGGCGCTTGCCGTCCTGAAGGCGGGGAACTACTTCGGGGAGATGTCGCTCATCGACGGCGCGACCCGTTCGGCCACCGCCATCGTGAACGCGGCCACCACCTGCCTTGTCATAGGCAAGTCCGACCTCGACCGCCTGATGACGGACAACAAGGACTTGGGCAACAAGATACTCTGGACGTTCTGCCGGACGCTGTCGTCGAGGCTCCGGGAAACGAACGAGAAGATATCGAGCTTCATCGCGATGACCGCCGGGTTCGGCGGGCCGGTCACATAAGTCCCCCTTCGTCTGTCACTCCCGCGAAAGCGGGGACCCAGCGACCTTTGTTTTTTTAGGAGGCATTATCATCGGGCCAAAACAGTCGCCAGACGCGTCCAGGGGACAAACCGCCCTGTGCCCGGTACCCCTCGTGATGCAGACCCTGGACGGCTCGGGGTTTTGGCCGCAAGGATAACGCCTCCGGGTTCATGAAAAGGCAAGAAACGGTTCTTTAAGTTCCCGCTGTCATGGGGCGGGTCGCATAAATCGAGCAGGACGGAGGGTCAAGTGAACACTCCCTGGGCAATGCTGGTGGTCTTCGGCTTCCTCGGATGGGTCGGCTGCACGATAGGTTTCATATTCGGGGCGTTCGAGAAGGAAGGCGGGTTCAATAACGCCAGGGCGCTCAGGTGGGGGCTGGCCGTGGTGGCCTGCTACGCGCTCTGGGTGGCCGGCATGGCGCACGCGTAGCACAGGCATGTCCGCCAACCCTCGCGGTCCAAAGGCCCCGCTTGCCGGGGGGGCCGTCCTGTTTCTCTCCGTGTTCGGGCTGTACCTCTCCACGCTCGCCCCTACAGTAACATTCTGGGACAGCGGCGAGCTTATAGCAGCCGCATACTCGCTCGGCGTACCGCACCAGCCAGGCTACCCGCTCTACTGCATACTGGGCAGGTCCTTCTCTTTTATCCCGTTCGGAAACATCGCGTACCGCGCAAACCTCCTCTCCGCCGTACTCGCCGCGACAACCGTATATGTGGTCTACGCCACGCTCCTTTCCATATTCAGGAGGCAGGACGGGGGCGCGGGAAAGGCCGGGTTGTCCGATGCCGTGCTTGCCGGTTCGCTCGCCTCTCTTGTGGCGGTGACCCGGCTGTACTGGTCGGAGGCGGTAGTCGCGGAGGTGTACGCGGGCGCGGCTCTTTTCGTGGCGCTCTCCATATACATG
>Ga0214472_10002447_pt1 | contig 20004 bp, 22 predicted proteins | sample RVTome_6_FD_207662 | JGI IMG/M metagenome (GOLD analysis project Ga0214472, IMG submission 207662) | Soil microbial communities from uranium-contaminated site in the Upper Colorado River Basin, Wyoming, United States - RVT140D175 | ecosystem: Environmental > Terrestrial > Soil > Contaminated >...
TGACAGCTGCGTCACTTTTCGGGCCCCACAGGACCCTACAGGACGCCCGGCGGTAATCGCCGTGCATCCGTAAAACAAGGGACAGAAGCCTTTCCTTTTTGAGCGTCTTCGCCCGACGCCCCGTGCGTGGCCCCTATTTTCTGCGGAGCGGCAGGCGGTTCGGCCGGCTTCAAGCCTAAAGAGCCACTACCAGATCGGATTTTGCGCGCGTACTGCACGCCAGAACGAAGCCGGCAGCGAGTTCGGGAGGCGAAAGCGTCGCCTGGCTGCGCGTCTCCACTTCGCCGGCGACGACCTGGCATTTGCACGCGCCGCAGACGCCCGATCTGCATGCGCCGACGATTGGCAGCGACGCCGCCTCGAGCGCCTCGAGCAGGCTCTGGTGGCCGGCGATCTCGGCCGACTTGCCGAAGGCCGGCGCCTGCAGCATGTAGCGGGCGGCGTCATCGGTGTCAGCCTTGGCTTGCGCCGGCGAGAAGCTCTCCCGATGGAAGTGGCTCATGTCGAAGCCGCGCGCCCGCGCGCACGACTCGACGGCCGCCATATAGGCCTCGGGACCGCAGGTGAAGATCGTACGGCCGGCGAGCTCGGGCACCAGCCAGTCGAAGAGCGCCTGCTCGAGCGGTCCTTGCAGGTCGCGGTCGGGCCCGGGCGCGTCGAGCACGCGTGCGAGCATGAAGTTCTCGTGGTCGGCGTGCAGGCGCTCGAGTTCGGCGGCCATGATCACGTCGGCCGGGGTGCGCGCGCTGTAGATGAAGTGGATCTTCGCCTGCGGCGCCGTGTCGAGCAGCCAGCGGGCGATCGAGATGCAGGGCGTGATGCCGCTGCCAGCCGAAAAGAGCAGCACCTGCGCGGTCGCCTTGCAGTCAATAATGTTGAACTCGCCGGCCGGCGGCAGGGCGCGCAGCATGCGGCCAGGCTTCAGGTGGTCGAGCAGGTGGTTCGAGACCTTGCCGCCGGGCACGCGCTTGATCGTCACGGCGAGGCCCTCGGGCCGCGAAGGCGACGAGGACAAGGAATAGGCACGGTGCAGCGGCTCGTCGGCGACGTCGACCTGGAAGACGATGAACTGACCGGCCTTGTACGAAAGCGGCATCGAGTCCGGCGTGCGGAAGACGAACGTCGCCGCATCGGCAGTTTCCTCGATGCGTGCGGTGCAGATCAGCGGCAGAACGGATGCGGGATTCTGGAATGTAGGGTTCATGGCTATGCTCAGAATGAGCGGGAGCGGCTCAAGGCCGCTCCCTCGGGCCGTCAGGCGGCTTTGAGCATCGTCTTGAGGTCGGCCTCGACGGTCGTGATCGGAGCCAGGCCGAACTCCTGGTTGAGCACCTTGAGCAGGTTCTCGGTCAGGAAGCCGGGCACGCTCGGGCCGACGCGGATGTTCTTGACGCCGAGCGAGAGCAGCGTCAGCAAAACGACGATGGCCTTCTGCTCGAACCAGCTAAGGACGAGGTTCAGCGGCAGGTCGTTGACGCCGCAGTTGAACTCTTTGGCCAGCGCGAGCGCGAGCTGGATCGCCGAATAGCTGTCGTTGCACTGGCCGATGTCGATCAGGCGCGGAATGCCGTTGATCTCACCGAACGGCTTCTTGTTGAAGCGGAACTTGCCGCAGGCGAGCGTCAGGATCACCGTGTCCTTCGGTGCCGCCTGGGTGAACGCCTCGTAGTAGCTGCGCTCGGACTTATCGCCGTCGCAGCCGCCGACGAGAAAGAAGTGCTTGATGTTGCCCGCCCTCACCTGCTCGATGACGGCCGGCGCCGCGTTCATCAGCGCGTTGCGACCGAAGCCGACGGTGATCAGGTGCGGGATTTCCTCGTACAGGAAGCCCGGCTGGGCCTGCGCGCAGGCGATCACCTGGCTGAAGTCGTCGCCTTCGATGTGGCTCACACCCGGCCAGCCGACGATGCTGCGCGTGAAGATGCGGTCGGCGTACTGGCCGACGTTCGGATCGATCAGACAGTTCGAGGTCATGACGATTGCGCCGGGGAACGCGGCGAATTCCTTCTGCTGGTTCTGCCAGGCGCTGCCGTAGTTGCCAACGAGGTGCTTGTACCTCTTGAGCTCGGGATAGCCGTGGGCCGGCAGCATCTCGCCGTTCGTATAGACGTTGATGCCGGTGCCCTCGGTCTGCTCGAGAATGCGCTGCAGATCGCAAAGATCGTGACCCGAGACGAGGATCGCCTTGCCCGGAACGGGCTTGACATTGACCTGCGTGGGCACCGGATGCCCGAACTTTGCGGTCTCGCCGTGATCGAGCATTTCCATGACGCGATAGTTGAGCCGACCGATCGCCATCGAGGTGGCGAGCAGTTGCTGCATGTCGGTCGGGTCGGTGCCGAGCCAGGCCATGATGTGGTGGAACTCGGCGGCGACGTCGGCGTCCTGCTGGCCGAGCACGCGCGCGTGCTCGATGTAGGCGGCGGCGCCCTTGAGACCATAGAGACAGAGCAGACGCAGGCCGAGCACGTCGTCACTGACCTGGCCCTTGCCGCGGTTGACGGCAGCGATCGGTGCCTGAGCCGCGAGGCCTTCAGCGCTGTCGGCGAGGTGGAAAGCCGCGGCGCCCGTCGGAACGGCGACCGGCTTGCCGGCGGTCAGGCACTTGGCTTCGTACTTGAGCTTGAGCTGTTGGCGGTAGGCCTGGGCGCGGCGGGCGTAGCCGGTGATCCGGTCGCCCTCGAAGTTCACGTTGGTGAGCGTGGCGAAGAAAGCCTGCGGCACGAACGCGTCGACGGCAGGGTCGATGATGCCGAACTCGCGCGCTTTCTCCGCGTAGAACGACGTGCCCTGGAGGGCATACACCAGCAGGTCCTGCAGATCCGACACTGTCGCGGTCTTGCCGCACATGCCCTGGGCGTAAGAGCACCCTTTGCCTGTGGGAGTTGAAATCGTTTGCTCGCATTGCACGCAGAACATGTCGCCGATCCTTTGGGGTGAAAACGTTGATGAACGAGATGGCGGACTTTAGTGGCGCGGCACTGCGCGGGTAATTGATGGTCGTCAAGAAGCGAAAAATACCGATGGTTCGGGTGCGATTGAAAATATCGAGATGCGGCGCGCCCGTTCGCCCCATGGTTTTCCCGAGTTCGAAAACTCGTCGTTCCGGTTGTCCACGATGGAGAGGGCGTTCTTCTCGACGGAGCGACGAGGAGCGGCTGGGCCGAAACGGTCGCCTCGCCGATGAAGAACGGGCCGCGTCGCGGCCCATTCTTCCCTTTCTGTCGGTTTCGCCGGGCGCATTCCGGCGGTCGCGCTATTTCTCGGCGAAGCTCTTCGCAGGCACATGTACATCCATGTATTTACAAAAAAGCTTGCCCCGCCTAGTGTACAACTCTGTACATCCTTCACCGGAGCTTGCCATGCGTACCACACGTGCCTTCAAGAACGGCAATTCACAAGCCGTGCGCATTCCATCGGACCTGGCTTTCGAACGCACCGACATCGAGCTGGAAATCGAACGCGTCGGCGACGAATTGCGCATCCGTCCCGCCCGTCGGTCTCTCGCCGGTGTAATGGCCAAGTTCGCGAGATTCTCCCAGGACTTCATGGCTGAAGGTCGCGGCGATCAGGAGCAAGCCGAACGGGACCCACTGTGATGCCGCGCTACTTGCTCGACACCAACATGTGCATCTATCTGATGAAGAACCATCCCGAGGAGGTCGCCCGACGCTTTGCTCAGTGCTTTGTGGGTGATGTCGTGATGTCAGCGATTACCTTTGCCGAACTCCAATACGGCGCAGTGGTATCGGCCGATCCGGAGCGCGAGAACGCCCATCTCGACGACCTCATTCAGGACATTCCGGTCATGCCGTTCGATGCCGAAGCGGCACTTGCGTACGGCCCGATCCGACTGGCCTCCCGCGAGAGCAAGAGGGACCACCTCGACAAGTTGATTGCAGCCCATGCGGTGGCGCTCGGCGTTACGGTCATCACCAACAACATCAAAGACTTCGCAAGGTACCCCGGAGTGATGACGGAGAACTGGCTGACTCCAACTGAACCGGAGCATTGACTGCCGCATAAAGCGTGAAACTAGGGACACCACGTTTCTTTGTTCCGCAGTGGCAGCACGAGACCGAAGCCGAGAACCGCTTCCGCAGCGACAAGACCGGGTTCAAGCCCGCGATGCCGTTCTGAGCGTCAGCGCCCCCGGTCGCCGGGGCGCACAACGATCTTCCCCTCGGGGAGATCGTCCTCCTCCTCCGGTTCCGGATCCTTGCTCGGGTCCGGGACCGGGTCATGTTCGGGCGCCGGGTCCGGTTCCGGCCCGGGTACCGGCGGGATGATCGGTCGCATCGTCAGCTCCGTCAGGTCTTAAAGCGGGAGCCGGACCACGCAGCGCCGCCGCTGCGGGAAGGGCTTCAATCGACTATAGGACACCGGCGGGCAAAGCACAGGCTTCGTGCCGGCGGCGATCCTTCGCCCGATCGCGCCGTCGACGGGCGGAACGATCGAGGGTTGTCGACGGGATCACGAACGCAGCCCGTGACGTAATTCCGATCGCATCCATTCGCACCCACATACCATGCCGTTCGAAGATTTTGAGGGAGCATGCAGCCATGGTGAGCGCGTCATAACGGCGGCTGCCGATGGTGCGCACACGAATGGCTCGACGTCGCAGCCCGCGCCGTCCGTCGCCCCGATCCGCCCGTCGCGCCCCGACAGCTGGTCGCTCGACGTCCTCGATCGCGTCGAGTAGAAACGCTTCGAGGACCTGCGCTGCGCGTTCTATCGCGAGAAAGGCATCCGCGCCGAAACCATCCGCCTCGGCCCCGACGGCGGCATCGACATCCGCCTGTTCCGCAGAACCCAGCGGCGGCGCGGCTGTCGGCGCAGCTTTCGGTGCTCGCGCGCTGGCGAGCGTGGTGGTGCGAGCAGTTTCCCCTGACCCCGCTGTGGCAGGCCGCTTGCGCGCGCTTCATGCCGCCGGTGGCGACCAATCTGTTCCCCGCAAGCCTGCTGGAGCGCTTTGCCGGCGATGTCGAAGCCGTGCTGATGCGCCTGCTGGTGTTCCTGAGGCCGGTCACGGTCGGCGCAAGCGCGTTGCGTGAGGGCCGCTGATCTCGCGCAGAAGATGCGCATAGCCGACTTGCCCGAGGGTTCGTAGCCTTCACTCCCGGTCGCGGTGCCGTCGGCGCCGCCCGTCCGGGAGACCTTCTTGAGCACTCTTGTCGATGCGCCCCAACGCGATCGCTGGGCGCGCCTGCGCTTCTCGATCATCGGCCCGTTGCTGGCTGGAAGCATCCAGGATGTGTCGTTGATCATCCTGTGCTTAATGCCCGCGAGTGTGCTTGTGATGGGGCTTGGCGACGGGCGGTTCCGGTTCTGCCGGCGGGTAGCGAACGACAACGACGGATTCGTTTGGCTCAAACCAGAATTCACCGTGCGGGACATCGAGACTGCCCGTAATCACCACGATCAAATCGTCCACCGAATTGACTTGGGTGATGGTTTCCCACGCATGCGTCGGGTGCTTGCTGATGCCGGGACCGTTGTAGATATGATCGCCGACCCGGACATCGGCAGCGGCTATAGTGATCCTGTTGGTCATGCCCCATCTCCTCCAGGACGGCCCGCAACGGGACCGGGGACGCCACGCGATCATGCACCCTTCCGGGTATGCTCGCCAAGGTATTGGAACGTCTCGCCGCGAGGACGAAATGGGGTCGGACCAATGGGCCGAAGATCGCGACGGATTCGCCCGCTTCGACGTTGAAGGGATATGACTTGAGGATGATTTTCGTTCTTGATGAGCATCAAACACTTGCCGCCGGGGACGAGTAAGCTCGGGATCCACATTGTTACGTGCCCTTTTGCGGTTCTCTTCAAGTGGCCAAGAAGTTTCCCTTGCACCCCAAACATCCGGAACGGATTTGCTGGGGCTGCGACAAGTATTGTCCGGCGGATTCGCTTGGTTGCGGCAATGGCTCCGGCCGGACGCAGCACCCGGCTGAATTGCTCGGCGAGGACTGGTACACGTATGGAGATTGGGGCCTGGACGTTCCGGACGGCCCGGACGGGACTGCTGACGAGCCGTCGTGACGCAGCGCCGGAACGGCACGAATGGCCGCCTCACGACCGGAAAGGACGCCCCGCAGCTCGGGCTTTGAGCGCGGTGGGAATTCCGTCGTAACTACCGCCGGCCTTGCTCGCGCCGCTCCAGCGGGGTCAGCTCCGTCTTGATCACGATGTCATCGACGACGATGTGATTCTGGCCGCGAGTCGAGACGACGCCTTTCACGATCACCGCGCAAGAGCGGTTGCAGGTTTCCAGGATCCGGAGACGTAGCTCCCGGTCTAGCGGGTCGGTTTCGGCGCGGACGCGGTGATCAGCCCCGATGCCACGCCGATGATCGCGTGCCCGACCAGCAGCCAATCGACTCCGGGCGCGAAAGCGCAGATCCCGAGCCCGATGAAGACTACGCCGCCCTCAAAGCCGCTTACGCCGCGGCCAGCGGCAGGGGCGCGTGGATGGTGAACAACGGCTACGACCGCGAACGGGCCGAGGCCGTCGTCGCCAGCGGCGCCGCCGACATCGTCGCCTTCGGCAAACCGTTCATCTCCAACCCCGATCTCGTGTTGCGCCTGCGCGAGAACGCGCCGCTGAACCCCTGGGACACCACGACCTTCTACGGCGGCGGCGAAAAGGGCTACACGGACTATCCGACGCTCGGCTGAATCGAGGCGAACGCGCCCCGGTCACACCGGGGCGCACAGTGCGGAACCCGATGGGGCATGGGGTGCGGGGCTGATTCGGTCGGCCCCGCGGTACGCCGGCCGCACATCACCTTTACCGCTCCCTCGACACCCGAGGTCGCTACTGCGGACGGACGAGCCCCGACAGCCAGTCGCGCAGGATCCCGGTCACCTTCTCGGGCTGCTCCAGCGGTGAGAGGTGGCCGCATTCGGCGATGATCTCGAGTCGCGCCCCGGCAATTCCCGCGGCCAGCTCCTCGTGAACTTCGGGCGGCGTAACCTGATCCTCCCGCCCGCAAAGCACGAGCGTCGGACATTTGATTTCGACCAGCGTCGGGCGGCTGTCCGGTCGGCTGATGATTGCGTTCTCCTGGCGAACGAACACTTCGTATCCCAGTCCGGTCGCCATCGACTGAAACATGCCTCCGACCTCCGGCGTGTTCGCAAGCTCGGGATGGGCCATCCGTTCCAGCAGCTTTTCGATGACGGCGGGAAAATTCTTTTCGCCAAGGTCGATCAGCTCCCTGCGGTTGGCCGTGGCCTCCGGTGTGTCCGGCCGCGCACTCGTGCTCACGAGCGCAAGCGCCAGCACCCGCTCCGGCTCGCGGCGCATGATCTCGAACGCGACGTAGCCGCCCATCGACATGCCGCAGAGCATGAAAGGCCCCTCCGGGGCCTGCGCCAGCACGTCTTCGGCAAGTGCCTCGATCGAATCCGACCCGGTCAGGTCCGCAATCGTGATCTGCACCAGATCCGCCAGGGCTTCCGCCTGCTGCTCGAACAGGCTGGCATCGTTGAGCAGCCCGGGCAGCAGAAGCACATTCGTCTTTTCCATAACGCCGCACCTCCTCGACCCCATCGGCAAAACGCGCCTGCCGCCCACGTTCGGAGGTCACGGGAAAACTTAAGTTCCACTATCCGGGACACGTAAGGTGGCGTGCGGGCTTCGCGCGAGGAACGCGGACCGAGGTGTTCCCCTTGAGGCAGCAACGGAGTTCATGCGAGAGGCAGCACAGATCGGGGCGCAGGGACGAAGGAGTCGCAATCGGGTATCCGCGACCCGCATCCTCGCTTGGCGCTCCGCCCGGTTGGGACGACGAAGATACACGGGGCGCTGGAGGGCCGGTCCTCGGCCAGACCGGATGGGTGATCCGACAACTACCTGTCCGCGAACGGCAACTGACGCGAACCAAGCTCGATGTCTCTACCCGGCCAGAAGCGGACCCGCAGGACTAGCGGATAGATGTCCGCTTCAGACTGAGAAGCGGACATGCGCCAGCCCTTGACGGATCGAGTCAGCCTACCGTTGACGCGCAAGTTCTGGCCGGTGATATAGGCAGCGCCTGCCGCGGCGAGGAAGGCGACGTTCGCGGCGACCCGAAACGAAATCCTTCGCCCGTCACTTGGCCTGGATGCGGCCTCCGGGGGTGGTGAACACCGAGCTTTAGGCGGTTGACCACCTCCACAATAGTAGTGATGACACGTCGCCCGCGAAGGGCAAAGTGTTACGTCCGGCAGTCTGCGAGACTAGGGCGCGACCCCGAACAACTGCTTGATTCAATTTGTCCTGACTCCTAGAATTTTCTGAAAGGTGGCGGCATTCGCGCGTCCTTGTTGCCACGACGTCAAAATCTTGGGGGGAGTCGCATGCCTGAGCAGAACTTGGCGCCCAATCCAGACCACTATCTGGTATCCGCGAACGGACGGCTAGGAGAGTCGCCACAGAGCAAGGTGACAGAAGTCGCTCGCATCCTAGACCTGTCGATTCAGCAAGCTCCGGAGAACGGCCTAGTCATCCATTTCCACGGAGGATTGGTCAGCCGCGACTACGCGCTCGAGAACATCACCGCACTGCTGACCGACCGCTACGCGCGGGCCAAGGCCTACCCGCTCTTTTTTGTCTGGGAGTCCGGCTTCAAGGAAGCTATCCTGAACAACAAGAAGGACTTGCTTCGAGACCCGGCGTTCCGGGAGTTGGTCAAGAAGGTTTCGGAGTGGGTGCTCAAGAAGGTCTCGATCACCGGTGGCGTTTCCTTTAAGGGTGCCGGCGGCCAGGCTATCGCCGACGAGGACCAGTTCCGTCAAGAGTACGACCGCTGGTTTGCGGATGCTCGGGACGTTCCTCCCGTCGAGGACAGCGACATTGCGGGCAACGCCGGCGCGAAGACGCGAGCGGCTAGTGGTGAGCCGGACATTGACCTGCTGGCGAATGAAGTCGAACTGCAGCTCGACAACGACCCGCAGTTCAAAGAAGTCATGCAAGAGACGTTCAACGCCGCCAATCCGCCCGGCGTCGACGTTTCGACAAAAGGCGTCGGGACCAGGAAACGCGCTGACGTGCTGCTTCTCAGTTCTGACGCGCTCGATGAGCTGTTCCCGCCGGAAGAGGGGGCTTCACGAGCTGACGGCAAGGTGAAGACGCGCGGGCTCTTCACCTGGGCCAAGGTGGCCTACTACGTGGCCAAGCTTGTGATTGAGGTCGTGAAGCGCTTCCGCAGCGACCGCGACCACGGGGTGTACTGCACGGTCATCGAAGAAGTTCTTCGGAGTGCCTACGGTGACCTGATTGGCGCGGCTGTCTGGAACGCGATGAAGAAGGACACGCTGGACAGTTTCGCGGCGGGGCCGGACACCTGTGGTCTGCTCGTAGTTCAGAAGCTCAAGGCGCTCGAGGACGCCGGCAAGCGCTTCAAGAAAGTCACTCTGGTTGGCCATAGCACTGGCGCGATCTACATCTGCAACTTCCTGGACGCGGCGAAGGCCGCCGGCCTGGTTACGCCGATTTACGTCGTTTTCCTAGCGCCCGCAGTCACCTGTGAGCGGTTTGCAGCAGCGCTCGACACCCACGAGAGCACGTTCCTGAAGGATTTCCGGATGTTCGCCATGCGCGACGCCCGTGAAATCGAAGACCAGATGCTCAAGCCGTTCTACACCCGCAGCCTGCTCTACTTCGTCTCCGGGGTGCTGGAAGGTAACGTGACCGGCGGTAAGTGGAAGGGTACCCTGGATATGCCGCTGGTCGGGATGGAGCGGTTCTTCATGGTTGGGGCGTTCTGCGACGACGAGAAGGTGCAGAAGGTCTGGAAGTTCCTCAATGCCCGGCCGCACCGAATGGTCTGGTCGAAGGCGGAGGGCGCGGGTGCAGGCCTGAACAGCGATTCGCAGCACCACGGCGACTTCGATAACGATGATCCGACTCTGAAGTCGCTGGTGGAAATCATCAGCGCGTGAGTGTCGGCATGGCTGACCAGGACTACGCCCTTCTTGTCGGCATATCCCGATACAAGGATGAGAACCAGTTCCCTCCTCTTGACGGGCCACTGAACGACGTTGAGCGTGTTCGAGACTGGCTAGTGGACAAGGTGCACGGCCAAGCTGTTCCGGGCGACCATATAAAGACGCTGACGACCCCCGAGGACCTGCTGAGGCCACCATTGGACGGCTGGCCGCCCCAAACTGTCTGGGCTCCCAATCGGGAGGGGTTCTCCAAGATGTTCAATGGCATCGCCTTTGACGATGCAGGGAAGATGGTCCGTCGGGAGGGTCGACTCTACCTCTATTTCTCAGGTCACGGCTTCTCGCTCAACGACGATGACTCGCCCAGCGCTGCACTCTTCAGCGCGGACAACATCGGCCTCATTCACTCCAACCTGGCGGGCACGATTTACGCCGCGGCGGTCAAGCGCGCAAAGCTCTTTAAAGAAGTCGTTCTCATCATGGACTGTTGCCGGGATGTCTTTGGCAACCTCGCCTACAGCGAGCCTGACTTCAATCGGGTCGAGAACACCAGTTCGGATACGGTGAAGCTGTATGCGTTGTACGCAGCGCCGCGGCGAGGTAAATCACAGGAGCGTGAACTTCCTGACTCTGGCGGGAAGGTCGTGGGCTTGATGACCGACGCCATACTGCGCGCCTTGAAGGAGGCCCCCAGCGATGTCGCAGGTCAGGTAGCCGGCCGGGTGCTAACCCAAGTGATGGCTTTCAACTGGACGGACTGGTATGCGGTGCGCCCAATGCCGCCCGCTCCGCGCGGCGTCTCACCGGACGAAGGGGACATCTACTTCAAATCACGGCAGAAGGACCTGGTGCCGGTGACGGTCAGCAGTTCCAAGCCTCTTATCCCTGGCAGCAAGTTTGAACTTCGGTCGGACGCCTGGACCGCGGTGGCAACGGTGAAGGAGTCGTCGCTTCGGTGGCGCGACAAGGGGTACAGCTGGTCGCAGGAGATTCCGCTGACGCAGGTGTCGGAGACGTCGCAGCAGTTCACAGTGATGCTTCCGCCTGGACCGCACGTCCTGAACATTGGCGCGGACACCTACAGTTTTGATCCGGGGGCCTCCAATGCCGTCGCAATCTGATGCTCATGATGATGACGAAGAGGAAGTAACGCGGGAGCAGCCCGATGACGATGACGAGGAGGCTGGCGCTAGCCGCTGGAGCGCCGTAGCTGCGCGTGAGCTGCCGGCCGCTACATCACAAGTCAACGTGGTCATTGAGTCCAGTGCCTACGCGTCGGAGCTCTACGTCGTCAATCGCGCGTATGCCCTCGTAGCGAAAGGCGTTGGTCGTCTGGCCATTGAGCTAGAGCCCGGCCGCTACAAGATCCGGCAACGCATCGGCTATTCCGAGCATGTCCAGGACCTGGACGTTTCGGCCGGCCGGGAGACATGCAATGTGAAGCTGCCTCGGTTGGAGTTTCCCTCTCCGATTCCGCTACGGGGCACCTCCTTGGTGTCGGTGCCTCCGGGGCCGCGACCGTTCTCCTATGGGTCGGGCACCTTCCGCTTCGTCCTGCGAACGCCGGTTATAGAGGACTCGCTCTCGAGCGGTGCGCAAGTCGAGCGCATGCACGCCGAAATGAGGCGGTTGCGGCTGGAGAGCTTCGATGGGAAGCTTTCGGTGCCATTCAACGAGGCATCCGTCTCCGGAGATCCATCTGGCGCCTTGATATTCAGTTCCGAGCAGCCACCAGGGATGTACGTCGTCGTTCAGGAGCGGGAGGGCGATCGTCAAGTCTGTATGCCCATACTGGTTCGCGAAGGTCGAACGACTGTAGTTTTTAGTCTCGCGCTGAGCGACGAAGGAGAACCTGTTCCTGTGGAGCTCGGACATGCTGCGATGGCCATGATTCGGGACGAGGACTTGACGGGAAAGTACGAAGAGTCGTTGCTGCGAATGGAGGCGGCCAGGAAAGCCATCGCGGCGGGCCGTCACGTGTATGGCTGGTCCGATGCGGTTCCTTTGGGGCAGCCGGAGAACGTCCTGCTGGACTTGATGGATGTGTATCTCGGATGGCAGTGTTTGAATCCACGGATAGCTGACCACGGGGAGCCGCTACCGGAAGGAGAGCGTCCACTTCTGCATGTTGACCGCGCGGCCCTGCTAGCTCGCCTGAAGAGGGCCTGTGCTGTGTTGGGTCGCAAGAGCGCAGACGTCGTGGCCTTGGCACATGCGCTGAGTTTCGACCGCTCCGAAATTGAAGTTCTGCCCCTCGATGCTCCGCCGCTGCTCAAGCGGAGCTGGGACCGGCTTCTTTCCTTCGAAGAGGGAAACGCGCAAGCGGGGTCAGTGATGGTGTTTCCTTATCAGGTGGAGTCAAGCTCAACTTGGTTCCTGTGGAGTGAGGAGCCCGGGGCCCGTGCCAGGGCTATTGCTGAGGCGGCAGAGGCTGATGCGCCTTCTCGCGGTGGCGGAATTTCTCTGCCGGGCTTGGCAGGCGGGGGAGATGTGCTCGGGGACCTCGGCGTGACTCACGCTCTGACCCTCCCGGTAAAGGAACTGCTCTCGTATGGGTTCAAGGTAATGCGAGATGCGGTCGTCGAACGCATTCCTCGGCTTGGGCGGAAAGGGCCGCCTGTCGTGACGTTTGAGAACGTGGAAGCTATGCTTGCAGCTTTGCTTGAGGATAAGTCCTTCCAGGATTGGTTGAACAAAGCACAGTTCTTTTTTGAAGCCGAGGGCAAGACCATCAGGGATGAATCGATGCGCCGGCTCATTTCAGGCTTGCGTTCGCTTTCAGACCCGACCTTGCTGGAAGCGCTGGGAGCGGATGCGGTCGCAAAACAGGCTCTCGCGGCCCTGCGCCTTCCTCAAAGCCGGGTGGTGCAGCTTGTGAAGGACCTACTAAATGTCGTCGTGAACCGGATGGACCGGGCGGATAAGGTAGCAATCCTGGCCGTCCTGCGGGGAGTGGTCGGCGTGGCAGAGGCTTGGTTGAAGGCCTCGCCGGCGCCACTGAAGAAGCCGTAGGTCACATGGCCATCGAGGCTTCTTGAGCCCGCAACTCTTTTTGTGCGGCCTTGTCCGGTTAGGCTTGAGAAGCCTGTCGTTGCTGACTCCGGTCAGCTGACACCAAATGTCGGCTATCGCTGCAAACCAGACCGTGACATCGACCTACCGATGGACCGCAACGGGTCGGCCACTGCCGCTGGCCTGAAGAGGTTGGACGACAGCTTTCAGACTATCTCGACATTGGTGGTGGAATTTCGGCGCTTCTTGGTGAGAAGCACGGTCTTTTGACCGGGAAAATCCTATAATAGTGGCCAATTCGTTTTGAACGCTATTTTTGGATTCCCGCATGGAAATTAAGGTCAATTTTCTCGACAAGCTTCGTCTTGAAGCCAAGTTCGATGACTTCACAGTAATCGCCGACCAGCCTATCCGCTATAAGGGCGACGGCTCGGCGCCGGGTCCGTTCGATTACTTTCTGGCTTCATCGGCTTTGTGTGCGGCTTACTTTGTGAAGTTGTACTGCGAAACTCGCAATATTCCGACCGATAACATTCGCCTGTCGCAGAACAACATTGTTGATCCGGAAAACCGCTACAAGCAGATTTTCAAGATCCAGGTCGAGTTGCCTGAGGATATCTCCGCCAAAGACCGTCAGGGAATTTTGCGCTCGATCGACCGTTGCACGGTGAAAAAGGTAGTGCAAACCGGGCCTGAGTTTCTGATTGAGGAGGTGGAAAATCTGGATGCCGATACTCAGGCCTTGCTGACGCTAAATCCGGATTCAGAATCAAGCACCTATATCGCGGGCAAGGATCTGCCGCTGGAACAAACCATCGCCAATATGTCGGAGGTTCTGGCGGGCTTTGGCATGAAGATTGAAATCGCTTCGTGGCGCAATCTTGTTCCCAATGTGTGGTCACTGCATATCCGCGATGCGCACTCGCCGATGTGTTTTACCAATGGCAAGGGCGCGACCAAGGAAAGTGCGCTGGCGTCGGCGTTGGGCGAATTCATCGAGCGGATGAATTGCAATCATTTCCACAACGACCAATTCTGGGGGGAAGACATCTCCGACGCGGCGTTTGTGCATTACCCGAATGAGCGCTGGTTCAAGCCCGGCCTCAAAGATGCGCTGCCGCGTGAAATACTCGATGAATACTGCCTGCAAATCTACAACCACGATGGCGAGTTGCGTGGCTCGCATCTGTACGACACGAACTCCGGCAATGTGCAGCGCGGCATTTGTTCGCTGCCGTATGTGCGCCAGTCGGACGGCGAGGTGGTGTATTTCCCGTCCAACCTGATCGACAACCTGTTCCTCAGCAATGGCATGAGTGCCGGCAATACGCTGGCTGAAGCGCAGGTGCAATGCCTGTCGGAAATTTTCGAACGGGCGGTCAAACGCGAAATTCTGGAAGGTGAAATCACACTGCCCGATGTGCCGGACAACGTGCTGGCGAAATATCCCGGTATTCTGGCCGGCATTGATGAGTTGGAAAAACAGGGCTTTCCGGTGCTGGTGAAGGATGCCTCGCTGGGCGGGGAATTCCCGGTGATGTGCGTCACCTTGATGAACCCGCGCACCGGCGGTGTGTTTGCGTCGTTCGGGGCGCACCCCAGCCTGGAGGTGGCGCTGGAGCGCAGTCTTACCGAGTTGCTGCAGGGGCGCAGTTTTGAAGGCCTGAACGATCTACCTCGGCCCACCTTTGAAAGTAGCGCGGTGACTGAGCCGAATAACTTTGTCGAACACTTTATCGACTCCAGCGGCGTAGTGTCGTGGCGCTTTTTCAGCGCCAAAGCGGATTACGAATTTGTTGAGTGGGATTTTTCTGGTCACGGTGAAAACTCCAATGCCGACGAAGCCGCAACCTTGTTCGGCATTCTCGAAGCCATGGGCAAAGAAGCGTACATGGCGGTCTATGACCAACTCGGCGCCACCGCCTGCCGCATCTTGGTGCCGGGTTATTCGGAAATTTATCCGGTCGAGGATCTGATCTGGGATAACACCAACAAGGCGCTGGCGTTCCGCGCCGATATCCTGAACTTGCATCGCCTCGACGACGCCGGTCTGGAAGCACTGCTTGAACGTTTGGAAGACAGCGAGCTGGATGATTACACCGACATCATCACCTTGATCGGCATCGAGTTTGACGAGAATACGCCCTGGGGTCAGCTGACGATTCTGGAGTTGAAGCTGCTGATTCGTCTCGCCTTGCAGCAATTTGAAGCGGCGAAAGAGCTGGTGGAAGCTTACCTGCAGTACAACGAAAACACGGTCGAGCGCGGATTGTTTTATCAGGCCTTGAATGTGGTGCTGGAGGTGCTGCTGGACGACGAGCTGGAACTGGACGATTACCTGGTCAATTTTCGCCGGATGTTTGGCAACCCGCTGATGGATGCGGTGATGGGGTCAGTGGACGGCAGCGTGCGCTTCTTCGGCTTAACGCCAACGAGCATGAAACTGGAAGGGCTCGATCGACACCAGCGCCTGATCGATAGCTACCAAAAGCTGCATATGGCGCGGGCCAAAGTGGCGGCTTTCTCCGGTTAGGGTTACGCGTCTGGCTGGATCAACCGCAAGAGTGACCGGGTGGCTCCCGATGCGCTTCGGCACCCGTTACGTGCAAGGCCAACGTCCGCTGCCGGTCGGCGTGACCGTCCGCAACGGGTCGAGTCCGGCCTCAAGGCAGGGTCGGGACCTGCCGTTTAAGGAGTGGCCAGGAACGAGCGTCCGGTGTCGGCGAGGTGGAAGGGGTGATCCCGGCCATCTGCGGACGCGTCTGCCCACCGCACCGGTCATTGAAACGTCGCTGCGCTCGGAAACCTCCCGTTCATCGCTCGGCTTCGCTATCCATCGTCCCAATTAGCCCCTGCGGCAGTTACATGCCGAGAACAATTAGGTATCCGTTTGTTTCCATGATGAAACTGTCGAATGGCGTGAAAGTACAATCGCCACCCGCGACCTTGTCGCCGGTGATTCATTTGGATTGATGAGAAGCCTATGAACAAATCAATGATGCTGGGCATCGGGCTGGGAGCGTTGGGCGTCACCGCAGGCGGTGCCGTCGCAACCTACAGTCTGGTGGACTTTGGGCCGAAGTATGCCGATGTGCTGGCTGTGCAGCCGCTTAAGGAACCGATCCGCACGCCGCGTGAAGTCTGCGAGGACGTCGCCGTAAGTCACCGAAACCCGGTCAGGGATCAACATCAGATCGCCGGAACGGTGATTGGCGCGTTGGCAGGCGGCCTACTGGGCAATCAGATTGGAGACGGTAGCGGCCGGAAGATCGCCACCGTTGCCGGGGCAGCCGCCGGCGGTTATGCGGGCAACAAGGTGCAACAAAACATGCAGGCCAGTGATACCTACACCACCACAGAAACCCGGTGCAAAACGGTGACTGACACCAGCGAAAAGGTGGTTGGCTATGACGTCGAATATCGACTTGGCGAACAAATCGGACGCGTGCGTATGGACTACGAGCCCGGCCCGCGCATTCCTGTTAAGGATGGCCAGTTAGTCCTAACTGCGGGGCAGAGTGCGACTGGGCGATAGGAAAATAGGGGACACGATTCTTTATTCCGATTCTTTATTCGACCAGCCTCAGCCCCGTCGACAGTTCGTGGTCTGACCCCATTTCCTCCGCTATTTCCCTTCCGGAAGGTTTGACGCAGACATCCGCCATCCATGGCCGCGCGTCCGGTCTCCACCGGTCTGCCGTGCGAGAGCGCCCGCCCGAGTTCTGCCACTAACGCCGCGGGCGTGTTTTTCTGGTTTCAAACAGTGGCAGTCGTGGATGCCATAATAAGAGGGCGCCAAAGACACAGGGAGATGCCGGAATGTCTTCGCTTCGCCGACTCGACGCCGCCACGGAACGCGCTGCAAGGGTTTTTCTGGACCGCGTTGCGCGCGAATACAGCGTAGCCGGCGCAGTCGTGTTCGGCAGCCGGGCACGTGGCGACGCTCGCCCGGAAAGTGATGCCGATGTTGCAGTCCTGCTCCACGGCACACCCAGCCGACGCATGGATGAAGCGATGCGGATGGCCGACCTGGCGTTCGACGTGATGCTGGAGACCGGCATTCTCATGGAGGCGCTGCCGCTGTGGGAAAGCGAGTGGGAGCATCCGGAAACCTTCAGCAATCCCCGCCTGATCGAAAATATCCGCCGCGACGGGGTGCGCCTGTGACGCCCGAACACTTCATGAACAAGGCCGCGCGAGCGGCTGCATCGGCGCGGCTGCTGCTCGATGCCGGTGACGTCGAAGGCGCTTGCCACCGCGCGTATTACGCGATGTTCGACGCGGCGCACGCCGCGCTGTTGTGTCCGGCGCCCGGACCGCTGCGAAAGGCACGAGGACCCACAGCAGTCTCATTGCTGCATAAACACCTGGTTCGGACAGGATCGTTGCCTGCCGGTCTCGGCAAGGCGCTGAACCAGGTCGAACGGGCCCGGCTGCTGGCCGACTATACGGGGGAAGAAATCGGGATGGAAAAGGCCCGGTGGGCCGTCGAGCAGGCCGAGGGATTCGTGGCCACTGTCGACCGCAGGTTCGCTGCGCCATGGGAATAAGGAATCCGACCGCGACTCCCCGACGACCGTTGCGGAAAACGGGGCTTGTTTTCCGTCACGAGCGCAAGAGACAAGACTTGACCCCGGCCCCTTAAATATCATTTAAATGAGCCTGGACCTTTTCATCTACTTCCACCGCTGGCGGGGATGGTCGTCGCGGTGTCGGGGGTGTGGCTCGCGCGCAAGATCTGACGGATGCGGACGTGGTGTTGGAAGCGTCCGAGCATCGCTCCGCTCTTACTCGAAAATCGGGGCCAGCCTTGCCAGTACCTCATCCATGATCGACTCTGGCACGCTTTCCAGCTTGCGTCCGTGGCGTGAGCCAAGATCGAGGGCACGGGGTTGGTCACACCGGATAACGCCCGTTGTGTTCGTCCCTGCGCCCATGAGTGACACGGTAAAACCGGCCGTGCGGGCGAAGTTGCCGCCGCTGGTGATCGGCAGCACTACCGGGGTTTTTGTCAGCCGATTGAAAGCGGCCGGCGACACGACCAGGACGGGCCGCGTGCCTTGTTGCTCATGTCCGGAAGTCGGGTCAAGCGACACCAGGTAAATATCGCCACGCTCCATTACAGAAGTTCGCCGCCCACCGGCTTCGCATCGAGCCATTCCTGATCTTCGGCGTTCCGTTCGGCCGAGGCGTCACATTCAGCCAGCAACTCATCCAGGCTGTAACGGGGTCGCGGACTCGGTTCGACTACCAGGCGACCACCATCGACAGACACACCGACCGTGGCCCCTGCCTGCAGGTGCAGCAGATCAAGGATGGCGGGAGGCACCGCCAGCATGACCGAGCCGCCAACCTTGCGGAGATTGGTTGTGTGCATGATGTACCTCCTTCGCGCTAGTTATATAAATGTATAACACACACCACGCTGCCGTTCAAGGCACTTGTCGCGCAAGCCCCGCGATTCGGGGCGCCCGCCCGCATGGGTTTACTGGCGCACGCGCGAACGGTGCCATCGAAAAGTGGCATCGATTTGACCCGGCATATTTTCCATTTTTCGAAATACCGCCAACACCCGCCTGCTGAACCTGCTGATCCGCAGCGGCAGCGCGGTCAACGTCGCGAGCCTGTTCTACCTGACGCCGCCGACGACCGCGCTGATGGCGTGGCTGCTGTTCGGCGAGACGCTGACCGGGCTGGCGCTGGCGGGCATGGTGGTGGCGGTGTCGGGGGTGTGGCAGGCGAGGAAGATTTGACGCCGGCGCATGCCGGTGCGCCATTCAAATCTTGATAACGGTGTCGCTATAAAGTGACACCAGCGGGTCATGGGTCATTAACCGCATCGGCTCAACAAGTGCCTGGGCAACCAGGATGCGGTCGAAAGGGTCCTGATGGTGCGCCGGCAACTCCTCAACGGCCACCGCGTGTTCTGCCTCGACGGGAAGGAAGCGATAACCAGATTCCTGGAAGTAACGCGCCGCGTCCTGACTCGAAACGGGCATATCGCCTCGCCCCAGCGAATGCTTGATGGCAATTTCCCATACGCTGGCGGCGCTGACCCAGACGATCGTCCTGGGCGACAGAATCAGGTCACGCGCCTTTTGCGGCAGCTTCGGACTGTCCGTGATAGCCCACAGGGCGACATGGGTATCCAGCAGCAGGTTCAAGATTGCGCCCCGCCCAGAAACAATCGTGCCACTTCGTCGTTGTGGGTGTCGATGCTGTCCGGCACCTCGAACAAGCCTCTGGCGACGCCGATCCGCTTCGCGGACGATGCGTTATCCATCGGCACCAGCCTGGCTGCGGGGCGGCCATTGCGGGCAATGACGATTTCACGCTCGTGACCTTGCTCGATGGCTTCCACCAGGCGGGACAGCGAGGACTTGGCTTGCAACATATTGACGGCTTGCATGGCAATTTCTCCGCGGAACAGGAGTTAGTCTAGTCTGGCTAAGTGCGAGAATCAAGCCGCGATCATATGCCTGGCTGCCGTGGAAAGCAGGTTTGCTGCGCCGCACCCCGGGGCGACGCAGCCGACTGAAATCCCGTATGGAATCCGCATCGGACCACGAGGTCCCGATGATTGTGGCGGAAGATGTGGTCCGTCCCGGTTTTCCTTCCGACTCGCCGACAACCGTTGCGGAAAACGGGGCCTGTTTCGTTTTTTCGTCACGAGCGCAAGAGACAAGGCTTGACCCCGCCCCCTTCGCCCCTTCGCGTCATGCACGGCACCGCGGCAAGTACGGCCGGGCGCAGCTGACCCGCGAACTGCGCGAGGCCAGTTTCCCGGTCAATCACAAGCGGGTACGCCGGCTGATGCTGCGTAAGGGGCAGCAAGCGCGTCGGCGCCGCCGCTTCGTGTGCACGACCGATTCTGGTCACAGCCTGCCGGTCGCACCGAATCTGCTCGAGCGCGATTTCAGCGCGCGCACCGAATGAGAAGTGGGTCGCCGAGAAAATAGGGGACGCGATTCTTTATTCCGATTGTATATTCTATCAGCCTCAACCCCGTCGACAATTCGTGGTCTGACCCCATTTCCTCCGCGAGGCGGTCGGGCC
>Ga0214472_10002448_pt1 | contig 20001 bp, 16 predicted proteins | sample RVTome_6_FD_207662 | JGI IMG/M metagenome (GOLD analysis project Ga0214472, IMG submission 207662) | Soil microbial communities from uranium-contaminated site in the Upper Colorado River Basin, Wyoming, United States - RVT140D175 | ecosystem: Environmental > Terrestrial > Soil > Contaminated >...
AACGACTCCAGGTAAGCCATCAACGCCCAGAGCTCTGAGCGGTTGAGACCGATGGGCGGCTTGTCCACTTTCGGCATGATCGCGGGGTACCCCTCAACGAGGAAGGCCGCCGGGTTCAGCAGCGACTCGATCAGGTAGGTCTTGGCGGTCATCCCGGGCTTCCGTTTCGTCGCGGTGGCGCCGATCCCCGCAAGATCGGGGGCGCGGGTCCCCTGCTGACCGATTCTGTGGCAGACCTCGCAGGCCCCCTTCCCCTTGTAGATCTCCTCGCCAGCCTTGACGAGTTGCTCCGGAGTCACCTTCTGCCCCTCCAGGGAGAGCTCCTGAGGCGGCTCAGACCGGATCTGGGGGATGGAGTTGGCGTAGTAGGTGTAGGCGCCCATGACCGCCAGGGCGAACCCTCCGACTTTCAGGGTGACGGGAACGCGCATCTATGCTTTGTCGCCCGAACCACCGGCGATGGCCGGGGCGGCGTGGCCGCGGGCCTCGGCCGTCCCCTTCTCGCCGAGACTTCCCAGCCAGAAGATGAACGTCACGAGGGCAAAGAAGATGATGGTGACCACGGTGATCATGTTGGCCGCATAGCCGAGGGCCGGCGTGACCGCCTCTGGAGAGGTGTCGCGTAGGACGCCGTAGACGTGCCAGTGCTGGCGGATGCCCGACCGGGCGAACCCCATGAGCCCCATGAGCCAGGTGAATGTCACGGCCAGGAGGATCAGGACGTACTGAGAGCGGGGCGCGATGGTGCCCCAGCGGATCTGGCCTGTCGATTTGGCCCCCCGGAACATGGGGATGTCAATGGCCAAGACGACCATGATGGCCCCCAGGACCGCCAGCACCTGATAGACCGAGAAGCCGATCCTGACGATGGACTCCACAAAGTAGCCGTAGACGCCGTAGAAGGTGACGATGGCGGCGGCGATCCCAAAGACCGCCCACTGGATGGCCATGCCGGTCTTGGCCCACGGCTTCAGCGAGACTTTGTTGGCCCGCCGGTAGAGGAGAAACGAGAGGAACGTGGTGAGGATCATGAGGTTCACGGCGGTGTTCTTCGCCGACATGACGCCCAGGACGCCCAGCACCGGGTGGTGGGCGCCCCCCATGGCCCTGGCCTCCTCAAGCGTGACCACCAGACTCCGGGGGGTCGCCCAGACCATGAAGCCCGCGGCGAGGACCATGATCAGGTACGGGATGTACTTCCGGTAGCGCTGGGAGCCGGGGATGCGCTCCATGCCGAGCCAGAGGTAGTAGTTGGAGCCGATGAAGAGGACGCCGATCAGGATGGCCTGGATGATCCAGAGCCAGGACATGAAGCCCCCCATCATGGTGATCCCCATGGTCTGGTTGAAGGCATAGATCTCGCGCCCGAGCCAGTAGCCGGCGAAGGGGAGCACGATGAACGCGGAGATGGCCACGAAGTTGCCGACGTACCCCATCCAATCGTAGCGCGCCCGCTCCTCGTCGGTCTTGGCGGAGAGGAACCGGACGGCAGCGTAGGCGGCGGCGATCGTGCCGCCAAAAACGACGTTGCCGATGAGGCGGTGAACGTTGATCGGGATCCACGTGAAGTTGTTGATGGCTCCCCAGAGGCTTTGTAAATTTCCCGCCTCGTCAACGCCGCCAGGGGAGACCATGAAGGTGACCCAGGAGTTGGAAACCATCAGGATGGCGGTCCCGAAGAGGTTCAAGAGCACTCCCAGCGTCACGTGGATCCACTTCTTGGAGCCGGAGAGCCACTCCCACCCGTAGTACCAGAGGTAGACCGTGAAGGTCTCCAGAAAGAAGAGGAGGACGTAGACCCAGTAGGTCGGGAAGAAGATCCCGGTCATGTAGTTCCAGACCTTCGGATAGTAGCCGATCAGGAGGAAGAGGAGCGCGGCGCCCAAAAGCGCAGTGGTGGAGAAGGCGGCGAAGGTGAGCCTGACGAACTGGTGGGCGAGCCAATCGTATTTCTGGTCTCCCGTCCGCCACCCCACGATCTCAATGATGACGGCGAAGATGGGGACGCCCAAGATAAAGGCCGCGAAGTTCAGGTGGATCTGGGCGGCGCCCCAGACCGCCAGGCGGCTGCCGATCAGGGGAAAGCTCCGATAGGCAGGCGACGGCTCGACGGGCGGAGCCTGGCCCCAGGCTGCGCTGGCAGCCAGCAAGAGGACGCCGGCGAAGAGAAAGACCGCCCGCCCACGCCGGCTCGATGGCCCGTGCCCGTGGGGATGGGCCTTCCCGGCCGGCCGGCCGAGCCGCCAGATCCCGGCCTCTCCTATCCGGGGTGAATGGTCAGGGGCCCTTGGACCAGCGCACATTGGGAGTGACCGGAGCGAGTTCGGGCCTACAGGCCGAGCTCGCCTCGCACCTCGTCCATCACGTCCTCGGTGATGCGCAGGTACCCGCGCTCGGCCGCAAACCGCTCGATGCCCTGGCGGGCCATCGGCCGGATGAAGTCGGGGACGCGCTCGAGGCGCCGCTCCGCCGCCGGGTCCCAGGTGAGGGGAGGTCTCTCGGCCGCGAGGTTGGCCATGGCAGAGAAGGGGCACCGGGGGGCGGGGTCCGCCTCGGCTCCGGGCGCCGCGTCCTCGGCCCCCTCCGGGCCGCCCTCCGGCCGGGGACGCAGCATGGCCCTGACGAACCCCATGGGCTCAGCCGGATCGGTCCGGCCGCCGATCTTCACGTCCAGGGCCCGGACGAGCTGGGTCTCCAAGGGGTTGGTAAGCAGGGCAACCCGGTTCCCGCACGCTGCACACGCGAACGTGACGGTAAGGGAGCCCTGCTCAGGTGCCTCCACCCGCTCCAGCCTCATCGCCGCATCGCACTGGGTGCAGAGGAGTTTCATCCCACTACGCTCCCGTCGGCGGCCGGGAGAGCCGCCCGCCGCTCCACCAGGGCCCGGAGCGCCGTCGTCACGGCCCGGAGGGCGGCGGCGGCGGGCGTTTCGGGCTCGGCCATCACATACGGCACCCCGCGATCCGCAGCCTCCGCCAGACGGGGCTCGAACGGGATGCGCCCCAGGAAGGCAACCCCCAGCTCCCGCGCCATGGCCGCCGAGTCCGGCCCGCGGAACAGCGGGCCCTCCCCGCCGCAGCGCGCGCAGACGTAGGCGGCCATGTTCTCGACCACGCCCAGGGCCGAGGGCCCCCAGAGCTCCTTCGCCATGCTGATGGATCTCTTGACGGTGAGGTGCGAGACCTCCGTCGGAATGGTCACCACGACCGCCGCGCCCACCTCGGGCAGCATGCTGGCGAGGGTCGAGACGCGGTCCGTCCCCGGGGGGAGGTCAAGCAGTAGGAAATCGAGCGGGCCCCACGCCGTGTCGCTCAGGAACTCGCGGAGGGCCGCGGCCTCGACGGTCCCCCGCCAGACGTAGCTCTCCCGCTCGGTGGGGGCATCCCACCTGACCGGCGCCTCGTCCCGGGGGAGGAGGAGGTCGATGGAGAACACCTTGATCCCCAGGGGCCCCTCGGGCGGTTCGACGCCTGCCGGCCCCATCCGGAGAGCAGCACCCCGCACCCCCAGCATCTTCGCCAGGGACGGGCCGTTCAGATCCGCGTCGAGGACCCCCACCCGTGCGCCCTCCCCCGCCAGGACCGCCGCGAGATTGCTGGTGAGAGCGCTCTTGCCGACTCCACCCTTCCCGCTGAGGATCGCCACCTTGTGCCGGACCGCGGCCATCCGGGCCTGCAGCCGGGCAGTCTGGTCCAGGAGTTGGCGCGCTACCCCCGAACCGGCATCTCCGGCGAGATCCCTGTACTTCTTCACCGTCCCCCCAATGCGGAATGCCTACTCCAGAACCTGGCGCGCTGGGCTATCGCCCGCCCCTCTCCTCGCTCCACATTCCGCCCACCGCATGGCGCGTGTCCCATCCGGCTCACAGGTCCCAGGCGGCCCGCGCCACCAGGGCCGCGGCGCCGACGGTCACCAGGAAGAACGCCGCCGCCCCATAGGCCATGGGGATCGACCCGCCCCAGGGCAGCACCACCGCCTCGATCCGGGGGGTGAGCACGATCTGCAGTACCTCCCAGGCCCGGTAGGCCATGAGGAGGGTGAGCAGGCGCGCGAACCACGTGAACCCCCGCCACAGCAACCAGGGGAAGAGAACGACGATGATGCTGCCCAGCGCGAACCAGACCCACGCCCCGGCCCTGAGAGCGCGCGGGCTGGCACCCGTGGCGGCTAGGTACAGCGCCCCCCCGAGGTACACCACGCCGTAGACCCCGTAGCCCCAGGCCGCGTGCCGGAATTTCTCCTCTCGCGCCGCCATCGGGTCGCCTCATCGGCGGGTGAAGAGCGCAGTGCGGGCGGCCATCCGCTGCCGCACCTCCTGCATCAGCTCTGCGGTGACGACGCCGATCCCGCGGTCGCGGGCATAGCGTTCCACGCCCTTGATGACCATCCCCCGGGCGAAACCGGGGACCAGCTTGAGCCGCGCCTGCGCTTCGGCGGTCCAGGGAAGCGTCGGCTCCGCCGCGATCCCAAAGGTCTGTTCCGCTGGGAGCTCGATCACTCGACCGCCGTAGGCCCCTGGTTGATAGGTGCAAGCCGGGTCCTCCGCCAGGTAGTCGCCGTAGGTGGCGTAGGCGCGGCACCGACACCCGCCACACACCCTGGAGAACTCGCAGGCACCGCACCGGCCCCCCAGGCGCCCACCGCGCAAGTCGTTGAAGAGGGCCGCGTCCCGCCAAAGGGCGCCGAACGGGACTCGCCGCAGGTTCCCCGCCACCAACGGCATGTAGGGACACGCGGTCACGTCTCCGTCCGGCATGATCCGGCAGTAGTGTCGCCCCGCCGGGCAGCTTCCCTCAGCGAAGTTCCGGAGCAGCGGCGAAGCCGGGTCCAGCCCGTACAGGATCCGTCGGAAGAATGGGGCGCATTTCGCCCGGATCAGCATGTCCCCTGCCCGGGCCAGGGCAAGAGCCCACGGATCATCGGCACCCCCCTCGGCCGGGCCGACCCCCTGTGCCCGGGCGAGGGAGGTCAGGATCCGCTCGTACTGCTCGGGCGTGATGTCGGTGAGCCCCTCCCCCCGCCCCGTTCGCACCAGGAAGAAGAGGTTCAGGACCCGCGCCCCCAAGGCGCGGGCCAGGTCGATCATCCCTGGAATCTCCTCCACGTTCCAGTCCGTCACACTCATGTGGAGGGAGAAGGGGAGCCCTTCGGCTCGCAGGACCTCGGCGGCCCGGACCGCCCCCCGCCACGCCCCCGGCAGTCGGCGGAAGGTATCGTGGCGGGCAGGGTCCGTGGAGTCGAGACTGATGCTCGCCCCCTGGATTCCGTGTCGCCGCATCGCCTTGGCTTGCTCCTCCTTGAGCAGGAACCCGTTAGTCCCGAGAACGACGGTGAATCCCTTCTCCGCCGCGTACCCCCCCAGGTCGAAGAGGTCCGTCCGCAGGAAGGGCTCGCCCCCCGTCAGGATCAGCACCACGTCCGGGTTCACCCCGGCGATCTCGTCCATCACCCGGAAGCATTCCTCCGTGGTCAGCTCCCCCGTCGCACTCGCCCCCGGGAAGGCGCTCAGGTAGCAGTGGGCGCATCGCTGGTTGCAGCGCTGGGTCAGATTCCAGGAGATGGTGTATGGGGTGAATGCGGTCATCACTGACCCTTACCGTCCGGGGTCTTCCCGGTCTTGTTGTACGCCTCGATCAGCTCGGCCATCATCTTCTTCCCGGCTTCGATTCCGGCCTCCACGATCTCCAGCGTGATCTCCCGAGTCGCCCGTTCCGCGGCGGCCTCCTCCACCCGCTTTTTGGTCATGCCCCGCATGTACCCCTCGGGGACCTTATCCAGCCGGGCTACCGCCTCCTCCGTCCAGGTGAAGAGGTCGTCGGTCCTGCCCGTGGCGCGGGTGGCGCGGAGCATGTGCTGCTCCGGCGTCAGGGCGTCCCGGTCCTGCATCACTTGCTGATCCTCAAGAATCTCCGCCACGATCGACCACGCCAGCTCCTTGCTGACCGCCTCCACCTGCTGCACCCGTGCCGCCTTCTCGATCCGGGCCTTGGCCCGGCGGCGCATGTACCCCGAGGGGGCCATCCGCAGGACCCGGTTCGCCTCCTCCGTCCAGCGGAGCTTGAGCCCGTCGAAGGTCTCCTCCTCCCGGATCGCCCCCTCTGAGGCCGCGAGGACCTCCACCGTCGCCTTGTCCAGCTTCTCGAACTTCGCCGCGTCCGCGGAGCAGACCACGCAGACCGCCGGCTGCACACCCCGCACCGTGTGCCCGCAGACCCGGCAGATGTATGCCGGGATGTCTGAAGCCCGGATGTTCTCCACGGCCAGCTCGAAGGCCAGCGCCTGCGCCTTCTCCGCGGTCCGGCTGGGCATGAAGATGTCCATCACCTGCTCGATCACGGAGTTGGTGATCACCGAGTGTCCCCGCTCCAGCGCGAACCGGAGGACCGCCGTCCTGGCAATGGCCTTCACGAAGCCCGGCACCTTCTCCATCCGTTGCTCCGCCTCCGGCGTCCAGGCGATGCTGGCCTCCGCCTTCACGTCCATGGGGGGATAGAACTTCCGGCTGGTGATCAGGACGTGGCAGGGGGCCAGCCGCAGCAGGTTCTCGGTGTTGGAGCCGATGTCCATCCCCTCGTCGCTATGGACGCCGATCCGGCCCAGGACCAGCATCCAGGCTTCCGTCTGGCGGACGTACCGGAGGATCCGCTCGAACGCCTTCCCGTCCAGCAGGGTGATCTTTAGGTCTACGCCCTGGTCACGGGCCACCTCCCGGGCGACCTCCAGGTGCGACTGATAGATCTTGGCCAGGCCAGTGTCGATAACCTCCTCGTGGAGCTGCTCCTGCTCTTTGAACCTGAAGACCTTGGCCGCCTTCTCCGTCAAGACGTCGGCGAGGCTGTGGAACACCGTGTAGTGCAGGACGGGGTCGTACACCCCCACCGCCTCCACCCGGCGGTGGAACGCCTTTCCCAGCGCAATGGCCGCCTGCAGGCCGGCGTAGGACTGCAGGCTCCCGTCGATACCGACCACGATTGCCGCATCGGGGAGCGCGTCGGGCGGCATGACGGTTTTCACCACGAGGGTGTCCGTCTGGATCCGGCGGACCGTCCGCTCGCAGACGCTCCCCAGGCTGCTTTCCTTCACCGCCCCCATCCCCAGGGCCCCGATCACCACCAGGTCGTAGTCCGACTTCTGGATGTCCCGAGCCAGCTCGGCGTAGTTCTTGCCGTCGATCATCACCTTTCTGCAAGTGAGCCCCGCGGCCCCCGCTTTCTGGGTCATCACCTCCAGGTAGGAGTCTGAGATGAGCTGCAGTCCCATGGTGATCAGGGAGTCGTGGATCCTCCGCTGCTTCTCCATCTCCTGCTCGTCCTGGTACTCCGGCGGCAGCGTGTACTCCATTTGGCGGAACCGGTAGTCGTGCATCTTGGCCGCGTACACATGACTGCCCACGAGATCGGCCCCGAATGCCTTCCCCAGTGCGACGGCGAGTTCGACCGCGGCATTGGAATGCTCGGAGTTGTCCACCGGGACGTAGATGTGCCGGTACACGAAGACCTCCTCAGCTATCTACGCTTGGGGCGACTGCGGCCGAGTCCCGCGCGGCGATGATCACCTCGAGCAATCCACCGGGTGAGGCCGACCACTCCCCTCGTGATGCCCTGTTCCACCCTGCTCTTGAGGTTTGCCAAGAAGACGTTCCACCTTGCGGAGCAGCTCCCGGACCGCTCCGTGAGGCCCTTGGTCCAGGTGGCGTTGAAGGCGAGAGGGAACGGATATGAATCATGGAGCATGTCGCCAAACTTTTCAAGGGGGTTCGCAGCCATCCACCGTAACAAAACGCGCTTCATAAGTCCGCAAACCCTGGAGACGGCAATCGCCGCCCCACACCACGCGCCGCCAGCATGATGCGCAGGGTGACTCGGCCATCCGCACGGCCTGCCTGTTCGCGCGGGACTGGTGAGACTCCAACGAATTGGAGACAGTGCCCACGCGACGGCTGGGGTGCCGGGCCAACGAAATGCCCCGAGGATTCCCGCCGAGCCGCGGGTGGCGCCGGGCGCGGCCCTCGAGCGGCCGGGCCGAGCGGGTGACGACGCCCGGCCGCGAGTGGGGCACGCCGGCGACAGGACCCGCGGCAGCACGGTCTGTCAGGATTGGGCCGGATGACTTGGCCCGGCACTAGGGGGTCCGGACGAAGATCGCCCAGGCCCGGAACCCTGCGCTCTCCGCCCCGCGGTGGGCCGGCGCGGGGGAAATTCGGCTTGACACTCCGGGAAGGCGGCTACTAGGCTGGCCGAGAGCCCGCTCTCTGTGGTGGAGGCGTAGGCAATGTTCGGCATCGGGATGCCCGAGCTTATCCTCCTGTTCGTCCTGGCCCTTCTCGTTTTCGGCCCGAAGAAGTTGCCGGAGATCGGGAAGCAGATAGGGCGGGCCCTGGGGGAGCTGCGCCGGGCCTCGGAGGAGCTGAAGGAGGGCTGGGCCGCCGAGGTGGCGGCGGTGGACGAGCCCCCCGCCCAGCCGGCGGCCGGCGCCCCCGCCGCGGCGGAGCCGGCTCCCGCGGCACCTCCCACACCACCGGAGACCCCTCCGCCAGGTCCTGAGCCGACGGCCGGGGATAAACAACCCCCGCGCGAGGCGTAAGGGGGGCCCGGGATGGCCGAATCCAAGATGCCCTTCCTTTCACACCTGGAGGAGCTGCGGCGCCGGCTCATCTTCTGCCTCATCGCGATCGGGATCGGCTTCGTCCTCTCCTTCAATTACTCCGAGGTGGTCCTCGCCCTCCTGAAACGGACCCTCACCTTCGCCTTCGCCTTCCAGCGGAGCTACCCCTACCTGGTGGCGCTGCCCCGGGTGGCCCCGGACCTGGTCTTCCTGGCCCCGGCGGAGGCCTTCTGGGCGCACCTGAAGCTGGGGTTCTTCACCGGCCTCCTGATCGCCCTTCCCGTCGTCCTCTACGAGGTCTGGAAGTTCGTGGCCCCGGGCCTCCTGCGGCAGGAGAAGCGGTTCGCCCTCCCCTTCCTCTTCCTGTCGGTTCTCTTCTTCCTGGGCGGAATCGCCTTCTGCTACTTCCTGGTCCTCCCCTTCGCCATGAACTTCCTCCTCACCTACAAGACCGAGGGGCTGCGGCCCCTCCTCTCGGTGGGCCAGTTCATTGATTTCACCGTGAAGTTCCTCCTCGCTTTCGGGGTCATCTTTCAGCTGCCCCTGGCCATCGCCGTCGGGGCGGCGGCCAACCTCATCTCCGCGAAGTTCCTGGCCCGCAACCGGAAGTACGCCATCCTGATCAACTTCACCATCGCCGCCATCCTCACCCCCACGCCCGACATCTTCAACCAGACCCTGATGGCCGTCCCCCTGACGCTCCTCTACGAGGTCGGGATCCTGGCCGCCCGGCTCATCGAGAAGGCCCGCCGGAGGGCGGCGGTGGCGGAGGCCGCGGGCGAGGCGTGAGGGGCAGGGCGTGTCATCCCGGCTCCAACGAATTGCCCTCACGCTCACGCGACGACTGGGGTGCCGGGCCAAATGACGAGCATCACGAGGCCCGAGGGAGGAGGCGGCCGGAGGCGTACGCCCTGGTACGTTGAGGACCGCCGACGACCGAGAACGACGTGAGGCGAAGTGAGTTGGCCCGGCGCTAGCCGAGCCAGGTGACGGCCACGACCAGCATGCCGAGGAGCGCGCAGTAGAGGGCGAAGGGGTAGAGGGAGCGGGTCCGGAGGTAGCGGAGGAGGGCGCCGATGGCGGCGTAACCCGCTGCCGAGGCCATGACGAAGCCGAGGAGCAGGGGCGCCCAGGCGACGGACGCCGCGTCGGCGTGGCGGAGGCCCAGGAGCTGGTGGGCGCCTGCCCCGAGGATGATGGGGATGGCGAGGAGAAACGAAAACCGGGCCGCCGCCTCCCGGGTGAACCCCAGGAGCAGCCCGACCGCGATCGTGGACCCCGAGCGGGAGATGCCCGGTGCGATGGCCACCGCCTGCGCCAGACCGATCCAGACCGCCTCGTACGCGCCGAGAGCCTCCAGGGACCGGGAACGCCGCCCGGCCCGCTCCGCCACCCCCAGGATCAGCGCCGTCCCCAGGAGAAACACCCCCACCCAATCCGGCCGGGCGAAGAGCGCCTCGAAGAAGCCCTTGGCGAAGTAGCCGGCCGCCGCCCCCGGCACCGTCCCCAGGGCAAGGGCAGTGAGGAGGCGCACGCCGTCCGGCGCGCCCGCGACCAGTCCCCGCGCCAGCCCGGTCAGGTCCCCCCGGAAGTAGAGGAACAGGGAGAGGAGCGTCCCGAGGTGGACGGTCAGATCAAAGGTAAGGCCGGGATCGGGCCACCCGAGGGCCCAGGGGAGGAGGACCAGGTGGGCCGAACTGCTGACCGGCAGAAACTCCGTCAGACCCTGGACCGTCCCAAGGACCGTGGCTTCCCAGAGGCTCACGCCACCCCCTCCCACCGCGGGCCGACTCCCGCGGGATGATATGCCGATTGAATCGCGGGGGCAACCGCCCCTCCGCGGCCGCCATCCCGGCTCTCCTTGACAACCCCTCCCCCCCCTGTTTTACTCGAAAGGACAACCGCGTCGCCCGGAGCGTCCATGCCCGAACTCTTCCAGGTGCTCACGGTCGAGGAAGCCGCCGCTCGCTTCCTGCCCCGGATCGCCCCGGTTCTGGAGACCGAGGTGGTCCCGGTGGCGGAAGCCTTGGGGCGGGTCACAGCAGAAGACCTCGCCTCGCCGATGGACCTCCCGGCCTTTCCCCGGAGTAACATGGACGGCTTCTCCGTCCGGGCCGAGGACACCTTCGGGGCCACCGAGGGCCTGCCGGCCTACCTGAAGGTCGGCGGCGAGGTCCCCATGGGGCAGGCCCCAGCGGTCCGCCTCAACCCGGGGGAGGCGGCGAAGGCGCACACGGGTGGGATGCTGGCCGACGGGGCGGATGCGGTCGTCATCGTGGAGCACACCCAGGCCGTGGACGCCACTACCATCGAGGTGGTCCGGCCCGTGGCCCCCGGCGAGAACGTCATCCAGGTGGGGGAGGACGTGCGGAAAGGGCAGGTCCTCCTCCCCGCAGGGCAGCGCCTCCGGCCCCAGGACCTCGGGGGCCTGACGGCGGTGGGGATCACGGCGGTCCGGGTCCGGCGCCGGCCCCGGGTCACCATCGTCTCTTCGGGGGACGAGGTGGTCCCCCCCGACCGGGAGCCCGGGCCGGGCCAGATCCGCGACATCAACACCTACACCATCGGCGCCCTGGTCCGGGAGGCGGGGGGAATCCCGGTCCCCCTGGGGATCGCGCCGGACCGGGAGGAGGCGCTCCGGGCCCTGGCGGAACGGGCCGTGGCCGAGGGGGACCTGGCCGTCTTCTCCGCCGGCTCCTCCGTGAGCGTCCGGGACATCACGGCGAAGGTCATTCACGACCTGGGCCGCCCGGGGGTCCTGGTCCACGGCATCGCCATCAAGCCGGGGAAGCCCACCATCCTGGCCCTGGTGGAGGGAAAGCCGGTCGTCGGGCTCCCCGGCAACCCGGTTTCCGCCATGGTCATAGCCGGGCTCTTCGTCCTCCCGGCGATCGCGGCGCTCCTGGGGCTCCGGGAGCCCCCCCACCGGACCGAGGTGACGGCCCTCCTTGGCAAGAACGTGAACTCCATCCCAGGGCGCGAGGACTACGTCCCGGTGCGGATCACCCGCAAGGACGGGGTCCTCACGGCCGAGCCGGTCTTCGGCAAGTCCAATCTTATCTCCACCCTGGTCCGCGCCGATGGCCTGGTCAAAGTCCCGTCCGATGCCAACGGGATCCCGGCGGGGGAGCGGGTGACGGTTCGCCTCTTCTGACCATCCGGTGAGCGCATGGTCCATCCCCTGAAGGGCAGAAAGGTTTACCTGGAGGACATCCCCCTCGACGTGGCGGTGGAACGCTTCTTCAGCGCCCTGGACGAGGTTGGGGCCGGCGCCCGCCTGCCGGGGGAAGCCCTCCCGGTGGCCGAGTGCCTGGGGCGCGTGACGGCCCGCCCGGTCTGGGCGGCCCTCTCCTCCCCCCACTACCACGCGGCGGCCATGGATGGGGTGACGGTCCGGGCCAGCGAGACCCTGGGGGCCTCGGAGGCCACCCCCATCCACCTGAAGCTGGGAGAGCAGGCGCGCTGGGTGGACACCGGGGATCCCATCCCGGAGGGGTTCAACGCCGTCATCATGCTGGAGGCCCTGCAGCCGGTCGGGGACGAGGCGGTCGAGATCGTGGCCCCGGTCGCCCCCTGGCATCACGTCCGGCCCATGGGGGAGGACATGGTGGCGACGGAGTTGATCCTGCCCGAGAACCACCGCCTCCGCCCCGTGGACCTGGGGGCCGCGGCCGGCTGCGGCTCTGCCACCCTCTTCGTCCGGCGGAAGCCCAGGGTGGCCATCATCCCCACGGGCACGGAACTGGTCCCCCCGGGGACCGCCGTGAAGCCGGGGGACATCATCGAGTACAACTCCCTCATGCTCGCCGGCCAGGTGGAGGAATGGGGGGGGGCCGCGACCCGGTTCCCCATCATCCCCGACGAGTACCCCCGGATCCTGGAGGCGATCCGGGAGGCGCTCAAGGAGCACGACCTGGTGGTGGTGAACGCCGGATCATCTGCTGGATCCGAGGACTTCACCGCGGCAGCCGTGGCGGAGCTGGGAAAACTCCTGGTCCACGGCATCGCCATCCGGCCCGGCCACCCGGTGATCCTCGGGATCGCCGAGAAGAAACCGGTCCTGGGGATCCCGGGCTACCCGGTCTCGGCCGCCGTCACGTTCGAGATGCTGGGGCGACCCCTCCTGTGCCGGATGCTGGGCCTGCCGCTGCCGGCCCGGCCCAAGGTCCGGGCCATCCTGACCCGGAAGGTCCTCTCCCCCATGGGGGAAGACGAGTTCCTCCGGGTGAAAGTCGGCCAGGTCGAGGGCAAGATCGTGGCCACCCCCCTCTCCCGCGGCGCCGGCGTCATCATGTCGCTGGTCCGGGCCGATGGCTTCGTGAAGATCCCGCGGGGCTCCGAGGGGGTGCACGCCGGGGCCGAGGTCACGGTGGAGCTCTTCCGCGACCCCGAGGAGATCGCCCGGACCATCGTGGCCATCGGGAGCCACGACCTCACGCTGGATTTGCTGGCGAGCTGCCTCCGGCAGCGCCACCCGGACCTCACGCTCGCCTCGGCCAACGTGGGGAGCCTGGGGGGGCTGACGGCGCTGTCCCGGGGGGAGGCCCACCTGGCCGGCGCCCACCTCCTGGACGAGGCGACGGGGGAGTACAACCTTCCCTTCGTCCGCCAGACCCTCCCGGGCGTCGCCGCCGTCCTGGTGAACCTCACGTTCCGGGAGCAGGGGTTTATCGTCCCGAAGGGGAACCCCAAGGGCATCCGGACCCTGGAGGACCTCACGCGCTCGGATCTCCATCTCGGGTTCATCAACCGGCAGCGGGGCTCCGGGACCCGCATCCTGCTCGACTATCAGTGTAAGCAGCGGGGGATCCCCCCCGCGAAGATCCCCGGCTACGCCCGCGAGGAGTACACCCACCTGAACGTGGCCGCGGCCGTCCGGAGCGGCGCCGCCGACTGCGGCCTCGGCATCCTGGCGGCGGCCCGCGCCCTCGACCTGGACTTCGTCCCGCTGCTCAAGGAGCGCTACGACCTGGTGATCCCCAGGACTCACTACGAGGCCCCACTCTTGGCACCCCTCCTCGCCCTCATCCGCGGCCCGGAGTTTAAGGCCGCCGTCGCCGCCCTCGGGGGCTACGATGTCAGCCGGATGGGCGCGGTGGTGGGCGAGGTCTAGCGCCCGGACGGTACCCAACCCCGCGCTCCGAGACCATCATGCGCTGCCGGTGGACCCCCGCACTGCTCATCCTGCCCCCCATCCTCGCCCTCCTGGTCGGGGCCCGGGGGGTCACCGGCCAGCAGCCGAGTCCGAGCGGCCGCCTCCCCAGGTTCGATGTCCAGGGCCACCGCGGAGCCCGGGGCCTGGTCCCCGAGAACACCCTCCCCGCCTTCGAGCGGGCCATGCAGCTCCGGGTGGACACCCTGGAACTGGACCTCCACTTCACTCGGGACGGGCAGGTGGTGGTCATCCACGACCCGACCCTCACGCCGGCCAAGTGCCGGAAGGTGGCGGTGGACGTGCCGGACCTCCCCGCCGCCATCGCCGGCCTCAGCCTCAAAGACCTCAAGAGGGGGTACGTCTGCAATGTCAAGCAGAAGGAGCTCCCGAGGCAGGACCCGGCCTTCCGGGGGGAGATCGCCGGGGGGAACTACACCGTGCCCACGCTGCAGGAGGTCTTCGACCTGGTGGCCGCCTTCGGCCGGGCCGCCGATGCCGCCTACGCCCGGCGTGTCCGGTTCAACGCCGAGACCAAGCGGGTCCCGTTCGACCCGCAGCACATCGGGGATGACGGGCAGGCCTTCGAGCGGGCCATCGTCCGGCTCATCGAGCAGAACGGGCTGGTCGGCCGGGTGACCATCCAGTCCTTCGACCACCGCTCCGCCCTCCGGTCCCACCTCCTCAATCCGGCCATCGAGACCGTTGTCCTCACCAGCACCGGCAACCCCGTTCGGCCGGACCTGCTGGCCAAGGAGGCCCGGGCGGCGGTCTGGTCCCCCACCTTCCGCTTCGTGGACCGGGACCTGGTAGAGCAGGCCCACCGGGGCGCTGTCCGGGTCATCCCCTGGACCGTGAACGACGAGGCCGGCATGCGGGCGCTCATCCAGATGGGCGTGGACGGGATCATCACCGATGTCCCGGATGTCTTGATCGATCTCCTCCGGCGCGAGTTCCCGGGCCTCCGCCCCCCAACGCCTTGACACCCGCGGGGCCCCTCCCGGAGAATGGCGGCACCGCCATGCTCCCCGAGAAGGGCACCGTCTTCTTCCCCGAACGGGCGTTCATCGGGACCCCCGCCGACGCGGGTCTCGCCTACGAGGACGTCTTTTTCCGGACGACCGATGGCGTGCGGCTGCACGCCTGGTGGGTCCCCCATCCCCGGGCCATCGCCACCTGGCTCTGGTTCCACGGCAATGCGGGCAACATTTCCCACCGCCTGGAGAATCTCGCCCTCCTGCACCAGGCGGTGCCGGTCTCCGTCTTCCTCTTCGACTACCGGGAGTACGGGCGGAGCGAGGGAGAGATCTCCAAGGCCGGAACGTTCCTGGACGCCGAGGCGGCCTTCCAGGCTGCCACGACTTCCGCCGCGGGATCCGGCCTGCCCCTCATCCTCTTCGGCCGCTCTCTGGGGACCGCCCTCGCGGTGCACGTGGCCGCGCGGCACCGCTGCGCGGGTTTGGTCCTGGAGGCAGCTTTCACCTCGAGTGCCGATGTGATGCGCCTCTACTTCCCGTTCCTCCCCCCGCCGCCCCCCGGGAAACCCACGTACGACTCCCTGGCCCTCATCGCGAACGTCCGCTACCCCATCCTCTTCCTGCACGGGGAGATGGACGAGGTGATCCCGCTCGAGATGGCCCGGCGCCTCTTCACCGCTGCACCCGCACCCAAGGCCTTCGAGATCATCCCGGGCGCCGGCCACAACGACACCTATGTCGTGGGGGGCGAAGCCTACTTCGAGACCCTGGCCCGCTTCGTGCGGGAAGCCGCGGCCCGGGCGGCCGCGGCCTGACAGGCACCGCCACGGAGACCCGGATGCCACGCCTGTCCCGCCACCCCGTGATCCTCGTCTATACGACGGAGCAGGCCGACCGCTACCCACCCCTGCTGCGGCGCGCCCTGCCCCACGCCCGCCTCCTCTTCTGCCGGTCGCCCGCGGAGGTCCTCCAGAAAATGCCGGAGGCGGAGGTGGCCTTCGGCTACCAGATCCCTCCGGAGGCGTTCGCCGCCGCGAGCCAGCTCCGCCTGATCCAGGCCACGTCCGCCGGCGTGGACGGCTTCTTGCGGGCCTCCCCGCCGGCGGGGGCTCCCCTCTGCCGCGCCGTCGGGGTGTTCGAGGAGCGGATGGCGGAGTACGCCCTGGCCTACCTCCTGGCGGTCAGCCAGGGCGTGCCGCGGGCATTAGCCCAGCAGGCGGCGCGGCGCTGGGCACCCTTCGTCCCCCGACACCTCCAGGGGCAGTTGCTGGGGATCGCGGGCTACGGCGCCATCGGCCGGGTGATCGGCCAGCGGGCCCGGGCCCTCGGGATGCGGGTCTGGGGGCTGCGGCGGAGCGAGGGGCCGGCGAGGGGGGCGGAGCGCACCTTCGGGCTGCAGCACCTGGCGGCGTTCCTCAAGCCCCTCGATTTCCTCATCGTCCTCCTCCCCCTCACCCCCTCAACCCGCGGCCTCATCGGGCGACGCGAACTTCGGGCGATGCGACGGACCGCCTGGCTCATGAACATCGGCCGGGGTCCGGTCGTGGATGAGGCGGCCCTCCTGACCGCCCTGGATCGGGGCTGGATTGCGGGGGCGGTGCTGGACGTGTTCGCCGAGGAGCCCCTTCCCCCGGACCATCCCTTCTGGCGCCACCCGAAGGTCGTCGTCACGCCGCACATCGCCGGCTCCGCCTTCCCCGAGCGGGAGGTGGCCCTCCTGGTGGAGAACCTCCGCCGCCTGCGGACCGGCCGGCCCCTGAAGGGGATGGTCCGCCGCGCCCGCGGCTACTAGTGCCGGTCCAACGAATTGCCCCGAGGAGTGCAGCCAAGCCGCGGGTGGCGCCGGGCGGGGCCCCCGAGCGGCCGGGCGGAGTGGGACCCCCTCGGCCTCCTTCCGCAATTCGCGGAATTGCGGCAGGGGCTGAGCGGGTGACGGCGCCCGGCCGCGAGTGGGGCACGCCGGCGACAGGACCCGCGGCAGAACGGTCTGGGAGACCTCACCTTGCCCGCCATCCCCCGGAGAGTTAGAATGGCGGATGCGGACCGGGCGGAGGGAGTCCGCCCGGCCGCCGCTGCCTCCCCTCTCCAAGAGGCCCGATGGTTTCTGCTCTCCCCATCAATACGCCCGATGGCCTCGCCGGGGTTCTCGATAACGTCCTGGCCGCCCCCGTCGTCGCCCTCGACACCGAGGCCGACTCCTTCCACCACTACTACGAGAAGCTCTGCCTCATCCAGGTGGCCACGCCCGACCGCGAGGCCCTGCTGGACCCGCTGGCCAGCCTGGATCTCGGGCCGCTGGTCGAACTCCTGGAGGCGAAGCCCCTCGTCGTCCACGGGGGCGATTACGACCTCAGGCTCCTCAACAGGCACTTCGGATTCGTCCCGGGCCAACTCTTCGACACCATGCTGGCGGCGCAACTGCTGGGCCAGAAGGAACTTAGCCTGGCCGCCCTCATCCAGCGGTACTTCGGCGTCGCGATGGACAAGCGCGTCCAGCGGGCGGACTGGTCGCGGCGCCCCCTCCCCGCGGACCTCGCCGCCTACGCCCTAGGCGACATCCGCTACCTGCTCCCGCTGGCCGAGCGGCTCGAGGTCGAGCTCAGCGCCAAGGGACGCCTGGTCTGGCACCGGGAGACGTGCCAGCACCTGGCCGCGGTCCGCTTCAGCCCGCGCGAGCCGGATCCGGAGCGGGAGTGGCGGCTCCGGGGGAGCCACGCCCTCCCCCCGCGAGCCCTGGCCGTCCTCCGGGAACTCTGGGGGTGGCGCGAGGCGCTGGCGCGGGAGCGGGACGTGACGGCGTTCCGCATTATCGGGAACGAGTACCTGGTCAACCTGGCGGCCAAGGCTGCAGAGGTGGAGGCCGGGGGCATCCCGCCCGGCGTGAAGCTCCCGCGCAACGTCACGGGCCCCCTCCGGGAGGGACTGGAGGCGGCCATCGCTCGAGGGCTAGCCCTCCCTCCTGAGGCCTGGCCGGTCCTCCCCGAGCGGGAGCGCCTGCACCAGGACCCGGCCCTCGGCCCGAGGGTCGCGCAACTACGCGAGGTCCGGGAGGCCGCCGCCAGGCGCCTCCTGCTCGACCCCGCGCTCCTCGCCCCCAAGTCGGCCCTGGTGGCCATCGCCACAGCCCGCCCCTCCACCCTGGAGACGCTCCGGGCCCTAGACGTCCTCTCCCACTGGCAGGTGGATTTCCTGGGGCCTGACCTCCTCACGGCCCTAGCCCCGCCTCCGGGGGCGCCTGGCCGGCGCCGGCGACGCCGGCGCCGGCGCCGACACGCAGCCGCTAAGCCTCCCGCGGCTTGACACCCCCCTCCCTTTCTGGTAGGGGGAGAGGGCTTTCCCCGTTCCGAGAGGACCGATGGCTAGATCCCACGTTGCCGCCAGGACGCGGATCTTCACCGAGTCGGTCATCCGGGAGATGACCCGGCTGGCGGAGCAGCACGACGCCGTCAACCTGGCCCAGGGCTTCCCGGATTTCCCGGCGCCGACCGAGGTGAAGGAGGCGGCCGTCGCCGCCATCCGGGCCGACGTGAACCAGTACGCCATCACCTGGGGCGCGAAGACGTTCCGGGACGCCCTGGCGGCCAAGGTGAAGTGGTCGCTCGGCCTCGAGGTGGACCCGGAGCGGGAGATCACCGTCACCTGCGGCAGCACCGAGGGGATGATCGCGGCCCTCCTGGGGATCATTGACCCGGGGGACGAGGTCATCATCTTCGAGCCCTTCTACGAGAACTACGGCCCCGACGCCATCCTCTCCGGCGCGACCCCGCGCTACGTCACGCTCCGCCCCCCCGACTGGACCTTTGACCCGGCCGAGCTCGGGCGGGCCTTCAACGCCCGGACGAAGGCGGTGGTCCTGAACACCCCGAACAACCCCACGGGCAAGGTCTTCAGCCAGGAGGAACTTCAGGCGATCGCCGCCCTCTGCCAGGAGCACGACGCCCTCCTGGTGACGGACGAGATCTACGAGCACATCTACTACCCCACGCCCGCGAACTCGCTCCGGCACCTCTGCCCGGCGACGCTCCCGGGCATGCGGGAGCGCACCGTCGTCGTCAACGGCCTCTCCAAGACCTACGCGGTCACCGGGTGGCGGATCGGCTACGTGCTGGCCCCCCCGGCCATCACCGGCGCCATCCGGAAGGTCCACGACTTCCTCACGGTGGGCGCCCCCGCCCCCCTCCAGGAGGCGGGAGCCGCGGCCCTGCGCCTCCCCCCCCCGTACTACCAGCGGCTCCAGGCGGAGTACCGGGAGCGGCGGGACTTCCTCTGCAGGGTGCTCCGGGAGGTGGGCTTCCGGTTCCGCGATCCCGACGGCGCCTACTACGTCATGACCGACTTCACCCCCTTCGGCGCCGATCACGACGTGCACTTCGCCGAGCACCTCACCCGCGCCGTCGGGGTGGCGGTCGTCCCCGGGAGCAGCTTCTTCCACGACCCCGCCCTGGGCCGCCACTACGTCCGCTTCTCCTTCTGCAAGCGCCTGGAGACGCTCGCCGAGGCGGCGCGCCGCCTGCAGCGCCTCCGGCGTCCCTCCTGACCGGAACGCGCCCCCCTTGACACGCCTTCCCCGGCCGCGGTAATTTGTACCAAGACTATTGGTACAAAAGAGAGCCGCGATGCCCCTCACCCTCCGCCTGCGAGACGACCGCACTCTCTACACCCAGGTGATGGACCAGGTGCGGGCGGCCGTCGCCGCCGGGGGCCTGACGCCCGGCGAGCGGCTCCCCCCCGTCCGCCGGCTGGCCAGGAGGCTCGGCGTCACGCCCAACACGGTCGGCCGAGCCTACGCCGAACTGCGGCGGGAGGGACTCCTCGCCACCCGGCGGCGCGCCGGGACGGTGGTGGCGGCGCACCCGGACGACTCGCGACTCCTCGCGCGGAGAGCGCGGCACCTGCGGGACCTGCTCGGGCGCGCCGCGCTGGAGGCCCTGAGCCTGGGGGCGGAGCCGGCGGAGATCGAGGCGGCCTTCACCCTCCAGGTCGGCCGGTGGCGGACGGCCAGCGCGCCGGAGACCCCCAGACGGCCCGCACCTGCGCGGCGGCAGGCCCCTCGGGCCCTCCGCCTCGTGGGGAGCCACGACCTGACCCTGGATCTCCTAGCCGCCCTCCTGCGCCAGCGGCGGCCGCCGGTCCCGCTGGAGCTCCGGGCCGTCGGGAGCCTCCCCGGCCTCCTCGCGCTCCGGCAGAACGAGGCGGATGTCGCGGGGGCGCACCTGCTCGATCCCGCGACGGGCGAGTACAACGCGCCCCTCGTCGCCCGCCTTTTCC
>Ga0214472_10002449_pt1 | contig 19983 bp, 19 predicted proteins | sample RVTome_6_FD_207662 | JGI IMG/M metagenome (GOLD analysis project Ga0214472, IMG submission 207662) | Soil microbial communities from uranium-contaminated site in the Upper Colorado River Basin, Wyoming, United States - RVT140D175 | ecosystem: Environmental > Terrestrial > Soil > Contaminated >...
TTGCCGACCCCGACCCCGATGGAGAACAGATAGAAGACCGGCTCGAAGAACCCCGAAACGATCAGCAGCCAGATCCGGCGGTACACCAGGGCACTGCGCTCCAGCATGCGCAGTGCCGAACCCGGTACGAACGGGGGCATGACCCGGGCGGTGAGGGTGGCCGAGGTCATTTCACCAGCCGCTTTCGCATCAGGCGCTCCGCCAGGACCCATCCCAGGGCGAGCATCGCCACCAGGTAGCCCAGGCTGGCCCAGGGGCTGACGGCGGAGGGTAGATCGAGGGCGATGCCGCGGCACAGCTCGACGCCATGGAAGAGGGGAGTGGCATAGGCCACCGGGTGCATCCAGCCGGGGAGCTGAGAGACGGGGAAGAACGTGCCCGAGAAGAGAAACAGCGGTGTGATCGCCCAGCGGAACAGGCTCGACAGGCCCATCTCGTCCTTGAGCCGGGCGGTGTAGGCGGTCACCACTGCCGCCACCGCGATTCCGGTGAGGACCGCCGGCGGCACCGCCAGCAGTCCCTCGACCACGCTGGTCGCGCCGAAGGCGGTCATGACCCCGGCATAGACCAGGGTGACGAAGGTGAGGCGCAGTGCGATCCATCCCAGGTGCCCGGCCACCAGGTCGCCCACCCCGACCGGGGTGGCGAGGATGGCTTCGTAGGTCTTGCGCCACTTGATCCCCGCCATCACCGGGAACGAGGCGTCGCCGGCGGCGGTGGTCATGGCGGTGGAGGCGAGCAGGCCCGGGGCGAGGAATGTGAGGTAATCGACCGGCAGGGTGGAGCCTCCGGCTCCCGAATCGACCAGCTTGCCCAGGCCGACGCCCATGGCGAGCAGGAACAGCACCGGGTTGAGGAAGGTGCTCATCACACTGCCGCGGAAGGTGCGGCGATACACCCGGGCCGACGCCTCGATCACGCGCCCGGTGGGAGCGAGCGCGGTCACTCGACCAGGCTCCGGCCGGTGAGGTGGAGGAACACGTCCTCGAGCGTGGCCCGCCGGCTCACCGTCGACTCGGGGACGATTCCGGCGGCGTGCACCTCGTCGAAGCTGCGATCGGCGTCGTGGGTGTACAGCAGCACCCGGTCGGGAAGGATCTCGGTGCGCACCGCCATTCCCTCGAGGCGATGGGCGTGCTCCTCCTGGGTGCCCACCGCAAACCGCAGCTCGAGCACCTCCTTGGTGGAGTGCTGTTCGATGAGGCTGCGCGGCGAGCCCTCGGCCACGATCCTGCCCTTGTCCATGATCACCAGGCGGTCGCACAGCTGCTCCGCCTCGTCCATGTAGTGGGTGGTGATGATCAGGGTTACCCCCTCCTGCTTGAGGCGGTAGAGGCGGTCCCAGAGCAGATGGCGCGCCTGGGGGTCGAGCCCGGTGGTCGGCTCGTCGAGGATCATCATCTCCGGGGTGTTGATCAGACCCCGGGCGATGGTGAGCCGGCGCTTCATGCCACCCGACAGCGGCTCGACCCGGCTCTTGCGGCGCTCGTCGAGTTGGGTGAAGGTGAGCAGCTCGTCGATCCGGGGATCGATGACCTTCTTGGGGAGCCCGAAGTAGCGCCCGTAGATGAGCAGGTTCTCGTAGACGGTGAGTTCCTCATCGAGGTTGTTGTCCTGCGGGACCACGCCGAGGCGGGCCCGGATCCTGGGTCCATCGACCGCGGGATCCATGCCGAGGACACTCAGCGATCCTCCCGAGATCGGGGAGACCGCACCGATCATCTTCATCGTCGAGGACTTGCCGGCGCCGTTGGGCCCGAGGAATCCGAACACCTCGCCGCGTCGCACCTCGAAGTCGATTCCGCCGACGGCGACGAGCTCGCCAAAGGACTTGTGCAGGTCGCGGGCGATGACGAGAGGATCGGCCATGAACGCATGAGGGTAGCGCGAGGGCCGAGCCGGTCGACCCCCAATAGCCTTCCCCGGAGCGCCTGGTGAGTGGCGCAGCGCTTGGCGCCTGCCGCCATATGATGCGAGCCGGAGGTGGATGGTGGGCAACCGGATGACGACGCTGCTTTGGTTCCTGTTGGGGATCTCGCTGACCCTGGCCGTCGTGCTGGGGGTCATGGTGCTCACCGATGACGACGGTGGCACCGCCGCCTCCACGATCGCCACCACGACTTCGATCGCGGTGACCTCTTCGACGACCGCTGAAACCACCACCACGGCCGGCCCCACCGCGACGACACCAGCGGTCACCACGACCGCGGCTCCGGCGTGCGCCGGGTTGCCGAGTGCCACCATCCCCGCGGCCGGGCCTGGGGTGACGACCGTGCTCGGGGATTTCGATGCCGACGGTGCGATGGACCAACTCATCGCGTACCAGGCCGGAGACGGGACGTTCTGGGTCCAGATGGCTCTCTCCTACGGATACGCCACCGAGTACATGGCGATGGACCGCGCCGAGGCATTGGCTGCCCAGAGTTTTGCCGAAGGCGATGCCTGGTTGGGCCTGGCCTCGGTCGGCTCGGGCGCCTCGACCGACGTCATCCAGTGGTTCGTGCTCGACGGCTGCACGATGGTGAGCGCCACTGTGGACGGCAGCGAGGCCTCCTTCATCACGGGCGGCGGTGTCATGCACGGCGACGGGATGATCTGCAATCCCGAAGGGTTCACCGCGAACTCGGCGCAGACTTCGAACGGCACCAACTGGGAGTACTTCTCGACCACTTATCAATGGGACCCGGTGGCCCGGATGTTCCACAGCCTGGGTGTGGCGTCTTTGACGCTGGTGAGCCCCGCCGACGATGCTGCCATCTTCAGCTCATTCGACTTCGTGTGCCCGTTCTCGCCGTGATGCGGGTCTGGTCGACTGCTAGCGCCCGCCACGGCGAGGCGCTGCGGCGCCCCGGCTAGCTTGGCTGGGACCCGGAGGAACCTCGCGTGTCCGAAGACATCTACGCCCTCAGCAGCCGGCTCGTCGATGAGACCGTTGCTGCCATCCCCACCCTGGCGACCTACCTGGGCATCGCCGGGCACGATCACCGGTGGAACGACTTCAGCCTGGATGGTCAGGAGGCCGTGGCGGCACTGTTCCGGGATCAGTTGCGACGGGTCGAGGCCACGCCGTTGGCGGACGACCCCTGGGAGCGCCTGGCCCGCGATGTCGCCGTTGCCGAGATCTCCCGCCACCTCGACGAGTTCGACGCCGGGGAGCACCTCCTCGACCTGAACAGCCTGGCGTCCGGGCTCCAGGACATGCGCGACGCGTTCGATCAGATGGATCAAGAGACCGCGGCGGGGTGGGAGAACATCGCCTCCCGGCTCCATGGCCTGCCCGCGGCGGCAGCCGGCTACACCTCCCGTCTGGAGGAGGCGCGCCGGCGCGGGTTGGTGGTGGCCCGCCGCCAGGTGATCGAGGCCATCCGCCAGGCACGCAATCACGCCGGTGATAGATCCCACTTCACGACGTTTCCCGCAACGCTCGCCGCCACCGGTGTCGCCGACGAGCGGTTGAGGCGTGAGGTGGCGACGGGGGTGGACCAGGCACGGGCGGGGTTCGGCGCCATCGCCGACTACCTGGAGCAGGGCTACCTGGCGGCGGCACCGGAGGGCGATGCGGTGGGGAAGGAGCGCTACGTGAGCTCGGCCCGCCGTTTCCTGGGCAGCGACCTCGATTCCCACGCCACCTACGACTGGGGCTGGTCGGAGGTGATCCGGTTGCGGGGACGGATGACCGCCACCGCCGAACTGATCCTGCCCGGCGGTGGCATCGCGGCAACCCTGGGACTGCTCCTGTCCGATCCGGGCCGGGCCGCCCCCAGCCAGGCCGAGTTCCGCGACCTGATGCTGGCCAGGCTCGTCACCGCGCTCGACAATCTCGACGGGGTCCACTTCGACGTTCCGGCGCCGATCCGGACCATCGACGTGAAGATGACCCCTCCCGGCGGCCCGCTCGGTGCTTACTACAACGGTCCATCCGAGGACTTCACCCGCCCCGGGACGGTGTGGTGGTCCAAGGGTGATCTGCAGCAGATCCCCCTCTACGACGAGGTCACCACTGCCTATCACGAGGGGTTCCCGGGTCATCACCTCCAGTACGGGATCCAGGTGACCGCGGGCGACCGGATCTCCCGGTATCAGAAGATGGTGGTGTGGTACTCGGGCTCCGGGGAGGGCTGGGCGCTGTATGCCGAGGACCTGATGGAGGAACTCGGCTATCTGGAGAAGCCCGACTACGTCTTGGGCAAGCTCGCCTCAGAGATGCTGCGCGCCTGTCGCGTCGTCATCGACATCGGCAGCCACCTCGAGCTCCTCATCCCCGGCGGGCAGCCCTTCCACCCCGGAGAGCCCTGGTCGTACGACCTCGGCGTCGAGATGCTGGAGCGCTACGCCGGACAGAGCTACGACATCGCCGTTTCCGAGATGAACCGTTACCTGGGATGGCCCGGCCAGGCGATCTCGTACAAGGTGGGCCAGCAGGCGATACGCGACCTGCGCCAGGAAGCGCAGCAGGCTGCCGGCACCGCCTTCGACCTCAAGGCCTTCCACGCCCGCCTGTTGGAGGTTGGTGCCGTCGGGCTCGACCTATTGCGGTCTCACGTGCGGGGTGACTGAGCCGCTCACGGTGGCGTGGGCTCCGGAGGGTGCAGGCTCAGCTCCAGCGCCACCCAGAGCAGCTTCGACCAGGGGTAGAAGGCGATGGGGAAGATCACGTTGAAGACGACCACGACGATGGTGATCGCAGCCCAGGGGGGATCGGGCCAGGTGAGCACCATGCCCCCGACCAGGGCCACCGCGAACAGGCCGATCGTCGCGACGGTGTTGATGGCGATCGCCCCCAGCCAGTAGCCCTCGTGGCGTTCGAAGTGGTGGCGGCACGCCGGGCAGGTCTCCGTCACTCGCAACCCGCGCACCACGCCGCGGTGTCCGCAATTGGGACAGCCGAGACGGATCGCCCACAGGACCCTGCGCATGACCCGCATTGTCGCCCACCGGCGCCACGGCCCACCGCGAAGGTTCAGGACTTCCTAAGGAGCGGCTGAGGCCGTGAGAAGGCGGCTTCAGGCATCCTGCTGTTGTTCCAATCACGACAAGGAGCAGTCAAAATGAAGCGCATTCTGAGCGGGGCCGCAGGTCTTGCCCTCTTGGTCTTCACCATCGGGTTTGTGGCCTCGGCCGCCCGGGCCGACACCTTCACCCAGCCGGTCGGCGACGCCGGATCCGTGACCTTCAGCACCGACGGCGGGGTTCTCGCCTTCGTCTCCGCCGAAGCCGCCGCGGGCTGGACCTACACCATCGATCGCCAGGATGACGGCCATCTCCAGGTGACCTTCCGCGATGCCACCGGCGCCGAGGTCGAGTTCGAGGCCGAACTGGAGGATGGTGCCCTGGACCTGGAAGGCTCCGATGAGCCTACGACCACGGTCGGCGACACCACCGGCGACACCATCGCCGATGACGACCAGGACGATGAGTTCGACGATGAGTTCGACGACGAGTTCGACGACGAGTCTGACGACGACTCCGAGGACGAGTCGGACGACAACTCCGGGCCCGGCTCGGGGGACGACGAGGACGAGTCGGACGACAACTCCGGGCCCGGCTCGGGAGACGACGAGGACGACGACTCCGGCGATGGTTCGGACGACGACGAGGATGAGGACGAGGACGACGACGACGAGTTCGGCACCACCACGACGAGCGTGGTGACGATCCCCTAGTCGGCCGACGATCTCCCGACTGTTTCGTTGCGGGGCCCTGCGGGGCCCCGCAACCTATTGTTTCGTTGCGGGGCCCCTCAACATGCGTTGCGGGCGAATCGAACTTCGACGCGGGCGCCCCCCAGATCCGAACGCGCTACCCCTAGTGAGCCCCCGCCCCGCTCGGCGATGCGGCGCACGATGTCGAGTCCCAGACCGGTGGAGCGGCCACCGCTGGCACCGCGATCGATCGCCTTCTCGTCGAAGCCGCTTCCTCCGTCCTCGACGGTGAGCAGCGCTCCCGGGAGGACCGTGATGCGGACCGGGGCGGTCGGCTCGGTGTGGGCGAAGACGTTCTCGAGGAGCGTGTCCAGCACCGTGGCGGCTTCGCGGGGGGAGACCCGCACCGGGCACGGATGAGGGGGAAGGGTTACGGAGAAGGACCGTCCCTGGTCCGTGGCGAGCACTCCCCAGAAGGCCGCACGATCCCGGGTGACGGCGGCCAGGTCGCTCTCAGCAGGCCCCGACTCGCCCCGGCTCCGGGCCTCACGGATCACGCTTCCAATCGCGGTTTCGAGTGCCGCGACGTCTTCGAGCAGGGTCGAACGCATCGCCGGGTCCGGCACCGCCTCGACCTGCAATCGCAGCGCCGCCACCGGGGTGCGCAGCCCGTGGGAGATGTCGGCCGCGGCCTCGCGTTCCTCCTGGAGGAGGGCATCGAGGCGTTCGGCGAGGTCGTTGAAGGCCGTTCCGACCGCCACGATTTCGGGAGGCCCGGCGGGTTGCACGCGGATCGTGAGATCCCCCGAGCCGAGAGTCGTGGTGGCGGTGCGCAACGCCGCCACCGGATCGACGATCGAGCGCCCGAGCCGATCGGCGGCGGCGAGAGCCACCAGCACCAAGAGTCCGCCGAGCAGGCCGAGCACCAGCCAGGCCTGTCGGACCCCACGTTGCAGCTCGGCCGAGGGCACGTCGGCCCGAACCACGAGGATGCTATCTCCGGTGAAGACGGGCACGAGGACCGCGGCTCCGGTGTCGGTACGGGCCGTATACGCCGTGCCCTGGCGCGCCACGGCCACGTCGGGGTCCGCGCTGTCGCCGGCGCCGACGATGGTGCCGTCGGGGAAGAAGATCGCCACGCCTTGCGGAGAGCCAAAGGCGCCGAGCACTGCCGTAACCGCGGCAGGATCCATGGGCTCGGCCGCAAAAGAGGCGGCCACCGCCAGTGCCGTTGCCACCGAGCGGGCATCGGTCTCGGCCCGCGACAGGGCCCGGTCTTCGGCCTGGCGGCGGACCAGCAGGCCGAGTGGAACCAGGAGCGAGACGACGATGAGCAGGGTCGCTCCGAGGGTGACGGCGGCGAGCCGGCGTCTCACGAGTTGGGATCGACCAGCTTCACCCCGACTCCGAACACCGTCCGGAGGTAGCGGGGCTCGGCGGCGGTCTCTCCCAGCTTCTTGCGCAGCCAGGAGAGATGCACGTCGACGGTGCTGTCGCTGCCCCCGTAGGGCTCGCGCCACACCTCGGCGAGCAGGTCTCGTTTGGAGACCACCTCGCCCTGGCGTTCCGCTAGATGGGCGAGCAGGTCGAACTCCTTGCGGGACAGCTCGAGCGGTCTCGTATCGATGGTGGCGGTGCGGCCCCCCAGGTCGATGATCAATCCGCCGACGACGATCGGGCCCGACCGGCGCTTGGTATCGGAGCGTCGCAACACCGCCCGGATCCGGGCTTCGAGCTGGTCGACCGAGAAGGGCTTGACCACGTAGTCGTCGGCCCCGGCATCGAGTAGGGCGACGACGGCGGTTTCGTCGGTGCGGGCTGTGGCGATGACCACGGGCACGGTGCTCACCGCGCGGATCATCTTGAGCAACTCGGCGCCATCGACATCGGGAAGGCCGAGGTCGAGCACGATGACGTCGGGACGATCCTCGAGTGCGGTGGACAGCCCTTCGAAGCCGGTACGGCGGGCAGCGACGGCGTGTCCCCGCTCCGCCAACGCCCGGGTGAGGCGCTCCCGAATCCGCTGGTCGTCCTCGATGATCAGGATTGCGGCCATCAGCCGAGACGATAGGACTGCCGCAGGGTGCCCCGTCCCGGCTTTAGGAGTTGTTAAGCCGGGGTTGCGGATTGCATCTCCCGCCACGGGCCAGAATGACAGGGTGCTCAAGCGTCTCGGCGTCATCCTGCTCTGGCTTCTCGCCACCATCGGCACGGCGTCGCTCACGTATGCCGCGGTCACCCAGGCCGATCGTGCCGTGACCGACGCGCCGGCGGGGCCGGTTGCCGGAGCGGACATCGCCGCCCGCATCGCCACCACGACCACCGCGGCGGGGACCGACACCACGAGTGCCGTGGTCACCACCACCACCTTGACGGTGCCGGCAACCGCCGTCACCGCGACGACCGCGGTCACTAGCACCACTCCCTCGCCGCCGACGACCGCGGCCGCGGCCACCACCACCACCACCACCACTTCCGCCGCCTCCCCTCAGTGGAAGACCGTGCCCGGGGTGGGAACCGTCGGGGTATCGGTGTCGGGGACATCGGTGACCCTGGTCTCGGCCACACCGGTCGCGCCCTACAGCGTGGATGTGGAGGACGACGGCCCCGAGAAGGTGGAGGTCGAGTTCGAGTCGGGGGAGACCAAGTACCGGGTTCGGGGCGAGGTCGTCGACGGTGAGCTGGTCTGGGACGTCTCTCAGGAAACCGAAGAGGACTGATTCGGTGCGGTAGCCTCATCGGCTCATGAAGCGCTTCGAGGCCGCCGCAGCATGTCTTCTCCTGGTCTTGGCGGCGTGCGGTGACGACGGTGCCGTCGCCACGACCGCTGCCGACGACGGGGTCTTCGTGATCGAAGTCCACCAGTCCGGGCTGCTCACCCTGCTCGTGGAGGGGGAGCCGGCCGAGGTCGGAGCTCGGATCGCGGTGCCGTTGGGCGCGCCGGTTCGTGTCGAGGTGATTCTCGAGACCGCCGATGAGGTTCACGTCCACGGCTACGACCTCGCCGCCGACGTCGTTCCCCCCAATGGCGCCACGCTCGAGTTCACCGCCTCGATCCCGGGGATCTTCGAAGTCGAACTGGAGGGCGCCGGAACGCTCCTCTTCGAACTCGAGGTGTCGTGATCCGTCGTGCCGGCGTCGTGCTCGGCGTTTGGACCGCGATATTGATCTTGCCCCGACCCGCCGGGGCCCACGGCCTGGGCGGGCGGAGCGACCTCCCCGTCCCGCTCGAGTACTTCCTGGTGGGGGCGCTGGTGGTGCTCCTGCTGTCGTTCGGTGCTCTGGCGATCCTGTGGCCCGAGGTGCGATTGCAGGACGGACCCCACTATCGAGGCCGGGGATGGCGACCCCCGCGGCTCGTCGTTGCCCTCGCCGCCGGGCTTGGGGTGGCGGCGCTGCTCCTGGTCCTGGGGGCCGGGCTCGTTGGGGATGCCGATGCTCGCAGCAATGCCGCCCCGGTCACCGTCTGGGTGCTGGCCTGGCTGCTGGTGCCCTTTCTCGGTGCCATCGTCGGGAACCTCTGGTCGGCGCTGAATCCCTGGGCGACGCTGGGCCGCGGCATGAGATGGCTGGGGGAGCTCGGTCCTGGTCCGTGGGGGGTGCTGCCCGCCGCCGCCGGCTTCATCGCCTTCACCTGGCTCGAGCTGGTCTACCCCGAGTCGGCCGATCCCCGCACCCTGGGACTGGCGGCTCTGGTCTACACCGGGTACCTGCTGCTCTGGTCCTGGCGTCAGGGCACCGACCGCGCCATGGTGTCGGCGGACTTTCTTACGGTGTACCAGCGCCTGCTCTCGGCGATCGCTCCGATCGGACGCGACCCCGAGGGCCGAATGCGGCGGCGGGGGTGGCTGCGGGCGCTCCCGGTACTGCCGTCGTGGCGGGGGCTCCCGCTGTTCGTCATCGCCATGATCGGCACCGTCTCGTACGACGGGTTGTCGGCCACCCCGTGGTGGGAGCGGGTGGCTGAGGGCCTCGGCGTCTCGCGCGATAAGGTGTGGTTCGAGACGCTGGCACTCCTTGCGGTGGTTGCGGTCCTGTGGCTGTTCTACCTCGGGGCGTGCGCCTGGGCGGCGCGGATCGCCGGTGACCCCGCCACGGGGCCGATGACAGTGGCGGTGTCGTTCGCCCACACCCTGGTCCCGATCGCCCTCGCCTATGCATTCGCCCACTACTTCACGCTCGTGATCTTCGAGGGCCAACTGGCGATTGCGGCGATCTCCGACCCATTCGGACTGGGGTGGAACCTGTTCGGGACGGTGGACTACCGCCCCAACTTCACCTGGATCGGACCGACCGCCGTGTGGTGGATCCAGTTGCTGGTGATCGTCACCGGCCATGTCGCCGGCGTCGTGCTGGCGCACGACCGATCCCTGGCGGTGTTCCCCGCCGACCGGGCGGTTCGCAGCCAGTACGCGATGCTGGCCTTGATGGTCGCGCTCACCACACTCGGGTTGACGATCCTCGCCGCCGGTTGATCGTCTCCGCCGCGACGACGGGGCTTCCTACACTCGCTCCGCAGTGCAGCTCACCGTGCTCGGATCCAACGGCACCTATCCCACTGCCGACCGCCCCGCCTCCGGGTATCTGGTCGCATCGGTTCACACCGCGCTGGTGCTGGACATGGGCCCGGGGGTGTTTCCGGCACTGCTCGGCACCGGCCGCTTCCCGGACGCGGTGCTGCTCACCCACGGCCACACCGACCACTGCGTGGACGTGCTCTCGCTCTTCAGTTATCTCCGCTTCGATGCGCTCGACCGGTGGGGGGTCCCCCTCCTCGCCCCGCAGGGAGTGGTCGACCGCCTTGCCGGCTTTGCGGCAGCGGGGCCCGAGCACGAGTTCTTCAGGGCCTTCTTGCCGCGGGTGATCGCTCCCGGGCTCGAACTCGAGATCGGTGACCTCGCGGTGCGATTCGGGCCGGTGGCGCACCCGGTGCCCGCGGTCGCGATCCGAGTCGAGGCACGGGGCCGGGCCATCGTGTACACCGGCGACACCGGTCCCTGCGACGACCTGGTCGAGTTCGCCGCCGGTGCCGCCCTCCTGATCTGTGAGGCCACCTATCAGGGGACGCCGGGTCCGGATCGCTACCCCCATCACCTCTACGCCGCCGAGGCCGGGGCTCTCGCCCGCGACGCCGGCGCCCATGCCCTGGTGCTCACCCATGTCGCACCGCCATTGGATACTGCGGTCTCGGTGGCAGAGGCGGCGGCGGTGTTCCCCGGCCCGGTGCGTCATGCCGAGCCCGGACTGGAGGTGGGATTGTGAGAAAGCCCGATGAGTTGCGCCCGATTCGCATCACCCGCGGCTACACCGAGATGACCCCCGGCTCGGTCCTGATGGAGATGGGCCGCACCCGCGTGCTGTGCACGGCTTCGTTCGACGACGACGTGCCCCCCTGGATGAAGGACAAGGGCAAGGGGTGGCTCACCGCCGAGTACAACATGCTCCCGGGCTCCAGCCCGGAGCGGGTTTCGCGATCGGCGCTGTCGGGGGGCCGCACCAAGGAGATCCAGCGCCTAATCGGCCGCTCCCTGCGCGCGGTGGTGGACCTCGGCGTGATGGGACCGGCGGTCCTGCGCATCGACTGCGACGTCCTCCAGGCCGATGGCGGCACCCGGACCGCGGCGATCACCGGGGCCTGGGTGGCCGTCAAGGATGCGGTGACGGCCGGGCTCGCCTCGGGGATACTCTCCGTCGATCCGGTCGGCGACCACTGCGCCGCGGTGAGCGTGGGGATGGTGGAGGGGGTGCCGACCCTCGACCTCGCCTACGAGCAGGATGCCGGCGCCGAAGTCGATTTGAATGTGGTGATGACGGGTTCCGGCCGTCTCGTCGAGGTGCAGGGGACGGCAGAGGGCCGGTCCTTCACTCGCCTCGATCTCGATCGCATGCTCGACCTGGCGGCAGCCGGCATCGCCGCCCTTTGTGCCGCGCAGAAGGACGCTCTGGCGCGGTGACCCCGGGGCGGATCGTCCTCGCCACGAAGAATCCCGACAAGGAATTCGAGATGCGCGCGGTCCTCGCCAGGGTGCTTCCCGCTGTGGAGATCGTGTCGGGCCTCACCTGGGAAGACGTTCCCGAAACCGGCGAGACCCTGGAGGACAACGCAGTGCTCAAGGCCCGGGCGGTCGCCGCGGCGACGGGGCTGGCTGCTCTGGCCGATGACACCGGGCTCGAGGTGGAGGCGCTCGGGGGAGCGCCGGGAGTGAACACCGCCCGCTATGCCGGGCCGGCCGCCACCTACGCCGATAACCGCGTCGCCCTCCTCGCGGTCCTGGCCGGTGTCTCCGACCGGCGGGCTCGCTTTCGCACCGTCGTGGCTCTCGCCTGGAACGGAGTCGTGATCACCGCCGCCGGCAGCGTTGGGGGAACCATCGCGCTCGCCGAGCGGGGAAGTGGAGGTTTTGGTTACGACCCGATCTTCGAGGTCGACGGCCGCACCCTTTCCGAGTTGGGCACGGCGGCGAAGAACACCTTCAGCCACCGGGCCCGAGCCCTCGAGGCCCTCGCCCGGTTGCTGGTCCTGGGGGACGAAGCCCCTGGGCGGACGCACGGCGGCGGCGTACCCTGATCTCGAGACGGGGAGGCAGCATGACCGGATGGAGCCCGAAACAGGTTGTCGTCGGCATCGACGGTTCGGACCAGGCCAGACACGCCGCCGAAGTGGCTGTGGCTCTCGCCCGCAGCCACAAGGCGAGGCTGCACGTGATCACCGTCGTCCGGCCTCCGGAAGGATGGTGGGGTGTGGTGGGATCGCCGCCGCCCGCCGACGCCCTGTCGGCCTCGATGGAGCACGCCCAGCGCACTGTCCTGGACGAGACCCTGGCACACCTCGACACCAAGGGGCTGGAGGTGCTCGCGTCGGAGGAGATCGGCGACCCCTCGTCGGCATTGATCGACTACTGCAGCCGGGTCGGCGCCGACCTGCTCGTAGTCGGGCGCCGCGGTGCCGGGATGGTCGAGCGCATCGTCCTCGGATCGGTGGCCGATCGCCTCGCCCACCACGCTCCCTGTCCGTTGCTGATCGTTCCCTAGCGCGGACCCATGCCACCGGCTTCGGTTGCAGCTTGCCGCCAGCTTCACCTTCGGGGCGCTCGAGCAGTTCGCCACCCCGGCGCCCCGTGTTGCGGTATCGGGCGAGTTCGAGGTGACCTGCCAGGCGCGCAGCTCCTGCTGATCCTGCGGGGGCTCAATGCGGACCGGGGCCGGTTGTCACCGGCCCCGGTCGTGTCGATACGGTCGGTTTCTCAGCCCGTGACTACGAGCTCGCCTTCCATTCCGCCGTCGAAGTGGCCCTCGAGGGCGCAGATGATCTGATAGGTCCCGGCCGCCGGTGCGGTAAAGGTGTCGGTGGCGACTGCGCCGGCCTCCGATTCCATCTCCCAGATCACGGCGTCCTCGGTGAACTCCGCCTCGGAAGTAATCGGCGCACTCATGATCACCCATTCGTGTGCTTCGTCGGCGCCGTTGGTGAGGGTGAGCGTGATCGTCTCACCTGCAGCCACCGTCCACAGATCGGGGCTGAATTGGAAGTTGGTAGCCGTCGCCGCCAACTCAGTGCCGCCGCCGCCGGTGTCGTCGTCGCCGCAGGCTGCGGTGAGTGCGACGACGGCCAATACGGTTCCCAATATCGCGAGTCGTTTCATGGATACCCCCTCTTGTGTGGACTTCAGGTTAAGCGCAGGCTAGGTCGGGAGACGGCAGGTTGCCGGGTGCCGGGTGCCGGGTACCAGACACCCGATGCCAGATGCCAGATGCCAGATGCCAGGTACCAGACACCCGATGCCAGATGCCTGATACCTTCCTCGGTCGGGCTGGCCGGATTCGAACCGGCGACCCCCTGCTCCCAAAGCAGGTGCGCTACCAAGCTGCGCCACAGCCCGTCGGCGTCATTGTGGCAGCGGCCGATGGCTGGGTCGTCCTCAAGGGCTAATCTCCCCGACGGGTCGCTAGCTCAATGGCAGAGCAACGGGCTCTTAACCCGCAGGTTCAGGGTTCAAGTCCCTGGCGACCCACGCGAAGAAGATGTCAGATGTCAGATGTCAGATGTCAGACGTCAGGCTGCCTCCCCTGGGATCCGATACCTGAGATCTGATATCTGTTATCTGATATCTCTACTCGCGGGTGTAGCCGAATTGGCACAGGCGCCAGACTTAGGATCTGGTGGACCTCGGTCCGATGTGGGTTCGAGTCCCACCGCCCGCACGGAAGAAGGTGTCAGGTTTCAGGTATCAGGTATCAGCGCAGAACGGCTGCAACGCCTTGACCCCCGCCCGACAATCCGGACCTGACACCCGGCACCCGGCACCTGCTATCTGGCATCTGGTGTCTGGTAGTGGGTCAGTTTGATTCTGAGGGAGGTTGGCCCCGCGACCCGGACGAACCGCCTGGGTCGCGATAATCCGCTGTCAACCGTCGGCTCAGACCGCCCCCTACGGGGTGCCCAGGCGCACCCGCACCATCACGTTGAAGATGTACACCGAACCCGCTCCGTCCAGGTAGACCACATAGGCGTAGGTCTGGTTGTCCACCAGGGGGAGGCTGATCGACGTCGTCGACGGGGACTGGTCACCGGAACTTCCGCTCGTGCCCACCGACGCCACCGTGATGCTTCCCTGGCCGCTCATGCGGCGCAGGTACGCGCCCAGATTGGTGTCCACGTCGCCGTCATATGCCCGGATCTTGAACTCCAGGACCTCGGAGCCGTGGGGGAGCTGGATCGGCGCCAGCAGGATGCCACCGCTGTTGTTGAAGGCGCTGTTTGATGTAATGGCGACACCGTCGTTAGCGGGAAATGGTGCGGTGAAGGCGGGTGCCGGGATCGAGATCCAGGTTTCGATCGGATAGATCGCCTCGGAAAAAGCGGCGTTGGTGGCATAACGGTTCGCCCCGCCGATCCGGGTCACCACCGCATTGGGCAACAACGCCTCAATGGCATCCTGCATCCCATCAGACACCACCGCGGTCCCCCCCACGATGACCACCGTCTTCGGGTCCAACCGAACCAGCTCGGTCGAGGTAGTGGCCGGGATCGGGGGGTTGGTGGGCACGATGATGATCGGAGCGTTGTTCACCCCCCCCGCCGGACCCACCCCCAAAGAGTCGGGGAAGCCGGTGCCCACCGCCACATACACCACGGCGATACCATCCCCCGAAGGTCCCCCCGCCTGGGCCTGGTCACCCCGGGCCACCCACACCGCGGAGAGCAACATCACCAACGCGACCGCCCACACCAGGTCACGACGCCGCACACTGGACACAACCGACATGCGAACCCTCCTCCATTGGATTGGAGAAGAGACGCTACCCCCGGTTCGGGGCGACGCCACTGCGGTAGTGGGCAAGCGCAGGGTCAACCTCCCCAGACTCAAACTGACCCACTACCTGGTGTCTGCCATCTCCCATCTATCCTGCAGCCTCCGGAACGCGCGGGTGTAGCTCAATGGCAGAGCTCCAGCCTTCCAAGCTGGTGGTGAGGGTTCGATTCCCTTCACCCGCTCGGTGGTCCGGTGGAGACAGTCGGCTCGAAGCCCCTGTAGCTCAGAGGACAGAGCAGGAGCCTTCTAAGCTCTTGGTCGGGGGTTCGAATCCCTCCGGGGGCGCTCTCCGCCGGATCCCTGTCATGGTGGCCGTAGCTCAGTTGGTTAGAGCGCCAGGTTGTGGCCCTGGAGGTCGGGGGTTCAAGTCCCCTCGGTCACCCCATGGCGAGACGACGCCGTCGTCTCGCCCTTCGTCGTCACGGGAGCAGGTGTGACCCAATTGCGCGAGACCGGTCCGTTCGAGCGGATGCTGACCCTTACCATCCCTCCCGAAGCCCTCGAGGCGGGAAGGCGGACTGCCGCCGCCCGCCTCGCCAAGGAGGCGAAAGTCAAGGGGTTCCGTCCGGGGAAGGCGCCGTTGAAGGTGGTCGAGTCCCTGGTCGGGGTCGAGGTGCTGCGCAAGGAGGCGATCGACGATGCCCTGCCTCGGGTCCTCACCGCCGCTCTCGAGGCGGAGGACCTGATGCCGGCGGTGCCCCCGCTCCTCACCGACGTCCGCGATGGTGGCGAGGCGGTCGAAGTCGATCTCCTCGTGACGCTGTGGCCCACCCTGAGCGAGGTGCCCGAATATGCCGGGATGAAGGTCGAAGTCGAGATCCCCGAGGTCACCGACACCGACGTGACCAACCAGGTCGAGCGGATGCGCCAGCAATTCGCCGAGCTCGACGATGTCTCCCGGGAGGGCTTCGACGGGGATCTCGTTCTCGTCGATGTCACCACCACCCTCGCCGGGGCCGACTACGCCGCGGGTTCCGCCAAGGACATGTTGTTCGAGATCGGATCGGGCGCCTTTCTCGAGGGGATGGACGAGGCATTGCGCGGCTCGGCCAAGGGGTCGATCGTCGCCTTCGACACCACGTTGCCCGACGGGATCGGAGCGGAAGGGGGCCGGCAGGTGAAGGTGCGCGCCCTGGTCAAGCAGGTCAAAGCGAAGCGGTTGCCCTCCCTCACCGACGCGTGGGTGAACGAGGTGTCGGAGTTCGAGACGGTCGCCGAGATGCGCACCGAGCTGGCCAAGCAGATGAACGAGATTCGGTTGCGATCGGCGTGGCGTCATGTCGAAGATCGGGCGCTCGAGCAACTGGTCGGCGCCCTCGAGGTCACTCTGCCCCCGGGACTCGTCGAGGGGGAGATGGATTCGATCTTCCATCGCTTTGCGCACCGCCTCGAGGAGCAGGGAGTTCGGCTCGAGCAGTACCTGGCCCTCACCGGCCAGGACGAGAAGAACTTCGTTGCCGATCTGCGCTCCCAGGCGGAGCTGAATCTCAAGATCCGCCTACTCCTCGAAGCCGTCGCCGATCAGGAGGGAATCTCCGTGGAGCGCCCGGAGTTGGAGGAGGCGATAACGGCGCTGGCGGCGGTCGCCCGGGTCTCCCGGGAGGACTACGCCGCGGCGCTGGCCGAAGGTGGTCGGGAACTGGCTCTCACCGGTGATATCCTCCGCCGCAAGGCGATCGATCGGATCCTCGACCTCGTGGTTCCGGTCGATGCCGCCGGCGCCGAGGTCGCCTTGCCCATCCGCACGGAGCGGGCGAGCACGGTGGCCGAGATAGGGGATGACACGGCACAGGCCGGCCCCGACGATGACGACGGGCAGGAGCCCGCGGAGGTCGAGGAATGATGGAAAACAGCTACCTGGTGCCCACCGTCGTCGAGCAGACGAGCCGCGGCGAGCGCGCCTTCGACATCTACAGCCGGCTGCTCAAGGAGCGCATCATCTTCTTGGGCACGCCGATCGACGACACCGTCGCCAATTTGATCATGGCCCAGTTGCTCCACTTGGAGGGCGATGATCCCGATAAGGACATCGCGTTGTATATCAACTCTCCGGGAGGAGCGATCACCTCGCTGATGGCGATCTACGACACGATGAACTTCATCAAGCCCGATGTCGCCACCTACTGCATGGGTCAGGCCGCTTCGGCGGCTGCCGTGCTGCTGGCGGCCGGGGCCAATGGCAAGCGTTTCGCGCTGCCCCACGCCCGGGTGATGCTGCACCAGCCGCACATCGGGGGCCTCGAGGGCCAGGCGACCGACATCGAGATCCACGCCCGCGAGATCATCCGGGTCAAGGAAGACATGAACCAGATCCTTGCCTTCCACACCGGCAAGCCGATCGAGAAGATCCGCCAGGACACCGATCGCGACTACTGGATGACCGCAGGCGAGGCCAAGGACTACGGCGTGATCGACTCCATCCTCGAAGGCCGCCAGCTCAAGGCCGTCGCCGGTTAGGCGAAGGAGTACGGATGACCAAGTTCGGCGAAGGCGGCGACCTCCTCAAGTGCTCGTTCTGCGGCAAATCGCAGAAGCAGGTCAAGAAGCTCATCGCCGGGCCCGGCGTGTACATCTGCGACGAGTGCATCGAGCTGTGCAACGAGATCATCGAAGAGGAGCTGGCCACCACCACGGAGACCCCGTTCTCCGAGCTGCCCAAGCCGGCCGAGATCAACAAGTTCCTCGACGAGTACGTGGTGGGCCAGGAACGCGCCAAGCGGGTGCTCGCGGTGGCGGTGTACAACCACTACAAGCGGGTGCGCGCCGGGCAACGTCCCAAGGATGACGTCGAGCTGTCCAAGTCGAACATCCTCCTCATCGGTCCGACCGGTTCGGGCAAGACGCTCCTGGCCCAGACTCTGGCCCGGCTCCTGAACGTGCCGTTCGCCATCGCCGACGCCACGGCGCTCACCGAGGCCGGGTATGTGGGTGAGGATGTCGAGAACATCCTTCTGAAGCTGATCCAAGCTGCGGACTTCGACATCAAGCGCGCCGAGACGGGCATCATCTACATCGACGAGATCGACAAGATCGCCCGCAAGGCGGAGAACCCCTCGATCACCCGCGATGTCTCCGGTGAAGGCGTGCAGCAGGCCCTCCTCAAGATCCTGGAGGGCACCGTGGCCTCGGTTCCGCCGCAGGGGGGCCGCAAGCATCCCCACCAGGAGTTCCTCCAGATCGACACCACCAACATGCTGTTCATCTGCGGTGGCGCCTTTGGCGGCCTCGAGCACATCATCGAGGCTCGCACCGGCAAGCGGGCCATCGGGTTCGATGCGCATGTCCATGCCAAGCGCACCCGCGATGCCGACACCCTGTCCCTGGTGCTCCCCGAGGACCTGATGTCGTTCGGCCTCATCCCCGAGTTCATCGGGCGCCTCCCGGTGCTATCCACGGTTCACGAACTCGATCGCGATCAGATGATTCGGGTCCTGCTCGAGCCCAAGAACGCCCTGGTAAAGCAATACGCCAAGTTCTTCGAGATGGACGGCGTCGAACTCGTTTTCACCCCCGACTCCCTGGAGGCCGTGGCCGACCAGGCGCTGCTGCGGGGCACTGGGGCCCGCGGTCTACGGGCGATCCTCGAAGAGGTGCTGCTCAACACGATGTATGAGCTGCCGTCGCGCCACGACGTAGCCCGGGTGGTCATCGACGGCACCGTGGTGCGGGAGCGGGTCAACCCGACCCTGATCCCGATGCAAGACATCGGGAAGGACCTGCCCAAAGAGCGGAGTGCGTAGGCGGAGTTGAGAGTTATTGAGTTTGGAGTTGAGAGTTCCGGACTCTGAGCTCTGAACTCTGAACTCTGAACTCCGCCCGCTAGCATCCCCCCGACCATGAAGCGCGGTACCGATGGACCCGGCGTACGACCCGCAGCGCGTCGAGGCCGACTGGTATGCCCGCTGGGAGCAAGCGGGGATCTTCCGGCCTGAGCTGAACGCCGGCGGCCCGCCGTTCTGCATAGTCATCCCGCCGCCCAACGTCACCGGCTCGTTGCACATGGGCCACGCCCTGGACCAGACCATCCAGGACGTGATCATCCGCCGCAAGCGCATGCAGGGGTTTGCCGCGCTGTGGCTCCCCGGCACCGACCACGCTGGGATCGCCACCCAAATCGTCGTGGAGCGGGAACTCGCCAAAGAGGGGTTGACCCGCGAGGAGCTGGGCCGGGAGCGGTTCATCGAACAGGTGTGGATGTGGAAGGCGCGTTCCGGCGGCGCCATCACCGAGCAAATCCGCCGGATGGGTTTCTCCACGGATTGGTCCCGGGAGCGCTTCACCATGGACGAGGGTCTCTCGCGCGCGGTGAGGAAGACCTTCGTCGATCTGTACCACCAGGACCTGATCTACCGCGGCAAACGCATCATCAATTGGTGCCCGCGCGATCGCACCGCGATCAGCGATGTCGAGGTGGAGCACGAGGACGAGCTCGGGGAACTGGTGTACATCCGGTACCCGTTCGCAACGGAACCCGGAGGCATCGAGGTGGCGACCACCCGGGCGGAGACGATGCTCGGCGACACCGCAGTGGCGGTGCATCCCGACGACCCCCGGTACCGCGACCTGATCGGCAAGACCGTGCGGCTGCCCCTGATCGGGCGCGAGATTCCGATCGTCGCCGACGCCGCCGTGGATCCCGCCTTCGGAACCGGTGCGGTGAAGGTGACGCCGGCCCACGACCCGACCGACTTCGAGATCGGCCGCCGCCACGGTCTCGAGGCGATCTCGATCCTGGACGAGGGCGGGATGATCAACGCCAACGGTGGCCGGTTCTCCGGTCTTGACCGCGCGGACGCCCGGCGCGCCGTCAAGGAGGCGCTGACCGCCGAGGGGGTCCTGGTGAGGGTCGAGCCCCACGAGCACTCGGTGGGCCACTGCGAAAAGTGCCACACCGTGGTCGAGCCCTACCTGTCCGAGCAGTGGTTCGTTCGGGTCGCCCCGCTGGTGGGACCCGCCATCGAGGCGGTGAAGCGCGGCGACATCCGCTTCATCCCGGAACGCTGGGAGAAGACCTACTTCCATTGGAT
>Ga0214472_10002450_pt1 | contig 19977 bp, 22 predicted proteins | sample RVTome_6_FD_207662 | JGI IMG/M metagenome (GOLD analysis project Ga0214472, IMG submission 207662) | Soil microbial communities from uranium-contaminated site in the Upper Colorado River Basin, Wyoming, United States - RVT140D175 | ecosystem: Environmental > Terrestrial > Soil > Contaminated >...
AATGGATGCCCCACTGGCCGCTCTGGGATTTTCGGCCGAAGGCGAAACGCGCACGCTGTTGGCGGAGTTGGACAATGAAGATCATCAACGCAGTGAAGACGTGGAGATCGCTTCAAATCCGTCTGCGGAATGGCTAGCGCTTCGGTCCCGGCTAAATGGCGCAGACAGCGGTGCCGATCGCGCCTACGAAACGACGCTGCGCTCCATTCTGCTGCCAAAAGCGTTCGTGACCCTACGCGGTGACTACGGAATCATGTCTATGGCTTATGGTGCCATCGATCGCGGATATCTCGTCGTTGAATCTGTCGCCTCCATCGAACAAGCGCGGAATCGCGGGCACGCACGGCGAGCAGTCGGCGCGCTGATGAACTGGGGGAAAAAAGCCGGCGCAAAGGCGGCGGCTCTGCAAGTGGTCGGCGAAAATGCGCCAGCACGCGCGCTATACGCACGGTTAGGGTTTCAAACCGAAATTTATCGCTATCACTATCGCCGGGCGCCGCAATGACGGTTTACGGCGATTCCAGCTTTTCGCGCAGACTCCCAAACCAGCCGCTTCCTACTCCACCGGCGGCGGCGACCAGTTCGGACCCAGCAGGGCTTCGAGCAGGCCTGGCAGCGGCACATGATACTGGTCCTGGATCTTGTCGAGGAATCCGAACACCAGGATCAGCGCGATGAAGGGCGGCACGAACCAGCGGATCAGGAACCGCCAGACGTTCATGACTATGCCCTCGCCGAGTTCGGAGACGAGCATGTCGCGCGACAGGACCCAGCCGGCGAAGATGGCCGCGAGCAGACCGCCCAGCGGCAGCAGCAGGCCTTCGGTCATGAAGTCCATGAAGTCCAGATAGTCACCGCCGAAGACATAACCGGCACCGATCATCCAGAGCACGATACCGATGCCGGCCGCAGCGCCGAACCGGGTTACGCCCTGGCGTTCCTCGAACCAGGAGACGCTGACTTCCATGAGCGAGATCGACGAAGTGAACGCGGCGAACAGGGCCAGCGCGAAGAACACGGCGGCGAAGACGGAGCCATACGGGATGGCCTCAAAGGCGACCGGCATCGAGATGAAGAACAGGCTCGGTCCGGAGGCCTCCGGCAGGCCGGCGGCAAAGACGATCGGGAAGATCGTGAACCCGGCCACGATGGCGACCAGCGTGTCGGAGCCGGCAATGATCACGGACGAGCGCGGAATATCGGTCTCGCGGTCGAGATAGGCACCGTAGGTGATCATCAGGCCGACGCCGACGCCGATCGAGAAAAAGGCCTGCCCGAGCGCGGACAGGAACGTGCCGAAGCCGACTTTGCTGAAGTCCGGCTTGAGGATGAAATCGACCGTCCGGGCCACATCGCCATTGATCATCGAGAAGACGAGCACGACCAGCAGCATGACAAAAAAGGCCGGCATCAGGATCGTCGCCGCCTTTTCCAGCCCGCCTTTGACGCCCCGTCCGACGACAATGGCGTTGGCCGCGATGAACACGGCGAGCAGCATGAGGATGTACCATTTCGACTGCAGCGGATGCTCACCTGCTCCGATCGTGTCGACGAAGTTCTGAGCCGAAACGGCCGCGCTGGAGCCGTGCAGGTTGCCGCCGAACGCGTGGATCAGGTAGGCCAGCAGCCAGGCCGAGATAACCATGTAGAAGGTCAGGATGAAGAAGGAGGTGAGCGCGCCCACCCAGCCGACGATGCCCCAGTACTGGGTCTTTGATTCGGCGCGCGCCAGCGACTGGACACCCTCGATCGCCGACATACCGGATTTCCGGCCCATCGCATATTCCGCCATCAGCAGCGGCAGAGCGATCAGCGCGGCGCAAAGGATATAGATGAGGATGAAGGCGCCGCCGCCATTTTCGCCGGCGGTGTAGGGAAAGCGCCAGAAATTGCCGAGCCCGACCGACGACCCGACGGCCGCCATCAGGAAGGCGAACCGCGAACTCCAGTTCTCAGTCTTCCGGCCAATTTGTTCCATGAATCGCGCTCCCCGAGGCAATGTTTCGCCGAACCCTAGCCATGCAGGGTCAAAAATCAACGAGGAAGGTGGGTTCTTGTTGCAGTGTGTCCGGTGAAAACCGGACCCACTTATCAGCACGCCGCTTCAGAACAGCCCGCGCGAGGAAAGTTTCTCGTCCTGGTGGAGGTGCGCCGACAGGATCAGCCCGAAACAGCCCATCACCGTGATCAGCGCGGTCCCCCCATAGGAGATCAGCGGCAGCGGCATCCCCAGCACCGGCAGGAGGCCGAGCACCATGCCGCTGTTGAAGATGGCGAAGAAAGCGATGGTCGAGGTTGCCCCGATGGTGGCGAGGCGGCCGAACCAGCTGCGGTTCTTGCCGGCCACCCGGAACGACCAGACGAACAGGAAGGCGAACACGGAGAGCAGGCCGACCGCACCGATGAAGCCGAACTCCTCGGCGATGATTGTCAGGATGAAGTCGGTGTGCTGCTCGGGCACGTATTCCTGCTGGGACTGGATGCCCTGCAGGTAGCCGCGCCCGCTCACGCCGCCTGCGCCGATGGCGATCTTGGCCTGTTCGATCTGGTAGCTTTCGCCGAGGCCGTTGGTCGCCGTGCCGGTGATGCCGGCGATCAGCGTATCGACGCGCTCACGCTGGTAGGGCTCCAGCACGAAGGCATAGATGGCGGGCGCCGATGCCAGGGCGAGCACGACGGCGCCGGCGACATAGCGCATCGCGATGCCGGCGAAGAAGATGATCATCACGCCCGAGGCCGCGAGCGCCAACGCGGTTGAGAGGTTCGGCTGCTTGAACACCAGCGCGGCGGGCACGAGAAGGATAAGCAGGGCAACGACATGCACCCAGAGCGGCGGGCTCTGGCCATTGGTCGGCATCATCCGCTGGTAATAGCTCGCCAGCGCCATGGTCACGGCGAGCTTGGCAGGCTCGGAGGGCTGCAGGACGATCGGGCCGACCTGCAGCCAGCGCGCCGCGCCGCCGCCCATCACGCCGAAGAAATCGACCAGCACCAGCAGCACGATGACGACGCCATAGGCCGGCCAGGCAAAGCGCGCCCAGACGCCCAGCGGCATCAGCGCCAGCCCGATCATCAGGACGAACCCGATCCCGAGACGGGAAAGCTGGTCGCGCCAGAGGTCCGCCTCATCCGGTGACGGGGCCTGGGCGACCGGATCCCAGCCGACCGAGAACAGCATGGCAACGCCGGTCAGCCCGACAGCAACGACCAGCAGGATGACGCCCCACGGTAGGCGGGCGGCCTTGCCAAAGAGACCCATGCCGGCAAAGTTCAGCGTCCGGGCCGTCGAGACCCGGGCTTCGCCGCGGGTAAAGCCGGTATAGCCTTCACGGCTCATGCCGGATCTCCTTCGGCAGGCCCGGCCGTTTCTGGTTTGCTGACGGCGGCGCGCTTCGAATAGACCGGTGTGCGGCCGCTATCCATCTTGATGGCGGCGGCGAGAATGTCCCGGGCGAGCGGCCCGGCAGCGCCCGAACCGCTTTCGCCGTGCTCGACCACCACCGAAACGGCGAACCTCGGATTGTCCGCCGGCGCATAGCCGACGAACAGGGCATGGTCGCGCAGTTCGCGTTCGATATTGGCGCCCTTGCGGATACCCTTGTCGCGCTCGGCCTGGGTGATGCGGCGCACCTGGGCAGTGCCGGACTTGCCCGCCATGCGCGGCCCGCCGAGGCCGAGATCGCCGGACCGGTAGCCGGTTCCGCCCGGCTCGGAGGTCACCCCGAACATGCCGGCCTTCATGACGTTGATGATGTCCTTGTCGAGCGGCGCGTCGAGCATCACCGCATCCTTGTCCTCAGGACCCTGGCCGACGAGGCGAGGCTCAAGGCTTGCGCCTTCCGATGCGATGCGCGCCGTCATTAGCGCCAGTTGCAGAGGCGTCACGCCGAGCTGGCCCTGCCCGATGCCGAAGTTCAGCGTCTCGCCTTCGAACCAGGGTTCGCCGCGGGCCTGCTGCTTCCATGCCGGATCCGGCACAAGGCCGCTGCGCGCACCGGTCATGCCGAGCACGAATGTCTCACCGAACCCGAACTTGTGGGCGACTTCGGCAATCTTGTTGACGCCGGTGCGGCGCGCGACTTCGTAGAAGTAGACGTCGCACGAATGCTTGATGCCGTTGTGCATGTCCATGCTGCCATGGCCGCCCTTCTTCCAGCAGTGCCAGGTCCGGTTGCCGAACCGGTAGGACCCGTTGCAGCGCACCCGGTCGGTCGTCTTCATCGCGCCGGATTCGAGGGCGGCAGTCGCCACCACCATCTTGAAGGTCGAGCCCGGCGGATAGACCCCGCCATGCGCGCGCGGGTAGAGCGGCGCCATCGGATTGTCGCGCAGCTCGGCATAGTCCTTGCCGGAAATTCCGTTCACGAACGAGTTGGGATCGAAGGCCGGCGTCGACACCATCGCGAGCACGTCGCCATTGGCGATATCGACCACAACCGCCGCCCCACTTTCGCCCTGGAAGCGCTCGATCGCCGCGCGCTGCAGCTCCGCATCGATCGTGACAAAGAGGTCCTTGCCCGGAACGGCCGCGTTGGTCGGGTCCTGTTCCAGTTCCTGCATCGGCCGGCCATGCGCGTTGGTCACGACCCGGCGGCGGCCCGGACGGCCGCGCAGCCAGTCTTCGGCGAAACGCTCCATGCCCTGCCGGCCAACCCGGATATCCGGATGGCGCAGCAATTCCTCGAACGTGCGCAATTCCTCGGTCGAGCGGCCTTCGGCCATGCGCGTCAGGTCGTCGGCGCTGGCGCGGGCGACATAGCCCAGCACGTGCGCGAAGTCGCGCCCGCGCGGATAGGACCGCGTCGATGCCATCTGGACATCAACGCCTTCAATCTCGACCGCGCGCACGCGAAGGCGCGCAAACTCCTCATAGCTGAGTTCCTGCACCACCGTGACCGGCACGAAGGCCGCCCGGCGCATGCGGTTGCCCTTGATCTCTTCCAGAACCCGCGCCACGCGCGCCTCCGGCAGGTCGATGAACTTGCCGAGCTGTTGCAAGGTCGCTTCCGGATCGGAGACACGTTCCGGGATCACCGACACCCGCCCGGCCTGGCGCTGGGAGGCCAGTGGGCGGCCGAACCGGTCGAGGATTTCACCGCGCTCGGGCGGCGCCAGCACAAGGCGGATATGGTTCTCGGCCGCCAGTTTTTCGTAATACTTGGCTTCAAGGAATTGCAGCTGCGACAGGCGCGCCACAAGCGTGGCAAACACCGCTCCGCCGATGCCCATCGCGATCAGCATGCGGCGGTCAAATTCGGCTTCAAGGCTGTGCCGGCGTGCCATCAGGCGCCTCCCGGCGATTCGCCCGGACGGCGTCCGAGATCAAACATGCGATTGGCGAAGGAATAGATGATACCGGTCATGATGAAGCTCGTCATCAAGGGCCAGGACCGCACCAGATGATCGCTGGTGATGCTGGCAAATCCCCAGACGAGCAGGAAAGCGACGACCAGCAGCACGGCCGGGCCGACGACCGCCACCAGCGTGTCACGCATACCGTCTGTCTGGTCCGCAATACCCGCACTCATTCCGTACACCAACAGGTTGATCAGCGCAAAACAACCGAGCGGCGCGTTCGACACGATGTCCTGCATCAGGCCGAAGATCACGAGCAGGATCATCGGGCGCAGCGACAGGCCGGCCCTGCCCCAGCCGATCGCGCCCCACAGCGCCGCAAATGGCCAGGCCAACGGAATGCCGAAGAATTCCTTGGGTGTCATGCCGAGCACGCCGACGATGGCGATGATGGCCGCGCCGAACACGAGCCGCGGGCTCGGACCGGACTGGCTCCAGAGCGTTCGCTGCTTGCGGTTCAACTTGGAACTCGCCATCGGTCAGCGCGCTCCTTGTGAGGCACTCGCGGCGGGATCTTCCGGCGCAGCGATCGGCAGTTCCGATTCCGGCAGTGGCTCGACGATTTCCGGCGGAGCAATCATCCGGACATAGCCGCTGGCGTGATCCCGCATCGCCAGCCGGACGACCCAGTCCGCGCCCTGCCGGGTCACGGTCCCGACAACAAGACCGCGCGGATAGGCGCCGCCTTCGCCGGAACTGAGGATGCGCTCGCCTTCGATGAAGTCGGCGGCTTCCGGCAGGTCCTTCAGGACACCGCGCTCGCGGTCCTTGCCCTGCATGATCGCGCGCACGCCGCTGACCTCGCCGAGAACCGGCAACTGGCTCTGGTAATTGCTGACCAGGAGGATGCGCGACGAGCGCTCGCCCAGCTGGATGACCCGGCCGACGAGACCGCCTTCGTTCAGCGCCACGGCGCCCGGCTCGACGCCCTGCAGGCTGCCCGCATTGGCGAGCACGGTCTGCGCGAACGGACCGTCAACAACCGTTGTAATACGCGCCGTCACACCGCGCTCGGGCGGCTCGCCCATCAGGTTCAGGATGCCTTCATAGGCTTCCATCCGTTCGGCCATGGAAATCGCGGCGGCTTTGTAGCGGGCAAGGTCGCGCACTTCGTTTTCAAGTTCGCGGATACGCCGGTCGCGGCCGGCCTGGCCGCTGATCCGGGCCCAGAGGCTGGTATCAGAAGGCGCACCGATCCGGTCGCTGATCGTGGTGCGCGCGGGCACGAAGAAGTTGCTGATCTGCGGCGCCGACTGCGCCACGATGAGAGCGAGCGCGCCAAAGATCAGGATGCCCAGCGTTACCCGCCGCGCGCCTGACTTCTGACTGGAACGGCCGGAACGTGCCATGCCTCAGGCTCCCTACAATGCCCGTGAACTAGACTTCCGGGCAGAGAACACTCTTCATCTTGGAGTAATTCTCGAGGACCTGTCCACAGCCGTTGACCACACATTTCAGCGGATCATCGGCGATCATCACCGGCAGCTGGGCCTGGTTGCGGATGACCGTGTCGAGATTGCGCAAGAGCGCGCCGCCGCCGGTCAGCACGATGCCGCGGTCGACGATGTCGGCGGCAAGCTCGGGCGGCATAGCTTCAAGGGCGATCTTCACGGCATCGATGATGTCGGTGACCGGCTCTTTCAGCGCTTCGGCGATCATCGCCTCGGTGATTTCGGTTTCCTTCGGCACACCGTCGAGGGTGCCGCGCCCGCGCACAGTCAGGGCCATGCCGGTGCCGTTTTCCGGCGGCATCGCGGTGCCGATTTCCTTCTTGATCCGCTCGGCAGACATTTCGCCGATCAGGATCTTCTGCTCGCGGCGCAGATAGTTGACGATCGCCTGGTCCATCTTGTCACCGCCGACCCGCACCGAGCGCGAATAGACGATGCCGCCGAGGGACAACACGGCCACTTCCGAGGTGCCGCCGCCGATATCGACGACCATTGAGCCCGCCGGATCGTCGATCGGCAGGCCGGCGCCGATGGCAGCGGCCATTGGCTCCTCGATCAGCTCGACATGGCGCGCACCGGCCGCGAGGGCCGACTGGTGGATGGCGCGGCGCTCGACGCTGGTCGCGGAGCTCGGCACGCAGATGATGATGAGGGGAGACACGAACGCCCGGCGGTTGTGAACCTTCCGGATGAAGTGCTTGATCATTTCCTCGGCGACTTCGAAGTCGGCGATCACGCCGTCGCGCATGGGGCGGATCGCCTCCATGTTGACCGGGGTCTTGCCGAGCATGTTCTTCGCCTGCTCGCCGACCGCATAGACGATCTTGCGGCCGCCTTGCGTCATATACGCAACGACCGAAGGTTCATCGAGCTGGACGCCCTGGCCTTTCACGTAGACGAGCGTGTTGGCGGTTCCGAGGTCGATGGCCATGTCCGTGGACAACAGGCCAAGAAGGCTACCAATCATGGTCAATCCGAGCTCTTTTCTATACGGTCCGAACCGTTCCGTTCGGATACCTGCACTTATCTGATCTCAGCCCCATACACCATGTGCCGTTAACGGCCCTTTAAAGCAAGGAGCTGCCCGCAGTTTAATGGAACGATTCGTTCCGCCACCTAAAATCCCTTGAAAAATCTCAAGACCCGGGCTGAAGACGCGCGCTGATCGCAGCTTTGATGGAACGATTCGTTCCGATTTTGTTAACAAACCTGCCGGGCGCGTTAACGCTTTGGAACCCCATCTTCACACGGCGTGCCGTGCCGGAGCCGCAGGGTGAGCGCAAAATGAACGGATCGTTCGGATTTGGTTGAGGCCCGGGAGGCCATTCTTTACCTCGCAACGCCGGAGCAGACGTCGCCCGATCGATACCTCCTCCTCCCCGGAGCCGGCGCGTAGTGGACCTGCCACCCCCCCTCGGGCAGGTCCGTATTTTCCGGCGTTGCACTTTCCCCCGGGCCGGGTGGTTCAGGCCGCTGTCACGAAGGTGGCGATGACCTTCTTGCGGCCGGTCTTGTCGAAATCGATGGTCAGCTTGTTGCCTTCGGTGAACACGACCTTGCCGTAGCCGAACTTGTCATGGAACACCCGGGCGCCGGCCGGAAAGGCGTCCGGCCCGGAAGCGGTTGCGTTCAGACCCGATGCCTCCCGGGGCGGCGCGCCGGAAGGCTTCGCGGCGTTCTCCTTGAGACGTTTCCACCCGGGGCTCTGGTAATCCGAGCGTTCGCCAAGGTCTTCTACGGTGCCGACAAAGGCGGTTTCAGCCCCGGGCATGCCGGAATAGCCGGTCTCCGAGACCGCATCGACATGCTCATGCGGCAGTTCGTCGATGAACCGGCTCGGCATGACCGATTGCCAGCGGCCATAAATCTGCCGGTTGGCTACAAACGAGATGTAGCAGCGTGCCCGCGCCCGTGTGATCCCCACATAGGCCAGCCGCCGCTCCTCCTCGAGGCCGCGCAGGCCGCTTTCGTCGAGCGATCGGCGGGAGGGGAAGACTTCCTCCTCCCAGCCGGGCAGGAACACGACCGGCCATTCGAGGCCCTTCGCCCCGTGCAGCGTCAGGATCTGGACCTGGTCATCACTGCCCGCACCGGAGGCGGCGTCCATCACCAGTTCCACATGCTCCAGGAAACCCGCCAGCGTGTCGAACTCGCCCATAGCGCGGACGAGCTCCTTGAGGTTGTCGAGCCGGCCCTGGGCCTGGGGGCTGCGATCCTTCTGCAGCATGTCGGTATAGCCCGACTCCTCGAGGATCATCTCGGCGAGTTCGGTATGGGGCATCCCGCCGGCGAGCTTGCCCCGCCAAAGGTTGATCTGGTCGATGAATACGGTGAGCCCGCGCTTCGCCCCGCCCCTTATCTCGTCGGTCTGCAGCACCATCGGTGTCAGGGTGAACAGGCTGCGCCCATCGGCCCGGGCATAGGATTGTAGCTTGGCGAGGGTCGTGTCCCCCACCCCCCGCTTCGGCTCGTTGACCACCCGCTCGAACGCGAGGTCGTCATCCGGTGAGCGCACAAGCCTGAGATAGGCCATGGCATCGCGGATCTCGGCGCGCTCGAAGAAGCGCGGGCCGCCGATCACGCGGTAGGGAATGCCGAGCAGGATGAAGCGTTCCTCGAAGGATCGCATCTGCCAGGAGGCCCGCACCAGCACGGCGCAGGCATCATGCCGCCCGCCGCCGCGCACCCAGCTTTCGATATCATCGGCGATGAGGCGGCTTTCCGCCTCCCCGTCCCAGAGGCCGCGCACCTTGACCTTTGCGGCGTCCGGATCGCTCGCTGCGGCGCTGTCATCGCCGACATAGAGTGTCTTGCCGAGCCGGCCCTTGTTGTGCGCGATCACCGCCGAGGCGGCGGCAAGGATGTGCTGGGTCGAGCGGTAATTGCGCTCCAGCCGCACGACCCTGGCGCCCGGAAAATCGGTCTCGAAGCGCAGGATATTGTCCACTTCGGCGCCCCGCCAGCCATAGATCGACTGGTCGTCATCGCCCACGCAGCAGATATTCTTCGAGCCTTGGGCCAGCAGGCGCAGCCAGAGATACTGCGCGACGTTCGTATCCTGATACTCGTCGACCAGGATGTAGCGGAACTTCGAATGGAAGTCCCGAAGCAGATCAGGGTTCTGCTGGAAGATCGTGATGTTGTGGATGAGCAGGTCGCCGAAATCGCAGGCATTCAGCACCTTCAGGCGCGCCTGATAAATCTTGTAGCACTCAATGCCCTTGCCATTGCCGAACAGACCCGCTTCCTCGCCCGGCACCTTGTCCGGCGTCAGGGCCCGGTTCTTCCAGCCATCGATCAGGCCGGCGAGGTTGCGCGGGGTCCAGCGCTTGGGATCAAGGTTCTCGGCCTGCACGATCTGCTTGCAGAGGCGCACCTGGTCGTCAGTATCGAGGATCGTGAAGGTGGACTTGAGGCCCACGAGTTCGGCATGCCGCCGCAGGATCTGGGCCGAGATCGAGTGGAAGGTGCCAAGCCAGCGCAGCCCCTCGCCCGCCTCGCCGAGCAGGGCGAGGGCGCGTTCGCGCATCTCCCGCGCGGCTTTGTTCGTGAACGTCACGGTCAGCGTCTGCGACGGATACGCCAGCCGCGTTGCCACAATATGTGCGAGGCGCGCCGTCAGCACGCGCGTCTTGCCGGTGCCGGCGCCCGCCAGCACCAGCAGCGGGCCCTCGGTATGCAGCACGGCCTCGCGCTGTTCCGGGTTCAGACCCTTCAGGTAGGCTGCGCCTTCCGCCACCGCGCCGGGCGGACGGGCTGAGGCCATCTGGCTGATGGGCAAGCGATTCGGGTTGGAACTCATAGGGAACGTATAGCAGCGATTGGCCGGATGGGCAGGCAGCGTCTGCAAGTTCGCGCCCTTCGCCTCGGTGCGAGAAAGGGTGTACACTTTGCGGATTGCCACGGTTGGAGGTGCCAATGTCTTCTGTTCGCTGGGTGAGTATCCTCATCGCCGCCGCCGCTCTGACGGCAACATCTGCGCTCGCACAGCGGGTCAGCCCGAAAACCTACGAGCCTTCAAGGCCGTCCGGCGGCGCGCCGTTGACAACCTATGGCGGCCCAGGCACGTCCGTATCCACGCTGCCCTCCGGTTCGCTCACCCCCTCCTTCACCGCCCCCAGCGCGCCGACGCCGGTCATTACGGAGCCGGTGTTTGCGGCTCCGGCCGCAGCGCCGTCTGCAGGGTCGCCGCCCATCTGCTATCCGAAGCCACAAGGCGACTGCGCGGCCGAGGCCTCCCAATGCCTTGCCCGGGAGTATATCAGCACGAATTACGAGATACTCTGGGATTCCGGGGGCCCCTATGTCAGCCGGGTTTACCCGGCGGACGACGATGCACGCGCGCGCGCGACAGACTGCGCCACCGACCTCCACCGCTGCCTCCAGCCGGGCTGCTGACGCCGTTCTCGCCGGGCAATAGCCCGGTTGACTCGCGCCCAAACATGTAATTAAGTAATTACATGTTTACTGATCAGGACATGTCAGCCGTCTTCAACGCGCTCTCGCATGAGAGCCGGCGGCAGATCCTCGATACCCTGAAGGCCGAACCCGGTCTGCCCGTCGGCGAACTGGCCAGCCGCTTCGATGTCAGCCGCATCGCCGTGATGAACCATATCACCGTGCTCGAGCAGGCCGGCCTCGTGATCAGCGAAAGAGAAGGACGCCTGCGCCGATTGTATCTCAACGCGGTTCCCATCCGCATGATCCAGGAACGCTGGCTGGACGATTACAGCGAAGCCTTCGCGGGCCGGCTGACTTCCCTGAAACATCTGGCCGAAGCGGCCGTCAGAAAGAAGGAACACAAGGATGGTTGAGGCGGGGGCCAAACCGGCGATTGCCGGCAAGCAAGTCTACAGGATTGTCATCAACGCGCCGATCGAGACGGTGTGGAACACGCTGGTCAAGACCGACGAGGCCCTGCCCTTTTTCTTCGGCGCGGTCTGCAAGACGACCGGCCCCTCGCTTGCACCCGGCCAGCCCTATGCCATGCGCTCGCCGGACGGAAAGTTCACGAGTGTGATTGGCAAGGTTCTCGAATTCCGGCCGCCCTTCGTCTACAAACACACCCTTCAGTTCACGATGTTCGACGACCCGGCCTGTACGGTATCCTACGAGCTGAAGGAAGTTCCCGGCGGGACCGAATTCTCCCTCGTCACCGAAAATGTGCCCGCGGGTACACGGATGGAAAAAGGCATGGTGCAAAGCACCAACTTCATCCTCAGCACGGTGAAGGCCGTCGCGGAGACCGGCAAAGCCACGCTCGGCGGCCGGCTCATGCTCGGCTTCTACAGCCTGATGACTCCGATGATGCCGAAACGGTGCCGGAGCGAGAACTGGCCACTGCGCGATTGAACCTGTCAGGACACAAGGGAGGAAACGATGACCGACAAATCCGATCCGATGGAAACCATGAAGGCCAACCTTCTGAAGAACACCGGCAAGTCCGTTGATCAGTGGGCTGACCTTGTCCGCAAGAGCGGTCTTGAAAAGCACGGCGACCAGATGAAACTCCTGAAGGAGACCCACGGCATCGGCCATGGCTATGCCAACCTGATCTGCCACACGGCAAAAGGGTCGTTGGACGTACCGGAAGACGACCTGCTCGCCGGCCAGTATGCAGGCAAGGACGCTCTGCGCCCGGCTTATGACGCCCTCGAAGCCTATGCGAGAACGCTTGGGAAAGACGTCGACATCTCACCGAAGAAGACGAGCGTTGCCTTCCGCCGCTCAAAGAATTTCGCCGTCGTCACGCCCGCCTCAAAGACCCGCATTGACCTTGGCCTGAACCTGAAAGGCACCGCCCCGACGGCCCGCCTCCTCGCAGAAAAGCCGGGCTCGATGTGCACGCACAAGGTCAAGCTGGAAACGACGGCGGATGTCGACGTCGAGGTGAAAGCTTGGATCAAGTCCGCCTACGGACTGGCCTAGTACAGCGTCGCGATTGCCTTGGCGTCGTAGTCGGCAAGTTCGGACACGCGGCCCTCTTTCACCTTCGTCGCCCATTCCGGGTCCTGGAGCAGCGCGCGGCCGATCCCGACAAGGTCGAACTCACCCAGATCGAGGCGGGCTTCGAGGTCATCGAGCGAGCGCTGCGGTGCGCCTTGTCCGGCGAAGGCATTGATGAAGTCGCCGTTGAGACCGACCGAGCCGACCGTGATGGTTGGCAGGCCTGTCAGCTTCTTCGCCCAGCCGGCGCCGTTGAGGCCGTTCTCGCCGTCGATCTCCGGGAATTCCGGCTCCCAGTAGCGGCGCTGCGAGACGTGGAGGCAGTCCACGCCCGCATCCACGAACACCTTGAGGAAGGCTTCCAGTTCCTGCGGCGTGCCCGCAAGGCGGGCGGCATAGTCTTGCTGCTTCCACTGCGAATAGCGCAGGATGATCGGATAGTCCGGACCGACCTTCTTGCGAATCTCGCGGATGATGTCGCCGCCGAAGGTCGCGCGCTCGGCGAGGCTGCCGCCATAGCGGTCGGAGCGCTTGTTCATCGCGTCCCAGAAGAACTGGTCGATCAGGTAGCCATGCGCCCCGTGGATTTCGAGCGTGTCGAAGCCGAGCCGTTTCGCGTCGGCGGCGGCATCGGCATAGGCGAGCACCATGTCGTCCACTTCGGCCGAGGTCGGCTCCGGCAGCACCTGCTTGCCGGTATGGGTGAGACCCGAGGGGCTGTCGGTCGGCGCGTCCGGATTTGGGCCGGTGCCCTGTTTGCGCACCATGCCCTGGTGCCAGATCTGGGGCGCGATGGCCCCGCCCTGGGCATGGACTTTCGAGACCACCCGGGCCCAGCCCTCCAGCGCGTCAGCCTTGTAGAAGTTCGGGACATTCGGATCGTTCGACGAGCCGCCCCGGCGCACGGTCGTGCCTTCGGTGACCAGGAGGCCAACATCGGCAGCGGCGCGGCGGGCGTAATAGTCCGCCACATCCTCGCCCGGCACACCGCCCGGCGATTTGGAGCGCGTCATCGGCGCCATCACGATACGGTTCTTGAGTTCGAGGTTTTTCAGCCGGAAGGGCGTGAACAGGGTGCGCGACATGGGAATTCCTTTCGAAGCTGCGCGAGAGGTGGGTCGGGGCGGCGCCTGCGTCAACCATTGACGCCGCGTCGCGCGGACGGCACCTCTATCCTGACGCTTTAGCGGGGGTAAACATGAAGCGCTTCATTCTCCTCGCCCTGACCGGGCTTGCCGCGGCGTGCCAGACGCCGGGCTACGACTATTCCGCCCGGACCGCCCCGAATTTTGCAGAAGCACTGGACTATACCGACGTCGTCGCCGGGCGTTTCGAAGGTCCGGCTGGGGACATTGCCGAAGGCGAGTTTGATGCGCTGATCCGGTCCACGGAGCTTGAGGGCCGGCCCTGGTTCATCGTGCGGGATCCGGACCAGCCGCAGGGCGCGTATGAAGGCGGCGTCCGGGTTACGGGCTATCGCGGTGAGATAAGGCGCGAGACCGAAGAGCGCTGCGTCGAGTATGATGGCCCGTTCGATTGCGAACGCCGCGCGGTGGTGGAACAGGAATGCGTCAAGGAAATCGTCGATGTCGAAGTGAGCGCGAGCCTCATCGACCTGGCGGCCCGGCGGCCGGTGTTCACCTCCGCGAAAACCGGCACGACCGAACGTGAAGACTGTTACGATGTCGCCGAATATCCCGGTACGGATCAACCCACCGGCGCTGTCGGCTCGACGATTTACGAAACCTATGACGCCTATGATGCGCCCTATGGCATGATCCAGTCCGCCGTTCCCGCCGCCGTGCAGCAGTTTCGCTTCGATATTGCGCCCTATATGGCGAACTTCCGCGCCGAGATCGTCACCAGGCCGCTCGTCCCCGAGGAAATGGGCGATGCGCGGTTTGCTGCGGCCGTGAAGGCCACGAAGCGCGGCGAGTTCATGGGCGCCTGCGCTCAGTGGCAGGAACTCGCGGCCGCCTACCCTTCCGCGCCCGGTATCCAGCATAACTGGGGCGCCTGCGCCGAAGCGCGCGGCGACCTCGGCACGGCTCACGCCCAATACGCGAAAGCCGCCGAACTGGCGCAGCAGGTGCCATTGCTGAAGGACAAGGACGCCCGGGCGATCTTCGATGCGCTCGGCCGCGTGTCACGCGGACGCTATGAGGACAGCCTGATTGAGCGGGCGAAGGATACGGGCGGCAGCTGAGGCAAGCCTCAGCCCTGGAACACACCGATCAGCGGCAGGCCGGCTGCGCTCGCTTCGGCAGCGATGCCCCAGACGATTCCGGCCGAAAACGCGGCAACGCTGAACAGCGTTTTCCAGACGACATTCTTCACCACGCCCGCGCACTCCCGAACTGACACAACGCCGGGAACGAAATGCAAGCCGGAGGCCGCGTGTCAACGCTTTTTTAACCGTCTTTCTGATCCGGCCGGTCGCGGCGGTGCGCCTCGGTCAGCTTCGCCTGCTTTTCGGCCCGCGCCGCCTCAAGCTGTTTCCCGGATTTCGTGCGGCCGAACTTCGCGCGGTTCTCCTTTGCCCGCTGTTCCTTCTCCGCCCGGGCTTTGGCCTTGCGCGCCTTGTTGAGATTGATCGGGGTCGTCATGCGTTGGCCATTGAGATGCGAGCATCGAGGCGCGCCTTCACCTCCGGCCATTCGCGGTCAAGGATCGAGAAGAAGGCCGTGTCGCGCACGAAGCCGTCTGGCAGCGTCCTGTGATTGCGCAGCACGCCTTCCAGCTCTGCGCCGAGCTTCAGCACCGCCGCCTTGGAGCGTTCGTTGCGATTGTCGATCTGGTACTGCACCCGGCGCGCGCCCCATTCGTCAAAGGCATGGCCCATCAGCAGGCGTTTGCAGGACGGGTTGACCACCGTGCCCTGCGCCTCCGGCGCATAACAGGTCATGCCGACCTCGACGCTCTTGCTGGTCTCGTCCGGGCTGAGCCAGCTGGTGATGCCGAGGAAGGCGCCGTCTTCGGGCCGCGTCACCGCAAAAGCAATCATGCTGCCGTCGATCGTCCGCTTGCGGATCGCTCCGATCCACGCGCTCACCCAGTCGCCTGGTCCGCGATACGACCAGAGCCGGAAGATTTCCGGCGCCCGCGCCGCCAGCGCATGCAGCTCCGCGTCGTCCGTCTCAGGGTCGAACGGGCGCAGGCGAACGAATGCATTCTCGAGCGTGACCGGGGCGAGTTTCATCAGCGGAGCATCAGTCCTTGTGAGTGTCGCGCCATTGTTCCATCGCCAGCGAGATCGCGAAGGTCTCGCGGTATTTCGGACTGGACGCAGGTCGCGGCGGCTTCTGCGAGGTCAGCGCCATGATTTCGGCGAGCTTGTTATGGGCGGCGCCGGACTGCCCGGCGCCGATATAGGCATGCAACTCCACGAGGGCAGACGACAGCGGGTCGTGCGCGCGGATGACGAAGTAGGGCTCATCCTCGGCCAGTTTCGGCAGGACATCGAACTGGGACGGATTGGCTTTCGAGCCGACGGGAGGCTTGGACATGGGCAGGTCTTTCTGGACAAGGGGGTGATTCTCTTGCGCCATCCTAGCCGTCCGCCGCGGCAGCGTCAGCAGGACAGTCAGATACCGAAGAAAAGCCGGTTGATGGCATTGGCGATGACGTATTCGTAGGCAGCGAGGGTTGCCTCCGGAGGCCCGATATCTTTCTGTTGCACGGCGGCCAGGAGGTGGGTGGCCACAAGGAATTCGGAACCATCGACTTCGACCCTCGGCGTGACGATCTTCAGTTCGAGAGCTTTCTCGGCCGGGTAAAGCGGCGCGACAAGAACAGTCGCGCCTGTGTCGAGCCGAGGGTACTGGAGCCTGACAACTCGCTGCCCGGACGCCTTGAGCCGGTGAACAGAATAGCCGGACATCGATCAGAACTGCCTCAGTCCGTCGGACCACAGGCCTTCTTCCTCGATCTTCTTTCGCCAGGCTTCCAGCGCGGCCCGATTGTCTTCCGCCCATTGGCGCATGCGCGCCTCACGGGTTTCGTTCGCGATCGCGCGTTCTGACACAGCAGAGAGGTTCACGCCTCTCGCCTTTGCCTCGGCAACGAGGGCTTCATCAATGGTGAGGCTGACCCGGACTTTGTTGGCCATGGAGGTCTCCGGCTGCGGACAATCTATGCGCATATATAATACGCATGACTGATACACGCAATCGTGCGCAGAACCCCATCGCGGCGGCCGCTCAAAGCGCGGGCGCCGGCCCGCCACCTCCGCCGGGCGGTTTGCCGCCCATCAACGGGTGCGGATCGAATAGGCCTTCGAAGGCCGGGTCGCTCAGATAATCCAGCCGGCGCGCCGTGATCCCCGGCTTGCCGGAAATCTGCAGGGCGAGGTTTGCCGGATCCATCTGGCGCAATGTCTCTTCGGAAAAATCCCCCAGAACCCGGGCAAGGTCGGTCGCCATCAGATGGTTCGGTACGCCGAACACCTGGATCGCCGCCGCGTTCGTGAGCACCGTCGACCATTCGTCCGGCAGGATGCGCTGGATCTGCGCGAGGTCCTGGAAGAAGGCCCAGACCCGCATGCCGTAAGCCCGCGCCAGCGTGTAAACCATCGCCAGGAGGCCGAAATCGCCGAGCTGGGCGCATTCATCGATCGCAAACAGGGTGCGGTATTTCGGCAGGTTGGCGTCCCGCGACAGCACGGCCGACATCAGGGCCGCGGTCCACAGCCGAAACAGCGGCGCATGGCTCGCCAGTTTCGACGGCGGCACGACAAGATAGATCGTCATCGGATCGCCCCGGCGGACAGCATCAAGGTCGATGGTCGATTTTGCCACCGTGCGCTGCGCCGCTTCCGAGGCGATCACGGAGAAATAGCTGCAGGCGGTCGCATGGATACCGGACCGGGTGACGTCGGTCGTCTGCAGGTAGTTGGAGATTTCCTCATAGGCGAAGGACGGAATCTTGCCGCCCACCGTGTCGAGCAGGACCGCCAGGTTATACGTGCTGTCGTCCCGTTTCAGCATCCGGCGCACCTGGATCAGGTTGCGCTCCTCCGGCTCGCGTGTCGCGGCGATGGCCGCGATGACACCCGCCGAGAGGTCGTGGCCCCTAATATCCCAGAACGGATCCTTCGAAATCTTGCCGCCGCCGGACAGTTGCTTGGCAATGTCCAGCGCCAGCGCCGAGGCATCGATGCCCGGAATGGCGAAGGCATCCATCGGATTGAGACTGTCGGTCTCCGGCGAAATGATCGCGAACGGATCGATGACGTGAACCTTCTGCCCCATCTCCCGCCGCCGGCGGGCTGTGATATGGCAGGCTTCGCCCTTCGGATCGATCACGATCGCCGGCCCTTCATAGGTCAGCAGGTTCGGGATCAGGGCGCCGCGTCCCTTGCCCGCTCCCGTCGGCGCAATCGTGATCATGTGGCCTTCGCCGTCCAGCCAGAGCGGGTTTCCCGCTTCCCTGGCCGGCGCTGGCCCTTCGCGAAAGCCGACCTGCGGCTTCATCTCGCCGATCTGCCAGCCGAGCAGCAGCTTGTCGCCAGCCTTGCGGATTGACTTGTGCGTATACGGAGCTTTCGCGCGAACCGCGCCTGGCTTCCTTGCGGCCTTCCGCTTTCGCTTCGGCTTCGCGGTCCCTGCCCCCCCGGCTTCCCAGCCCCGTGGAGTGTCAGATGACCCAGGCATGATCGTCCCTCCTGAAAGGAGAGGCTCGTTCAACGGATGTTGAAAGTCAATTCGGATTTTTATGGGAAATCGCGCATGGCTGCCATGCAGGTGAATTCATCCTGGTACGGAAGATATGCGTATAGCCGTCGCCCTCGCACCTGGAAAATCCAAGCGACTCCCAGAAAGGTCCTGCCGCCGCACTGGCGCGGGCATTACAGGTGAGCAGTGCGGCATGCGCGAGCGCATGGGCCATCGCGGCATGCGCAATCCGCTTTCCGATACCTAGCCGCCGGTACGCCGGATGGACGTAGAAACGGTGCATCCGCATCGCAGACTCGCCGGCCGCCTCTTCGCGCCGAACGCCGCCTATCCCGGCGAGCTCGCCTTCGACATTTGCTGCAAAGAAAGCGGCACTCTCGTGGTCAAAGCGCTGCGTCCCATCCTCCCAAGCCTCAAGCAGCCGGGCGACATTGCGCACGCCTTCGGCTGCGGCCGTTGCAGAGAGTTCAGCAATCCCGGGAGGTAGCGCTCCGTCCACTCTGACTATCTGCACAGATCACTCCTGCAATTCAGCGCGAACCTGCATCAGCACTTGGCCAAGCAGGTTCTCGCCGCGCCATTTCGAAGGGTCGAAGATGTCAGGATTGTCTTCCGCAAGGCCTGCGCCCCAGATGATATCGCGCGGATTTGCCTCAACCAGGATGGCGCTGCGCGTGGCCAGCAGCTTGCGCGCCAGACCGGCATTCTGCCCGAACTTCGCCCGGTTGCCGGCGGTAACGATGGAAACCTTCTCCGCGTTCCACAACGCTTGCTCGAAGCTGCGCACCGCCTGCCCCAGCCGCTTGTGGTCATGCGGCTCGCGTGCGGCGAGTATTTTGCCCGCGATCAGGTCGTCGCCGAACAGGCGCGCCTTGCGCCACATCATGTACTGCTCGGCGCAGGTGAAGCCGGCACCGTCCAGCAAGAAATCCGACCGGCTCCACTGGCTGAGAAAGCCTTTCAGAAAGGGAAGGATTTCCGGCGCCGTCATGCAATCTCACGCCGGGTCCGGCCCGATCATTTTCTCCGGCCGCACGATGGCGTCGAAGTCGGCCTCCGGAATGCCGAGGGCAAGGGCTTCGACTTTCAGGGTCGTGCCATTCTTGTGGGCATTCTTGGCGACCTTCGCCGCAAGGTCGTAGCCGAATTTTTCCTTCAGCGGCGTCACCAGCATCAGCGAGTTTTCGAGGCCGCGCTGGATGTTGTCGAGGCGCGGTTCGATGCCGACAACGCAGTTCTCGGTGAAGGACACCGAGGCATCCGCCAGCAGGCGGACGGACTGCAGGAAGTTGTAGGCCATCATCGGGTTGAACACGTTGAGTTCGAAATGACCCTGGCTGCCGGCGAACGCGATGGCCGCATTGTTGCCGAGGATGTGGGCGCAGACCTGGGTCAGTGCTTCGCACTGGGTGGGGTTCACCTTGCCCGGCATGATCGAGGAGCCGGGCTCGTTCTCCGGCAGGGCCAGTTCGCCGAGGCCGGAGCGCGGGCCCGAGCCGAGGAAGCGGATGTCGTTGGCGATCTTGAAACAGCTCATGGCCACCGTGGTGATC
>Ga0214472_10002451_pt1 | contig 19971 bp, 19 predicted proteins | sample RVTome_6_FD_207662 | JGI IMG/M metagenome (GOLD analysis project Ga0214472, IMG submission 207662) | Soil microbial communities from uranium-contaminated site in the Upper Colorado River Basin, Wyoming, United States - RVT140D175 | ecosystem: Environmental > Terrestrial > Soil > Contaminated >...
GAGCCCGAGCAGCGTGCCGCGCGCATAGGCGTCCCAGTACGGGGCCCCGAGCCCGGTGAACGCGGGCACCAGTACCACCCCGCCGCTGTCGGGCACGCTCGCGGCGAGCGCCTCCACGTCCTCCGCACGGCGAATGAGGCCAAGCCCGTCGCGCAGCCACTGCACCACGGCGCCGCCCATGAAAATGCTGCCCTCGAGCGCGTAGGCGATGCGTCCCGCCGCTCGCCAGCCGACGGTCGTGAGCAGCCGGTTGGCAGAGGGCACCGGCTGCCCGCCGGTGTTCATGAGCAGGAAGCAGCCCGTGCCATACGTGTTCTTCGCCATACCCGGCGCAAAACAGGCCTGCCCGACGGTGGCGGCCTGCTGGTCGCCAGCGATGCCGGCGATCGGCACCGCCGCGCCGAGCACCTTCGCACGCGTCTCGCCGCACACGCCGCTGCTGTCGACGATCTGCGGCAGGAGTGCCGCCGGAATGTCGAGCAAGGCGAGCAGTGCCTCGTCCCAGGCGAGGGTGTGGATGTTGAACAGCATGGTGCGCGAGGCGTTGCCGGCATCGGTCACGTGGCACGCGCCGCCCGTGAGATGCCACACGAGCCAGCTGTCGATGGTGCCGAACGCGAGCTCTCCCGCCTCGGCACGCGCCCGCGCACCGGGAACATTGGCGAGCAACCAGGCGAGCTTGGTGGCGGAAAAATAGGCATCCAGCTCCAGCCCGCTGCGCGCGCGGATCATGTCGGCGTGGCCGGCCGCGCGCAGGCGGTCGCAATCGGCCGCGGTACGCCGGTCCTGCCAGACGATGGCGGGGGCCACCGCGCGACCGCTGGCGCGCTCCCACAGCACCGTGGTTTCGCGCTGGTTGGCGATTCCGACCGCGGCCAGCTCGGCGGCGTCGATGCCCGCATCGGCCAATGCCGCGCGCGCGCAATCGAGCTGCGTGCGCAGGATCTCGTGCGCATCGTGCTCGACCCAGCCCGGCTGCGGGTAGTGCTGGGCGAAAGGCTGCTGCGCGGCGCCGCGCACGCGCCCATCGTGGTCGATGACCATCGCGCGCGAACTCGTGGTGCCCTGGTCCAGGGCCAGCAAATAGCTCATGGACGATCTCCCGCAGGATCCCGATGGCGCAAGCCTACCGCGATCGCCGCCGCTGCGGTTATTCCGTGTGCGTTGCCCGCCGCTTCCCGCCACGCACGATTCGCACGCTCGCCCCGGCTGTGGTTCAATCGCCGCTTTGCGCTGCGTCGCACCACGCCCCCATGCAATCGCTCTGGATGATCGTCGCGAGCCTGCTGTTCGCCTGCATGGGGGTGTGCGTCAAGCTCGGCGCCGCGCAATTCGCCACTGGCGAACTGGTCTTCTATCGCGGAGTCCTCGCCATGCTGCTGGTGGCGGCCGTGGCGCGCGCGCAGCGGGTGAGTCTCGCCACCCCCAACTGGCGCCTGCAGATCACCCGCGGGCTGGCCGGCTCGGCGGCGCTCATGTCCTATTTCTACGCGCTCTCGGTTCTCCCGCTGGCCACCGCGGTGACGCTGAGCTACACCTCGCCGCTGTTCGTCGCGCTGCTGCTCGCGGTGTGGTTCCGCGAGCGGCTGACGTGGCCGGTGTTGGTCTCGGTCGCGCTGGGCTTCGCGGGCGTCGTGCTGCTGCTCGCGCCCACCGTCCGCCCCGACCAGTGGCTGGGCGCGTGCGCGGGACTGGGCGCGGGCCTCATCGCGAGTGTGGCCTATCTCAACGTGCGCGAACTGGGCCGCGCGGGCGAGCCGGTGGCACGCACGGTATTCTGGTTTTCCGCCATCACCACGGTGGTCGGGCTGCCGTGGGCGCTGTCCGGGGGCGTGCATGCGGTCGATGCTTCCGGCCTGGGTGTCCTGCTTGGGGTCGGCCTGTTCGGCGGGCTGGCGCAACTGGCGATGACCCGCGCCTACCGCTTCGGCAAGACCATGGTGTCGGCCAACCTCGCCTACACCACGGTGATCTTCTCCAGCCTGTTCGGGATGCTGCTGTGGGACGAGATCCTGCCGATCGCGGCCTGGTTCGCCATCGCGCTCATCATCGCCAGCGGCGTGGCGGTGTCATTCGCGTCACGCGGCGCGCCGCAAGCGCCTGCCGCCGCCCCGCTGGCCGAGGCCCGGCGCCCGCATTGAACCGGTGTGCGGCGGGGGCTATAGTAGTCCGCATCACCCACTCGCCATGCGGAGCGCGCCATGATCACCACCGAGCACAGCAGCCATCAGGTCGGAGTGACCGTTTTCGGCGAATTCACCCTCGCGGACTACAAGGAATTCGAGGAGGTCGTCAATTACAAGGTCCAGTTCGAAGGCCCGGTGAACCTGCTCTTCGACCTGCGCCAGATGGTGGGCTTCACGCTGGACGTGGCGTGGGAGGAGATCCAGTTCTCGCGCAGGCATGCGCGGGACTTCGGACGTATCGCGGTGCTGACCGAAGACCAGTGGCTCACCTGGAGTGCGTGGCTGTCGCAGATGTTCGTCAAGGCCGAGGTCCAGGTCTTCACCGAGGAAGCCGATGCGCGCGAATGGGTGGCGCAAAGCGCGGAGCCGGCGCGGTGAGCGCATCGTTCGGCACGCTGATCGGCGCGCACGAGCTCGCACAGCATGTGACGAACCCCGGCTGGCGCATTTTCGATTGCCGCCACGACCTCATCAATCCCGCCTTCGGCCGTGCCGCGTACGCGGGTGGCCATCTGCCGGGCGCGCAATTCCTGCATCTGGACGAAGATCTGTCGGGTCCCGTGACCGGCACCAACGGGCGCCACCCGCTGCCCGATCCTGCCGCGCTGGCGGCCAAGCTCGCGCAATGCGGGGTGAGCAACGACACCCAGGTCGTCGCCTACGACGACGCCAGCGGCATGTACGCGGCGCGCTTGTGGTGGCTGCTGCGCTGGCTCGGGCACCATCGGGTGGCGGTGCTCGACGGCGGCCTGCACGCCTGGGGCAAGGCGGCGCAAGCCCTTTCCCGCGAAGCGGCGGCGCGCGCACCGGTCGTGTTCACGATTTCGCTGCAGCCCTTGAAGGTCGATGCCGAGTACGTGCTCCACCATCTCCGCAGCCCCGACATGATCCTGATCGATGCGCGCAGCCCCGATCGCTTTCGCGGCGAGAACGAAACGCTCGATCCGGTGGCAGGCCACATTCCCGGCGCCGTCAATCGCTTCTTCCGCGACAATCTTGCGCCTGGCGGCACCTTCAAGCAGGGCTCGGTGTTGCGCGAGGAATTCGGCGCACTCCTGAGGGGCCACGACCCGCATCGCGTGGTGCACCAGTGCGGCTCGGGTGTGACCGCCTGCCACAACGTGCTGGCGATGGAATCGGCCGGGCTGTCGGGCTCGCGCCTTTATGCCGGCTCGTGGAGCGAGTGGTGCGCCGACCCGGCGCGCCCGGTGGCGACCGGGCCGGACGCCTGACCGGCGGCGTCGCCTCGTCCGCGCGCGGGCGCTGCGGGGCTCAGAACTTCTCCACCCACGGGCGCAAGTCCATTTCGAGCGTCCATGCGCTGCGCGGCTGGCAGTGCAACTGGAAGTACGCCTCGGCGATCGCGGACGGATCGAGCAGTTCGCCGCCGAGCGCCTCGGCGGTGTGCTCGACGGCACCCGGCGCGCGAATGCGCCCGTCGATGATCACGTGCGCCACGTGGATGCCCTTGGGATGCAGTTCGCGCGCCATGCTCTGGGCGAGGGCGCGCAAGCCGAATTTGCCCACGGCGAGATTGTGAAAGCCGGCGCTGCCGCGCAGGCTCGCGGTCGCTCCCGTGAACAGGATGGTCCCGCCCGCTCCGCCGCGGCCGATGCGCTCGAGCATCCCACGGGCGGCCGCGCGCCCCACCAGGAAGCCGCCTAGGCAACCGACCCGCCAGCAGCGCTCGAACTCCTCGGCGCTGGTCTCGACGATGCCGCGTGGCACGAACGCGCCAGCGTTGTACACCACCACGTCCGGCTCGCCCAGCTCGCTCCTCACGCGACGGAAGAAGTCCTCCACCGCCGTCTCGTCGGTCGCGTCGCAGGCATAGGCCTTCGCACCGTGGCCGATGCCCGCGCATTCCAGGGTGAGGTCCTCGAGGCGCTCCACGTTGCGCGCGGCCATCGCGACGTTCATTTCCGCCTTGCCGAAGCGCCGCGCCAGCGCACAGCCCAGCCCCGGCCCGGCGCCCACGATCACCGCCAGCTTCCTCTGTTCCATGCTCGCCCCCTTGACGCCACGGCGGCCCACCCGGGCCGAACCGCATCTGCATGAAGCTTAGTTCATCGCTGCCGCGGGCGCCCGCAGCTACCACTCGACCTTCTCGACCGCGCCCAGCGAGCGGCCCAGGAAGCGCTCGCCCATGGTCTGGAAGCGCAGCGGCACATCGGTGACGACGAAGCGATAGGCGGCCGGCGCACGCGCCGTGTTCGCGATGCCGAGCGCCTGCAGGCTGGCCGCCGCCAGCTCGGCGGTGGTGAGCGCCGAATCGACGAGCCGCACCCCCGGCCCGACCACCTCCTTGAGGAGCGGCTTGAGCAGCGGATAGTGGGTGCAGCCCAGCACCAGGCTGTCGATCTCCTCCGCCAGCACCGGCTTCAGATACTCCCGGGCGGTGAGCCGGGTCACCGGGTGATCGAGCCAGCCTTCCTCGACGAGGGGCACGAACAACGGGCAGGCGTGCGAATAGACACGCACCCCGGGATCGAGTTCGTGCATGCGACGCGCGTAGGCATTGCTATTGACGGTGGTGGGCGTGCCGATCACCGCGATACCGCGCCGCTGCGAAGTGCTCACCGCGGCACGCGCACCGGCTTCGATCACATCGATCACCGGAATGCTGCCGGCCCGCCGCCTCACCACGTCGGCCGCCACCGCCGCCATGGTGTTGCAGGCGATGATGAGCATCTTGACGTCCTGCTGGAGCAGAAAGTCGGTGATCTGCGCGGTGAAGTGCTCGATCGTGGCCACCGATTTGATGCCGTAGGGCACGCGTGCGGTGTCGCCGAAATACACGATGCGCTCGAAGGGCAGCCGCTCCATCAGGGCACGCACCACGGTGAGGCCGCCGATGCCGGAATCGAAAACGCCGATGGGTCGGGTGCAGTCCACTTGGGCTCGCCCTCGAGCAGGAGAAGCGCGCGATTCTAGCCGAACGCGCCGGCGTGCGCCGTCATGCCGGCACGACGCCGTGCCGCGCCAGCGCCCAGGCGACGTGTTCGCGCACCAGCGGCGACGGATCCTCGGCGCGCGCGCGCAGGGCCGCGACGACCTCACGCGTGGTGGGCGCGTTGCCCAGCGCCACCGCCAGGTTGCGCGACCAGCACTCGAAGCCGATGCGATGAATGGCGCTGCCGGCCGTGCGCGCATGGAACGCGTCCTCGGTCCACGCGAACAGCTCGACCAGCGTCGCCCGGTCGAGATCATGGCGGGGCGCAAAATCCGCCTCCGCGCCGAGCCGCGCAAAGCGGTTCCAGGGACACACCAGCTGGCAGTCGTCGCAACCGTAGATGCGGTTGCCGATGAGCGGACGCAAGTCTTCGGGGATGGCGCCCTTCAGCTCGATGGTGAGGTAGGAAATGCAGCGCCGCGCATCAACCCGGTAGGGGGCGACGATGGCGCCGGTGGGACAGGCGTCCAGACAGGCGCGGCAGGTTCCACAGTGCTCCGCCTGCGCTTCGTCCACCGGCAATGGCAGGTCGGTGAAGATTTCGCCGAGAAAGAAGAACGAGCCCGCCGAACGGTCGAGGAGCAGCGTGTGCTTGCCGCGCCAGCCGAGCCCGGCGCGGCTCGCGAGTTCCACCTCGAGCACCGGCGCCGAATCCACGAAGACCCGATAGCCGTGCGGCGCCTCGGCCGCGATACGGTCGGCCAGCCGCTGCAGGCGGGTGCGCATCACCTTGTGGTAATCGCGCCCCAGGGCATAGCGCGAGACATAGGCGCGCGTGCCGTCGGCCAGCGTTTCATGCGCATCCTGCGCCGCCGGCCAGTAGTTCATGCGCACCCCGATCACGCGCAGGGTGCCGGGCACGAGTTCCGCCGGGCGGGCGCGCTTCATGCCGTGGCGCGCCATATAATCCATCTCGCCGTGAAAACCGCTCTCGAGCCAGGCCGCAAGCCCCGCTTCCGCACTGGCGAGATCCACGTCCGACACCGCCACGGCATCGAAACCGAGTTCCCCGGCCCAGCCCCGCAGCCGCCCGACGAGATCCGTCAGGGCAGCCGTGGGCGGCCTCTCCGCGGAGACATCCAGATGATCGAAATCCTTCACCCTGCCGATGATAGCGGTCACCGCGTCGTAACGCACCTCGCCGACGAAGGCGATACCGAAGCGCTCGGGGCGGCGCTGGCCGTCGCGCTGGCGCCCGGCCTGGTCATTTACCTGCGCGGCGACCTGGGCGCCGGCAAGACCACCCTGGTGCGCGGCGCGCTGCGCGCGCTCGATTACGCGGGAAAAGTGAAGAGTCCCACGTACACCTTGATTGAACCTTACGTTCTTTCTAGATTACACTTATATCACTTTGATTTTTATCGCTTCGCAGTTCCGGAAGAATTTCTGGAAGCAGGGCTGGACGAGTACTTCGCGGGAACAGGCGTATGCCTGGTGGAATGGCCGGACAAAGCCAGTCCTTATCTGCCCCCGCCGGACCTCGAAATACACCTCGCGGTGGCCGGATCGGGCCGCCGGGCCGAGGCGTCCGCACTGACGGAGGCAGGACGAACATGCATACGCACACTGGACTGTTGCCTGAATCGGCGCCCTTGACGACCCTCAGCGAGGCGCTGAGCCGACGTGGCCTGCTCAAATTCGCCGGGGCCTCGCTCCTCCTGCTGGTAAGCCCGCCGGGGCTCGCCGCCACCAGCCTCCTCGCGGTACGCGTCTGGCCCGCGCCGGACTACACGCGGATTACCCTCGAGGGCTCGGCACGACTCCAGTTTTCCCATATCGTCGTCAAGGATCCCGAGCGACTGGTGGTGGACCTGGAAGGGGTGGAACTGGACAGCGTGCTGCAGACGCTGCCGTCCAAGGTGATGGAGTCCGACCCCTACATCAAGCTGATCCGGGCCGGCCGCAACCGGCCGGGCGTGGTGCGACTGGTCGTCGAACTCAAGGAGGAGATCAATCCGCAGGTGTTCACCCTCGGTCCGATCGGCAGCTACGGCCATCGCCTGGTGCTCGATCTGTATCCGGCCCAGCCGCTCGATCCCCTGCTCGCGCTGATTCAGAAGTCTTCCCCGCTGGACGCGGCGGCCGGCGAGGAAGCGAACGCCGCGCCCGCCGGCAGCGAGGTCGCACGACACGAGACGCCTGCCGCGCGTGCCAATCGCCGCACACCGGCGGCCGACCGCCTCATTACGGTTGTCCTCGACGCCGGCCACGGTGGCGAGGACCCGGGGGCCGTCGGGCGGCGCGGAAGCTACGAGAAGAACGTCACCCTGTCGATCGCGCAGCGTCTGAAGCGCAAAATCGACGCCGAGCCGAACATGCGTGCGGTGATGACCCGTGACGGCGACTATTTCGTGCCGCTCTACGATCGCGTGACACGCGCCCGGCGTCTGCAGGCCGATCTCTTCGTCTCCATCCACGCGGACGCCTTCGTGCGCCCCGAGGCGCGCGGCAGCTCCGTGTTCGTGCTGTCCGAACGCGGCGCCAGCAGCTCGGCGGCACGCTGGCTGGCGGAGAAGGAGAACGACGCCGATCTCATCGGTGGCGTGAATCTCGCCAAGCAGGAGGGGCACCTCGCGCGCACCCTGCTCGACCTGTCCCAGACTGCCACCATCAACGACAGCTTGAAGCTGGGCCGTGCGGTGCTCACCGAACTGGGCGACATCAACACGCTGCACAAGCAGCAGGTCGAACAGGCCGGCTTTGCGGTGCTCAAGGCCCCCGACATCCCCTCCATCCTGGTCGAGACCGCCTTCATCAGCAATCCCGAGGAAGAACAGCGCCTCAACGACAACGCCTACCAGGACAAGATGGCCGACGCCATCCTGCGCGGCCTGCGCCGCTACTTCCAGGACAATCCGCCGATGGGCCGTACCAAGGTCGCCCAGCTCGACTGAGCGCGCCCGTCGGGCGCGCAGAGCGGCCCCGTTGCCGTTATAATTACCGCTTTTTTCAGGCGGTTATGCAGGTTTTTCGAGGGGTTCCCGAGCGTGCCGCGCAGTCCTCGGTCCTGACCATCGGCAATTTCGACGGCGTGCACCGCGGCCATCAGGCGCTGCTGCAGATGCTCACCGACAAGGCGCGGGCATTGGCGCTGCCTGCCGTCGTGCTGACCTTCGAGCCCCATCCCCGGGAATACTTCGCGCCGGCCGATGCGCCCGCGCGGCTTGCCTCGCTGCGCGAAAAGCTGCTGCTGCTCGCCGCCTGCGGGGTCGACCGCGTGCACGTCCGCCGCTTCGACGCCCGCCTGGCGGCCCTCGACGCCGAACAGTTCATCGAACGGATCCTGGTCCGCGGACTGGGCGTACGGCACCTGATCATCGGCGACGATTTTCGCTTCGGCGCCCGCCGCCGGGGCGATTTCGCGCTGCTGCAGGCACAAGGGGCGAGCCTGCGCTTCGGCGTCGAGGCGATGCACACGCTCGACGCCGATGGCGAGCGGATCTCCAGCTCCGCGGTGCGCGCGGCGCTGGCCGCCGATGACCTCGCCCATGCCGCCCGTCTGCTCGGACGCCCGTACAGCATCGCCGGCCGCGTCGTGCACGGCAACCAGCTGGGGCGCAAGCTCGGTTATCCGACCGCCAACATCCAGATGAAGCACCGCAAGCCCGCGCTATCCGGCGTGTTCGCGGTGAGCGTGGAAGGCCTGGCGCCGGCCGCGGTGCCCGGCGTCGCGAGTATCGGGCTACGCCCGACCGTGACGAGTTCCGGTCGCCCCACCCTGGAAGTGCATCTGTTCGACTGGAACCGGGATTGCTACGGCGCCCACCTGCGGGTCCACTTCCTGAACAAGCAACGCGACGAGCAAAAATACGATTCGCTCGACGCCCTCACCACCCAGATCGCCCGGGACGCGGATCAGGCCCGCGCCTGGTTCGGCGCCAACCCGATTCGACCCTGAAGCCGGACACCGACATGGCTGACTACCGCAAGACCCTCAACCTGCCCGACACCCCGTTTCCGATGCGTGGCGGCCTCGCCCAGCGCGAGCCCGGCTGGATTGCCGACTGGCAGGCGAACAAGCTCTATCACAAGATCCGCAAGGCGGCGGCCGGACGGCCGAAGTTCGTCCTCCACGACGGCCCGCCGTACGCCAACGGTGACATCCACATCGGCCACGCGGTGAACAAGATCCTCAAGGACATCATCGTGCGCTCCAAGACCCTCGCCGGCTACGACGCGCCCTATGTCCCCGGCTGGGACTGCCACGGTCTGCCGATCGAACACCAGATCGAGAAACAGCACGGCAAGCACCTGCCCGCCGACCGCGCGCGCGCGCTGTGCCGCAGCTATGCGGAGGAGCAGATCGAGCGGCAGAAGAAGGATTTCATCCGCCTCGGGATCCTCGGCGACTGGGACGACCCCTACCGCACGATGGCGTTCTCCAACGAGGCCGACGAGATCCGCGCGCTCGGCGAGATGTACCGCAAGGGCTTCCTGTTCAAGGGGCTGAAGCCGGTGAACTGGTGCTTCGACTGCGGCTCCGCGCTGGCCGAGGCGGAAGTCGAGTACCAGGACAAGAAGTCCCCGGTGATCGACGTCGGCTACCCGCTCGATGCGGCCGACCGCGCCAAGCTCGCCTACGCCTTCGGCCTCGACGCCCTGCCCGAACAGCCTGTGTATGCGGTGATCTGGACCACCACGCCGTGGACCATCCCGTCCAACCAGGCGTTGAACGTGAACCCCGAGTTCATGTACGAGCTGGTCGAGACGCCGAAGGGCCTGCTCATCCTCGCCGCCGAACTGCGCCAGGCGGCGCTCGAGCGCTACGCACTGGACGGCCGCGTGCTCGCCGCCGCGCACGGCGTCGCGCTCGACCGGATCAACTTCCGCCATCCGTTCTACGACCGCCTCTCGCCCGTGTTCCTCGGCGACTACGTGGCGGCCGATGCCGGTACCGGGGTCGTGCACAGCGCCCCGGCCTACGGCCTGGACGACTTCGTCTCGTGCACCCGCTACGGCATGCGCAACGACGAAATCCTCAACCCGGTGCAGGGCGACGGCAGCTTCGTCGCCAGCCTGCCGTTCTTCGGCGGCCTGAGCGTGTGGGAGGCCAATCCGAAGATCGTCGAGAAGCTCGCCGAGGTCGGCTGTCTGTTCGCCTCGAGCACCTTGCAGCACAGCTACATGCACTGCTGGCGGCACAAGACCCCGATCATCTACCGCGCCACCACGCAATGGTTCGTCGGCATGGACCGGCTGCCCGGACGCGAGGCGGTCGAGCCGGGCGGGCCGACGCTGCGCGAGCTCGCCCTCGAGGCGATCGACCAGACCGAGTTCTACCCGGCGTGGGGCAAGGCACGCCTGCATTCCATGATCGCCAACCGGCCCGACTGGTGCGTGTCGCGCCAGCGCAACTGGGGCGTGCCGATCCCGCTCTTCCTGCACAAGGAAACCGGCCAGCCGCATCCACGCAGCCTCGAACTGCTGGAGCAGGTGGCGCAACGCGTCGAGCGCGCAGGCATCGACGCATGGTTCGAGCTCGATCCGGTCGAGTTGCTGGGCGACGAGGCCGCGCAGTACGACAAGATGCGCGACACGCTCGACGTGTGGTTCGACTCCGGCACCACGCACCGGAGCGTGCTGCGCGGCTCGCACCGTGACGCCAGCCGCTGGCCGGCCGACCTCTACCTGGAAGGTTCGGACCAGCACCGCGGCTGGTTCCACTCCTCGCTCCTGACCGGCTGCGCGCTGGACGGGCGCGCCCCGTACGAGGCGCTCCTCACCCACGGCTTCGTGGTCGACGGCCAGGGCAAGAAGATGTCCAAGTCGAAGGGCAACGTGGTGGCGCCGCAGGAGGTGTCCGGCAAGCTCGGCGCCGAGATCCTGCGCCTGTGGGTGGCCGCCACCGACTATTCGGGCGAACTGTCCATCTCGAAGGAGATCCTCGATCGGGTGGTGGAAGTCTATCGCCGGCTGCGCAACACCTTGCGCTTCCTGCTCGCCAACACGGCCGATTTCGACATGGCCGAGCACGCCGTGCCGGTCGACCAGTGGCTCGACATCGACCGCTACGCCCTGGCGCTCACCCGGCGCCTGCAGGAGCAGGTCACCGGCGACTACGCCCGCTACGAGTTCCACAAGGTGGTGCAGGCGTTGCAGAACTTCGCCACCGAGGATCTGGGCGCGTTCTACCTGGACATCCTCAAGGACCGGCTATACACCACCCGCGCCGATTCGCCCGCCCGCCGTGCGGCACAGACCGCGCTGTGGCACATCACGCAGGCCATCACGCGGCTGATTGCACCGGTCCTGAGCTTCACCGCCGAAGAGATCTGGCAGGTGACCGGCAAGGATCCGGAAGACAGCGTGATGCTCCACTCCTGGCACGCGCTGCCCGACGTGGGCGACGAGGAAGCCCTGTTGGCGCGCTGGAGCGCCATCCGCGAGACGCGCGGCGAGGTGCAGAAGGTGCTCGAAGGCCTGCGCGGCGAAGGCCGCATCGGGGCGTCGCTGCAGGCCGAGGTGCGCGTGCGCGCGAGCGGCGCGCGCCATGCAGCGCTCGCCAGTCTGGGTGAGGATCTGCGCTACGTGCTCATCACCTCGCGAGCGGAGCTGGTGGGCGTGGCCGCGGAGGCCGACGAAGGGATCGAGGCCGAGCCGTCCGCCCACGAGAAATGCGAGCGCTGCTGGCACTTCCGCGCCGATGTCGGCGCCCGCGCCGAGCATCCGACCCTGTGCGGGCGCTGCCACGACAATCTCTTCGGCGCCGGCGAGACGCGCCACCATGCCTAGCCGCCCGCGACGATGGACCGCGACCGGCGCCGGAGCGGCAGCATGACGCGACGATTCTTCGGGTGGCTGGAGCTCGCGGCCTTCGTGGTCGCGCTCGACCAGCTCACCAAATGGCTGGTCCTGTCGCGCTTCGAGTACGGCGAATCAATGCCGCTCACGGGCTTTTTCCAGCTCGTGCTGGTGTACAACACCGGGGCGGCATTCAGTTTTCTCGCCGATCATGCGGGCTGGCAGCGCTGGTTCTTCATCGTGCTGGCGATCGCCATCTGCGGCTGGCTGCTCGCCCTGCTGCGCCGTCACCAGCGCGAGCTCGTCCTGCCGCTGGCCTTCAGTCTCATCATCGGCGGGGCCATCGGCAACGTGATCGACCGCGTGGCGCATGGCGCGGTGGTCGATTTCCTGTACTTTCACATCGGCCGCTACGGGTGGCCGGCCTTCAACGTGGCGGACTCGGCGATCACCGTCGGGGTGGTCCTGATGTTGTGGGCGCAGTTTCGCGCCCCCCGCCACACCCCTACCCCGGAGAACCCCTCGTGACCCAGATCGTCCAACCCGACAGCCTGGTGACGCTGCACTACCGCATCGCCCTGGAGAACGGCCAGCCGCTCATCAGCACCTTCGAGGGCACGCCAGCCACCCTGCAGCTCGGGGCGGGTGAGCTGCTGCCGAGCCTGGAGCGCCTGCTGGCCGGGATCGAGACCGGCAAGCGCCAGTTGTTCGCCCTAGCGCCCGAGGAGGGCTTCGGTCCGCACAAGGCCGAACTCGTCGAACGGGTGCGCCGCGAGCACATGCCGCCGGAGGACATCGAGCCGATGAGCATCATGGAATTCGTCGCGCCGGACGGCTCGCGTTACTCGGGGCTCGTCACCGAGATCGACGAAACCTCCGCGCTGGTGGATTTCAATCATCCGCTGGCCGGCAAAGCCATCCGCTTCGAGGTGGAAGTCATCGGCGTCCTGTGACACCGGCCCGCCCCGACATCGAGAGAGACCGCCAATGAACGACAAGGAAATCCTGCTCGCCACGCCACGCGGCTTCTGCGCGGGTGTAGAGCGGGCCATCGAGATCGTGGAATGTGCACTCGAGCGCTTCGGCGCACCGATCTACGTGCGTCACGAAGTCGTCCACAACAAGTTCGTGGTGGACGGGCTGCGCGCCAAGGGCGCGGTGTTCGTCGAGGAACTGGACGAAGTCCCGGCAGGCAACACCGTGATCTTCAGCGCCCACGGCGTCTCCCAGACGGTCCGCAAGGAGGCGGAAGGGCGCGGCCTGCGGGTGTTCGATGCCACCTGCCCGCTGGTTACCAAGGTGCACCTCGAGGTGGCCCGCATGCGCGAGCAGGGTCGCGAGATCGTGATGATCGGGCACAAGGGCCATCCGGAAGTGGAAGGCACCATGGGCCAGGTGAGCGACGGCATCCACCTCGTGGAGTGTGTCGAGGACGTGGCCGCGCTGCGGGTTGCCGATCCCGGGCAGCTGGCCTACGTGACGCAGACCACCCTGTCGGTGGACGACGCCGCCATGCTGGTGGGCGCACTGCGCGAGCGCTTCCCCGCGATCGTCGGGCCGAAGAAGGACGACATTTGCTATGCCACGCAGAACCGCCAGGATGCGGTGAAATTCATGGCGCCGCAGGTCGACGTCGTGTTCGTGGTCGGCTCACGCAACAGTTCGAACTCCAACCGCCTGCGCGAGGTGGCCGAGCTGCTCGGTGTCCCGGCGCACCTTGTCGATGACGCGAGCGGCATCGACCCGGCCTGGCTGGAAGGCGGCAAGCGCTTCGGCGTCACCGCTGGCGCCTCCGCCCCCGAAGTGCTGGTCGACGCCGTGATCGAACGCCTGAAGGCGCTCGGCGCCGGGTCGGTACGGACGTTGCAGGGCGTGCCCGAGCGCGTCACCTTCCCCCTTCCCCGCGAGCTCCAGCAAAGCGCGTAGAAGAAGGCAATCAAGTCGCACACCGCATTGCGCCGGAGGGGGGCCGTCCGGGCCGCGCGGCGCCGGCAGCAGCGTGTCGCATGACCATAAGGGCCCGATGCGCTGCGCCTATTGAGCCCGACCGCGCCCACGCCGACCCGCTGCCGGTGAAACCGCCGAGCCGCCACGCGGGCGTCCAGCCCGCTGCCTTCCGTGGCAGGCAGTCCGACTCAGAGATGTTCGGCCATGATCCGTCGATAGAACTCGTGGAAGTGCTGCATCCCGTCCTCGAACGGCGACTGGTACGGCCCGACTTCGTTGCGCCCCTCTTGCAGGAGCGCCCGGCGCCCGCGATCCATGCGCTCGCCGATGTCGTCGTCTTCGATGGCGGTCTCCATGTAGGCGGCCTGTTCGGCGTCCACAAACCCGCGCTCGAACTCGACGATGTCCTCCGGATAATAGAACTCGACCACATTGATGGTCTTGTCGATATCCTTCGGAATCACGGTGCTCACCACCAGCACGTGCGGATACCACTCGACCATCACGTTCGGATAGTAGGTGAGCCAGATCGCCCCGTGCGCGGGTCGCTTCTCGGCATAATAGGCGAGCACCGCCTGGTGCCACTTCTCGTAGGCGCCCGAGCCGGGACGCGCCAGCGAGGTGATGCCGACACGCTGGACCGAATACCATTCGCCGAAGTGCCAGGTCAGATCGTCGCAGGTGACGAAGTTGCCTAGCCCGGGATGGTAGGGCACGACGTGGTAATCCTCGAGGTAGACCTCGATGAAGGTCTTCCAATTGTAATTGCACTCATGGATCTCGACGCGATCGAGCTTGTAGCCGGAGAAATCGAGTTCCGGCGCCACCGCCATCCCCGCCAGATCCGCATTGGCCGACCGCGGCCCGCGAAACAGCAGCCCGTGCCAGTTCTCCAGCGCGTCGCGCCGCAGGTTGAGGCAGGGATTCTCGGGGAAATGCGGCGCCCCCAGCAGCGAACCCTGCGAGTCATACGTCCACCGGTGGATCGGGCACACGATGTGCTCCGCGGTGCCAGCGCCCTGCAGCATGATGGCCTGCCGATGGCGGCAGATGTTCGAGAGCTGGTGAATCCCGTCCCCCGTCCGGAACAGAAGCTTGGAATGATCCAGCCATTCCAGGGAACGATAGTTGCCGACTTCCGGTACCATCAGTTCGTGCCCAACGTAACCCGGCCCGCGGTCGAACAGCAGGCGCTTCTCGAGTTCGAAGAGCTTCTCGTCGAAGTATGAGGAGACCGGCAACTGGGAGCACGCCGGCGCGAGATGGGCCTTGGAAGCGATATTGGACATCCCCGAACCTCCCATATGAAGACCAAGAAATCCGGAAAAATAAACGGGTGATTTTATTCGAGAGTTTGTTTGACCGCCAGTAGCGCGATCGGTTATTTTCCTCTCTTTTGATCGTCCGATTTCGACCATGGCAAAGACGGCTAATTCGCCGAAATCCTTCGAGTCGGCCATCGCCGAGCTTGAGGCCATCGTCCAGGAGATGGAGAGCGGGGCCATTACCCTCGAACAGGCGCTGGAGCGCTACCAGCGCGGCGCGAATCTGCTCCGTCATTGCCAGGAAACCCTGCAATGCGCCGAGCAGCGCGTGCGGCAACTGGAAAAGGACGTCCTCGCTCCGCTCGACCCCGCCCACGACTCGCGAGACACGGAATGAACGGAGCCGATTTCTCCGCCTGGATGGCCAACATCCAGCAACGAACCGAGTCCGCCCTGGCCGCATTGCTGCCCGACGGGGGGATTGCTCCCACCCGCCTGCACGACGCGATGCGCTACGCCGTGCTCGGGGGCGGAAAGCGTGTGCGCCCGCTGCTCGTGCACGCCGCCGGAGAACTTGCCGACGCACCCGCCGAGCGGCTCGACAAGGTCGCCTGTGCGGTCGAGCTCATTCACGCCTATTCGCTCGTCCACGACGACCTGCCGTGCATGGACAACGACGTGCTGCGGCGCGGCAAGCCGACCGTCCACGTGGAATACGACGAGGCGACCGCCCTGCTCGCAGGCGATGCGCTCCAGGCCCTGGCCTTCCAGGCACTGGCCGAGACGCCGTTGAGCGACGTCCCTGCCACCCAGCTCGACATGATCACCCAGCTCGCGCGCGCGGCCGGTTCGCGCGGCATGGCGGGTGGCCAGGCAATCGATCTGGCGGCGGTCGGCAAGCCGCTCACGCGCGAGGAACTCGAGTACATGCACATCCACAAGACCGGCGCCCTGATTCGCGCGTCGGTCCTGTTGGGGGCGCAATGCGGCAAGCAGCTCGCGCCGGATGAACTGGAACGCCTCGACCGCTACGGCAAGCTTATCGGATTGCTGTTCCAGGTGGTCGACGACATCCTCGATGCCCAATCGGATACCGCCACGCTGGGGAAGACCGCCGGCAAGGACGCCGATCACAACAAACCCACCTACGTCACCCTGCTGGGCATGGGCGAGGCCCGCCGGCTGGCCGAAGCGCTGCTCGCCGACGCCCGCGACGCCGTCGCCGCACTCGGCCTCCATGCCGGCAGACTCGATGAACTGGCCACATTCATCGTCCACCGTAGATTCTGAATTCCGCCCCTGCCGGATCCGAACATGCCCTCGTACCCCCTGTTGCACCGCATCGGATCACCTTCCGATCTGCGTCAATTCGAACGTCGCGAACTGCCCGCACTGGCCGAGGAGCTGCGCACCTTCCTGATCGAATCGGTCTCACGCACCGGCGGGCACTTATCGTCCAACCTGGGCACGGTCGAACTCACCATCGCGCTGCACTACATTTTCGACACGCCCGAGGATCGGATTGTGTGGGACGTCGGCCATCAGACCTATGGCCACAAGATCCTCACCGGACGCCGCGAGGCCATGGCGGGCCTGCGCCACTGGGGAGGGATCTCGGGCTTTCCACGCCGCTGCGAGAGCATCTACGACACCTTCGGCACCGCACACTCGTCGACCTCGATCTCCGCCGCGCTCGGCATGGCGGTAGCCGCCCGCGAGCGCGGCGAGGACCGCCGGACCATCGCCGTCATCGGTGACGGCGCGATGTCGGCCGGCATGGCCTTCGAGGCGCTGAACAACGCGGGCGACACGTCCAACGTGAACCTCCTGGTGATCCTCAACGACAACGAGATGTCGATCTCGCCGCCGGTCGGCGCGCTCACCCGCATCCTCGCACGCATGCTGTCCGGGCGGACCTACAACGCCGCACGGCGCGCGGGCGAGAAGGTGCTCGGCGTGGCACCGCCGATGCTGGGCTTCGCACGCAAGGTCGAGGAGCACGTGAAGGGACTCATCACCCCGGGCACCCTGTTCGAAGAGTTCGGCTTTCATTATTACGGGCCGATCGATGGGCACGACCTCGACGCGCTGATTCCGACCCTGCACAACCTGCGCAAGCTCAACGGCCCCCAGTTTCTGCATGTCATCACGCGCAAGGGGCAGGGTTACAAGCTGGCTGAGGCCGATCCCATCCTCTATCACGGCGTATCCAAGTTCGACCACACTGCCGGGATCGATACCGGCAAGGGCGGCGGCAAGCTCACCTACACCCAAGTCTTCGGCGACTGGCTGTGCGACATCGCGGCTCAGGACGACAAAGTAGTCGGCATTACGCCGGCCATGCGCGAGGGTTCCGGCATGGTGCGCTTCGCTCAGGAGTTCCCGGATCGTTATCACGATGTCGGGATCGCCGAGCAGCACGCACTCACCTTCGCAGCCGGGCTCGCCTGCGAAGGCTTCAAACCGGTGGTGGCGATCTATTCGACTTTCCTGCAGCGCGCCTACGATCAACTCATTCACGACATCGCCCTGCAGGACTTGCCCGTGGTCCTCGCGATCGACCGCGCCGGACTGGTAGGGGCCGACGGAGCGACCCACCACGGCGCTTTCGACCTCTCCTACCTCGCCTGCATTCCCAACCTGGTCGTCATGACCCCGGCCGACGAGAATGAATGCCGGCAGATGCTGTACACCGCCTACCGCCACGATGGACCTGCCGCCGTGCGCTATCCGCGTGGCGCGGGGATGGGTGTCCGGCCGGCGAGCGCCATGTCGGCGCTGCCCATCGGCAAAGGCGAGATCCGTCGCACCGGCAAGAGGATCGCGCTGCTTGCCTTCGGAAGCCTTCTCGGTACCGCGCTCGCAGCGGCCGATGAACTCGATGCGACGGTCGCCAACATGCGCTTCGTCAAACCGCTCGACGAAACGCTGATCGGGGAACTGGCAGCCAGCCACGAGCTCCTTGTGACGCTCGAGGAGAACTCAGTCATCGGTGGCGCCGGCTCCGAAGTCGCCCGCGTCCTCGATGGGCTGAGCGCGCGCCCGCGCCTGCTCCGGCTCGGCCTACCCGACCTCTTCGTCGACCACGGGGACCAGGCACAACTGCTGCAATCCGTCGGCCTGGACAAGGCCGGCATAATGAGCGCGATTGAGCGAAGCTATCGAATCGATTCTTGAGCGTGTCAGTCGCGAATGCTAGCATGCTGTCCACCGAGTCACCCCGAGAAGAATTCATGAAGCCCCAGCAGCCACACGCCATTCCCGACGTGCAGAACCTCGTCGATAGCCGCCAGCTGGCCATCAACAAGGTCGGGATCAAGTCCATCCGGCATCCGGTCAGGGTCATCGACAAGAGCGGCGGCGTGCAGCACACGGTAGCCGTATTCAACATGTACGTCGGCCTGCCGCACAACTTCAAAGGGACCCATATGTCCCGCTTCATCGAAATTCTCAACGGCAACGAGCGAGAGATCTCGGTGGAGTCCTTCGAGCCCATGCTGCGCGAAATGGTGACCCGCCTCGAGGCGGAGACGGGTCATATCGAAATGACCTTTCCCTACTTCATCAACAAGTCGGCCCCGATTTCCGGTGTGCGCAGCCTGATGGACTACGAGGTAACGTTCACGGGCGAGATTCGCGAGGGCGGGGAGTACGCCTTCAACATGAAGGTGGTCGTTCCCGTCACCAGCCTGTGCCCCTGCTCCAAGAAGATCTCGGCCTACGGCGCGCACAACCAGCGCTCGCACGTCACCGTGAAGGCGCAAACCAACAGCCATTTCTGGATCGAGGAACTGGTGCAACTCATCGAGAGCCAGGCCTCATGCGAACTCTATGGCCTGCTCAAGCGCCCCGACGAGAAATACGTCACCGAGCGCGCCTACGACAATCCAAAATTCGTCGAAGACATGGTGCGCGATGTCGCAGGCCTGCTCAACGCCGAACCCCGGATCGACAGCTTTCAGGTGGAGTCCGAAAACTTCGAGTCCATCCACAATCACTCGGCCTATGCGCTGATCGAACGCGACAAACAGATCGGCAACTGACCCGGAATTGCCCGGCGATCCCACTCCCCCCGGCGGCGCCCTTGCGGGCGTCTATGGAGCCTTTCGGTCGGGAACGCCGAACATCGGGTCGTCAGGCTCAATCCCTGGCCGGCACGAGGATCTCGGCCTGTCCATCGAGAACGGTCTTGGCCCCCACCGTGCATACCGTGTCGAACACGGCCCTGCGCCTTTCGCGCACGAGTTCCTTCACCGTGACGCGCGCCAACACCGTATCGCCGACCTTGACTGGCGCCTTGAACTTCAGCGACTGGGAAAGATACACGCAGCCGGGTCCCGGCAGCTTCGTCCCGAACACCGTCGAAATGAAGCTCGCCGACAGCATGCCGTGCGCGATGCGCTGCCCGAACATGGTCCCGGCCGCAAATTCCTCGTTGAGGTGCACCGGATTGGTATCACCCGACACCCCGGCAAACATCAGAATGTCCGCTTCGCCGATGGTACGACTGAAGGCGGCGGACATCCCGACCCGCAAGTCCTCGAACCGGTAACCGTAGAGCTCGGTATGGTCTTTCGTTAGTTGATCCATCGTATTCCGTCCCGCAACAAGCCCAGGCGAACGCCGCATCGTTTGCGTGCCCGAAAGAGTTGCTTATGTAGTATGGGGCCAGAGCCCGTCGCCTCGGCCGCCATCGGCCACTATGCATAGAATACCCCAGCTCGTGCTGCATTGCAGCAATTGTCTGTGGCATGGCGTCAACGACCGAAAGCCGCCCGTTGTGGGGGGCGGCTTTCGGTGTGGCAAGGGTAGTCTGACGATGACCTACTTTCGCACCCGCGAAGGGCACTATCATCGGCGCGGTCTCGTTTCACGGTCC
>Ga0214472_10002452_pt1 | contig 19968 bp, 20 predicted proteins | sample RVTome_6_FD_207662 | JGI IMG/M metagenome (GOLD analysis project Ga0214472, IMG submission 207662) | Soil microbial communities from uranium-contaminated site in the Upper Colorado River Basin, Wyoming, United States - RVT140D175 | ecosystem: Environmental > Terrestrial > Soil > Contaminated >...
TCCGCCTCCGGCCGGAGCAGACCGTCGTCTACATCTGCGGCAACCCCGAGATGATCCTCAACGTGGAGCGCGTCCTCATGGATCGCGGGTTCCCGGAGTTCCACGTCAAGAAGGAGCTCTACTGGCCGAAGGGCAAGGTCGTCACAGCGCCATCCGGCTGACGGCGGCCGCGGACTGACGACTTCGGCTCCGGTGCGGGTGGATCGGCCCCGCTGCGTGTGACTTTCGGCCCCTCGGATTGATGCGCATCGGTGCATGGGTCCCGGGGGCCTCGTGCGCCACGATCAGGTCGACAACCCGCAGCGGTGACCTGCATGCACCCGATCGTGGCGAAAAACCAGCTGTCGCCGAACGTGACCCGCCTCGTCGTCAGCGCGCCGCGGATCGCCGCGATCCGGCGGCCGGGCCAGTTCGTCATGGTCCGACTCGGCCCCGGCGCCGAGCGCATCCCGCTCACGATCGCCGACGCGGACGCGGAAGCCGGCACGATCAGCCTCGTCGTCCAGTCGGTCGGCAAGTCCACCGCGGACCTCGTGGAGCTCGGCGTCGGCGACGCGATCCAGGACGTCGCCGGGCCGCTCGGCCGTCCCACCGACCTCCTCGAGAGCGGCCACGCCGTGTGCGTCGGGGGCGGGGTCGGCACGGCGGTGATCCTGCCGATCGCGCAGGAGCTGGATCGGCGCGGGGTCGCGGTGACGAGCATCATCGGCGGCCGATCGCGCGAATGGGTCATCCTCGAGGACCAGCTCGCGGCGACGGGCGAGGTCGTCGCGTGTACCGACGACGGCTCGTATGGACGACCAGGGTTCGTGACCGAGGCGCTCCGCGACGCACTCGACACGGGCGGGGTCGACGCCGTCTACGCCGTGGGCCCGGTTCCGATGATGCGTGCGGTGTCGGAGCTGACGCGCCCGTACGGCGTGCCGACGACGGTGTCACTCAACGCGATCATGGTCGACGGGACGGGCATGTGCGGCGGGTGCCGCGTGTCGATCGCCGGCGAGTCGCGCTACGCCTGTGTCGACGGGCCGGAGTTCGACGGCCACCTCGTCGACTTCGCCGGTCTCGCCGATCGGCTGAACACGTATCGGTCGTTCGAGCAGGCCGCCATGGCGCGCCGCGAGGCGTGCCGGATCGGCGGTCGGGTCGAGCCGGTCGAGGAAGCCGCGGCGGCGTCACGATGACGGAGCAGCGGCCACCGCTCACGCCGAAGGAGCGGATGGGCATCGACCGCGTCGCGATGCCGGAGCAGGACCCGGACCTGCGGGCGACGAACTTCCGCGAGGTGAACCTGGGGCTCACGTACCAGCTCGCGATGCTCGAGGCGGAACGCTGCCTCCAGTGCCCCAAGCCGTACTGCGTCGACGGTTGCCCCGTGCGCGTGAACATCCCGCGCTTCATCCGTCTCCTGCGCGAGGGCGACCTGCCCGGCGCGGCCGATTCGCTGCTCGACGACAACGCGCTGCCGTGCGTGACCGGGCGGGTCTGCCCGCAGGAAAGCCAGTGCGAGGGCGTCTGCCTGCGCGGGAAGAAGGGGAAGTCGGTCGCGATCGGGGCACTCGAGCGGTACGTCGCGGATTGGGCGCAGGGCCACACGGGTGAGCTGGCGCATGCCACGCCGGCGCGGTCGGGTCGGCGGGTCGCCGTGGTCGGCTCCGGGCCGGCCGGGCTGACCGCCGCCGGCGAGCTCGCCAAGCGCGGCCACGACGTGACGATCTTCGAGGCGTTCCACGCTCCGGGCGGGGTACTCATCTACGGCATCCCGGAGTTCCGGCTGCCGAAGGACATCGTCCAGGCCGAGGTGGACCGCCTGGTCGAGGCCGGGGTCCGGATCGAGCCGAACGCGATCATCGGCAAGACGTTCACGCTGCCGGAGCTGCGCGACCAGTTCGACGCCATCTTCCTTGCCGTCGGCGCCGGGCTGCCGGTGTTCATGAACGTCCCCGGCGAGAACCTCAAGGGCGTCTACTCCGCCAACGAATACCTGACCCGGGTCAACCTCATGGGCGCCTGGACGGCCGACGCCGACACGCCCGTCCTGCGCGGCCAGCGGGTCGTCGTGGTGGGCGGCGGCAACGTCGCGATGGACGCGGTCCGGACCGCCCGTCGCCTCGGCGCGGACGAGGCCCGGATCGTCTATCGCCGTGGGCGTGACGAACTGCCGGCCCGGGCCGAGGAGGTCCACCATGCCGAGCAGGAGGGCGTCGTCTTCGACCTCCTCGTCGCGCCGATCGCGGTCGACGGGGACGGGGCGGGCTGGGTCACCGGCCTGCGCTGCGTTCGGATGGAGTTGGGCGAGCCCGACGAGTCCGGCCGCCGACGCCCGATGTCGGTCGCGGGTTCCGAGTTCACGATCCCATGCGACATGGTCGTCGTCGCGATCGGCACCCGGAGCAATCCCCTGCTGACCACGACGGCCCCGGAGCTCGAGGTCAACGAGTGGGGCTACATCGTCGTCGACGAGAACGGCATGACGAGCATGCCCGGGGTGTTCGCCGGCGGCGACATCGTCCGCGGGGCGGCGACGGTCATCCTCGCCATGGGCGACGGCAAACGATCCGCCGCCGCGATCGACGCGTGGCTGCGCGGAGACCCGCCGGTGTCCGACCGGGCCGAACCCGCCGGAGAGGTCCCGGTTCGAATCGGCGCCTAGGGTCTGGCGGCGTCGAGACGGTCGAGGATCGCCCTCGTCACCCCCTCGACGGGGATCCGTTCCTGGGTCATCGCGTCCCGATCGCGGATCGTGACGGCACCGTCCTCGAGCGACTCGACGTCGACTGTTACGCACCACGGCGTGCCGATCTCGTCCTGGCGCCGGTAGAGCTTACCGATCGCCGCCGTGTCGTCGTACACCGCCATGACGTGCCGGGCGAGGTCGTCGCGCAGCCGGTGGGCGAGCTCGACGATCTCGGAGCGCTTCTTGAGGAGCGGCAGGACGGCGACCGTGTACGGGGCGAGGCTCGGATGCAACCCGAGGACGACACGCTTCTCTCCGCGCACCTCCTCCTCACGGTAGGCGTCGATGAGGAACGTGAACGCCGCCCGGTCCGCGCCGGCCGCCGTCTCGACGACCCACGGGATGAAGTGCTCCTCGGTCGCCGGATCGAAGTACTCGAGGTTCTCGCCGGTCGCCCGGGCGTGGGACCCGAGATCGAAGTCCCCACGGTTGTGGATGCCCTCGAGCTCCTTCCAGCCGAACGGGAAGCGGTACTCGACGTCGATCGCCTGCTTGGCGTAGTGGGCCAGCTCGTCCGGCGCGTGTTCGCGGAACCGGAGCCGCTCGGGGGTGACGCCGTACGCCTCGTACCACTGCCGGCGCCGGGGCAGCCACACGTCGAACGCGGCCGCCGCTGGCTCGCCGGGTCGGACGAAGTACTGCATCTCCATCTGTTCGAACTCGCGCATCCGGAACACGAAGTTGCCCGGGCTGATCTCGTTGCGGAACGACTTGCCGATCTGGGCGATGCCGAACGGGATCTTCTTGCGGGACGACTGCTGGACGTTCCGGAAGTTGACGTAGCTGCCCTGCGCCGTCTCGGGGCGGAAATAGACGATCGAGCCCTCGTCCTCGACCGGGCCCATGTGGCTCGTGAACATGAGGTTGAACCGCCGGGGCGGCGAGAGCGGGCCGCCGTCGACCGGGCAGACGAGGCCGAGCCGCTGGACGACCGTCTCGTCGCGGAGATCCGTCGCGCTCAGGCCTTCGGCGCCGGGGAGTTCGTCGAGACGGAACCGGCGATGGCAGGTGGCGCACTCGACGAGCGGGTCGCTGAAGCTGCCGACGTGGCCGGAGGTCACCCAGACCTGGGGGTGCATGAGGATCCCGGCGTCGAGGCCGACGATGTCGTCGCGCTCCTGGACCATCGCCCGCCACCAGGCCCGCTTGACGTTGTTCTTCAGCTCCACGCCCAGGGGGCCGTAGTCCCACACGGCGTTGATTCCGCCGTAGATCTCGCTCGACGGGAAGATGAAGCCGCGGCGCTTCGACAGCGAGACGATCGTGTCGAGGTCGGCGACGGCGGGCGCGACGTCGTCGCGATCGGTGACGGGGGTGTCGGTCACGGGAAGCTCCGCTGGGGCGGCCGGCCGTGGCAGGGACGGTCGCGGGGTGGGCTGGCCGGCCGATGCTAGCAGACGCCGCAGCCGAAGCCCGGTTCGCGGTCAGGCCGGGAGGGCCCGATCGAGCAGGTGGACCGCGTTACCGCCCATGACCGCACGCACCTCGTCGTCTGTGAGCCCCTCCGCGAGGAGCGCGTCCGTGAGCTGGACGAGCCCGGACGCGTCGAACGGCGTCGGGACGGCGCCGTCGAAGTCCGAACCCAGGGCGACGTGCTCGACCCCCGCGACCCGCACGGCGTGGACGATCGATCGTGCGATGGCCGCGGCGTCCGTGCCGCCACACGCGACCGGCCAGAATCCGACGCCGACGAGGCCGCCGGTGGCGGCGATCCCGGCGACGTGGTCGTCGCTGAGATTCCTCGGCGACAGCACGAGGCCGGCCAGGCCCGTGTGCGAGGCGACGACCGGGCGCCGGGCAATCGCGAGGACGTCGGAGACCGTTGCGGGCGAGGCATGCGCGATGTCCACGAGCAGGCCGCGGTCCTCGAGGCGGGCGACAAGGTCGCGACCGGCCTCCGTCAGGCCGCCTTTCAGGGCGCCCGAGGCCGATCCGCCGAACGCGTTGTCGACCATGTGCGTGAGCCCGAACATGCGAAACCCGGCGTCGGCGAGCCGGTCGACGTTGGCCAGATCGCCGTCGAGCGCGGCCGCGCCCTCGATCGTGAGGAGCCCGGCGGTGATCGCGGGATCGGCCTCCCGGCGGGAGAGGTACGCGGACAGCGCAGCGGCCGAGTCGATGATCGTGAACCGGCCGCCGGACCGATCGACGAACGCCCGCGCTCGTGCCGCGAGGTGGAGTGCCCGGGCCAGGTTGCTGGACCACGTCCGGGGCGGCCACCCGAGTGCGATCGCGAGGAGGATCACGTCGTCGGTCGTGTCCTCGTTCCGCTCGACGTTGAGATGGCGTGGGACCCGAACGCACGCCGCCAGCGCCTGGAGCGCCACGCCGCCCTCGATGAGCCGCGGCACGTCGACGTGCCCGACCGCGCTGCGCCGGAGCAGGTCGCGACCGTACAGGAGCGAGTCGGCGTGGAGGTCGACCATGCGCAGCGTGGCGTGCAGCTCGCGCGCGTGGTCCGACACACGGCGCGCCGGGGCGCCGGTCAGGACATTCAGGCGTCGCTCGACCCGTGCCTCGACGATAAGTCGACCGCCGACCGGCACACGGCGCGCGAGCACGGCCAGCAGCGCGGCGCCCAGCGCGGCAACCAGCGCGGGTATGCGCAGTCGACGGAGGCGGCTCACGTCGTCCCGGATCGGACCTCGTCGAGGAAGGCGAGCGACCGCGCGGTGCGCTCGAGCGCGTAGCCGATGAACTCGCGCATGGCGCTCTCGACCTCGCGCTCGACGTCGGGGGGCAGTCGGAGGGCGGCGAGCGCCTCGACGTCGAGTCGCTGGTACGCCTTGAGCACCTTGAGCGCTTCGAGCGAGAGGCCCGTCCGCGCCGCGGGGGGACCCGCGCATCGGCCGCACAGGACGCCACCGAGCGGCGGAACCCAGCGGAAGGTCTCGTCGGCCTCGAGCACCCGATCGCACTCGACGCACCGGTCCACCTCCGGCCGAACCCCGAGCTCGTCCGCGAGGTGCATCTCGTACCAGCGGGCGACGCGGCCGGGCGCCATGCCGGCGTCGAGCAGCTCGTACGCCCGGCGAAGGAGGGCGTAGAGCGGCTCCGCCGCATGCCGCTCCTCGAGGGATCGGTCCGCGAGCTCGGCGAGGTACCACGCGGTGGCGGCCGGCTCGAGCGCGTCGCGCAGGTGGAGCCAGGCGTGCCCGACCCGGACCTCCGTCACGACGTCGAACGTCCGGCCGCGGGCGAGCGCGATCTGGAGCTCGGCGAACGGCTCGAGGCTGCCGCCGAGGCGCGACGTCGGACGTCGGACTCCCTTGGCGATGGCCTTGAGCTTGCCGGCGCCGGGCGTGATGAGGGTGAGCACCCGATCCGCCTCACCGAGATCGAAGCGCGACAGGACGATCGCGTCGGTCGTGTAGCGGCGGGGCACGGGCATGGCCGGACCGTACCACCCGCGCGGTTGATCCGCCGCGCGCGTGCTGACGAATGAGTGCATAGACGCCGGTGCGGTCGCGTCCCCCGTGCCGGCGTCGAAGCGGCGCCGGGCCCGCGCGGGCGAACGGGACGGGTCGGGGCTCGGCACGTCGCGGTGGCCCGTGGGGCGGGCGAACGGGACGGGATCGGGGCTCGGCACGTCGCGGCTGCCCGTGGGGCGGGCAACCGTGACGGGGAGGAGCCCGATCGTGCTACCTGCACCGAACACGTTTGTGGATCGAGCGGATACACTGGCCGCACGATGACCGTGTCGCACGACCTGGACTTCGCGACCCTCATCGCGGACACGGAGGCCGAGATCCTCCGCCTCGTCGGCGATCGCGGTCCATCCACGCGCGGCGTCTACGAGATGGTCCGCTACCACCTCGGCCTCGACGGCACCGGCGCTCCGGCCGGCAAGCGCATCCGCCCGCTCCTGGGCCTCCTCGCCTACGCCTCGATCGCCGGCGAGCACTCGAGGGCCCTGCCCGGCGCCGCGGCGGTCGAGCTCGGCCATAACTTCAGCCTCGTCCACGACGACATCGAGGACGGCGACCACGAGCGTCGCCATCGGCCGGCCGTCTGGGCTCTCCATGGTGTCCCGCAGGCGATCAACACCGGCGACATGCTGTTCAGCCTGAGTCGGATGGCGCTCCACCGGCTGACCGATCTCGGCTTCGGCGACGCGAAGGTCCTCCGCTTGATGCGCCTGTACGACGAGACGTGCGTCGCCCTGTGCGAGGGCCAGTACATCGACATCTGGACGTCGGAGCACGACGACGCGATGTCGGTCGAGCTGTACTTCGACATGATCGGGCGCAAGACGGCGTCGCTCATTGCGGCCTCGATCGAGGCGGGCGCCCTCCTCGCGACGGACGACGAGGAGGTCATCCGTCGCTATCGGGCCTTCGGCTGGGCGCTCGGCATCGCCTTCCAGCTGAACGACGATCTGCTCGGGATCTGGGGCCAGGAGCAGACGACCGGCAAGGAGCCGACCGACGTCGCGCGAAAGAAGAAGACGCTGCCGGTCATCTACGCCTTCGAGCACGCCACCCCGGCGGATCGGGCACGGCTCGCCGCGCTCTACGCCGCGGACCGCCCGATGAGCCGCGATGTCGACGAGATCGTGGCGATTCTCGAGCGCAGCGGCGCCCGGACGTTCACCCGCGACGAGGCGCGGCGCTACCGCGACGAGGCGCTCACCGAGATCGAGGCCGCGGGCGTCGTCGACGGCGCGGCGAGAGCCCGCCTCCAGGAGATCATCGTCTCGGCCATCAGCGCCTGACTCGCGGTCCCGAAGTTGCGGTGCGCCAGCGCACCGCTACGCCACGTTGACCCATCGCGAACCAAGAGCTCCGAACTAGACTGCACAACTCCGGGGTATCGAGAAGGGCAGGTCGACCATGCGTCGGTTCGTTGCGTTGCCATTCGCCCTGCTGATGAGTCTTGCCGTAGCCGGCTCGGCATTTGCCGCGTTCTGCGGGGTCGAGAGCAAGCCCGACGGCGCCGGGCAGAAGGTCGTCATCCTTGTCGACTTGATCACCGGTCACGAGACGATCGTGTCCGGCGCCAACGCCGCGGGAAGGGCGCCCGGCGGATTCGCCGACGTCTACCTCGACTTCGACTTCAGCGGCGACATCAGCGCAGGCGACTGCAAGATCAACGACACGTTCCTGATCTCGGGTCACAGCGGCAAGGTGTCGCCGGGACAGGAGCTGGATGGCCTTGGCGTGCTGCCGCCGGTTCATGATTTCTCCAATCCGGGCGGTTTCGCCCATGGAGCCGGATTCGCCACGCTTGCGAACTGCCCGTTCTGACCGTCCCGGCCCGTCCGGACAGGCGGTAGGCCGGAGCTCCAGACCCGGGACGATGGCGGACCGCTCGGAAGAACCTTAGCGGTCCGCCTCGTCGTCGGGCGGGCCGCCCGGGGGCTCGCGGCGCCGGACGAGCACCTTCGCCACCCGCCGGCCGTCCGTCGTCTCGACGGTCAGGAGCAGGCCGTCGACCTGGACCTCGTCGCCCGGCACCGGCACGCCGCCGATGCGGTGGTAGATGAGCCCGCCGACCGTGTCGTACTCGTCCTCGTCCTCGAGATCGATCGTGGTGTCGAACATCTCCTCGAGGTCGTCGACCGCCACCCGCCCGTCGACGCGGGCCTCGTCGTCCGACAGCCGCTCGATGAGCGGCTCCTCCTCGTCGTACTCGTCCTGGATCTCGCCGACGATCTCCTCGAGGAGATCCTCGATCGTCACCAGCCCGGCCGTCCCACCGTACTCGTCGAGCACGATCGCGATGTGCACCTTGCGCCGCTGGAGTTCGTGGAGGAGGTCGTCGATGGTCATCGACTCCGGGATGAACACGGGCGTCCGGAGCAGCGAGCGGAGCGATGGCCGCGGCCCCGCCGCCTCCTTGAGGAACGGCAACAGGTCCTTCGCGTAGAGGATCCCGACCACCTCGTCGACCGACTCCTCGTAGACCGGGATCCGGCTGTGGCCCTCCTCGACGACCGTGTCGATCGCCTGCTCGAGGGTCGTCGTCGACGGCAACGCGACGATCGCGATCCGCGGAACCATCACCTCGTGGACGCGCCGGTCGCCGAGCTCGATGACCGCGTGGATCATCTGCTCCTCCTCGGCCTCGAGGATTCCCTGCTCGCCGCCCTGCTCGATGATGAGCCGGAGCTCCTCGGAGCTGATTCGCTCGTCCGCGGCGACGTCCGCTCGAAACAGGCGAGAGATCCGCGACGTGGTCCAGGTCAGGAACGCGACGAGCGGCGCGAAAACACGCCCGAGCACGTCGATAAGCCGGCTGAAGGTCATCGACACCCGTTCGGCGTGGGCGAGCCCGACCTGTTTCGGAACGAGCTCGCCGAAGATGATCGTGAAGATCGTGAGCAGGCCGGTGACGACGATCAGGGCGCTCACCTCGGCGAGGGCACCGAACGGCACGAGCGTCTCCTCGAGGCCGTCCACGAGGCTGACCGCCGCGAAGGCCGACGCGAGGAAGCCGAGGAAGGTGATCCCAACTTGGATCACCGCGAGGAACCGGCCCGGTCGCTCCTTCAGGCGAAGCACCCGAGCGGCCGCCCGGTTGCCGTCCTCGACAAGTTGCTGGAGCCGGCTGCGGCGGACCGTGACGAGAGCGATCTCGGTCGACGCGAAGATCCCGTTCAGCAGCACGAGAACAAGGATGAGGCCGAGCTCGAAGATCGGGTTCCCGGCCACGGGCGGAGATTCGGGCACGACGGCGAGCAATCCGGTCACGCCGCTCCCCCGGGCTCCTCGCCGTCAGAAGCCGACGGCGGATCGGCCGCGTGCCGGTGCGGCTCGCGGATCCGCGCCGGCACTCCCACGGCGAGCTTGCCCGCCGGTACGTCCCGCGTGACGACCGCCCCGGCGCCGGTCCTCGCCCCGTCGCCGAGCGTGACCGGAGCGCGGAGCATCGTGTCGACGCCGAGGAAGACCCGCTCCCCGATCGTCGTCCGGTGCTTGCGCGTTCCATCGTAGTTCGCGGTGATCGTGCCGGCGCCGACATTCGTCCCCGCGCCGACGTCGGCGTCCCCGAAGTAGCTGACGTGGTGCTGCTTGACGCCCGGGCCGAGGCGGCTGTTCTTGATCTCCGCGTAGTTGCCGATCTCGACGTCCGGCCCGATGACGGAGCCCGGCCGCAGGTGCGAGAACGGCCCGATCCGCACCCGATCGCCGACCTCGGACGATTCGACCACGCTCGCCCACACGACACAGTCCTCGCCGACCACCGTGTCGACGATCTGGCTGCCGGTGCCGACGACCGTTCCCCTACCGATTCGCGTCGCTCCCCGCAGGACGACGTTCGGCTCGAGCACGACGTCCGCCGCGAGCTCGACCGAGGCGTCGATCCAGGCGGTCGACGGGTCGCGCATCGTGACGCCGGCGCGCATGTGGGCGGTGTTGATCTCCGTCCGCAGGTCCCAGTCGGCCTGGGCCAACTGGGCGCGGTCGTTGATGCCGGTCAGCCGTCCGTCGTCCTCGGCGTCGAGGGCGGCGACCAGCCGGCCGTCGGCGCGGGCGAGCACGACGAGCTCGGTCAGGTACAGCTCGCCGGTGGCCGATGACGGTCGAAGCCGCCCGATCGCGCCGCGCAACCAGTCAAGGTCGAAGGCGTACAGGCCGGCGTTGATCTCGGCGATGTCGCGCTCCTCGTCGGACGCGTCGGCTTCCTCAACGATGCGCTCCACGGAGCCGGCGTCGTTCCGGACGATCCGCCCGAGACCGGTCGGATCGAGCGCGGCGACGGCGACGAGGGAGAGCGCCGCGTGGTCGAGCCGGCGCGTCTCGAGCAGGTCACGGAGAAGGTCCGGCCGAACGAGCGGTACGTCGCCGGACACGACGAGGACCTCGCGCGCGCCGGCCGGCAGCGTCGCGAGCGCCGCCGCGACGGCATCGCCGGTCCCGCGAGGCTCCGCCTGGAGGGCGTACGTGGCTGCCTCCCCGATCGCCTCACGAAGGGCCGCGGTGGCCGGCGAGTAGACGACGATCGGTTGGCCGCCCGTCGCGGCGGTCGCCGCTTCGACGACCCAGGCGAGCATCGGGCGCCCGCACAGCGGGTGGAGCACCTTGGGCAGCCGCGACTTCATCCGCGTGCCGAGGCCGGCCGCGAGGACGACGGCGACGGCAGCCTCGGGCGAGCCGGGACTTGGGGGGTTCACAGGGAGCGATGCCGGCAGGCGGTGGGCGGACGGGTGGTCCGCTGCCCGGCACGTGGGCGGTCCGGCGCGAAGGGGTCGGGTGTCATCGGTTTGGGTCCGGGCATCGTAGGGGCGGCCGTCGAGGGGTGTCAACCGACCGCCGCGGTCGGAGCCGTCAGCGGGCGACGGCGTCGGCGATTCGCCGGTAGGCGATGGCGTCGATCTCGACGAGCCCACCGCGCGGCAGGGCGCCTACCGCGAACGTGGATCGGGCCGGCGGCGGGTCGGTCATGTGGCGTGCGTAGACGGCATTGACCGCCGCGAAGTCCCCGATGTCGGCAAGGTAGATGGTCGTTCGCACGACGTCGGCGAGGCCCAGGCCGGCAGCGTCGAGCACGGCCGCCAGGTTGCGCAGCGCGCGGTCGGCCTGCGCCTCGACTCCCTCGGCCAGCTCGCCCGTCGCCGGGTCGAGCCCGAGCTGGCCGGAGCAGAAGACGAGCCCGTCGACCGCGATCCCCTGGCTGTATGGCCCGATCGCGGCCGGCGCTCCCGTCGTCGAGACCGACTGTCGCGTCATCGCGTCCTCCCATCCTCCCCTGAGCCTGCGGCCGGCGCCGGTGCCGGTGCCGGCGAACCGGCGGGGATTGCCGTGTCGGCCACGAACGGCTCGCCGGTGCCGAGCGCCGGCAACCGGCCGTCCGCGATGGCCGCACGCACGACGTCGGCGGCACCGGTTGCCGCCTGCGCCGAAGGATAGACGGCCCACAGCGTCGGCCCGGACCCGGACAGGCCCACCGGGCGGCCCAGCACGCGCGTGAGCGCCCGACGGAAGGTCGTCAGCCCGGGCGCGACGACCGCCGCCGCGGCCGCGAGGTCGTTGGCCGAGGCGAGTACGCCGGCACGCGCCGCGAGATCGTGACCCCGCAGTCCGCCCCGGAGTTCCGAGGCCAGGTGGGCGGAGGTGAGCCGTGTCGCACCCGCCGCGGGCGGTGACGCCGGGCCGCCGGACGCGAGTGCTGCGAACACGTCCCGCGTCGCGACGGCGACATCCGGCGTCACGAGCAGGACCCCGACCGGCTCGCCGATCGGCCGACGCAGCGGCGTGACGTGCTCGCCGCGTCCCTCCACGAGCGCCGGTCCGCCGGCCAGGAAGAACGGCACGTCGGACCCCAGGGTCGCGGCGATCGCCGCCCGCCGGTCCGGCTCCAGCTCAGCAGCCCATGCCTCGAGCGCCCCGTCGAGCGCCGCCGCGGCATCGCTGCTCCCGCCGCCCAGCCCCGCCGAGACCGGGATCCGCTTGTCGAGCCGCACCGCGAGCGGTGGCGTCAGGGTCCCGGATGCGACGAGCGCGTCGCGCGCGGCGGCGATCGCGCGGAGGACGAGATTCCCCGCCGGCGGCCCGGGGTCGTATCCCTCCACGTGGAGCGTGTCCGGTCCGGTGCCCGCGACGGACAGGCTGAGCCGGTCGCCGAGGAGCAGCGGCACCATGACCGAATGAAGGGCATGAAAGCCGTCCTTGCGCCGGCCGATCACGGCCAGGGTCAGGTTCAGCTTCGCCGGCGCGAGACGGACGACCGGATCACGCCGACCGGCACCAACGCTCATCGGCCCCGACGTCCGCGCTCATCCGGACCGATCGGCCCGAGTGCGGCGAGGAGCGCCAGCCACTCTCCCACCGCCACCGTCTGCGGCCGGCGCGCGCCATCGATCCCGGTCGCGTCGAGGGCCGCCGCCACGCGGTCCGGCGGAATCGGGAGCTGCCGGGCGAGGACGTTGTGGAGCATCTTGCGCCGCTCGCGGAAGGCCGCCTGGACGAGCCGCCACAACGCATCCTCGCCGGCCGCGTCGAGCGGACGGTCATCGTCGGCGTACGGCTCGAGGACCGCGACCGCCGACTCGACGGCCGGCGCCGGCTCGAACGCGGTGGGCGGGACCCGGAACGCGATCCGGACGCGGGCGTGGTACTGGACGAACACGGACAGATAGCTCAGTCCAGCGGGCGGGGCGGCGATCCGCTCCGCGACCTCGCGCTGGAGCATGAGGACGAGCAGGCGGGGCCGCGGGGTCGAGCCGAGGAACCGATGGAGGATCGGGCTGGTGATGTGGTACGGCAGGTTCGCCACGACGTCGTACGGCGGGCCGGCGAGCGACGTCAGGTCAAGGTCCAGCGCGTCGGCCTCGATGACGGTGAGCCGGCCGGCGGCGATCGGATCCGCCAGCCGATCGCGGAGGAACGCGGCGAGCCCGCGATCGAGCTCCACCGCGACGACGGGAGCGCCGGCCTCGAGGAGCGCCTCCGTGAGGATCCCCAGTCCCGGCCCGATCTCCACGATCGGCCGATCCGGGGCGGGCTCCGCCTCGGCGAGGATCGCCTCGAGCACCGCGACGTCCGCCAGGAAGTTCTGGGACAGGCCGTGGCGGGCCCGCAACCCCGCTTCGCGGAGGGTCCGGCGAACGGCGGCCGGGTCGACCCTCGCCGCCGGCGTCATCGACTGCCGATCGGCAGGGTCGGCCGCGCGTCGAGGTCCAGCCCGGATCGTTCACCGGCTGCCAGGCGGCGGGCGCCGGCGGCGCCGATCATCGCGCCGTTGTCCGTGCACAGCCCAGGCCGCGGCACGACGAGCGGCAGGCCGGCCGCCTCCGCCTCGCCGGCCAGGCGGGTCCGGAGCGCCGAGTTGGCCGCAACGCCGCCGCCGAGGACGATCGTCCGGGCGCCGATCTCACGCGCGGCGCGGATCGTCTTCGTCACGAGTACGTCGACGACGGAATCCTGGAAGCCCCAGGCGAGCTCCGCGGTCGTCTCCTCGGACAGGCGGGCATCCGGGTCGGTCGCCGGGAGCCGCTCGTCCGCGCGCGCCGCGTCGACGATCCGCCGCGCGGCCGTCTTGAGCCCCGAGAAGCTGAAGTCATACGTGTCGGCCAGCCACGCCCTCGGAAACACCCGATCGCGCGCGACGGCATGCTCCGCCGCCCGCTGGATCGCCGGCCCGCCCGGGTACCCGAGGCCCAGCAGCCGACCGACCTTGTCGAACGCCTCGCCCGCGGCGTCGTCGACCGTCTCGCCGAGCAGGCGGTAGGTGAGGTGATCGCGCATCTCGACGAGGAACGTGTGGCCGCCGGACACGACGAGCGCGACGAGCGGGAATTCGATCGCCTCGCGCTCCTCCTCCCCGGGATCGAGCAGCCATGCGGCATAGACGTGCCCCTCGAGATGATTGACCCCGACGAGCGGCGTGTCGTGGACCCAGGCGAGGGTCTTCGCGAAGTTGATCCCGACGAGCAGCGACCCGGCGAGGCCGGGGCCGTGGGTCACGGCGACCGCGTCGACGTCACGCCACGTCACGCCCGCGTCCGACCACGCCTCGTCGAGCACCGGCACGATCCAGCGCAAGTGCGCCCGGGCGGCCACCTCCGGCACGATACCGCCGGTCGCGGCGTGGAGCGCCACCTGGCTGGCCACGACATTCGCGAGGATCCGCCGGCCACCCTCGATGAGCGCGATGCCCGTCTCGTCGCAGCTCGACTCGACCGACAGGACGAGCGGGCCGCTCACGCGGGGGCCTCCGGCGGGCCGAATCGCCGGTCCGGCGGCGCAACCGAACCGTCCGCGCCGGATTCGGCCCCGACCTCTGGTGCCTCCGCAGCGGGGGCCGCGTCGAGCGCGGCACGGAGCCGTGCGAGGCGATCGATGAAACGGGCGTCGTCGAACGCGTCGGTCGTCATGATCAGGGCGTCCTCGGCGTCGTCGCTGTAGTAGCGCGGGCGGAGGCCCACCGGCCGGAACCCGTACTTCTCGTACAGCCGTCGGGCCGCCAGGTTGGACAGCCGCACCTCGAGCGTCGCTTCGCGAGCCTGGCGAGCGATGGCGAGGTCGAGGAGGGCCACGAGGAGCCGCTCCCCCACCCGTCGCCGCCGCCAGGACGGATGAACCGCGAACGTCGTGACGTGCGCCTCGTCGACCATCAGCCACATCCCCGCGTATGCGACGACGACGCTCCCGGCACGGACGACGAGGTACGTTGCGAGGCGATTGGACTCGAGCTCGCTCCGGTACGCGTGGGGCGGCCACGGCGTCGTGAAGCTGGCCCGCTCGATCTCCTGGACGGCCGCGAGATCGCCGAACCGCATCGGCTCGATGCGGAGCCTCACCGGGGGTCGCGCGACCATGCCACCTCTCCGCCCGGCGGCGACGCTGCGCTCACCCCGCGCGGCAGCGTGACGTACTCCGGCACGAGCGTCGCGAGGTCGTCGGCCCCGGCCGCAAGACGGGCGGCGCCGAGGCGGAGCAGCTCGTGCCCCAGCCGCGCGCGCGCCCGCTCTCCCGCGGCGACGGCGTCGGCCGGTGCCCGACCGTCGAGATCGACCGCGACGAGCACGTCGCCGGAGTCAAGCTCCGGGTCCGTCCCGGCCGGGAGCAGTCGCGGCGGAAAGCCGAGCCGGATGAGCACCCGATCGGATGGCCCGGCCGGCAGCAGGAGCACGACCCGCCGGTCCGCGACCCCGTCTCCGGCCGCGGCCGCGCCGATGAGCGCCGTCGCCGTCGAGATGCCGGCGATCGGCACGCGCAGCCCGTGGGCGAGGGCCTTCGCCGTCGCGAGCCCCACCCGCAGCCCGGTGAACGCCCCCGGGCCGGTGCCCACGATCACGCCGCGCAGCCGCGAGCGTCGGAGGTTCGCTTCCCCGAGGACCCGGCCGATCGACGGGAGCAGCTGTTCGCCGTGCCGGTAGCCGGCCGTCCACGTCGACAGGCCGAGTGGCTCGCCGCGCGGCGATCCGACCGCGACGACGACCCGGGTCGTCGCAGTGTCGATGGCGAGGATCGCGGATCGCCGTCCGTCGCCCCGCGATTGCCCGGTGTCGCCGGTCACGGGACGGCCTCGAGATAGCGCACGAAGTCGGCCGACGTGGCCGCGAGCTCGAAGATGCGCGGATCATCGCCGGAGCCCTCGATGGCGATCTCGAGCCGACCGGCCGGCACCGTCGTCCCCAGCCGCTCGGCCCATTCGACGACCGTTACGCCGTCCGCCCGGCGTTCGTCGAGCAGGCCGCCGGCGAGCGCCTCGGCCGCGCCGGCCAGACGGTACAGGTCGATGTGGAAGAACGGCAGCCGGCCCATGTGCTCCGCCATGAGGATGAACGACGGCGAGTTGACGGTCGTCGTCACGCCGAGTCCGGCCGCGATGCCCTTGGCCAGCTGTGTCTTGCCCGCTCCGAGGTCCCCGCGCAGGCAGATCAGGTCTCCGGGTCGCGCGACGCCGCCCAGGGCCGCGCCGATCGCCCGGGTCGTGGCCGCGTCGGGGCTCGTGACGCGGCGGCGCACGAGGGTGGTGCTGGTCATCGGATGGGCGAGCGTAGCCGAATCGGCGCCGTCGGGTCAGGCGTAGCGCTCGAGGTCGTTGAGCGGCAGCGCAACCGGCTCTTCGCCCGGGAACTCCACGAACCCGGCCTCGAGGTGCGTTCCCGGACCGAAGCGGCGCGGCCCGGCGAGGCCCGCCCATCGACCCTCCCCTCCGGCGAGTGGCCCACTCCGCACGCGGACCCAGCCGGGATCGGGCGTCGGGATGGACAGGGCCGGCTCGTCGAAGACGAGCGCCGGTGGGTCCGTGACGACCGCCACCTCGCGTCCGGCGAGCGCCGCGAGGACGGCCATGATTGCCGACGCGATCGGGCGCCGCAGCGCGCCGTCGAGGACGAGCACCGCGAACGGCGGAGGCCGGTGGAGGGCCGCCCGCTGGCGCGCTTCCGAGGCGAGAAAGTCGCGCCGTTCCTTGCCGGACAGCCCGGCCACGATCATGCCGCGCGCCCCCATCGCGCGCGCCCGAGTGAGGGTCTCGGCGTCGACCCGCGAGCCGCCGACCAGGATGCGACCGGATGCCGCGACGTCGACCGCCCCCGACCGGAGCTCCCCGTCCGGACCCGTCTCGATCGCCAGCACGCCGCGGGCCGGCGCGCCGAGGGCCGACACGCCCGGCAGTCCGCGGCCGGTCGCGCGGATCACGAGATCGACCCCCGCCCGAACGAACCGGACCGTCCCCTCGACCGGCGAATCGACCGGCTCGACGTGCGTGCCGGTGGCGACTCGCCATCGCCCGTCGGTCGCGAACAGCAACTCCCCGCTTGCCGTGGCGGCTCGGCGGCGCAGCCCGAGCCCGCCGGGACCCAGTTCGCCGCTCCAGCGACCACCGGGTTGCGCGTCCGCGACGGGCCCGGTGATCTCCTCGAGACGCGTGTCGCGCACCCGCTCGGCGACCTGGGCGCCCGCCACGACGGTCTCGCCGGCGGCGACGAGGATCCGATCGCCAGGCGCGACGACCAGCCGGACGTCGATCGGGGTCTCGAGCAGCGGTCGAAGGGCAACCAGGTCGAGCCCGGCAGCCCAGACGGCGGAGTCGATCATCCCTCCCCGCCTCCCCACAGCGCGCCCTGCCACGCGGCGAGGATCTCGCGCCGGCGGTCGTGCCGTTCCGGCAGGCGCATGGGCACATCGCGCAGGTCGACGAGCAGCCCGCCGAGGCCGCCGGCCACGTCGACCGAGAAGTTCCGGCCGCGCGCCCCGAGCCGGACCGTGTCCCGGAAATGCAGCTCGGCGCTGGCCGTCTCGCCCGGCGGCAGGTCGACGAGCTCGAGCCCCCCGGCCACGAGCTCCACCTCGGTCGTCCCGGACGTGGCCCGCACGACGAGGCGTCCGGCCGGCCGTCCCGGATGGAGGCCCTGGGGCATGACGACGCTGCCGAGCGGGGCGAGCAGCTCGCCGGCCAGGTCGCCGACCATGGTCCGGCGCTCGGCGTCGTCGTCGATCGCGCCGAGCGGGCCGAGCAGCCGCGCGTGGTCGTAGGCGAGATGCGTGGCCCCGGACCGCCGCACGACGTCGGCGAGGGCGAGTGCGATCGCCGGCCCCGGGGCGACGGCCCACGCCCCACCGGCCGCCACGAGCAGGTCCGGCGCCGGCAGCGCCCCAAGGTCCGGGGTCAGGTCAACGAGCCGACTGAGGGCGGCGCGCGCCGCCGCCATCCGGAGGTGCGCACCGTCGCCGGAACAGTCGCCCCATGGCGCCGTGCGCAGCTCGCGCAGCCGATCCCGAAGGCGGTGTCGGTCGAGCGCAATCGTCGTCCAGGCCATGAGGTCGTCGACCGCGACGTCCTCGCGATCCTCGCCGGTCAGGCCGGCACTCGCGACGATCGCGGCGCGCACGGTTCCCGGTTCACCGCCGCTGCCGGGCAGGGCGTGGGCACGCAGGCCGCCGGTCACGCCCAGCTCGAGCACCTCGATCCGCCGATCGAGCGCATCGGCGAGGGAGCGAAGCGTGCGTATGATGGCCCGTCGTGCGTCATCGATCGGTGCGCGCAATTCGTCGAGGAGGGCCCGCAGGGCCGCCTCCTCTGCCGGGCCTCCCGGTGACGGAGCGAGCAGCAGCGCTCCGGGACGGTCGCCCACGTCCTCGATCGTGGCAGCGCGATCAGCCATCGCGCCGCCGAGCACGACCGTCACGTCCGGCCTCCGCCGGACGATCGCCGCGACGAGCGCGGCGAGGTCGTCGAGGGCCGGCCGTTCATCCGCCCCCGGTGGCTCTCCCGCGCCGACGAGCACGGCATCGAAACCTGGATCGAGGAGGAACGCGGTCATCGCCAGCGGGTCGAGGCGCTCGGCGCTCGCGGTGGACACCCGCCAGCCGCTCAGCGTCGCCGCGGCGGCGAACGGTCCGACGGCGCGCTCCGCTCCGGCCACGACGGCAATCCGTCCCGCCGGTCGACCCCGCACGAGGAGCCGAGTCCAACGCTCGAGCCCGTCGTCCGTGCCGACGGTCGCGGCGAGATCCGGGTCGGCCAGTCGCAGGCGCTCCGTGATCAGCGCGAGGATGGTCCCGGTCTCGATCGCGGCGGGGAACGACGCCGAGGCGAGGAGTCGCCAGCGGCCGGACAGGCGGGCGACGATCGCTGCTGCGGTGCTCGCCGCGCCCTCGTCGATCGCAAAGAACGCGCGCGGATCGTTCGTCACCGGACCCATCCTACCGGCTCCGCCGTCGGGCGGTCCCGCGGCCCGGCTCGGCTCCAGCCCCGCGGCCCGGCTCGGCTGCGGCCCGCGCGAACCCTACGCGTCCCAGGTGATCTCTTCGTCGAGCTCCTCGAGCCGCGCGATGAGCAGCTCGATCCCGGCGTCGTCGGCGAGAATGGCCGATGCGCCGGCCACGTCGCCGCCGAACAGCGCGCGCAGGACCGGGTCGAAGAAGAGCATCGCGTTCGCGCCGAGCGGCCGGTACGGCCGGCTCGCCTGGAGGAAGTGGACCGCCGGGGCGGTCAGACCACGGAGCTGGATCTCGCGGGCAACCTGCTCGACCAGCTCGTCGCGCTGGTCGTCGCTCGGCTCGTACGGCAGGCTCATCGGGTCACCGCGGCGCGACGTCCGCCGCCACGGCGAGTGCGGCGTGGAAGGCCTGGTAGGCGGCCGCGCCACGGAGCGCGAACGTCACGTGCTGGATGGACGGCGAGGCCGGCAGTTCCTCGCGCACGGTTCGAACGGTGATGCGGGCCGCTTCGTCGAGCGGGAAACCGCCCACTCCCGTGCCGAGCGCGGGAAAGGCGATGCTCGCGGCGCCGATCTCGCGGGCGCGCGCCATCGCGCTTCTGACGGCGGCCTCGATGACCGGTCCGCTCGTCCGGCGATCCCGGTCGAGCGACACGGCATGGATGACCGCACGCGCCGCGAGCTTGCCGGCCGGCGTGACGATCGCGCCACCCAACGGCACCGGGGCCTGGCGGACGGCGGCGAACTCGATCTCGTCGCCGCCGGCACGCTTGATCGCGCCGCCGACCCCGGTCGCCATCCACAGCGAGAGGTTCGCGGCGTTCACGATCGCATCCACCTCGAGTTCGCAGATGTCGCCGTTCCAGAGCTCGATTCGAGCCAACGATCCTCCGGGCAGTCGGATCCGGAACCCCATGGGTCCGGCCGCCGCATGGTACACCCGGGGCATCGCGCCGGGCCACGACCGGAGCGCCCGGCGACGAGTTCGTGGTGCGCCTCCGCGCCACGTCGCGGGGTCCGATCAGGCCTGCGCCTGGCCGCTCCGCGGTCCGCTTCCGTCTCCGGCCGCTCGGTCCCGCACGGCGAAGCCCAGACGAGTGCCCGCGGCGCGGCG
>Ga0214472_10002453_pt1 | contig 19963 bp, 19 predicted proteins | sample RVTome_6_FD_207662 | JGI IMG/M metagenome (GOLD analysis project Ga0214472, IMG submission 207662) | Soil microbial communities from uranium-contaminated site in the Upper Colorado River Basin, Wyoming, United States - RVT140D175 | ecosystem: Environmental > Terrestrial > Soil > Contaminated >...
CCCTCTTATGCATAAGACCGGATCAGATTTAAAAATTTACAAGTTTGGTTATCAAAAGTACTCCTCCAAGCTCAATTCACTTAAATTAATCAACTTACGGATACCAAAAGGAGTCGCAATTCACGGCCTTCACCTAAAATGATCGATGAGCTGAGCGCTCTTGAAAGGATCAGAGCGCGATTTCAAAAGGTATCTAATAGTGTTTTTCTTGGGATTGGTGACGATACAGCGGCGGTAAAAGTTCACCCTGAAAGACTACTTCTTGCAACTACTGACTCACAAGTCGAGGATGTGCATTTCATAAAAAAGCTTATCTCGGCTACTGATCTTGCCAGGAGATCTGTTGCCGTTTCGGTGAGTGATATTGGTGCGATGGGGGGAATAGCGAAATATTTCCTAGCATCTATGGGATTGTCAAGTCAAGAAGACGAAGCCTTTCTCGAAGAGTTAATGGATGGATTTGAGTCCGGAGCCAAGGAATTTGGGTTAGAGTTGGTAGGAGGTAACCTAAGTTCGTCAAATAAAATTTTCATAGATATAACTGTGCTCGGTGAAGTAGAGCCACAATTAATAGTGAAAAGAAACGGAGCGAAGCCGGGAGACTTCCTATACGTCAGCGGTACGCTGGGAGATTCCGCTTTGGGTCATAAGTTACTAGCGAGTAGCAAAATTGCAGAGTCCGATGAGTATTTAATAATGAGACATAAAAGACCTCAACCAAGGCTTAACCTCGGCCGAGAACTCGCAAAAAAAAGACTCGTCAGTTCTATGATCGACATAAGCGACGGTCTTATGCTTGACCTCGAACGAATATCTATCAGACAAGGTTTAGGTGCCACGATATACGTTGATCGCATACCACTGTCATCCAACTATAAGGAGCGAATCTCCGATTTTTCAAGGGACATTTATTCTATTGCACTCTCCGGAGGAGAAGACTATGAGCTCCTTTTTTCTTCCGCAGAAAATAAGAGAGAAGAAATAAAAAAGGTCTCTAAGAGACTTAATATAAAAATCACAGAAATCGGAAAAGTGACAGATAAGCCCCCAGTTAGAGTTTTAGATAGGTATGAAACAGAGTTAAAAGTTAGGAGAAAAGGTTTTATTCACTTTTTATAATTATTAGCCACAGAGAACACAGAGGACGATATAGATAATAATAAATTTCTTCTCATTTTGTTCTCAGTCTACTCTGTGGCAAATAAACTTTAAGTAATTAAAATGAGTGATTTACCCTTAAGCTATAGCCTTTTTCTAATGGTTATCTTTCTTATGCTATCAGGCTTTTTTTCTATGTCTGAGGGCTCGCTTTTTTCACTCGGAAGACATCAACGTGAGAAGCTTAAAAAGGAGGGTCGAAAGAGCGCAGTCCTTATAGAAAGGTTGCTTAGGGACCCCTACAATCTGATAATTACGATTCTTCTTGCAGATGAGGTAATAAACATTGCCTATGCGAGTATAGTAGCTTCAACCATAAGAAAAACGATACATAGTAGCTCCGAATCTGGTCTATCCGAGGAGTTAATTACATTAATATGTATTGGGATTTCGGCTCCAAGTCTTCTTCTTCTTGGAGAGATAGGTCCCAAGACCATTGGTGTAAAGTATCCCAGACTACTTTCAGGAATTGTTTCTTATCCACTAAACCTTTTTCATACGCTTATAACTCCAATTAGGTGGATTATAATGTTTCTCTCAATAGGATTTACGTGGCTTCTTGCAGGGAAGATAGAATACAAACACGAAACCGGGTTTAGCTCGGATGAGGTAAAAGCATTGGTAGGGCTTGGAAGCGAAGAAGGGGTTGTAACAGATATAGAAAAAAAACTAGTAGCAAGTCTATTTAAACTGGAAGAGATCCCAGCTTACAAGATCATGACCCCAAGTATTGACAGTTTTTTTATCCCCGTAACCATGACTCCTGCCGATGCGATACATGAGGTCAAAAAAAGAGGGTTCTCAAGGATTCCTGTCTATAAAGGTGACAGAGATAATATAGTTGGAATACTGTATGCCAAAGATCTTCTACAAACATATCCTTCGGATGGAATCACAATTGAGAGCTTTATAAAAGTTCCTTATTTCATTCCCAGGACAAAAAGGGCATTTGATTTACTGCGAGAGTTTCAGCAAAAGAGAATGCACATAGCAGTAGTTGTAGATGAATATGGAAGAGTGGACGGCATTGTCACCATGGAGGATATCCTTGAAGAGCTGTTTGGTGAGATCGAGGATGAGAGAAGAGCTATCAGACAACCAATAACTATAAAGGAAGGTGAAGCGATTCTTATTCCTGGAAGTATGAGGAAAGATGAATTTAACGATACAGTTCTTTTTACAGTGCTGCGGTTTGGAGGACTTCATACTCTGGGCGCTGAACTTGAAAAATCAATCCTTCCTGCTGAAGAAGACCACGAAACAGTAGGAGGCTTTGTGTTTGATCTTTTTGGAAGGTTTCCCCATGAGGGAGAGCATGTTAATTATGGAAGTATATCCTTCACTATAAATAAGGTGTCTGGAAAAAGAATCTCTGAATTAAAAGTCCAAAGACTGAAAAAGGAGGAAATCAATGTCGCTTGAAGTAGTCGTTATAATAATAGCAACCTCCCTCATTCTTCAGGCTTTCTTTGCAGGTTCTGAGATTGCACTTGTTTCATGCGATAAAATAAAGATGAAAGCCCTTGCTGAGGAGGGCTCAAAGAGGGCAAAACTCGTACTTAAATCCTTCCAAGAGATCGAGCGTTTTATAAGCACAGCCCTGGTTGGGATAAACCTTGCCCTTGTCACAAGCACAGTAGTCCTGACCTTTTACATCCAAGATAAGTACCCAAATAAGGAATACTATGTGATACTAATTCTATCTCCTCTGATCGTTATCTTTGGCCAAGTTGTGCCTAAAGCTGTTTTTCAGAAAAGAGGTAGCACTATGGTCCTCTGGTCAACCTATCCTCTCTGGCTTGCATCGAGGATATTTTCACCAATTTTATATATGATTAACATTTTTGTGAGAGGCCTATTAAATCTTATCGGAAGTACAGAAAACCCATTCATAACAAGAGAGGAGCTCCTTCACGCAATTGAGGTAGATCAAATAACTCGCCAGGGTGGGTACAGGGAAAAGATCATAAAAAGAATATTCAGATTTTCCGAGACGAGGGTGGATGAGATTATGATTCCATTAATTCAGGTCTGTGCCCTAGATGAAGATGCACCGGTAAAAGAGGCTGTTAATATGATGAAAGAGACAGGGCACTCGAGAATTCCGACCTACCATGAAAGAATAGATAATATCACAGGCATGCTCCATGCATTCGATCTACTCGGTGCAAAACCAGATGATCATATAAAGAATTACTCGCGCACGCCCTTTTATATTCCAGAAGCAAAATCAGTAGACGCGCTTCTAGATGAAATGAAAAGGGGACATTCTGGAATTGCTGTGGTTGTTGACGAATATGGTGGAGCTGACGGAGTAATAACTCTCGAAGATATTCTTGAAGAAGTTGTTGGTGAGATTGAGGATGAATACGACAAAGGTATTAGGCTCTGGAGGAAAATCTCGGAAAGTGAATACCTAATAAACCCAAGGATTGAGATAGAGAAGGTAAATGAGGATTTGGGGCTTGGAATTCCAGAGGGAGAATACGATACACTGAGTGGTTTTCTTCTTACAGACGTTGGCTCTATCCCTAAAGTTGGCGACAAGGTTTCGCACAGAAACTACACTTTCATTGTCACGAAAGCCTCTTCTCGCCTAATTGAGGAAGTGAAATTAATAACTAAGAATAAAGGGTAATGATTGGATACAGCCTGATTTCCTGATATGATTCTAAGCATCCGTTATGTCAAGAAAAGCAAAAGTAGAAAGAAAAACATCTGAAGTTACTGTATCAGTAGACATCAACCTCGATGGAAAAGGCAAGTATGACATTGAAACTGGCATACCGTTTTTCAATCATATGCTATCACAGTTTGCAAAGCACGGTTATTTCGATCTAAAAATTAAAGCTAAGGGAGACATAGATATAGATTACCACCATACGGTTGAGGATGTCGGACTTGCTTTGGGCGAAGCACTCTTGAAAGCACTTGGAGACAAAAGAGGAATAGCCAGATTCGGAGAAGCTTTCGTTCCCTTCGATGAAACCCTTATTTTTGCCTCAGTTGACCTTAGCGGTAGACCTTTTTTCGTCCATAAGGTCCTGAGACAAAAGGGTAAAGTTGGTGATTTTGACGTTGAACTAGAAAAAGAGTTTTTTAAATCATTATCGAATAGTCTCATGTGCAATCTGCACATTGAATTAAAACACGGGGATAACATCCATCATATAATCGAAGCAGCCTTTAAGGCTGTAGGCCGGGCACTCGATCGAGCATCTATGATCGATGCACGCTCAAAAGGAATTCCTTCAACCAAGGGAAAACTTTGAGTGTTGGATATGAGCCACGAAGGTACGAAGACACGTAGTATAAAGCGAAATTCGATGACCAAGTTCCAAATTGCAGACAAATTACAAGCACCAAAAATCAATTTTCAAAGTTTGGAAATTGAAACTCGTTTGGAATTTGTCATTTGAGATTTGTAATTTGTTAAATTGGTGTCTTTGCGGCTAAAAAGCCGACGAAAAGTTAAATGATTGCGATAATCGATTATGGAATGGGAAATCTCAGAAGTGTCAGCAAGGGTTTCGAAAGCCTTGGATATTCAACGTCTGTAACTAGAAACCCCGAAGAGATTCTAAATTCAAGTGGTATTGTGCTTCCTGGGGTTGGCGCATTCGGTGATTGCGTTAGAAATCTTGGTGAATTTAGTCTAATAGAGCCAATTAAAAAATCCATAATAGAAGAAAAGCCTTTCCTGGGAATTTGTCTCGGACTGCAAGTCCTGTTTGAGGAAAGTGAGGAGTCACCAGGAATCACAGGACTGGGAATCTTCAATGGCAAGATTGTTAAATTCCCAAAATTCAACGACAAAAGGCTAAAAATACCTCACATGGGTTGGAATCAAGTCGAACTTGCTAAAGAAACACCTTTACTTAAAGGAATACCAAATAGGAGCTGGTTCTATTTTGTACACTCATACTATCCAGAGCCTGAAGATCAGGAAATTATCGTAGGGAGGACCACCTACGGTATAGATTTCACATGCGCCGTGAGTAAGGGAAACATCTTTGCTTGCCAATTCCACCCCGAAAAGAGTAGTAATCTGGGACTCAGGATTCTAAGTAACTTTGCACTCTTGTGTAAAGAGAAAAAAAGATTGTAAGGTTGTAAAAAATACCTTGCCACAAAGGCACGAAGGCACAAACAATAAAGCAAATTTCAAGCACCAAATATCTATCGTTTATGATCTTGAAATTGAAAATTGTTTGTAATTCGTGAATTAAGATTTGGAATTTATCTTTCATCTCTGTGGCTAATGAGTTGGCAAGAGTTTTTAATCATAAATTGCCTTATATGCCCCATAGCTCCTTAAAATCCTTCTTATATAGTTTCTAGTCTCCCTGAAGGGAATTTCCTCGACAAACTCATCTTTTGGAAGATTTGGAAACGTGATTAGCCAATCTTCAGCCCTATTAGGCCCTGCATTATAACTAGCAAGGGCCAGATGAATATCGCCATTAAACATGCTCAACACCTTCTTAAAATAATAAATACCCAATTCAATATTTACCCTGGGGATATTCAGCATCTCTGTATTAAAACCATTCAAACCAACTTCCCTCGCAGTTAAGCTCGCCGTTGCTGGAAGCAGCTGCATCAATCCGATCGCGTTGGCAGGAGATCGAACATCCTTTTGAAATCTGCTCTCCTCCCTCATTATTGAATAGACTATGTATTCATCCACATTATATTTTTTTGCATAGGCCTTTACAATCTCGCTATACGCCCGCGGATAGGAAAGGCTAATCGCAAAGGGTGAATTTAAGCCCTCAGCTACTTTAACAGAGTTATAAAAATCGTTAACTCTGGCATAAAGAAGACTCACCTGGATAAGGTCTTTATCGGTATTCGATTGCTTGAGTATTCCGTCTATTTCTAACGAAGCGTCGTCAAACATTTCCAGCTCAGCTAATAAATCGACCTTAAGTCTCTTCGAATCACTATTGTCCGATTGAGCATAAGCCTCTGGGGCGAAACTTCGTAAGCTGGGTTTTTGTCCCGTCTTAATTTGTGCAAGGTAAGAATGATAAGAAGGGGCTTGAGACGTTGCTAGCTCATCATAAATGGCAAAGGCTTCTGCTTTTTTCCCTTGTTTTTCTAGAACTTTAGCCTTCCAATATTTATTATTTGTAGAATTGAAAGATACCGAAGAATTTGTGAAGGCGGAAAAGGTAGACAGCGCTTGATTTAACTTTCCCTGGCTGTAATATATCCATCCAAGATTCCAGGCACCATCCTCGGCAAACTCACTATTAGGATATTTTCTTATAAGCTCATCAAATATATTTATAGCTTTATCTATGTTGTCGTTTATCTGATAGAGCCTAGCAGCATTATATAGACCCTCCGGAGCTAATGGACTACTCGGATAAGTTAGATGAATTGTCCTATAGAGTTCAGATGCCTCTCCATCACGACCTTGCTTAGCCCTAATTTTTGCTCGCCAATACAGGGATTCCGGCGAATCGATCTGCCCCAATAGATTCAAAGCTTCATTTAGCCTACCAATATGAAACATAGCAATTCCCATTTTAGTCTTAACATCGCTTGTTTTTGTAACCTTATTAAAATCCTCAAGCGAAGAGCTCCACATTGAGCTATCAAACAATATCTCAGCCCTTTTTAGATAATCTGATTCACTAACTGTAAATGGAATCCCCCGGGTACTACCTATGTAAATTGCATTGTTGTATGCGACATCCTCAAAAATACTATCCGGATACTCTACCCACAGCGATTTATATACACTGGTAGCTTCCATATACTTACCCTGACTCTGCAAAGAGCTCCCCAATTTACTTAAAAATAAGGCCTTATCCTCTCGATCCGTCTCCTCATCGTATAAGGTACTAAATACATTCGCAGCTTTATCATAATTACCGGTCTCAAGGTAGATATCTCCAAGACCTGTCAAAGCCCTTTCCCTGACCCCCGTCGAGGGAAAGGAACTTATGATTTGATTAAGAAGTTTCTCGGCGCCCTGCGAATTCCTTAAACCCTTTTGTCCAATGGCTTGATAATATAGAATGTAATCGGATATGAGTGACAATTCATTTTCGAGACCATCAAGCACTGATATTCCCTCTTGAAATCTTCCTAAATTTATCAAGCAGTATCCTCTTTTGTATCTCTCCTTGGGACTATTACTCATCTGTTGATTAGCCAAATAAGTGCAATTTATTTCTGCTTGAGATGTTTGGGTAAAAAATACTAAGGTTATTAAAATCAAAACAATGGAGAAGAGAGTTTTCGAGGCGATATGTATTTCAAAATTAATAAGTTCTTCGATCTTTAAGAACAATTTCTCCATAGTTTATGTCCTGCCAATTTTAGGATCTAGCATATCTCTTATCCCTTCACCGAAAAGATTAAATGAAAATGCTGTTATGAAAATAGCAACACTAGGGAAGACAATGAGATGAGGAAACGTCCTGATTCCCTGCCAACCAGTGCTGGCGAGCGTGCCCCAGCTCGACTCCGGTGGAGAAATCCCTAGCCCAAGGAAGCTTAATGTAGATTCAGCCAATATGGCATACGGAACAGAAAAAGTAACCGTAATAATTAGTGGACTCAATATATTCGGGAAGATATGAACCGTTAGTATTCTCGAGGGAGATGCACCGAGACTTCGAGCCGACTCTATAAAATCCACTGTCTTAAGTTGCATGACCGTGCCCCTAACAATTCTTGCAACTCTCATCCAAGCGGTAAGTCCAAGAGCTATTACAATACCCAATACCCCCCTTCCTATCACCAAAGTAATAAGTACAATAAGCAGGAGATCCGGAAGCGAATAGAATACATCTACTATCCTCATCATTACCTCGTCAAGCTTTCCCCCCACGTAACCGGAAATAGCCCCATAGATCGTACCGATAAAAAACGCAACGAATGCAGTCCCAAGAGCAACAAAGATAGAAACCCTCGCCCCGTAAATGACCCTGCTCAAAAGATCCCTCCCCTCTTCATCGGTTCCCATGAGATGCTTTTCACTGGGAGATTTTAAAAGGTTATTAAAATCTGCATCATAATACGCGTAAGGTGTTATATAAGGAGCAGCTACAGCTACGCCTATAATGGTGATTATAATTATAGCGGTCGTAATTACCTGTACCTTTAATAACATAACGATCAAGAGACTATATTACTCAATTCCACTACACAAATTAAAACAGTTGCCGTAAAATGGCCAGTCCAGATAGACTATAACTCGATTTCTAGCATTAGTTATCGATAATTTGACTCGTGGTAAAAAAATTTCCTAACCATTGAATTGAATGCGATTGACATTAATTTAGATCTTTTTTTTGCCTTTGTTTCTCTTAGAGTACGTTGCTCTTACTACCGTTTTTATTCCACCCCTCACATTAAAGTCACCAATTACTTCGGCTCTCAAAGGTTTGCAGGCACCCACGAGATCATCGAGTATCTTATTTGTCACATGCTCGTGAAACTCTCCCACGTTTCTGTAAGAGTGTATATAGAGCTTAAGAGACTTAAGCTCTACACAAAGTTTGTCAGGTACATACTTGATTCTTATAACAGCAAAGTCAGGCTGTCCCGTCCTTGGGCATATCGAAGTGAATTCGGGACATGTTATATCAATCTCATACTCCCTTCCCGAATATTGGTTTTTGAATGTTTCAAGTATTTCGCTGCCCATAATTTAATCTGACGAATCAGATGCTATGAATGAACCGTAAGATCAATCTGATAAGCCCCCTTGATCTTTTTTACCCTGTTGTCACTATAGCCCTGTGAAATATAGGTAAGTCCTTTCTTAGCCGCCTCCTTTATTTCCTTCGAGACTTGCTTTTTGAGCTCCTCTTTAGTTTTAGCCCTAACAGTGATAATTTTTGCAGGCATATGATATTAAATCCTCCTATTTGGGAATTTTACGCCTAGACAAAATTATTTTATGTATTATATACAAATATGCAATAGAATAGATCACTAGACTAGATCTTGACTGAAATGATGATTTTATAAATACTAAGGACCTTCAACTGGGGGATCGTCTAACGGCAGGACGATGGGCTCTGGACCCATAAGTCTAGGTTCGAATCCTAGTCCCCCAGCCATTTTTACTAATAAATATTTTTTCAATTTTTCGCAAAAATTTCGTTAGTATCAGTATTTTTAAATAATGACAAAGTTAGCAAATATCGTCGAGTTCTTAAATAACTATCTGAAAATAGATGACATAAAAGACACATGCTGGAATGGGCTTCAACTCGAGGGCACATCAGAAGTAAAGAAAATTGCCTTTGCGGTTGATGCAAGCATAGAAACATTTAAAATAGCCATAGAGAAACAAGCCGATTTAATTGTCGTACATCATGGACATTTTTGGCACACACAAAACCCTTCAATAACCGGTTGGGCAAGAGAAAGGATAGATATTCTGTATAAACACCAGATGTCGCTATATGCCTGCCACCTACCTTTGGACAGACATAGGATAGTCGGAAACAATGCTCGGCTGTTGAAATTGCTTGGAGTAACGATCAACAGTGAATTCTTGTTACATGGGGGTAAAAATATCGGTTGGATTGGTATGACTAAAAGAGCAGTCTCATTGAAACAAATCGGGCGGAAACTAAACACCGAATTGAATACAAATTGTATTGTGCTTCCGTTTGGAAAGGAGAAAGTCAAAACTATTGCCGTTTGTAGTGGCGGTGGAGGATATGGAGGTTTTTACGAAGCATTGAATTCAGGTGTCGATCTATATATTACTGGCGATGCAATCGAAGTCTATTATACGGCACAGGATTCTAAAATGAACGTAATCTTTGCAGGCCACCACGCCACAGAGACCTTAGGATTAAAGGCCCTGGCAGAAGTTGTTAAGCGGAAATTTAGAATCCACTGCATGTTTATAGATTTGCCGACAGGGCTCTAGAGCTTTTTGTAATTTATTTCCTCAATCTTATACCTTCTTTAACCACCCGATAAAGACATCATTACCTTCAATCTTAACATTGTAGGCCGAAACAGAATGGCCTCCTGGGTGGTCGGGTAAGCCAGTCCTGACATCGAATGTCCAACCGTGCCAGGGGCATGATACAACATAACCGTTCAATTTTCCTTCTCCGAGAGGTCCCCCCATGTGGGGACATATATAGTTAATGGCAAAAAAATCTCCGTTAACATTGAACAGTGCAATCGGCTTTTCCAATGGGCCCATGACGAGTTTCCCGCATCCAGAGGGGAGTTCGTCAACCGTTGCTACCTTTACATAACCGGGCCTTCCCATTTTCGGATCCACCTAAATTAATAATTCAATATTAGGTATCTACAATTAGCCAGACACTCAAATGACGTGTGTTTAAAAAGAATAATAAAGATAAGGTCATAAGCGAATTCATATTCTATTGAACAGGTAATGTCAGATGTATATTCCCCTCACGACTCAGAAACCTCATGATAGCACCCTTGCCATCTTCTAAGACAGATTCCCCGTCTCCCACAAGAACGGTATCATAGTCATAATCAAGCAATATGCGTATCGACTCCTTTGCCATCTGTGAATCTTTATACTTTTCCTTTGGAAGCATCGAAAATTCCCCTTTTGGCCAGCCAATGATCGCATCCCCAATAAAAAGAACCCCTTTCCCTCTAGAAAGAAGAAGTGCTGATTCTCCCGGGGATTTATTATTAGGAATGTTTATTACCATAAGATCCCCAGGCAAAGTATCTCTATCGCGAAATGTCTGATCAGGAGAGGATTTAAGAAATGTAGAATCCATTTCGTTGATACAAATCTTTGCCGCATTTCTATCTCTGAATTCATAGGCCATCCTCTCATGATCCTTGTTTGTTAAGATAATGTATTTCGGTGTTCCAAGCTCGAGAATATCGTCAAGTTCCTCCTCGCTCAAAAACGCAGGATCAATGACTACCAAACCATTCTCTCCCTTTAACGCATAACCATTGAAGTTATATCCATGCTTTGGAGATAACCAAGACCATGTATAAATGCCTGGATAGATTTCTTTCATATAAGCGATTTATTTTTTGATAACATGATTCAACCAAATAGTATAGCTATTCTTCCAAAAGAAGTATAAACTAATAACCGACACTTTTTCAAAAATCCTATTTTTCCGTTACTTACATCCAAACCACCGTTCTATAACTGTGAATCCAATCACAAACAACTTCTCGAAGCAATTGACAAAATATGCTTCAGGTCTTACAATAATTTGGGTTGTTTTATTGAACTGGGGTGAATTAAATGAGTAGTGATATAGTTAAAATATTTGATACTACACTTAGAGACGGAGAGCAAGCCCCTGGATGTGGAATGACCGTAGAGGAAAAACTCAGGGTTGCTTACCAATTAGAAAAACTTGGGGTAGACATTATCGAAGCGGGATTCCCCATCTCGTCGGAGGGTGATTTTCAATCAGTAAAGCTTATTGCCGATAAAATCAGGGGCTGTGAAATTGCGGGCCTCTGTAGGGCCAATTTTAATGATATTGATAGAGGTTGGGAAGCAATAAAAGGAGCCGAATATCCGAGGATTCATACCTTTATCGCGACCTCCGATATTCATCTCAAGCACAAACTCAGAAAAGACAAGGAAGAGGTTCTGGAAATAATCAGTGCCGCCGTTAAGCACGCTAAGCGATATACGGACAACGTTGAATTCTCAACCGAAGATGCCACTAGAACGGAGCTCGATTACCTTTGCCGGTCCGTGGATATAGCCATAAGAGCCGGTGCTACGACTATTAATATCCCAGATACGGTCGGATATACAGTTCCAGAGGAGTTCTCACATATAATAAGAACATTGAAAGAGAAGGTTCCTGGCCTCGACAAGGTAACATTGAGCGTCCATTGCCACGACGATCTGGGACTGGCTGTCGCAAACTCAATTGCGGCAATTAAGGAAGGTGCGAGGCAGGTCGAATGCACGATTAATGGGCTTGGCGAACGGGCAGGAAATGCATCGCTTGAAGAAATCGTTATGGCGCTTAAGGTACGAAGTGACAGGCATCCCTATAAGACCAGAATTGTCACGGAACAGATCTACCCAACAAGCAGAATAGTATCACAGGTCACAGGGGTAAGTGTTCCGCCAAATAAAGCGATAGTGGGAGCCAATGCTTTTGCACATGAAGCAGGGATACATCAAGACGGGGTCCTAAAGGAAAGAATTACTTATGAAATCATGAAGGCCGAGGAAATTGGTATTCCCTCAAATAAAATAATCCTTGGAAAGCACTCGGGCAGACATGCATTCAGAAAAAGGCTCGAAGAGTATGGCTATTTTCTAAGCGAAAAGGATTTTCTCACTGCATTTAAAAAGTTTAAAGACCTCGCAGACAAGAAGAAGTTTGTTTTTGACGAGGATATTGAGGCACTTATCAGTGAGGAATTTGTCCGTTCTTCGGATTACTATAAGCTCATCACTGCTAATTTTTCAGGTGGGACCGATATGAATCCAGTCGCAACCGTTAAGCTCGATGTAGAAGGAGAGGAGGTAACAGTATCCGAGAGTGGTGGAGGTCCAGTAGATGCGGCTTATAAGGCCATTTCCAAGGCAACTGGTATGAATCCCAATCTTGAACACTACATGGTAGCTTCAATTACTGGCGGTACAGACGCGCAAGGCGAAGTTACCGTAAGAATCGAGGAGGATGGAATTTTCTCGCAGGGTCAAGGTTCGAGTACTGACATTGTGGTTGCTAGCGCAAAGGCTTATATAAATGCTCTCAATAAGCTCAGATGGAGAAAGGATCACCCTAAAAAAGCAACAACAACTGGACTTTAGCCTCTTGAAATTGTACCATAACTTGTTTGGACAAGAGGCATAGCATAACTTTCTTATATATAGGATTTTTTCGATTGACAGTTGAGCTATTGAAACAAGTAAAACAGGTAAATTGAATTCGGATTAAACAAAACTATGGCATTTCCATCTGAAAAAATAGCAAGTTTTATAAGGGCTGAATATCCACTTATCTACCTTGTTAGTTGGGAAGAAGAACGTGTCGAGGAGTCGCTGAGACTGCTTTCGAAGGAGTCGTTCCGTGATGATTACAATGTATACTCCTGGTCCTGTACCAACGGGTTTAGTGGCGAGAATGGAGAATCAGAAGGAATCAACGACGCCTTGAGTGCTTTGAAAAAAGTTCAAGAGACCAATGAAAAGGGATTCTTTCTTTTTAAAGACCTTCACTTTTTTCTTAAGGACCCAAAGATAATAAGAGAATTGAAAGACCTGCACCAAACCTTGAAAAGTAGCTCTAAAACCCTATTCATCGTCTCACCCTCTGTAGTCCTTCCCGCTGAACTAGAAAGGGAAATGACCATATTCGAAATTGGACTTCCAGATTCAGATGATGCCAGGATAATATTTGACGAAGTGACAAGTCCACTTAAAGATAAAAGCCATCAAAATCACTATACCCCCGAGTTCAGGGAAAAATGCGTTCACGCTTTGCAGGGTCTTGCATCTTCCGAAATGAAATTTGCTCTAAAGAGGATTCTGCTGGATGGAGAAGAAAGAAGTGAAGAAGAGATTGTTACATCCCTCATGGATGAGAAGGCTCTCTTAATAAATAGAATCGGAACACTGGAATACATCAGAGGTAGAGTAGGCTTGGATGACATTGGCGGACTTGAAAATCTTAAGGAATGGCTAAAAACCAGGGCATTAGCATTTGCCCCCGATGCCAGGCAATACGGCCTTGACATGCCAAAGGGATTACTGATAATGGGAATTAGCGGTTGTGGTAAGAGCTTATGTGCTAAGGCTGTCGCTTCTGTTTGGAATTTACCGCTATTGAGGCTCGATCTAAATCAACTTTATAGCGGCATATTTGGAACACCCGAAGAAGCCTTTCGAAACACAATAAAGACCGTTGAGACAATTTCTCCCTGTGTGCTCTGGATAGACGAGATTGAGGCCGGGATCACAAGAAGCGGAGAAAAGACAAGCGATAGTCCCGCATCGAGGATATTCGGCTCTTTCCTTACCTGGATGCAGGAAAAGAAATACCCCGTATTTATAGCTGCCACTGCAAATCAAATCGACTTGCTACCGCCAGAGATCTTGAGAAAGGGCAGGTTTGATGAGATCTTCTTCGTATCCCTACCATCAAAAAAAGCACGAAAAGAGATATTCCGAATTCATCTTGTCAACCGCCATAAGGATCCCGACTCTTTCGATATAGATTCCCTTGCCAAGAACACTGAAGGACTTTCCGGTTCAGAGATTGAACAGGTTGTGGTCTCTGCCCTTTTTGAAGCCTATTCAAAACAAAAGGAATTGGATGAGAGAGAACTCATAATCGCAGCATCTTCTATAGTTCCACTCTCTACAACCATGCGTGAAGAGATTTCCAGATTAGAGAGATGGGCATCAGATCGAGCAGTAGCAGCATCAAAGTGAGCTTTTACAAAGAAGGGCGAAATCATTTCACTGGGAACATGGTGATATGAATCAATCTCAGATGTTTTCTCGTCGATAATTACGATATAAATACTTTATCAAAGATAATCAGTGGTATTAAAAAGAAAAGTGGGAATGACCTAAAGGGTTTAGAAACATTCCCACTATCTTAAAGGAGGATGGAGGATGATTTAAGTTTTCAAATTAAGTCTGAATATTAATATAAAGCAATTTACTTAAGTTGTCAAGTAGTTTTTTAATTTCTTTAATTAATTTACTTTCGGTTAGTATTTTTTAGCAATTTTGGATAAAATTTCAAGTTAGTTATATCTAATTTATACAAAAACCGAATGATTTTGGTATAAAAAGTGGGGATGTAGCTCAGTTTGGGAGAGCGCCGCCTTCGCAAGGCGGAGGTCGGGGGTTCGAATCCCCTCATCTCCACCAATAAAATCAGGGGGTTACGTCCTATCGCCTCCTCATCAATTTCAATGGGCTACAGATTTGGCTACAAACTTTCTTGAGTTATTATAGTTTTCAAGATAAATATCTGAGCCTCACAAAGCAAGAAGCTAAGAAAAATGCAATACAAAAACTAGATACCAACTTATTTCGAAATAAATAAAAAACTCACAATGATCGAAATTAATTAAAAGTTCTTTGCTGCGTTTCGAGCTTAATAAATCAAAGCCCCTTTGGGAAATATAATCTCCAAGTATCGTCGTAGGCCTTATTTCTGATCTGATAGTCAAGATAAAAGTCAAAGTTGATACCTTCATTCCTAAGTAGATCTAACTGTTGTTTCTCGAAACCTGCACGTTCCATCACGAATCCTATAGACTGATGATATGGGTATGCATAGTCTAGTCGCTTTAAAATTTGAACAATTTTCTTTGTGGAAAGGACTTTTCGAGCACGTCGATAAGCTTCTACTATCTCAATTACCCCTCCGGAGTAGCTAGGTCTTACGACAATGTCTACCAATGTTCTCTCGAGGTTTGTAGCTCGAAGATGCTCTCCAGTGTCAATTTTTATATTGATGACTCCAAAATCCCCAGTTTGTTTTCCATTCAAAAGTATAAAACGCGAATCTTTCCACGCCCAGATATAATTAGATTGACGAGCGGCTTTTTTGAATGCTCGGTCTATACCCGCTTGGGTTAATTCGTTTGAACTGTTCTTTGCAGACTGTTCCTTGTTTACAATTATTGTCTCGGGGGGCTGCTCAGTCAGACCATGCAAAAACAATGCACTGATATGAGATAGATAACTCCTCGAACGTAGTGATAATGCAATAGAGAATGATGAGGGTGACTTATAGGTGTAGCGGATAAACTCTTTTCTTCTCGAATTTGCTTTGCCCACATATCTTATGTTGGTTTTATTAATCATATTTCTACTTATTACTTCAGCTAGAAATTTATTATAGCTAAGTCGAGAGGGAAGGATCTTTCGTCTCCTAAGATTATCAAAAAGGGGTTCGAGCTCTACGCAGCTAAATACCTTTGGCGGAATTTCCCGTAGGTAAATTCGAAACTCGGAAGCCCAATCTTTTTGAGTTCGCTTCATTTTCTTTACAATAGTGTGTTGTATGATGGTAAGGTATATATACAAACCATCATACAACACACTATTGTAACATAATTCATCACTCCGCGAGATTAGAGACAGAGTTAGGTATATATACACAACTCTGTCTCTAATTCAACTCACAACCTCAATCCCATCAGTTAAAACACTCAGTGCATGATCAGGAAATACTTGTTTCCTGTCAGAAAAATGGTATCTTTTTTCTGACAGAATAATAAGCTTAAAATTATGCAATCCATTGAAAATAAAGTAATAAGCAGGATTTATGGCAATGGTAGGGGTTGGGCGTTTTTCAAAAATGATTTTGCCGATTTGGGGAATGCAAATACCATTGATAAGGTTTTGAGTCGCTTATTAGATAAAGGTCACATTCGCAGGGTTATACGTGGTATATACGATTACCCAAAATACAGCAAATTATTAGAGCAAGATTTAAGCCCAGACGTTGATCAAGTGGCACAGGTTTTCGCCCGGAAATTTGGATGGAAAATTCAGATTTCAGGTAATGCGGCGTTGAACGTGTTAGGTCTATCAACACAGGTTCCTACTAAATATCTTTACTACACTGATGGTAAGAGTAAGGTGTATCAGATTGGCAATATTGAACTGGAATTTAAGAAAACAACCTTAAAAGATATAGGTCTGAAATACCCAGAGAGTGAATTAGTGGTTCAAGCGATTAAAGCATTAGGTAATAAAACACTGACCAAACAACAAAGGCAAACCATATTCAATTATTTTCGTTCCGAAAAACACGGGCGTATTTTGAAAGATACAAAATACACAACAAGCTGGGTCTATGAAATTATTAAAGCTATATTTAAAAATAAGGAATGAAGAAAGTAGCTACTTTTAACAAAAACGAGCGTGAAGAACTTTTTCTTGAAACAGCTGCACGTAAAGGGATGCAAGGAGCAGCGATAGAAAAAGACTTTTGGATCTGCTGGGCATTAATGAAGCTCTTCGAGGATGACGACCTAAAAGAGTTGTTTAGGTTTAAAGGTGGAACAACTCTCTCAAAGTGCTTCCAAGTAATTGATCGTTTTTCAGAAGATATAGATTTGGTATTAGATTGGTCGGTGTTGACCGATGAGGATCCATACGAAGGCCGAAGCAACACACAACAAGATATTTTCAACAAGAAATTAAACAAATTAGCGGAGGACTATATCGGCAGAGACTTGTTGCCCATTTTGAATGGTTTAATGCAACCGCCGTGCGACGCAAGAGTGGATTCATACGATGGGCAAACAGTTATTATCCAATATCCCAAACTTTTTTCTGGTACATACTTGCGGCCAGAAATACGATTAGAAATTGGGCCCATCAGTTCAATGGTTCCGTGCTCTAAATACTCGATACGGCCTTATGCAGCAGAGGTATTTCCAGAAAAATTTGAAAATTCGTTTGCTAACGTCGTTTCTATCGTTCCTGAAAGAACATTTTGGGAGAAAGTAACAATACTGCATGTTGAGGCACACAGGCCAGCTGGAAAGTCACATCCAGCTCGTTATTCGAGGCATTATTATGATGTTTATAAAATGTTGGATACAGATATTGAGATGAAGGGATTAAAGAATTTGAAGTTGTTGGATGATGTTGTGAATTTTAAAAAACGTTTTTATTACAGTAATTGGGCAAAATATGATCTGGCAACCCCTAGAACAATAAAGCTAATACCCGACGAATCAAGGCTTAAGTCATTGATGGAAGATTACGAAGCGATGGAGGAAATGATTTTCGGTGCATATCCCACGTTCGATCATATTATCGATAAATTAAGAGCGTTCCAAAAAAAACTGAATGAATTGAAATAAAAATTAATTGGATGTCTATATAGTATTCGTTGGAGCACGTCTCTTAGACACGTATACGGACGCCTTAATTATTTTTCCGTTAATAAAACCTCCCCTAATAATCTATAACTTTCCTAAATCATAAGAATAAATAAAGCGGGCGAGGCAGGATTCGTACCCGCAACCTCTGGCTTTGGAGCGAAACACGGGTAAGTCCGCATCTTAAGTTGACTAATAATGCTTAACAAACATGTCTACGGATTCTTGCCATTTGTCTTATTCCGCACTTTTTTTGTTAAAGCAATTGATTCAACGGCCCTTCTCTTATACGCCGGTATTGAGCGTGAATAATGCTTTTTTATAACTATAGATTTTTGTCCTAAGAGTTCCTGAACTGCTATCAGATCAACTCCATTCATCGCAAGCGTTTATGCAAATATATAGGTCTGATTTTGAAAGCAGTACTTCTATCGATTATTTCAAATAATTCTTTTCGATTGGCTAAAGCGAGTTTCTAGTTTTTCCAGAATTTCGACTGCTCCCTTCAAACTTTCTTCGGGTTGGCTATATCTTTCGGTCATCCTAATTGTAGAATGACCTAGTAGTTTCGAAACAGTATGAAGTGGAACCCCAGCTTCTACTAATCTTGTTGCACAAGTATGCCTTAGGTCATGGAATCTCAAGCCTTTGATATTAGACCTCTCACAAGCTCCGTGAAAAGCTCTGCTTAACGAATCATGTCTCACGTAAGGGTTACCATTGGAATTTAAAAAGACATATTCGCTACCACCACTTTCTAATCTTAGCTAAAGGTACCGCTAGATTGTACTGCTCCCCATTAAGAACCTAGTACAAACAAGATACTACACAACACAAAAATCTCATAGAGTTAAAAAATGAAGTCGCAAGGATTAAAGATGGAGTCTAGGCTAGTGTATAATAGTAGGAATTAATACCTACAGACCTGAGAACCCAAAGTTGAACCATATAGCCACAAAACTCTTCATCTTATTGATTCTATTTTCTACGCTTGCCAAAGCTCAAGAATCGGACCCCACCATTTCAATGATTCAGCATCCAGAGTGGTACATCAAAGTTACTGACTGGTCTTACTTTGCAGCGTTGAGGGTAGCGATGATTAGTAACGTTACGATTGAGAACACAGCTGATATACCTTATAAAGATATTGAAATAAAACTCAACTATTACTCCACTTCATATGGCAATGCTGGCGAACAAGTAAGCAGTACAACTGGTGTCCTTCCCATCACAATCCCTCCTCGCAGTAAGGAAACCTATCTCAAAAGTGGAATGCCTCTTGGCATGGGAGCAATGAGTTACCAAACAAAATACGTCCAAGTTCTAGGGGCGGTTCCCGTAGTGAAGAATTCCGTACGTAGTTTCACTAACACAAAAAAGCCCAAATTGACTCCCTAGAGGTTAGCCTAACTTGGAGGCTTGACAAAAGGGTAGCAGTACAAAATCCCCAACCCACCTTTATAAAACCGACGGATACTTTCATACATTTTCGCCCTAAAAGGATTACATTATTTTTCCTATTGAATCCTTATCCCTTTTGTGTCACGATAATCAAATAAGTCCCGATCCCGAAAGGAATGTAATGAATTTAACATTTATAATGCTAAGTACGTTTAAAAACCTCAGTGAGTTCAATTCAAACAATAATATCACCAACTTTAAAACAGCATCAAGCCATCTTAGGAGAACCCGATGATTAAAAACTTATTTACCCTAATTATTTTAGTCAATCTTCTGATATTTACAGGTTGTGACGAGACCGACGATGTTGTGAATGATATTGTGGATTCTGGGCCAAGAAAATACGTTGCAGTCGGTGATAGTCTTACCACGGGAGTCCAATCAAATGGATTAGTAATAGATTTTCAGCAGCACAGCTTCCCTTTTTTCATTGCACAGCAGCTTGGAGTTGGTGATTTCGAACAGCCTTTGATTGGTAGACCGGGCATAGGTGCAAATCCCGGAA
>Ga0214472_10002455_pt1 | contig 19962 bp, 11 predicted proteins | sample RVTome_6_FD_207662 | JGI IMG/M metagenome (GOLD analysis project Ga0214472, IMG submission 207662) | Soil microbial communities from uranium-contaminated site in the Upper Colorado River Basin, Wyoming, United States - RVT140D175 | ecosystem: Environmental > Terrestrial > Soil > Contaminated >...
AGCAGCGCGCTGACCTCCTCGACCCGCGCCTCGTCGATCTCCGCCGAGTTCTGCACCGCATGCAGCATCTCCCGCAGCAGATCCACGGCCTGCAGACAGGCCGTGGTCGCGTCTCGGGTGACCTCCCGCTTGCCGTTGCGGATCTCGTCCAGCAGGGTTTCCAGGTTGTGGGTAAAATCCGACACGGCCATAAAGCCGAAGGTACCGGCGCCACCCTTGATCGAGTGGGCCGCCCTGAAGATGGTGTTGACCGTCTCGATGTCGGGTACCCCGTCCTCGAGACCGAGCAACCCCGTCTCCATCGCATCCAGCCCTTCGAAGCTCTCTTCGAAAAACACCTGATGGAATTGCGAAATATCGATGCTCATCTGTATTTACCCACCGACCCCGATACGGCAATAGCCGAGGTTTGCCGCACTCAGCGCAGCACTTTTTTGACGGTTGCGAGCAGTTGGTCCGGGTTGAAGGGTTTGACCAGCCAGCCGGTGGCGCCGGCCGCTCGCCCCTCCTGTTTCTTGTCCGGGCCGGCTTCGGTGGTCAACACCAGAATCGGGGTAAAGCGGTAACCGGTCAGCTTGCGCAACTCCCGCGTCAGGGTCAGCCCATCCATTACCGGCATATTCACATCGGTCAGTACCAGATCGAAGGTACGCTGTTTGGCAAGATCCAGCGCCTGTTTTCCGTCTGCCGCCTCGGTCACGGTATGACCGACACCCTTGAGCGTGAACGCCACCATCTGGCGTATCGATGTCGCATCATCGACGGCAAGAATATTTGCCATGACAATCCACTCCTGAATCCATATTGCTTATTTTTATGGCCTGCCGCGCCGTTCGTCATTCGCCGCTCATCATGCGGAAAGGCGATAGAAATCCGGCATCCCCAAGATACCGACCGCCTCGCAAAAAGGTTGTGCGGGTTTCGACCAATCAAGCCTGACACCTTTCGCGACAGCGTCGCGCTGAAAGCTGTAAAGCAGCTGCAAAAAGGCGGTATCGACACGTTCCAGCCGACTTATATTCAACCTGACCGACAATCCATCATCGATCGCAAGGCGCAGGCGGGAATATAGGGCGGCTACTTGGGCAATATCGGCTATCTCGCCGCAATCGATCTCTACCAGACTCTCCGACATACCTATATATCCATATATGGATGACTTCTCGACACGATACAGATAGTTCGTCTCGATATATGTCAATATAAAAAGCACATTGAGTTAATACTTTTAGCCTACATCATTCGGCCAATATTGACATACAACATGAATTGTTAATAGACGGAATACACTTATTTAATAACAAGAAAATACCTAAGGATTAAAAGAAATATTCCGAATTAAAAGTAAGAATATTCCTAGTAAATCATCTATTCGGGAGGGTTACGCAGAGAATGTCAGTTGCCGGGATAGCCAATCAAGATCCGGAAAACAGTGGAGATCCCCGGCGCACAAGGGCGCCGGGCAAGCCGCTCAGGAGCGAGCGTCGGTCAGCAGTAGAACACCGGCACCGGTATTGGAGATCGGTGCGTGATAGTGCTTGTGCAGCACATCCACCCTGTCGGCCAGCGCGCCACGCATCACCATCCACATGATCACCTCTATCCCTTCGGTACCCGCCTTCTCCATGATGTAGTCGTTGGAAAGCTCGACCATCCATTGCGGCTCATTGATGATCTTGTCGATGCACCTGAGATCGAAATCCACGTCGATGATACCGGCACGCTCGCCCTGCAACTGATGCGACAGCCCGCCGGTGCCGATCACCACCACCTTCATATCTTCCGGATAGGAGTCCACCGCGTTGCGGATCGCCTTGCCCAGCTTGTAGCAGCGCGCGGCACTGGTCAGCGGATGCTGCACCGTATTGACCGCCAGCGGGATCGCCTTCACCGGCCACTGTTCGTACTGACGCCAGAACAGGTTCATCGGCACCATGAAGCCGTGATCGACCAGCATCTCCTGGCAGGTGGTGATATCGAACTCCTGGCGGATAAGCGACTCGGCCAGGTGCCAGGAGAACTGCGCATCGCCCGGTACGTCGGCGCTCGCGGGGATGCCCCAGCCCTCGTCGGCGTTTTGGTAACGGTCGGCACAGCCCAGGGCGAAGGTCGACACCTTGTCGAGGAAGAAGTTAAGTCCGTGATCGTTGTAGACGATGATCGCCAGGTCCGGCTTGACCTCGTCCAGCCACTGCTTGACCGGTTCGTAGCCGTCGAAGAAACGCTTCCAGTACGGTTCCTGCTCCAGCCTGTTCGCCATCGCGTTGCCCACGGCGGGAATATGTGAGGTGGTCAGTCCACCGATGATCTTAGCCATGCCAGTACCCTCCCTCCTGCTGCAGACGTGCTTCGAACCCGGCCGACTGGTCGAGCAGACGCTGCCTGAATTGATCCGCGGTGATGCCGCGGAAGGCGGCACCGGCATCTTGCACATTCAAACCATGAAACACGGCGATCTTCGCCAGGTAGTAGACGTTGCAGCCAAGGTGCAGCAACGTGAGAAAGTCGCCATTGAGCACGGCTTCGCGCTGCTCGTCGGTAAGGCCGTACTTGCGGCAGTACGCATCCATATCGGCTGCAAACTCTTTGCGATTCTCTTCGGAGTTGAACGAAAAAGCCATGCGATTCAATGCATAACCTGCATTAGCCCGTTTGCCGTCAAAGACATAGGTACCGGGAATATCGTCGTATTCATGCCGTTTCCAGACCATGATGCACATACCTCCTGCTTGTTATCGGTATCGCCGTCGCTGCGGTACGGCGACGGGGTAGTTGCCATTCTGGATTCAAAAACCACATGTTTTAAGGGACATTGACACTTAAAAATTGTACATTTCGAAGATAAACGACACAGGAACCCGGAATGCGGAAAGCCCCGTTGATTCCCACCGTGCAGCTGTACGGCGAGCAGGATCTGCAACAGACGCCGGACTACCTGCATTGCGAACCGCTGATCACGCGCTCCCGCGCGCACCGGTTCAAGATTCGTCCGCACCGCCACCCCGGGATCGTCCAGGTATTCCATCTGCGTACCGGGTCGGGAGAGGCCAATATCGACGGCCAGTCCCTGTCGGTACAGGCGCCGATGCTGATTCTCATCTCGCAGATGAGTGTGCATGACTTTCTTTGGTCTGAGGATGTGTCGGGCACCGTGCTGTCGGTGTCCACCGCTCGCCTTGAACGCTCGGAATCGGCCGGCGCCGCACCGGCCGACACGGCGCTGGTCAGGCTGACGCCCGGAAACAGGCAGATCGAGCGGTTGATGGAGATGTTGCTGCAGGAGTACCGGAGCACGCCGGACAGGGAGCGGGACCGGGCGCTGCAGGCGCTGATCGACCTGCTGGCGATCGCTATCGCCCGTCTGCGACCGGACCGGTTGGGCGCACAATCCCGCCGACACCGCGGACAGGCGCATCTACAGCAGTTTCTCGAACTGGTGAATCGGGATTACGTGACCCAGCGCACAGTGGAGAGTTATGCCGGAGAGCTGGGCATTACGGCGCCCTATCTGAATCAGTTGTGTCGTGAATCGACCGGCCGTCATGCGTTGCAGATCGTGCATGAGCGGATCGCGCTCGAAGCCCGCCGCTACCTGATCTATACCGCCCTGCGGATCAGCGAGATCGCCGATCGGTTGGGCTTTGCCGACCCCGCCTACTTTACCCGTTTCTTCCGTCGCCAGAGCGGCCTGTCGCCACGCGAGTTCCGCCGCCGGCAGGATCAGGCGCCGATACAGAGCTCCTCGGCGGGAATCGGTCGTCCGAGCAGATAACCCTGCACGCTGTCGCAGCGATGCTCGGTCAGGAAACGCAGTTGGCTATCGGTCTCCACACCCTCGGCCAACACCTCGATCCCCAGGCTGCGGCCAAGCGCAATGATGATCAGGATCACCGCTTCGTCCTTCGGGTTCTTGCCGATATCGCGGGTGAACGCCTGGTCGATCTTGAGCCGGTCCAGCGGCAGGTATTTAAGGCGATCGAGCGAGGAGTAGCCGGTACCGAAATCATCCAGTGCGATGCGGTAACCTGATTCCCTCAACCGATGCAGCTGCATCATCGCCAGGTCGGGATCCTGCATGATCATCAGTTCGGTGATCTCCAGCTCGATGCTCGTCCTTGACACCCCCTGGCCGTCGACCAGCTTGTTGAGTTTTTCGACAAAGTCGATCTGCAGCAGTTGCTGGGGCGAGATGTTGATTGCCACCTTCGGCGGCTCGATACCCTGCTGCTCCCAGCACTTCATCTGTTCGCACACCAGCTCGATCACCTGCCACCCCAGCGGGATAATCAGTTGGGTCTCTTCGGCCAGCTCGATGAAATAGCCGGGTGCCAGCAAGCCGCGGGTCGGATGGTTCCAGCGCACCAGCGCCTCGGTGCCGATCAGCTCCATCGTGCGCAGATCGAACTGTGGCTGGTAGTGCATGACCAGTTGCCGTTCGGCCAGTGCGACGCGCAGATCCTGCTCCAGCGAAAAGGAGTGAAACGCCTGATCGGTGAACTCCTCGCTATACACCACGTAACGGTTCTTGCCCTGCGCCTTGGCGCGGTACATCGCGGTATCGGCATGCTTGATCAGCATACCCAGATCGTCGCCGTGATCGGGATAGAGGCTGATGCCGATACTGGCGGTGATCTGCACCCGCACCTCGTCGATATCCAGCGGCAGTGTGGTCGCGATCAACACCCGATCCGCCTCGATGCAGGCGCGCTGTACGTCGCCCTCCACCAGCAGGATGAACTCGTCGCCCCCCATGCGGAACAGCATGCTGCCCTGCGGCAACCGGCAGCCCAGTAACCGCGCGAGTTTCTGCAGCATGCTGTCCCCCGCCTGATGACCGAGGCTGTCGTTGATCAGCTTGAAACGATCCAGGTCGATAAACAGCATGGCGAAGGGGCGTTTCTCCGGTCCCTCAACCCAGTCCCGTATGGTTTCCAGCAGATGGCTGCGGTTGGGCAGCCCCGTCAGGTCGTCATGCCGGGCCTGGTAGGCCAGCGAACGGGTCTGCCGATCCACCTCCTCCAGCAGAATCCGTTCACGATCGTGCATCGCCAGAAACAGCAAGGTGCTGATCGCGGCACTGAGCACCAGCAGCAGTTGCATGTCGGTCGCATTGCCCGACGGGTTGGCCGTCAGGTAAGCCGGCCCCGGCATCGTCTCCACCTGCCAGATACGCTGCCCGACCTGCAGCTCGAAGCGGCCGAACAGGTGGTCCAGCCCTGGGCCGGCAAAGTTGGAGAAGAAGGGTACCTGCCCGTCCGACTCGGTCAGCCGCAGGCGGATATCGCCGATCCCCTCCGCCTGCAACGAGCCGTGCAGCAGCTGCGACACGGTGAATACGCCAACCATGAAGCCGGCCAACTCCCGTTGTCGCTGCAGCGGTCCATGGTCGCCGACCAGCCGGTATACCGGATGCAGGATCAGGAACCCCGGCTGATCGGGGGCCTGGGTCAGGTTGAGCACCTCGGTGACCACCGGCTGACCGCTGTTCTGCGCCAGCATGACCGAGCGGCGTCGATCGTCGATCGACAGCAGGTTGAATCCCAGCGCCTTGCGGTTCTGGGCCCTGGGCTCCACCATCTGTACCGGTATCAGCGGATCGTCCGGCATCAATGAATCGCCATAGACCGCGTAGTCCGGCTCGCCCAGCATCTCCGCCGTGGCACGCTCGAACGCCAGGCGTTGATCGGCCTGAATCACCGGATCCCAGGAGTAGGCACGCACACTCGGATTATCGGCGGTCAGTTCCGCCACCCGTCGACCGAACTGTTCGGCACTCATGCCGCCGGGCTCGGCAAAGCGCTGGCCGAGATAGGCGAGATCGACAAAGTTTTTCTGTATCGCCGACAGCAGATGCGCTTCGACCAGTCGCGTATCGCGCTGAAAGTCGCGCCTGAGCTGACCGTCCAGACGCAGCATAAGCAGATGATTGAGCATCAGCACCAGGCCGACGATGCCGATCAACTTGATGATCAGCGACCAGCGCCGCTGCTTGCGAGACGTGCGTTCAGGTAGCAGGGCCAACACCACCGGCGCCAGTACGATGGCACCGAAGCTATCGCCGCCCCACCAGAGCAGCCAGTCCTTGAAGAACCCGGCACTGCCGCCGGCATCATTGACGAAGTAGACAACCGAGGTACCCAGCGTGGCGTTGATCAGGCAGCTCAACGGCCCGGCGATCAGCGCATACGCAAGCAGTGCCCGACCGTTTTTCGGTGCCAGGGGGTCGGCCTTGAAATGGTGGATCAGGGCAGCGGCCACACCGGCCTGAACCATCGAGCCGGTGCCGATCGCCGTCGCGGTGAGGATATTTTCAAACGTGAGCGAGTCGTTCCAGGTCAGGGGGATGAGCAGATTGAAGCCCAGGCTCCCCAGCAACACGCCCGGCAACACGACAGGTCCGAAACGCAGCACGGCACCCAACGCAATTCCGGCAGGTGCCCAGAATGGCATGATCTGTTGGTGCATCCCCTGCCCGGTGATCAGAAAGGCTGCCATCAGATAAGCCGATGCCAACGCAAGGATCAAACCAGTCGTTCGGATTATGCCGGTGTACACAACGCTCCTTAGGGCAGGACTTGCCCGCTCACCAGCCCAATCGCTGCTCCTGCGCATCCATGCGCCCGCAGCATACCGTACTTCCTGTACATAAGTTATTGTTTCGGCGATCGTATCGAGCACATGTTACATAATGTTACCGAAGAAGAATACGGCCTTAGGGACAGGTACGATAGCCTCTTTCCGGCGGCACTGATATACACTGAAAGCGACGACAAGAGAGCATTGGCTTCGTCTGCGGAGAGATGACGATGAGCACTATCGATACCGAGCTGTTACGCGCACTGCCCAAGGCAGAGCTGCACCTGCATCTGGAAGGGACCCTGGAACCCGAGTTGATGTTTGCGCTCGCCGAGCGCAACGACCTGCCGCTACCCTACGAGAGCGTTGAGGCGCTACGCAATGCCTACGAATTCGGCAACCTGCAGGAGTTCCTGAATCTCTATTACCAGGGGGCGGCGGTGCTGCAGACCGAACAGGATTTCTATGATCTGACGCTGGCCTACCTCGAGCGCTGTGCGCAGGATGGCGTGGTCCACGTCGAGCCCTTTTTCGATCCCCAGACCCACACCGCGCGCGCGGTAACCATGGCCACCCAGTTCCGCGGCATTACCCGGGCGCTCGAGGAGGGGCAGCGACGTTGGGGTATCACCAGTCGGCTGATCCTCAGCTTTCTGCGCCACCTGAGCGAGGAGGACGCCGTCTTCACCCTGCAACAGGCCCTGCCCTGGCGCGAGCACTTTGTTGCCGTCGGCCTGGACAGCTCGGAAAAGGGCAACCCGCCGGAGAAGTTTCAGCGCGTGTTCGACCAGGTCCGGGCCCTGGGCCTGAAGGCGGTGGCGCACGCCGGCGAGGAGGGGCCGGCCGACTATATCGCCCAGGCGCTCGACCTGCTCAAGGTGGTCCGCATCGACCACGGGGTCCGCTGCGGCGATGATCCACAACTGGTGCAGCGCCTGGTGGAGCGGCAGATCCCGTTGACGGTCTGTCCGCTGTCCAATATCCGGCTGAAGGTGTTCGCCCGCATGGCCGACCACAACATCATGCAGCTATTGGAGCAGGGCGTGCGGGTGACGATCAACTCCGACGACCCCGCCTACTTCGGCGGCTACCTGCTGGACAACTACTGTGCCGTGCGCGACGCGCTGGGCATGACGACGGAACAGGCGGTGCAACTGGCACGCAACAGCCTGACCGCCTCCTTCCTGGACAGCGATACGCTGAACGCCCATCTGGCCCGACTGGATCGACTGGCGCAATCGGCCTGATAAGTTCAGGAAGCGGGCACGTCGCTCGGCAGCAGCAGTTCACCGAACTGCTGCGCCGGCACCGCGGGGCTGCACAGGTAGCCCTGATAGACATCGCAGCCCAGATCGCTCAGATAGCTCAGTTGTTCAGGGGTTTCCACCCCTTCCGCCAGCACCTGCATGCCCAGAGAATGCCCCATCGCGACAACCGTTCGGGAGATGGCGCAATCCTCCATATCCAGCGGTAATCCGCCGACAAAGGATTTGTCGATCTTCAGCACCGAGATCGGGAAGCGCTTCAGATAGGCAAGCGAAGAGTAGCCCGTACCGAAATCGTCCAGCGCCAGACAGATCCCCAGCCTGCGCAGTTGACCCAGCCGACGGGCCGCCACATCGGGGTCGTGCATCAGCGCCCCCTCGGTCAGTTCGAGCTCGAGCAGTCCGGCGGGGAATCCGGTTCGTTCGAGGATCGCCTCGATCCGTTCGACCAGCCCCTCGCTGCGCAACTGACCGGGTGACAGGTTCACCGCCAACAGCAGTTCGGGAAGCCCCTGATCCAGCCAGATACGCCCCTGACGGCATACTCTCTCGAGCACCCAATCACCCAGTTTGACGATCAGTTCGGACTGCTCCGCCAGCGGAATAAACTGGTCCGGCGGGATAAACCCCCGCTCGGCATCCCGCCACCGCAGCAGCGCCTCGGCGCCCAGAATCCTGCCGCTTCGGATATCGACCTGAGGCTGGTAGTACACCTCCAGTTGCTCCTGCTGGAACGCGCGGCGCAACCGAACCTCCATGTCGACACGTTGTGCAGCCCGCTCGGAAAGTTCCCTGGAGTAGAAACTGTAGGCTCCCCGCCCCAATGCCTTCGCCTGATAGAGTGCGGCATCGGCCTGCTTCAGCATATCCTGGGAGTCATGCTCGTGATCTTCCCGGCAAACACTGATACCGATGCTGACCCCGGACTGCAGTTCGATATCGTTACCGAGGCGGAAGGGTTCCGACATCAGTTCGATCAGTTGCCGCGCCACCTTGGCCGCATCGAGCTGACGGCCGAGATCGGTGATCAGCACCGCAAACTCATCGCCGCCGAGCCGGGCCAAAGTGTCGCTGCTGCGCAGATGCTGTTTCAAACGTCGGGCGACCTGCTGCAGCAGTTCGTCGCCGACCCTGTGGCCGTAGCTGTCGTTGATATCCTTGAAATGATCCAGATCCAACACCAGCAACCCCACCGCCATCGAGTGACGCTTCGCGGCCCCGATCGACTGCTCGAGCATGGAGAGAAACAGGGTCCGGTTGGGCAGGCCGGTAACCGGGTCGTTGTGCGCCAGAAACTCGATCCGTTCACTGGAGCGCTTGATCTCGCTCACGTCGGCAAACACGGCCACATACCGCCGCTCGCCACCGTCCGGATCATCGACCCGGGTGATGCTGAGCATCTCGGGGATCAGTTGCCCGCCCTTGCACCGATTCCAGATCTCCCCCTGCCAGACTCCGTGCCGATTCAGCTCCTGCCACATATCCCGATAGAACCCTTCATCGTGTCGACCGGAACTGAAGATCTTCGGCGTCTTCCCGATCACCTCTTCCGGCGTGTATCCAAGCAGGGCGCTGAACGCCGGGTTGACCTCAAGAATACGTTTCTGCCCGTCGGTGATCACCACCCCCTCCCGCGTGCTGCGAAATACGGCCTCGGCCAGATTCAGGCGATCTTCATGCTGTTTGCGTGTATGAACATCACGCACCACCGCTTCCATGCAGGCGGCCTGATCCTGCGTCTGCCGGCAGACGATCTGCGCTTCGACCCAGCGCTCCGTACCCTCTCCGGTCAACAACCTGAACCGGCATTGGGCCTGCTGCTCTCCCCCCGCAGCCAAGCCATCGACCAGCCTCTCGAGCCGCTCTCGATCCTGCTCGGCGACCAGATCGGCCAACGGCGTATCGTGCAGATCCGTGGCCCGATAGCCCCAACGCTGAATGTTCTCGCCGGCAAAGAGCAGTGGGTGATGCGCCTGCAACGACCAGCGCAGGATGACCACCGGGCTGGATTCGATAATCTGGCGCGCGGTCTCCATCCGTTGCCGACGCTCGATATTGCCCAGCGCATAGCTGATATCGCCGGCGATCTCGGCGAGCGTACGCAACACCAGCGGATCGAAGAAGCCCGGCTCTCGGGAATAGAGCGTCAGGTTACCGACCAATACGCCATCCTGTTGCAGGGGAAAGGCGGCGATGGAGGCGATGCCGGCCGTTGCGGCCAGCTCCCGGGTGAAGAGATCCCAGTCGCGCTCGGCAACGTCGTTGCAGACACTGACACGCTCCTCCCGTAGCGCCGAACGGGTCGGCGACGCCTCGTCGACCTGCGCTATACCATCGAACACCTGCTGCAACAGCGCATCATCTTCACTGGCCCAGGCAACGGGCTTGAGTTCGTCGTCGACCAGCCGCCCGACCCAGGCGTGGCTGAGCTGCCCATGCTTCACCGCGACGGCACAGATCGCATCGAGCATCTCCTGGCGCCCCTGGGTACGGACGATAATCTTGTTGGTCTGGGAGAGTGTTTCGTAGAGATCGCGCTGGCGTTGCAGCGAAATGAGCGCCTGCCTGCGCTCGCTCATCTCCTGCATACAATGGTACCAACCGATAGCCGACAACAGCATCATAGACAGCGTGATCATGGCATTGACGACGAGGCTGTCGTTCATCAGCCAAAGCAGCGCGATGCTGACACCAACAAGAGCGGCAAACAGGCCACAGACTCCCTTGCCACTTCCGACGAACCGATGATCCACGGACACAACCCCTTCCTTATGAGCCGCCAATAGTAGAGTAGCTGCGCGTATCGTAAAATTGACGCGGCACAAACTTAGTCGGTTTCGTTACCGGATGCCGACACCCGCCCTACCGACACCATCTTGCCACAGACCCAAGTCAGGATGCACATGAACTCTTTTACACTGGAATTGCGCCCGGAAAGTGCACGCTCTCGGTGAGATCATGCATAATTGATCGATGAACAAACGCCGGAGCAAAGCCGAAATCCGCCGCGAACTCGAGCAACTGGTGCAGGAGTTCGAGAGGCGCGGCGGCGAAATCAAACAGGTGCGTCCCGGAGCCAGTGCTCTTGAGGATGGCGCGGTCTTGCGCCCCTCCTTCAGCGATGGACGCCCTGCCCAGCCGAGAACGCCGGCCATGGATCTGCTGGCCGCAATCGATGCCCGTCGCAAGCAGAGCAAGCCCGACAGCAAGAGCAGACGCAGCTCCAAACCGCGCAAGCGGGTTATCTACGACGACTTCGGCGAGCCGCTGCGCGAGGTCTGGGAGGACAGTTGAGAAGCGACGCCTCGACGCTTAACGGGATATCCGCTCCGCCTCACGCGCCATCTCGCCGATCAGATCGCCGACCTTGAGGCTCGCCTCCTCCATCTTCGCCAGATGGCGAATCACCTGATCGAACTGTTTCTCTCGAGCGGCCGTCAATGCCGCGCCACCTTCACGGTGCACGTCGGCGTGGGGCTGTTCGAGGCGGGTGAAACCGGACAGGCTCGAGTAGGACTTGGCACCCTCACCGGTGTAGTACCACTGGCCCAGGCGACAGGCGGTATGATCGGCGCCGCTCTGAGCCTCATTCAGACGCCCGGAGATGATGTTATCGTAGATATTGTTTTTCCAGGCGACATGATCAAGCTTGACGGTTTCGAAGAAGGTATTGGCGGCACTGGTACCGATCACGCGTCGCATCTGCTGCGAAAGATCGACGACCTGGGTGACGCCGGCGCGGATCTGCTCGGCCGAGGCGACCACCTCATCGCCGGCGGCCTGCACGGTAGCGATATCATCGCTGGCACCGCGCGTACTCTGAGTAATTCGGGTCACCAGATTGGCGATCTCGCCGCTGGCATCGCTGGCCTTGCGTGCGAGGTTGCGCACCTCGTCGGCCACCACGGCGAACCCACGCCCGGACTCGCCCGCGCGCGCCGCCTCGATCGCGGCATTCAGTGCCAGCAGGTTGGTCTGATCCGAGATGTCGGCGATAACCGAAACGAACTTCTCGATCTTGGCCGTCAGATCGACCAGGTCGGACAGCTTTTTGCTGCCCTGAGTCGAGCAGTCGCGTATATGTTGAACGCGCTCCAGTATCAGCCCGACGGCCGAGCGGCTCTCTTCGAACAGCATGTCCGACGCGGCCAGCGATTCGCTCTCGTCCATCAACGCCGTGGCATTTCCGGCCAGGCTCTCGCGCGTCGACTGGATCAACGCCCCGCCACGGATCCAGGCACCGCACATCTTCTGTTCGAAATTCGAAGCGCTCCGAGTATCCTGTTCCAGATCGCGGATGCGTTGCTGAAGGGACTGATTTTCCCGCTCGAGCCGTGTATTTTCCTCTGTCGAGGCGGCCAACTTCTGTTCAAGGGCGAGTAACTGCTGTTGCTTATTATTGGTTTTTGCAAAAAACACGACCCGATCTCCGCGCATACACCCGATGCAAATGCCAGTTTAAACCCCTCGCCTCTATAATAACCAGTGTTTTAAACGCTCGAATAACGAGCCGGCGACAACTCTCTTGAAAATCGCCGATCAAAGCCAAACCGAGGGACGCAAGCAGAGCATGCAGCGCAAGATCATCCACATCGACATGGATGCCTTCTATGCATCAGTGGAGATACGCGACAACCCGGAGTTGCGCGGGAAGGCGATCGCGGTGGGCGGCAAGGCCGACTCCCGTGGCGTTATCGCGACCTGCAGCTACGAGGCGCGCAAGTATGGGGTCCACTCGGCCATGGCCAGCGCCGAAGCACTCAGACGCTGCCCGCACCTGATCCTGCTGCCGGGACGGATGTCGGTGTACAAGGCGGTCTCGGCACAGATCCGCGAGATCTTCGCCCGCTACAGCGACCTGGTGGAGCCGCTGTCGCTCGATGAAGCCTACATCGACGTCACCGCGTGCAGCGCCTGCCAGGGCAGCGCCACGCTGATCGCCGAACGGATTCGAGCCGAGATCCTGGCGGAGACCGGACTGACCGCGTCGGCAGGCGTGGCGCCCAACAAGTTTCTCGCCAAGATCGCCTCGGAGGAGAACAAGCCCAACGGGCAGTACGTCATCACGCCGGACAGGGTGGCGGAGTTCGTCGCCGCCCTGCCGCTGCGCAAGCTGCCCGGCGTGGGCCCGCGCACCGCGGAAAAGCTGGACGCGATGGGCCTGCACCATGGGCGTGACATTCTGCCCTGGTCGCCGGCCGAACTGACCGACAAGTTCGGCAAGTTCGGCCACAGCCTTTATCACCGCGCTCGCGGCATCGACGAGCGGCCGGTACAACCGTCGCGGATACGCAAATCGGTCGGTGTCGAAACCACATTGGCCCATGACCTGCGCACCGAAGCCCAGTGCGCGACCGTGCTCAACGGGCTGTTGCCCGAACTCAAGCAACGCCTGCGCGGAAGGCCGTTCAAGGGGGTGACGATCAAGCTGAAGTTCCATGACTTCCAGCAGACCACGGCGGCGGGACAGGCCGACCGGCTCGGCACCGATATTCTCGACGCCATCCTGCACACCGCCTGGGAGCGCTCGGCCGGACGACGCGTCCGCCTGGTCGGCATCAGCGTCAACCTGCAGGAAGAGTCGCGGGTGCAGCAGCTGAGTCTTGATCTCTAGCTCTTCAGCTTCTCGATACCGAGCGACTTCAGCACCATCTTTTCATAGATCGGGTCGCAGTTGCCGTGGCTGATCTTGTGCATGAAGTACTTCTCGAACCCGACCTTGGCCAAGTGCACCCACTTGCCCTTCTTCATCCAGTTCACGTTGCGCGGCGGAATCTGCGGCATCGCCACGAATGCAATGCCGGTGTCGCCCATATCGGCCAGACAGACCGCATTCCAGGTCGCTTCCGCGGTTTCGCTGTTGCCGTCGAGACGGGCGCGAATATTGTGCGCCGTGGCGGTGACCATGCTCTCGATCATGAACCCGGTCTTCGGCACGCCGGTCGGTACCGGCGTGGGCTTTTTCGGCGCGATGGCGACGGCCACCCCTATTCCCCAGATGTTGCGGTGAGTCGGGTTGCACTGGTGTTCGTCGATCAGGATAAAACCTCGAGGGTTGACCAGGTCCTCCACACCGCGCACCGCATCGATGCCGGTAAAGGCAGGCAGCATCATCGAGTAGTCGAACGGCAGCTCATGGCGTTTCTTCTCCTGCCCCTGCTCGTCGCATTCGATTACATGCATCACGCCATCCTCGACACGGTCGACCCTGGCGTTGCAGATCCAGTCGATATGGTGCTGACGCAGCTCCGACTCCAGCATCGTCTTGCTGTCGCCGACGCCGTCCAGGCCCAGGTGTCCGATATAGGGTTCCGGCGTCACGAAAGTGAGGGGAACACGGTCGCGGATCTTCCGGTTGCGCAGATCCTTGTCCATGATGAAGGCGAACTCGTAGGCGGGTCCGAAACAGGATGCTCCCTGTACCGCACCGACCACGATGGGACCCGGGTTGGCGGTGAACTCAAGCCACTTCTCGCGGGCGGCTTCGGCGTGATCCACATGGCAGATCGACTGGGTGTAGCCCTGCGGCCCCAGCCCCTCGATCTCGTCGAAGGCCAGACGCGGACCGGTGGCGATAATGAGGTGGTCGTAACCAAGTGTGCCGCCGTCGGACAGCTCGATCAGGTTGGACTCGGGGACAACCTTCGTGACACGAGCCACCAGCAGTTCTATCTTTTTCTTCGACAGCGGTTTGTCGAGCGACAGCACGATATCCTCGCGCTGTCGCCAGTCCACGGCGATCCAGGGGTTGGAGGGCACGAAGTGGAAGTAGTCCTTGTCGCTGACGACGATGACCCGATCCTCCGGCCGTGCCAGTGCTTTCATCTCATAGGCCATCGGCACTCCGCCGATGCCGGCCCCGACAATCACGATATCCGCCATATCCCCTCCCCCGAGTCGTCTTTATTTTATTAACCAATATTAATTTAGTACTAGCTAATATAATAAGCAAGCGGTCGTCAGGCGATGTTGAAAGCGCTGCAGGCAATAAAAAACCCAACCGTTGCCGATTGGGTTTTTCCTTACGCGGCGGTCATTCGCCGCATCTACACTCAGCCGTCGACATGCAGATTGCCGCTATCCAGCAAGGCGTTCAGATCTGCGACATCACCATTCACCACGATGCTCTGATCGGCGGAACCGCCGCTGTTGGCATCGCCACCGGTGTACACCTCGATAGTGGTGTTGGTGCCATCGAAGCTTGCCTTCAGGTAAGCGTCCAGGTTATCGGCGTTGATGGTGTTGCTGCCGTCCTGATCCAGCAGATCGGTCAGATCGATCACATCGTTCTCGGCGACACTGAAGTCCTTGATGGTATCGACCGTGGAGCCCGTAGTACCTTCGTCACCGGCTTTCCAGATGAAGATATCCGCGCCTTCTTCGCCGAACAGGATATCGTCACCGGCACCGCCGACCAGGATGTCGTCACCGGCACCGCCGTGCAGCGTATCGGCACCGTCCCCGGTGAGCAGGCGATCGGCATCGCCGCTACCGGTCACGTTCTCGTCGGTGGTCAGGGTCAGCGTAGCCTCGCTGGTATCCCCGTCACCATCGGTAATGGTGTAGGTAAACTGGTCCGTGCCACGCGGCTGCTCGATGTTGACGTCGGTCAGCGTATAGCCACTGCCGGCGCCTTCGTACTGGAACGCCAGATACTGAACACCGTCCGACAGCGTGATCGGGCCGCTGCTGTAGGTACCTTCGCTGGTCAGTTGGCTACCGCCTACCGTACCCGACTCGATCAGATTACCTTCGCCGTCAAAGGCAAACCATGTGATGCCGGCCTCGCCTGTCTGATTGGCGTTGGCTTCGCCGATGGAGAAGGAGAAGGCGCCGTTGATCTCGCTGCCCAGGCTCACCAGCAAGGTCTCGCCACTATCGATCGTGGTCGGGCCCTGGCTGTCATCGACACCGTAACCCACCTTGCTGGACGATCCGCCGGTGGCGTTGTGGGTATCCACCAAGGCATTCGCTGCGGCATCGAGATCCAGCCCTGTTTCCGAGATAGGATTGAGCCCGTCCCCGTAGGCACTCGCTGTCCCCGCCTGGCTCAGATCAATCACCTGGTTGACGCTGGCCAACGGCTGGTAGGTGTACTCGCCGTTGCTCTGGATAGTCAACGTGCCGTAGCTTCCGGCGATACTGGTTGTACCGTTGGCGCTGACCTGCACTCCGGAGCCGCCATTGACGGATACGGAGGTAACCACGGCGCCGTCGGCCCCCTGTTCATCGTTGTCCAGAACATTACCCGTTGCCGAGCCGGTCTCGTCCACTGTCTTGCTCTGATCGGCAGCCAGGCTGGAGGTAACCGAGGCAGCAGCCACATCGTCCGCGGCAGTCGCCACATCATCGATGATCTGGACCGACAGCGTGTCGGTTGCCACATCACCGTCGGTATCTTCCAGGCGGATGGCGAACTGTTCGGACAGGCTGTTTTCACCCTGTGCCGTCGCATGCGACTCGTTGGCGTTCAGGGTATAGGTGTAGGTCACCACACCGGTATCGGCATCGTAAGCGGTGATCGACAACGTATTGCCGAGGGTAGTCGTAATCTCGACCGGATATGTGTCGACGCCGGCGACCACTTCGACTCCCTCTACCGTCAGGCTCTCGACACCGTCCAGAGCACTGATGGTGAACGTGCCCTGCTGAGTGGTCGATTCCTTGTCGGCATCGGAACCCTCCGGCAGATCGTCTTCATCGACGATCACCGCATCGCCGCTCAGGGTAATGGAGACGTCGTTGTCCGGTGTCGGTTCGATAGTGAGCGTTTCGCTGTCGGAGTCCTCGGCGGTAGCTGCCGCACCCGGGTCATATGCCGTCGCGGTCGCGGTCACGGTAAGCTCGCCTTCATAATCGGCCGGTACGGTCAGCGTAAGGCCGCTGACGGTCACAACGCCGGTTTCCGGATCCACCTCTACCGTCGGGCCGGTATACCCGTCTGCGCCGGTCAACAGCAGTTCCCAGGTACTGACGCCGTTTTCCGTTCCCAGCAACTGACTGTCGGAAAGCTCGACACCTTCCGGCGTGGTCACGATCAGGTGAGTAATACTCTCGGAGTGATCCGTGTCGGTCGGAGTGGCCGTGATGTCGACAGAGTAGGCTGTTGAGGCAGACTCGTAAGAGACGCTGTGCAACAGGAAGTCACTCTTGCCATCCTCGGGCACACCGAACTCGATACCCTCGATCATTTTGCCTGGATCAGCCTCAACGGTGATCGGCTGGCTCACTCGATCGGCCTCACCTTCATCGTTCAGAGCGAGCGGGTCGTTGCCGCTGATGGAGAACGTCTCGGTGCTGCCGTCGGTGTACTTGATCGTGTACTCGGCGGTTTCCTCCAGGCTTGCACTTCCGCCACGGAGCCAGGCAACCTGGAAGGTTACCGACGAGGCAGGCGCATCCAGATCCACGACCAGGATTTCACCCTGCTCGATTTCCGATGCGTCTCCCCAGCCCGGTTCCCCAACGTAATCCGCCACGCCGAAACCGGTAGGATTCAACTCAACGCCGTTTTCATCCTGATAGCGGATGGAGATATCGGTCTGCTCACCCGAGGCGTTATACGCCGTGACGGTGAAGCCCAGCGGATTTCCGTCCAGACCATCCGGGTTGCTCAGCACATTGAACAGATCCGCCGCGTAAAGCTCTGAGTTCGTAACTTGCGTCAGCGTCAGCTCAACGGTCGGCGTATCCGTCACCGGGTTGACCTGGATATTCACCGTGGTCGACTCGGTTGCGACACCGTTGCCGTCTACCGCGGTATAGGTAAAGGAGTCGGCACCGCTGTAGTCCTGATCCGGCGTATAGGTGAAGGTACCATCGCCGTTCAGGGTCAGCGTGCCATGAGCCGGATCGGTGTTCGAGGTGATCGTCAGACTACCTTCGGCGGTATCGTTGCCCAATACACCATCGGCGGCCGTCGAGATGGTAAGCGTCGTATCCTCATCGGTTTCGTACGCATCAAGTGCGGTTTCCGGCGCTTCATCGACGATGGTAGTGGTGACGGTTGCATTGCTGTAGGTCACCGCTTCATATTCGGCATCTTCGCTGTAGCTGTCGGCATTCAGAGAAACAGTGAATGTTTCGCCATCGTCTGCCAGCAGATCGTCTACTGCAGTGGAACTGAATGCGGCCCCGATCGCAACCGTCGTACCACTGGTGCTGTAGTCGGCATTAGAGGTTGTGCCGTTGTTGGTAAAGGTGACATCCACCGTACCCGTCGGCTGTTCGGCCAGCGGCGTACCTGTGCCATCGACTGCCAGCACGACATAGTAGGCACTGCTTTCACCGTTTTCGTGAATTTCGGAAGCCGATTCACTCACGCTGCCGTCGGCATTCGCCGCGAACAACTGGAAGGTGAACGCGCTGTCGTTGTCGCCCGGAGTACCCGGATCGTTGGCGGTCTCGTCGACGATGGTGGTCACCACGTCGGCGTCGCTGTAGGTCACGGCTTCGTAGTCGCCCGCCTCGCTCCAGTCGTTGCCCAGACTCAGCGTGAAGCGCTCGCCGTTGTCGGCCAGCACGTCGTCGATCGCGTCGATGGTGAAGCTGCTGCCCACGGTCGCGGTCACAGTGCTGTTCGAGTCGTAGTCGACGCCACGCTCGGCGTCGTCGCCGTCGGCGCCGACGTTGACGGTGATGGTGCCGCCCGGCTGGGTCTCCAGCGGGGCGCCGTCGGCGTCGACCGCCAGGACCACGTATTCGCCCTGGCCGCCGTCTTCGGCGATGCTGTTGGTGGCGACATAGTCGCCGTCGACCACCGCGAACAGCTGGAAGGTGAACGCGCTGTCGTTGTCGCCCGGGGTACCCGGATCGTTGGCGGTCTCGTCGACGATGGTGGTCACCACGTCGGCGTCGCTGTAGGTCACGGCTTCGTAGTCGCCCGCCTCGCTCCAGTCGTTGCCCAGACTCAGCGTGAAACGCTCGCCGTTGTCGGCCAGCACGTCATCGATCGCGTCGATGGTGAAGCTGCTGCCCACGGTCGCGGTCACGGTGCTGTTCGAGTCGTAGTCGACGCCACGCTCGGCATCGTCGCCGTCGGCGCCGACAGAGACGGTGATGGTACCGCCCGGCTGGGTCTCCAGCGGGGCGCCGTCGCCGTCGACCGCCAGGACCACGTACTCGCCCTGGCCGCCGTCTTCGGCGATGCTGTTGGTGGCGACATAGTCGCCGTCGACCACAGCGAACAGCTGGAAGGTGTAGGCGCTATCGTTGTCGTCAGTGATGGTGGTGGTCACCGCATCGCCGTATACGATGCTCTCGTACGCTGCGGCATTGCTGTAGTTGCTTACGCCGACAGTGTAGGTCTCGCCGTTGTCAGCCAATACGTCGTCGATCGCATCGGCAGTGAACTCAACTCCCAGCGCCACGGCGGTGGCGCTTGAGCTGTAGTCGTCGCTGCCGGCGGTGCCGTTGGTGAAGGTGATGTCCACGGTGCCGGTGGCATCCGTGATGATGTTACCCTCAGGATCGACTGCATGGGCGACATAGGTTGCGGTTTCGCCTTCAACCACGTCGTTGACGTCGAGTAGTTCTTCACCGACAACCGCAAATACTTTTACGGTGACGGTGTCGATGGTATCGCTGATCGTCACGGTGGCGGTATCGCTGGTATCCAGCGCTTCGTAGTTGCCGCCGTCGGTCGAGCTGATGGCAACGGTGTAACTCTCGCCGTCGACATAGACGTCATCGCCCTGGATCTCGAACGGGGTCGACTCGGCGCTGCTCTCGCCCACCGGAATGGTGATGGTGGCGCCGTTGTCCAGGGTGATCACCAACGGGCTGCCGGTAACCGGGTTGTCGACCGTCGCGGTGATGCTGGCCTGTTCGCTGCCTTCGTCGACGTTGACATCGCCCAGGGTGATGGTGGTGGTGTCGACGGTGTCGTTGATCGTCACGGTCGCGGTGTCGCTGGTGTCCAGCGCTTCGTAGTTGCCGCCGTCGGTCGAACTGATGGCGACGGTGTAACTCTCGCCGTCGACGTAGACGTCATCGCCCTGGATCTCGAACGGGGTCGATTCGCCGCTGCTCTCGCCCACCGGGATGGTGATGGTGGCGCCGTTGTCCAGCGTGATCACCAGCGGGCTGCCGGTAACCGGGTTGTCGACCGTCGCGGTGATGC
>Ga0214472_10002456_pt1 | contig 19948 bp, 14 predicted proteins | sample RVTome_6_FD_207662 | JGI IMG/M metagenome (GOLD analysis project Ga0214472, IMG submission 207662) | Soil microbial communities from uranium-contaminated site in the Upper Colorado River Basin, Wyoming, United States - RVT140D175 | ecosystem: Environmental > Terrestrial > Soil > Contaminated >...
GGGACTATCCAGCCCTAGACCACGAATGGTGGGGCCATTATACGGCGTATAAGTGATGGCGAGTCAATTACTTTTACGCTTGACTAAGAAAGATTCTTGTCCCTTTGGGGGACAACGCCCTTATATCTCCCAGCTTACGCAAGGAGCCTTACGGGCGAGAAAGGTAAAACTCTCACGATAAAATATTTAGCGATCAAATTGAGAACTCCGTATGGCAACAAAGCCATCATGCAGTTTAAACTAAGGGAGGTTTGGACGCATGCAAGGCAGCCTCAGCCTGGTTGAAGAGAGGGTCGTGCCACTTGGGAGATATGGCTACCGTGGCCATACCCGGCTGTGGTAGAGCACTATGAAAGAGAGGAGTGTCCTATGCGAGCGCATGCGCTGAGGGAACAGGGGTTGCCCCTCCCGTCAACATCAATGCTCGTGACGGGAATCACAGGGGGATGCATTGTCGCCCTAGGCCTGACGACCCTGATTGGATGGTCTATGGGCAGCGTGACGCTGGTGCAAGTGCGACCCTATCTAGCGCCGATGCAGCTCAGTACCGCACTGGGTTTTTTGTGTTGCGGTCTCGGTCTTGTGGCGCTCGCCGCCGGCCGAGTACGCCTGGTCCCCATCGTGGGTCTCCTGGCTGCAACCATCGGCCTATGGGCTCTGGGTGACTCTATATTTGGGCTCGGTCTCGGTCCGGACGACCTCCTCAGGCGCGCTTCCGTCGCTGTTAACACTTTCTATCTTGGCCGTATGGCGCCCCATACGGCCCTGTGCTTTCTGTTGGCTGGTATCACGCTCGCCGTCATCCATAAACCACTCCGCTCCGAGACCGCCCGCTTGTTGCCGGGATTGTCAGGCGTGATGGTCTTTGCCTTCGGGCTGGTCGCGTGTGTCGGCTATGTGGCGGGCTGGCAGACCACCTACAGTTGGAAGCCGTTTACCGACATGGCGATCCATACCGCGGCAGGGTTTGTCGTCCTTAGTCTGGGGATGATGGCCTATGCCTGGCACCAGTATCGCGCTGAGGTAACGGACACCGTCTCTCGCCTCCCGATCATCGTCGGCGTGGGTGTCATCATTACCGCCGTGTCTCTCTGGCAGGCGCTACTGGTCTATGAACACGTGCTCGTGCGCAAGACAGTTGCCCTCGCCGCCACGAATATCCAAACGGATATCGTCGAGCAAGTCATATTCCGCATCGAGGAACTGGTGCGCGTCGCCGCACGCTGGGAGTTGGGTGGGCCGCCCTCGAGAGACGCATGGGAAAGCGATATGATGCGATACCAACAACGGGATCCCTATTTGCAAGCGATCATGTGGGTCGACCCCACCTCGCATGTCCGCTGGGTCCAACCCAGCCCAAATTATGAGGCGATACAGGACCGCCCTCTTGCCACGACACCCCCACAGCGCCAGATTCTCGACTCGGCGCGCAACAGCCGTGAAGTCGTCATCACGCGCATTCTCGATGGGATACCACCCAGTGAGCTGCAGATTATTGCCCCCCTCTTTCCGCAAGAAGGCTTCGACGGGTTTCTCATCAGTTGGTTGGAAGTAGGGTCTCTCTTCAAGCACATCACGAAGACGTTGGCTCAGGACTTCGCCCTCGTCATCTTGGATGGGAATGAGACGATCTATGGTTATCGTCAAGAGCAAACTCAACTTCAACGTGGATGGGGGCGCGATAGGATTCTGAGCCCACCCGGTCTTACCTGGCGCCTACAAATCTGGCCGACGCCGGAACTGCTGCAGGAAAAGCTCTCCGCGTTGCCGGCCATCATTTTATTCATCGGTTTGGCGACAGCGCTACTCCTCGCGTCGCTGGTTCATTTTGCCCAGGCTACGCAGCAGCGGGCGGTGCAGCTCGGCGAGGCCAATCAGGCCCTGCACCATGAAATTACGGAACGTGAGCGTGCCGAGACGGCGTTGTCCCGACGGCTTGAGCAGTTAGAGGTGCTTCGCACCATGAGTGCGGAGATGACGCTCGAACTCGACCTTCCCATGCTCTTGCATTTGATGATTCACAGGGCCACGGATCTGATCCCCGAAGCGGCGTCGGGCGCCATCTTTTTGTGGCATGAGGAAGCGGGACAGCTCGTACCACACGTCTGGCATAACCGTGACGACTGGATGCGGGACGTGAAGTTAGAGCTCGGAGAAGGCGTCGCGGGGGTGGTCGCCCAGCGCCGGGAGGGACTCAGAGTCAACAATTATCGAAGCTCACCGTATAGGCATCCCACCTTCATTGAACACCTGGGGATGAGGGCCCTGATCGCCGAACCCCTCCTCTACAAGAATCGTCTTGTTGGCGTCATCATTCTCGATAGCGACGATCTCGGTCATACCTTCAGTGCAGCGGACAGCCAGGTGTTGGCGCTGTTTGCCAGCCAGGCGACGATTGCGATCACGAATGCGCAATACGTGACAGAGCGGCAACAGCAAGCGATGCTACTGTTGCAGAGCAACGCGGCCCTGCAGGCGGAAATCAGCGAACGCCAACAGGCAGAAGAAACCCTGCGGCGCCAGCAAGAAGCGCTCTATCAAAGTGAAAAACTGGCCGCCATGAGTGGCCTGCTTGCCAGCGTGGCGCATGAACTCAACAACCCTCTGACCGCCATTACCGTGCGAGCCGATCTTCTACAGGAGGAGAGCACAGACGAGGAACTCTCGGGACTCGCCGCGGAAATCAACCAGGCCGCGGCGCGTTGTGTGCGTATGGTCCGTTATTTTCTCACCCTGGCGCGGCAAGGCTCACCAGAGCGGACTTCGGTGCGCTTCAACGAGGTGATCGAGGATGCGATGCAGGTGCTGGCCCCCCCCCTGCGCCTCGACAACATCGAGATCGAGATCGACTTGCAAGCCGATCTGCCACCGCTGTGGGCAGACCCGCATCAGCTCCACCAGGTCGTCATCAATCTGCTGACCAATGCGCAGCAGGCCCTACACGAAACCCCGCCGCCGCGCCAGGTCGCGCTCACCACCCGGTTTGAGGCCGCCCCCGATCGGGTGCTCTTCGAGGTGGCCGATAATGGCCCAGGCATGTCGCCCGAGCTTCAGGAGCGCATTTTTGAACCCTTCTTTACCACCAAGCCGCCGGGTGTCGGGACCGGGTTGGGCCTCTCGTTGTGCCAGGGCATCATCGACAGTCATAGCGGTCGGCTACAGGTCGAGACTCGATCCGGGCATGGCACCGTGTTCCGCGTCGAGCTTCCCGTCACAGACATCCCCACGCTCTCAGTCGAGGCGGCTGAGCCCGACGTGGGCGCTCCAATTACCGGAAAAGACCTCCTCATCGTCGACGACGAAGTAGGGACGACGAAAGCCCTGGTGAGATTGTTTAACCGCGACGGGCATCGCACGGAGACGGCAGCGAATGGCCGCGAGGCCCTCGACAAGGTTCGGGCCCAGTCGTATGACCTGATCTTGTGTGATCTCCGGATGCCAGAGCTCGATGGCCCGAGCTTCTATCGCGCGGTGGCGTGTCAACACCCACATCTGCAGCAGCGCTTTATTTTTTTGACCGGCGACACCTTAAGCCCAGGAGCCAAAACGTTTCTCGACGAAATCCGTTCGCCATTTCTCGCCAAACCGTTTCGGGCGGCTGAAATCCGACGCGTCGTGCAACAAGCTTTACAGCGCTTATCCCAAAGGCAGGATGCCTGAGATCGTCGTTGGCCTAGATTGGCAAGCCGCGCCCGATCAGAATCGATTCGTCTATTGTAACCAGCACGGATTTCCGGTATAAAGCCACGCCTGTATCGCGCCACATTTATCTATCAGAAGGGATGACAAGATGACGGTGCCCTATCAAATCTGGGAATTCACCCCGGCTGAACAGCGCAAGTTCGCGGCCTGGGTCGATCGCATCAACACCGGTCACACCGGCGTCCAGCATCAGCGCAACGAACACCTGCACTGGACGCCGGTGACCAAACCCCTATCCGAGTGCGTGGTGAATCTTTTTACCACTGGCGGCGTCCACCTTCGCACCGATACCCCGTTTGATGTCGACAACGCGCATGGGGATCCGTCCTTTCGTGAAATTCCGACCGACGCGGATACGGCAGACCTCGCCATTACCCACACCCACTACAATCACGTCGAGGCCGATCGCGACGTGAATTGCATGTTCCCTCTGGACCGGCTGCGAGAGCTGCGCGACCAGGGCGTCATTGGCGGCATTGCGCCGGTGGCCTATACCATCATGGGCTTCAATCCGGACCCAGGGCCTCTCACTCAGAACACCATTCCCGAATTGGCGCAGCGCATCAAAGCGGGCGGGGCCGACCTGCTGTTTATGACCTGTGGTTGACCCATCTGTCACCGATCCGTTGGATTGGTGCAAAATGCGGTCGAAGGCCTGGGGGTGTCCACCATTTCCATGTCCGTGCAGCCCCATATCACCGCCTCCATAGGGGTGCCGCGCGGTATCGCCCTGCGTTTTCCGGCTGGCAATCAGGCGGGCGAAGGGGGTAAGCCGCAGCAACAGCGCATGATTCTCACCGCGGCTCTGGAAGCCATCCGTGCGATCGAGTCACCGGGGACGATTGTGGAACTGCCGTATCGCTGGCGGCGCTTCCCGGTGCACGAGGAGGCGGTGTTCAAAGGGACCTCGCAGGGACCCCGGCAACCCCAGGCGGAAGCCATTGGCGAGGCTTTGGATACCGTTGTGCATGCCGCTCAGGCCTATAAAACCTATATCGAGGCGCGTTTAGCTCGGGAAGAAGCCAATCCCTCACCACCCGATCAACACGTGGCCAGCACTTACCGCATGCAGCTCGATCGCATCGACCAATTCATCGCCTCCCTGGATGGCGACATTCTCGACCAACTCCGCGAGATCGTCAACGCCGTGGCGGTAATGGAACTGCGCGCCGCGGGTAAATTTGTGTAACCCAAGACGGTACTTCGAGCCGAGGCTACACGACAGGTTTTAGAAAATGGAGCACCTGGCTGGTGTACTCCTCCGGGTGCTCGTAGGGTGGCCAGTGGCCGCACTTGTTCAGCACCACCAGGCGCGAGTCGTCGATGTAGTTGAGGGCGGCAATGCCGATTTCAAAGGAACACATGCGATCGTAGCGCCCCCAGATAATGAGGGTTGGCGCCTGGATGGTGGCAATCCCCGGTCCGTGGTCATAGTAGACACTGACCGACTTTTGACGGGCTTCTTCATGATCGGGATGGCCGGTGTGGCTCTGGTAGATGTACTCCACCAGGTCGTCGGTCACCAGCGCGGCGGCGTCGAGGTGGACGCGGAGGTAGCGGCGCACATTCTCCCGGGTCGGGTTCACATGCACCTCCTGGGTCACGCGGCTGCCCTCCGAGGGCCGGTTGGCCATCAGGTAGCGGTCGCCGCCGGTGGCGATGTGGCAGGCGCCAGTGACCAGTTTGCGAATGCGGTCCGGGTAGGCGTAGGCAAAGACCATCGCCGCCTGACCGCCCTGAGAGTTGCCCACCAGATGTGCCTTTTCGATACCCAGGGCATCCATGAGGGCGAGGGCCGTACGGGCGTGCAAATCATGCACCGGCTCGTGGTAGATCACCGGCCCGGTGCGGCCAAAATTGGGTAGGTCGAGCAGCAGGCAACGGAAGTGCTGGGAGAGCCTGCCAAGGGTTTTATGGAACGTGATCCACGCCGTCGTACCGGGGCCGTAGGAGTGCAAAAAGACCACCGGATCACCCTGCCCAACCTCGTGATAATGAATCGTCATGTCCCCGGCTTGAAGCGTCTTACTGGTCCCTTCTTCCGTAAAGCCTGTGGTCGACACCATCATTGACTCCTTGTGCTTTTGGCTTTGTTCTCGTGCATTGCCAGCTTGAACTGTTTTGGTTGGGGCTCTACTGTACCGGGCCCTAAACGATTGTCAACCTGACGGTGCTTGACTCCACCTGGTAGGCAGCCTATGCTGACTGCAGCGGATGTGAGCGCAGAGATTGGCGTCACCCAGAAGGCGGGAGCGTGGGCTATGGCGGGCACAAAAAACTATCGCATCATCGACCTCGAAACTGGCCAGTTAGACCGTTACATCTTTGCAGATCCCGATGTCTATCAAGAAGAACTGGAGAAGATCTTTGGCCGCGCCTGGCTCATGATTGGCCATGAGAGCCTGATTCCCAAACCCAATGACTTTTTTCACACCTATATGGGTGAAGACCCGGTGATTCTCGTCCGCAATGGCCAGGGGCAAATACGTGCGTTTCTCAACATGTGCCGGCATCGCGGCAACCGCATTGTGCGGGCCGATTTCGGCAATGCAACCCGCTTTCTGTGCACCTATCACGCCTGGAGCTACTCCAACGATGGCGAACTCGCCCACGTCCCGGGGGAGCAGGAGGCGTACTACGGCGAGCTAGACCGGCGCTGTCTGGGATTAGTGGAAGCCCGGGTCGACACCTACGCCGGGATCGTGTTCGCCACCTGGGATGCCCAGGCCCCGACGCTGGAAGCCTATCTGGGAGACGCCCGCTGGTATCTCGATGTGGTGTTTAATCGGCTCGACTGCGGCACCGAAGCCCTGGGGCCGATCAAGTGGATCGAGCCGGTCAACTGGAAGACCCCCGTCGACAATTGCTCCGACAACTACCATGTCCCCACCAGCCACCACGCCAGTATGCTCACCCAATCGCGTCACCTGGGGCGGCCGCTTCTGACCCACAAACACCAGTTTGAGGCGCCCCACAAACACCTGTTTATCAATGGCCACTCCCTGACCACGCGAGTCCTGGAGCGCCAGGACGACGCCCGCCAGGTGCACGGTGTCTCAGCCGAGAACCGACCGCTTTTCGAAGCCTACTACCGGGACACGCTCGACGAGGCGGAGCGGCGGCTCGGGCATTTCCGAGCCCGGTGCATCAATCTTGGCAATCACAGCCTCTTTCCGAACGGCGTTCTAGGCTTCCGCCTGGCCCATCCCCGAGGACCGCTACAGACGGAGTTCTGGCACTTTGTCCTGCTGGAAAAAAACATGCCGGAGGCGCTCAAACGGGCCATGCGCATGGGGCTTGGGAACAACAACGGCGTCGCCGGCCTGTTCGAGCAAGACGACATGGACAACTGGCGCGGGGTGACCGAGGCCAGCCTCAGCCCACTAGCCCGCAAATATACCCAAGACCTGTCGATGGGCGTGGGGCATGCGGGCTCGCATGCAGACTACCCCGGCCTGGTGTCTGAACGGTACGTTTCGGAGCACAATCAGCGGCAGTTCTATCGCCACTGGGAAGCCTTCATGAACGCCAAGAGCTGGGCGGACATCCCTATCGACCCCATTACCGCGCCGTTTGAAGGCACTGCCACGATGAAAGGGTAGGTGAGAAAGGGTAGGTGAGAAAGGGTAGGCGATGTCCCCACGCGACCTGTGGTATGACTTGATGCAATTTTACATTCGCGAGGCGTGGCTGTTGGACGACCGCAAGTTTCGCGATTGGCTGGATCTGTTTACCGACGACGCGTTTTATTTTATGCCGCGTCGGCGCAACGTGCAGCGCAAAGACCTGGCGCGCGAATTGAGTGAGGTCGGCGACCTGGCGATTTTCGAGGATGACAAAACCTACTTAACCATGCGGGTAGATCGGCTGGACACCGGCATGGCGTGGGCCGAGGACCCACCGTCGCGCACCCGGCATCTGATCGGGAATTTGGTCGTAGAGCCGTTGCCCCACGGTGAGGTCAAGGCCAAGACCGCGTTTATCTTGTACCGGTCGCACCACGAGACCGATGAGAACGTCTTCGCCGGGAGCCGCGAGGACACGCTGCGCCAGGTGGATGGCCAGTGGAAAATCGCTCAGCGTATCATTGTGCTGGACGCCAATGTGATCTTGGCCAAAAACCTGAGTGTTTTTTTCTAGGAGGGGAGAGACTCGCTTTTTTATCACCATGCGACAGGATAAGGCACTATGAACATCACCGAGGTGATCCCGTATCCGCTTGCTGTGCCTCTAAAACAGCCAAGCTGGACGGCGCATGAAATCAGCACCACCGCGACTCTGATCTTGGTCGAGGTGCGGACCGATGACGGACTCGTCGGTTACGGCGAAGTCCAGGGGGATCCCCAGAAGGACATCTACAACTGGATCGTGCAATTTGGCGATCTCATTCGAGGCATGAATGCCCTCGGTCATATCGACGTCTGGGAGAAATTGTTTGCGCTCACCTCACCTCGCCCAGGTGGTATCGCGCCGACCGATGGTCTGCCGCCGCCGCTACCGCGGGGGCAACGGCCGCAGATCATGGCGGCCATCGGGGGGATTGATATTGCGCTTTGGGATATCAAGGGCAAGGCGGCCAATATGCCAATCTACCAACTGCTCGGCGGTGCTCAGACTTCGGTCTTCACCTATGCGACGGGCGGCTATTATGTCGAGGGCGCCCCGCTCAGCGCCTGTGCCGAGGAGCTCGCGACTTTCGTGGCAAAGGGCTACCGTGCCGTCAAGATGAAAACCGGAGCGCTGCCGATGGCAGACGAGATTAGCCGCATTCGGATGACGCGTGAAGCCATTGGGGATGCGCTGCTCATGCTGGACATGAACGCGCCATACACGGTCGCAGACTGCATCCGATTTGCTCGCGCCGTGGAACCGTTTGATATTTATTGGCTCGAAGAGCCACTACATTGGTATTTACAGCCCGACGACTATGTCCGCCTCGCCGCCGCCACTCCCATCCCGTTGGCACATGGCGAACGCGAGTGGCACCGCTTTACCATTCGAGATTTTTTGACATCGGGGGCCCTCAAGTTTGTGCAATTCGACTCGACCCGACACGCGGGCTTTACTGAATCACTCCGCATTGCCCACTTGGCGGAGCAGATGGGCGTGTTCATCGCGCCTCACACCGCGCCGCATCTCCACGCGCACTTGGTGGCTGCCTTCGGAGACAAAGCCTTTGGGGCGGAGTCCCATGGCGCTCCCGATCGTCATCCGATTCACCACGGCCTGTATCGCGGTGGTGCTGAGTTTCGCGATGGCCGGTTGCATTTAAGCGACAGACCTGGGTTTGGGGTCGAAGTCAGCCATGACTTCCTGACTCGGTATCATCCGGGGTAAGCCGTTCGTGAGTCAACGGCCAGGGCGACGGCTAGAAAGAAGCGATACGGCATTCAAGCGTTATGCCCATGGCGGTGGTGCAAATCCGGCCAGTGCGCGTGGACATGCGTCACAGGATCGTGGTCATGCCAATGCGTATGCTCAACCGTCGGGTCAACCCCATGATGGTCATGGGTATGATGTCGGTCATCATGGCGGTGGCGGTGGTCATGGCTTAATGCCGTATGATCGTGCGTATGGGCATGGCTTTCGATCATGAGCAAGGCAATCCCCACCACAAACAGGAGCGCGGCGAACAAATGCAGACCGTGCAACTTTTCACCGAGTAACGCCGCCGATAACAGCAGACCGAAAAACGGCGCGGTGGAGAAAATGATCTGACTCCGGGTCGCCCCGAGCCGCTGCGCCGCGTGAATATAGAGCGTGATGCTGGCCCCATACGACCAGATCCCCACGACTACCGCGCCGAGCGCGATGAATCCGGTGGCGGTGAACGGATGGAGCGTCAGGCCGATGGCCAGACTGACACTGCCCGCGACCAACCCCTTCCAGAACGTGCTTTGACTTGGAGATAATCCGTCGATCAAGGCCGTCAGGTGATTGTCGAGACCCCAGCAGCAACAGGCTAACAACACCAAAAGGCCCGCCAGGATCCCTGCCGAGCCGCTGCCAACCGACAGCGTCGTCGCCGCCAGCAGCGTCACCGCCACTCCGAGCCAGCCATAGCGCGTGAGATGATCGCGGAAGAACGCATGGCCCAGAACCGCAGTCGCGACCAGTTCCAGGTTCAGCCACAGCGACACGGAAGCTGCCGAGGCAACTCGCAGCCCCGCCAACAAGAGTACTGGGCCCGCCACGCCCCCGGCCAGTACCGCCCCCCACAACCGCCAGCGGTTCGCCGGATTGAGCCGCCACGGCATCCGCCACCCCTGGCTGAGGCCAGCCACAGGCGCGACCCCTAGGGCGGCCCCCAGATACAGCAACCCGGCGAGCTGAAAAGGGGAGAGGTCCGCCAGCAGGCCCTTACTGGCCGGCGTCGCCGCTCCAAACAGGGCTGCCGAGATAAATGCCAGGAAGGCGGGATGTGTCGCCATGGTGCCCTCCTACGGGTGTCTGCCTCAATCTTCTAATGCGTGGCTAATGCGCGGCTTTTTCAATCGGCAACTTGGACTGCCGCCAAGCTGACATATCACCTTCCAGGTGCCAGATATGGTCGAGACTGGCCTCCCGCAAGATACCCTCCGCAATACCTGCCCGCCGTCCTGATTCGCAGTACAGGACCACGCCTTTTTCATGGTGCGGGCGGACTTCACCCAAACGGTCGGCGAGTTCCTGATATGGAATATTGACGGCGCCGGGAACGTGGCCCATGCTGAATTCATCGGCGGTCCGGACATCGATGAGCAACATGTCAGGCACACTCTGCATCCGCTGCAGCAATTCTTGTTGTGAGATGAGCGCACCCGCTGGCTGGCTCTGAGCGATCACCATAACAGTAGCACCTATAACAGTAGCACCTAGAAGAAGTATCAAGACGGTCGCCCGTAGTCTCTTTGAGTTCATACTGATATTCCCCTATACATACGGCTTGTGTTGTCCGTGACAGGCCGCGCCAGTTCCGGCAGCTTTTCTCGGTCCAATAGGCTAGAGGATCATACCATAGGTGGCGCTCCCATGTCAGCGCCTCCGCCATCAGCGGTGGAGAAAAAAAAAGGGGTCAAGTCTTGCTATTTGCATTTAAAAATGCCAGTAATAGCAAATAGCAAGACTTGACCCCTGCTCGGACCCTGCTCCCGGATGCGGATACCGGTAGACAGGCGAAACGAGATGTTTTACGATGCCTACTCGTGACCGACGCAGATCGTATGACAGCAGATCGGCGACCTTGTTCCGTCCAAGGAGACGGCCATCCTGATCGCGACTTACCAACACGCCTTCAAGGACTAAGCGACAACAAGACCTATGAGACTTTACAATCCCATCTCGCAGCAAACCGAGACCTTTGTCCCGCAAGGGGATGTGGTCACCCTTTACACTTGTGGCATTACGCCTTATGACACGACCCACCTTGGACATGCCTGGACCTACAACGTTTCCGATCTTTTAGTACGCTATTTGGAATATCGTGGCCACACGGTGCGCTACGTGCAAAACGTGACAGATATCGATGATGATATTTTGCGCAAAGGCAAAGAACAGGGCGAGGATTGGATGGCCCTCGGGAACCGCTGGACACGCCATTTTCTGGAGGACTTGCGGGCTCTCAATATGCGTCCGCCCGACGTCTATCCACGCGCTACGGAGGTGATCGCTGACATCATCGAATCGGTAGAAAAGCTCATTGCGGTTGGGGTCGCCTATGCCAATAACGGCAGTGTGTATTATCACACCGAGAGCTGGGAAGCCTTTGGGTCGCTCTCGCATCTGAACAAGGCGGAGATGCTCGCCACGGCCAACGAACGCGGCAACAATCCGAATGACCCCAACAAACGCGATCCGCTCGACTTTGTGCTGTGGCAGGCGCAGGCGCCGGGCGAACCCGCCTGGGAGAGCCCGTGGGGGCTGGGCCGGCCGGGCTGGCATATTGAGTGTTCGAGCTTGTCCAGTAAATTCTTAGGCGATACCATCGATTTTCACAGTGGCGGTGGCGACCTGATCTTCCCCCACCACGAGTGCGAGATTGCCCAAATGGAGCCGATTACCGGCAAGCAGCCATTTGTCCGTTTTTGGCTGCATGTATCCATGGTGCGGCACAGTGGCGAGAAGATGAGTAAATCCCTGGGCAACTTGATATGGGCGCGCCAACTGCTTGAAACCTATCACCCCGATGCTTTGCGGTTGTACATCGCCAGCCACCACTACCAAACCGAGTGGAGTTATGATGAGGGTAAGCTGGCCTGGGCGGCGCGAGTGGCGAAGCGCCTCACCCGTGCGGCCACCGCCCCGAGCGGCGAGGGTGAAAAGCTGGACATCGCCGCATTTGAAGCGGACTTTGTAGCGGCCATGGATGATAATCTGAATTCGCCAGCCGCCCTCGGCGTCCTGGACGACCTGGCGGTGCACACCCTACTGGCGGCACAAACCGGGCAAGACATCACCGCCGGGCAACAAACGGTGCGCGATTGCAGCACCGTCTTTGGCTTGCGGCTCGATGCCGAGCAACCCGAGCCCCGCGTCATGGCAGGGTGGACGGAGCATCTCAAGAAATTTGAGTAAGGAGTATCATCGACTCCTCAAGGCCCTGAGATAGTGACCAGTAAAATTAGTAGAGCCTATACGCGTGTTCGGTGATATCGCTATCTCCTATTTGACACCTCTCTTTCTTGTCTCTATAAGATGAATCATATTCGTATGTAAAGCCTTGTATGAAGCTATGCCAGTACAAGCCGTAAGCCGACTGATGAAATGGGCAATTTTATGAGGAAGTGATGTCACACTATTTGGAAACGATTGAAGCGGTTGCCTCTGGCGTCGTCGCGGCCAATGCGTCGGAGGTGGATCGGGCTGGCCGGTTTCCGCGCGCCTCGATTGAAGCTTTGCGAGACGCCGGCCTGCTGGGCCTTATTAGCGCTACCGAGGTCGGCGGCATGGGCGAAGGTTTGCGTGCTGCGGGAATGGTGGTCGAGCGACTGGCGCGAGAGTGCGGATCGACTGCGATGATCATGTGTATGCACTACACGGCCAGCGCGGTTATCGAGGCTTTCGGCTCTGCAGAGGTCCGCAAGGCCACCGCCACAGGCAAGCATCTGCTGGCGGTGGCGTTTTCGGAAGCGGGGTCGCGCAGTCACTTTTGGGCGCCACTGAGCACGGCGACGACACACAGCGATGGCGTCCACCGCCGCCATGACGCACTCGCTTACACCGCCGGTCTCAACGAAGAAGTGTTCGACGCGCTCATCCTGCTCGCCGCTGGCAGCTGGAAGCACGACGCGCTACGAGTGGGATGGGAACGTGTACAGAAGCTGCAACACGACATGGATGAGGGGCGCCAAAAACGTCTGGCGAGACTTGGCTTCGACGCGGCGGAGTCCGTCTCTCTGTCCGCACTCCACACGCGTAACTTCATGTAAGACTTCAGCACACAGGGGCTCAATCGATCTACCCTGGGACCAGACCAAGTGCGATACAAGAGGCGTTGTCGGGTAGGAGGCACGCGATGACACACTTTGTTTGCGTTACGCGGTGGCACCGGCCTGGAGCAAGTCAATGATCACCGTCGTGCCAACCCCAACTGTGCTTTCCAACCGCATGCTGCCGCGATGATTGTCGATAATCTGTTTGCAGATGGCTAAGCCCAACCCCGTACCTTTATCGCCTTTGGTACTGTAAAAAGGTTCAAACGACTTCTCCAAATCGTCTACCGACATCCCCACCCCGGTATCGCGAAACCTCACACACACCTGTTGATGACCCGTTTCACCTGCTTCGATCGTCACCGAACCGCCGGTCGGCATGGCGTGCCAGGCATTCACCAGCACATTGAGAAAGACTTGCTCGATTTGGTCGGTAGCGCCCCAAAGTAGCGGGAGATTTTCAGGGATTTTTAAAGTGGTAGAGATCCCTTCGCGGTGGAGACGGTTTTCCAACAAGCGCAGCGCGTGAGAGAGGGGCTCGTGCAGCGAAAATGGGCCCATCGCTTGATTTTTAGCCCGGGCGAAGGTCAGAAGCTGTTGCATCAAGCCCGTGATGCGGTCCGTCTGCCGTACAATGGCCTCAGCCGTTTCGGTGGGGAGATGGTGAGCCTGTAAATCCATGCCCAAGAGCTCAGCATTTCCCGCAATCACATTCAATGGGGTGCCGATTTCGTGGGCCAGTCCCGAGGCCAATTGCCCCACTAGGGCCAGACGATCGGCCCGTTGCATCTCCTGCGCGGCGCGCTGGCGCTCGGTAATGTCCGTCACAAAGCCTTCTAGGGCTCGCTTTCCATCGGCCGAAATCACCGCCCGGCCTTGTTCCCAAACCCACTTTTCACGGCCGTCAGCGGTGATAATGCGGTAGGTAAGCTGGAAGGGTTTCTGACACTTTAAAGCGGCTTGGACGTCGTTCCACACGAGTTCGCGGTCGTCTGGATGAATCACCTGTTCGTAGGCGATACGCTGATTCTCGATGAGCTCATTCGGGTGATACCCCGTGAGTTCCAGACAGCCTTGGCTGACAAACTGCATGGTCCATCTGCGGTCCAGATCGCTGCGGTACGCCATCCCTGGCAGGTTGCTCATGAGCGTCGACAGCGTGCGTTGACTCTCCTGCAGCGCTTCCTCAGCCCGCTTACGGTCCGTAATATCTCTCACGATCCCGGTAAAAATGCGTTGGTCGACCACCCGCGTTTCACCCACCGCCAGGTCCATCGGAAAGGTGGTGCGATCCTTGCGGTGCCCCACCACCTCCCGTCCGATTCCAATAATCTTGCGCTCCCCGGTCTGCAGGTAGTGATTCAGGTAGCCGTCATGCTCCTCCCGGTAGGGCGGTGGCATTAGAATTGTCACGTTCTGGCCGATGGCCTCATCGGCGCGGTACCCAAAGAGACGTTCGGCAGCCGGGTTAAAAGAGGCGATAATGCCTTGCTCATCAATCGTGATAATGCCATCCACCGCGGTGTTGACAATGCCCCGATTCAGGGCTTCACTACGCTGCAAGTCAGCCGCGCGCTCATGCACCCACTCCTCAAGCGCTTGCAGCGTCTGTTGTAGGACTTCTTCAGCTTGCCGCTCGGCATCAGCCAGACGCTGCTGCCCCAATAACCGCTCGATCACTGCCGGCAAGAGGGTGAGGTAGCTGCCTTCGACGTCTTTAGTAATGCAGTCTCCGGCGCCGAGTTTCATCGCCTCCCCGGCGATGGCTTCATCTCCGTAACCGGTGACCATGATCGTCGGGGACAATTTGCGCCATGCGGCCAACGTGTGCAGGACTTCGAGACCGTCTTTCCCTGGCATTTCATGATCGACGATGAGGGCGTCGTAGGCACCGGATTGAAACATGGCGAGACCTGCTTCCCCATCGTAGGTCACATCCACGTGGTATCCGGCACGTTCCAAGGTGTGTTGCGCCAGGCGAGCTTGACCGGCGTCGTTTTCCATGACCAAGATGCGGATCGGGCGACTCGACGACATCGGACGGATTCTCCCTGGCTCTCATGAGGTAAGAAAGGGGTCGCAGCACGCTTCTGTGCAGGAGTATAGCGCGATTCTACGCGCTTGTGTATCCCTCCCGCGCTCTTGTTGGATTCCGGGGTCTTATGCTTCGATATTGCCCGAGGCTCTCAATCCATTCTTAAGGCCATTAAAAAATAAGGTATTCGAGGATGAGAGTGTCAATCAGACAACGGTCATCCAGACATTCTTTTTTTCGCAGTCGTGTGATATCATCGATCTCCTGTGAAAAAGAAGCGCCGGCTACCCAGCGCGTCGGAGAAAAGGAAAAGGCCACAGGCGGCATCGGTCTTGCCCAAGCCGTTAACGCCGCCGAGCGGTAGACACAAGGGAAAGCCGTCGAGGCCGAAATCGAGGAGAGAAGAGAGGGCAGATACGCTTATGAGGTCAAGCTGGTGAAGGAGGGTTGGCGCAAAACGGTCTTGGTCGATCTCAAGACCGGACAGATCGTCGCATAACGGTCGAACGTGTGATTTGCGCCTACTGTGGAACCGTACGCCTGTTGAAAGCTGCCGCTTTGAGGATCGAATCTGAACTCACCGAACCATCTCCTGGCCTCTCTGCGGCTGATGCCGCACGGCGTCTGGTCCAATACGGTCGAAATCGGGTCTCAACGGATAGGGAAGAGACCTTCTGGGACGAGTTCCTGGAATCGCTGCGGGAGCCTTTGGTCCTTCTGTTGGTTGCCGTCGGTGTCCGCTACTTCCTGTTCGGCGAATTGCGGGAAGCGCTGCTCGTGCTCGTTGTCCTCTTTGCCGTCTGCATTGCTGAGGCCGGCATCGAGTGGCGAGCCGGTCGCGTCGTTGCGGCTCTCGAGGCCGTAGCGGCGCCGATTCTTGAAATACGATCTTTTGATAAAAATAGAGAAATAAATGCTAGAAAAAAATATATGCGAGTTGTAATCGATACACGTAAAGTGACATCAGCGGATAGCGGAATTGGCAGTTACACCTTCAATCTTGTCCGCGCACTATTAGAAGAAGACAAAGAACTCCATCTCTTGTTGTTGTGTAATCAGACTCGTGGGCTTCCTGATTTCCATCACCCTCGCGTTGAGCATCTGCATATCCCGGGGCATCCGATTACGCCAAATGCGCGATATACACTTGCCTCACGTCTATATCGCCATACCTTTGACATCTTTCACGCCCCTTTTGAGGTGGTGCCACGTGGTTTAAAACAGCCGCTCGTTGTCACGATACATGATCTTGCCTGGATTATCAATCCCCACTTTTGTATTGCAAACCCGCTGTGGGCGCGAGTCAAAGCGGTCTTCTATCGCTCCAACATGATTGCAGCGTTATCTGAAGCAGGGCGCATTTTGGCCGTCTCCCGAGCCACCAAGCGCGCCATCACTGAATACGCACCTTGGTATGCCCACAAAATTCATGTCACGTATAATGGCTTTGATCCAGGACGCCTCTATCCGATACCCCGGGATGAAGCATACGCGCGTCTGGCATCCATCGTGCCATCGGGTGCACCTTTCGTACTAACTGTCGGACAAGGAGCGCCTTACAAAAACCATCTAAATGCCGTACGTGGCTTCATCGAAGCGTTTGGTAATAGAACTGACGTCCATATGGTTCTCGTCCGTCGGACCCATCCTCAAGACGCGGCCATCAACAACCTGATCAGTCAGTCGAAAGCCCAAATTCATGTCTTGCCCTATGTACCACCAGAGACGCTCCGCGCGTTATTTAGCGCCGCTCATATCCTTTTACACCCCTCGTATTACGAGGGGTTTGGCATTCCCTTGGTCGAGGCCATGAGCATGCGAACGCCCATTGTCACATCGAATATCAGTGCCATGCCTGAAGTAGTGGGTCCCGCCGCGCTTTTAATTGACCCAGCAAAGCCCAAAGCGATTGCCAAAGCCTTGCTGCAATTGGATTGCGATGTATACTTGCGCCAACAACTTATTGCTGAAGGCCTCAAGCGCGTGCAGCGTTTCCATTGGCGTATTTCTGCTCAGAAGACGCTTCAAGCCTACCGTGAGCTTGTTTAGGGCGAGCTGGGCATCGCTTGCAGTGATTGCAGTGATCGGTTCACGGCCTGGAAATCATGGCCGAGGACCCTGGCTGGGACTATTTCGCCTGCTCAACGGTGTCGCGGTATGGCTTCACACTGCACGTTGGGCTGCGTGCTTCATGGATCACTCATGCGCATTGCGGCTTTGGCAACTGGCGTTAATCCGAATGGCTGGCAGTGCCATCAACCGGGTTACCCCCACTGCAGAAGTCGGATGGCGCCATATTAGCGAGGAAGTGGGGTAACGCCCACAGAGTGAAGGGGGACACATACGGGAGCATTGCTCTTTCCACGTCTCGCACAGGCGACAAGCCACATCCTGTTGTTCCGATTCGCCTTCCCCGAGAGCCGCGGTATCGATAAGGACGAGACCGCCAAGTCAGGGGTAAGCCGCTTTCAACTCTTTAGCGCCCGCATATACTGAGTCCGCTCGAAGGTAGACGGATCGGCGCAGTACTGTTGACTCATGCTGCCTTGCATTTGCTGCACCGAGGTGTATTCGTACCGCTCCATCCATTCACAGAGTTCCTGTTCCACCATGCGGAGGTGGGCAATGCCGTGCTGCAGCAGGGCCGAACACATCATGGTGATTTGGGCACCGGCCATCAGCATTTTGATCACATCCGCCGCAGTGTGAATCCCACTCGTCGCCGCCAAGCTGGCCTGAATGCGATGGTAGAGAATGGCGATCCAGCGCATGGGGAGCCGAAGATCCTGGGGGGTGCTCAACAGCACATGCGGGACGACTTCAAGGAGCTCTAAGTCAATATCAGGCTGATAAAATCGATTGAACAGCACCAGGGCGTCGGCACCGGCGAAGTCCAGACAGCGGGCCATGTGCGCCATATTGCTGAAAAATGGGCTCAGCTTCATCGCCACCGGAATGCTCACTACGGCTTTCACGGCACTGAGAATTTCGAGATAGGTCGCCTCCACCGCCTCGCCGGTCAGCTCCATATCCGTTGGGATGTAGTACACGTTCAATTCCAGGGCATCGGCCCCGGCCTGCTGCATTTGTCGCGCATAGTCGGTCCAGCCGCCAATGGATGTCCCATTGAGACTCGCGATGATGGGAATATCCACCGCCGCTTTGGCCTGGCGAATATGCTCCAGGTAGCCCTCCGGCCCAAGGTTGAAGACGGGCGGTTCGGGAAAATAGGTGAGGGCTTCGGCATAACTCTCGGTCCCATGGGTCAGATGGTGGTGGAGGTCATGCCGTTGGGCGATGATCTGTTCTTCAAACAGCGAATAGAGAACCACCGCAGCGGCACCGGCATCCTCCATGCGCTTAATCCCATCGATATCTTCAGACAAGGGCGACGCGGACGGCACCAGAGGGGTGCGCAGCGTCATGCCCATATAGGTGGTGGTCAGATCCATATCGTTCTCCCTGCGGGTCTATTGCGAGGCAAGATACGCATATTGTTTCCAGCGCCGCTCGGCGTCGTTCTGGGCTTCCTGCAGCAAGCGTTTAGCCTCTTCCGGTTTGCTTTTGGTGAGCATGTTGAAGCGGTTTTCCCGGTAGAGATACTCTTGGATCGGGATGTGAGGCGCCGGTGAATCGAGAGACAGCGGGTGCTCACCCTCGGCGCGCCGCTCGGGATGATAGCGGTAGAGCAACCAGTGCCCCGCATCGACCGCGGTTTTTTGATGCCGCATGGCCGTGGTCATATCGATGCCGTGCGCAATACAGTGACTATAGGCGATGATCAGCGAGGGTCCCGCATAGGCTTCGGCCTCCAGGAAGGCCCGCAGGGTATGCTCGTCGCGCGCCCCCATGGCCACGCTGGCCACATAGACATGGCCGTAGGACATGGCCATCAGCCCTAGATCTTTTTTGCTGCTCTGTTTGCCTCCAGCCGCAAATTTGGCCACCGCCGCTCGCGGTGTGGCCTTCGACATCTGCCCGCCGGTGTTGGAGTACACCTCGGTGTCCAGGAGCAAGACATTGACGTCGTGGCCACTGGCGAGGACGTGGTCCAGACCGCCGAAGCCGATATCGTAAGCCCAGCCGTCACCCCCAATGATCCACACGCTCTTTTTCACCAACTGGTCGGCCAGGCTCAGCAACTGCCGGGCCTCGCCCGTATCGAGCTCGTGCAACTTGGTTTTAAGCACGGCCACGCGCTGACGCTGCTCATAAATATCCGCCTCGTCCTGCTGCGACGCATCGAGGATGGCCCGCACCAGCTCATCGCCGAGGTAGCTGGCGTGCCGTTGCAGGAGTTGCGCGGCAAAATCGCGCTGCTGATCGAGAGCCAAACGCATGCCCAGGCCGAATTCGGCATTGTCCTCAAACAGGGAGTTGGACCAGGCCGGTCCCCGTCCCGCCGCATTTGTGGTCCAGGGGGTCGTGGGCAGGTTGCCGCCGTAGATGGACGAACAGCCCGTGGCGTTCGCCACCATCATCCGATCGCCAAACAGCTGCGTGGCCAGCTTGATATACGGCGTTTCACCGCAGCCCGCGCAGGCCCCGGAAAATTCAAAGAGGGGCTCTTGCACCTGTTGTTGCCGCACGTGGGTGATGTTGACCTGCTGCCGGTCCATCTCCGGGAGGGTGAGAAAAAACGCCCAATTGTCCTTCTCCTGCTGGCGAATGGGAGGCTGAGGCGCCATGTTAATCGCCTTAAAGCGGGTGGCCGACTTGTTTTTAGCCGGACAGATATCGACACAAATCGCACAGCCGGTGCAGTCCTCCGGCGCCACTTGAATCGTGTATTGCTGACCCT
>Ga0214472_10002457_pt1 | contig 19930 bp, 11 predicted proteins | sample RVTome_6_FD_207662 | JGI IMG/M metagenome (GOLD analysis project Ga0214472, IMG submission 207662) | Soil microbial communities from uranium-contaminated site in the Upper Colorado River Basin, Wyoming, United States - RVT140D175 | ecosystem: Environmental > Terrestrial > Soil > Contaminated >...
CCAACGCCACCATCTTGCCCACGCGCTTGGCGGCATCGAACAGTTCGGCCCAGTCGAGGCCGATCACCGGGTTGGCCCCCAGCATGCCCTCGGCAGCAGCCTTGCCAGCGTTGCGGGGCGCTACGACCTCCGGGTCCGGGCTGGCCTGCGATGGCTCAGCGGCTGCGGTCGTATCGAGGTCATCATCCGCTGCCGTCTCGGGCTCGCTGACAGCTTCGTCGGCCACGCTGGCGCTAGGCTGGTCATCGCAGGGATCTTCGGTGGGGCGGGGCTTGGACATACGCGGGCCTCAGGCAGGCGCTACAGCGGGGATGCTGCAGCGCACATCGTGGCCTAGGTTGCCGCAGGCTGCGCGCCCGCACAAGCTGTTAGCGCTGTGGTGCGAGACAGGGCAAGCCCTCGCGGGAGCACCCGAATATAACCCAGATGGTGTAGTCCGGTAAACAGAGTTTACTGATTTAAATCAGTTACTTAAATTGACATCTAACTTACATGGTGTATATTCACCTACGGCGACAAGGGCAAACCCATCGAAAGTTGGGGACGCAAAGCCACCGGCCTACGGGATCCAGCGCAGAAAGCGCCTAGTACGGACCTAAGGTAGCGGGGTTACCGAACCTAGCCTGCCGAGATCGATGAACCGCAGATCCCCCTGGTCTACGGGATCCCGAGCAGGACGATGAGAGGATCGAGCAAGATCCCACCCTTAGCGCCAGAGAGTATGGAGCCCGGCCGCAGGTCCGCCTGTAGCTACCGTTGGGGACCCGGTTCACAGCGGAATTCTGGGAATGTGACCTAGTTCGCGTTTCAGGGTTGGACTCCATGCAGAATACGCTTTGCCCGGAGGGTGTCCGATCACGACCCATCGCTGCCGTCCCGCTTCAAGTCCAAGCTGTAACTGCTTGGAAGTACAGCGGTTCGTGCCTGCGAAGGTCAGAGTCGGTCTTCCCCCGCATGAATAGATAGATGAGTCGCCCTGGTCCCAGAGCGCGGAAAGCGCCGGAGTGGAGCAGGACGACTGGATAGACGGCGAGACGCGGTGCCCCTGATCCTTTAGCTGCTCCTCGCCATAACAATTCGGTCGACGATGCGTGATCGGTCTGCAACCGCTCCCATCGTCCACGTGTGGCGAGGTTCGATGCAGCGAACTGACTTCACGTTGATGGGCTCTATGAGCCCGCGCACCCCGGTGGACTCGCGTCCAGCCGGGGTTTCGTCGTTCCTGGAGCACGCGCTGCGTCGCACGCTCGGAACGATCGCTCATCTCCTTCAGAGCACCGCGTCTCGCCAGGTTAGCGGTGATCATGGGCTGCATCCCGCGATCACCGCCGTCGGCTCTTACGACGCTGTACGCCACACGCCGCACGCCGCACATGATGGCCACGGCACTCCGGCCCGGCGTGCGGCGTACGGCGTGCGGCGTGCGGCGATCTCCACTGTTTACGCCGACGATCCTGGCTCAAAGCACACGATGCATAGGGGCACCGCGTCTCGCCAGGTATGCGGTGATCATGGGCTGCATCCCGCGATCACCGCCGTCGGCACCTTCCGAGCTGCGCGTAGCGCAGCAGCCACGAGCCACGCGCCGCAAGCCGCGCGCACGATGGCTCGTTGCACCAGCGACCTACACGAGGCCCGCGGCCCGAGGCCCGAGGCTTCTTCCACCGTTTACGCCGACGATCCTGGCTCAAAGCACACGATGCATAGGGGCACCGCGTCTCGCCAGGTTAGCGGTGATCATGGGCTGCATCCCGCGATCACCGCCGTCGGCACCTTCTCCGAGCATGCCTCGGGAGCTGAGACCTCCGAGGACCACAGAGAGAGAGGAGTCGAGTCACCCATGCATAGATGGATCAGGGATTCGTTGGTCCTGATCGGCCTCGCGATGGCGATCCTCGCTCCGAGCCAGGCGCTCGCTGGCACGGCGACCTACAACGCTGGTCGCTGCTACTGCACGGACGATCCGAACGACACCTCCACCGGCGAGGCGCCGAACGGCCAGTTCAAGGCCACCGACTCGATCACCATGAGCACGACGGGCAACGGTGACACATCGGACTGGCAATCCATCATCAACGACCCGGACCAGGTCGTCTGCGATGACTCCTCGGGGAACGATGAGGACGGTAGCGGCGTGAACGACCGCGACACCATCGTGCAGTCCACCGGCCGTGACCTGGAAGGCTTCGCCTTCGGCTGGGACACGCTACCGGGCTCGCCGACGGGCAACGAGCTGGTGAAGTTCTTCACCGCGCGCTACGCCTCCACCTCCAACGTGCAGTCGTTCGCTTACTACGGCGATGTCGACGGCGACAACCTGCTGACCTCTAGCGATATCGTGATCGGCGTCACCTGGTCGGGCGCCAACCGTACCATCTACGTCGGCATGTACCAGTACAGCCCGGTGGACGCGAACGGTCTGGGCGGCGACTGCCTGCACGACTGGGATCCCACCGGCTTGGACGGCGATCCCGATACGCCGGACGCCTGCGACGGCACCGGCTACGTGGATGGCTATGACATGCCCGGCACCTTCAGCTTCCTGGGCTGCAGCTCCGCACCGCCGTTCAATAACTCCAAGTGCGAAGCCAAGACCGGTGAGGGCGGCGGTGTGCAGATGGAGTTCGCAGCGACATGGAGCGATCTGCTGCAGAATGCCGGCGGCAGCGTCTCCCCAGGCTACCCGATCATCTTCCACGTCTCCAGCAGCAACACCTCGCTGGGTGCTGGCTCATGGCCGTCCCAGATCGATGACAACCTCGGGGGTTGCGGCGGCTTCTGGGGTACCTCGCAGTTCGCCGACGGCAGTTGCAGCAACATCGGTGATAGCGACTCGGTGAGCGCTGTCGGCACCACGCGCATCGAGCACTTCCAGAACACAGCGCTGAACCAGGGTTGGGTCGCGATCCAGGTGGACAACGACTCGAACGGACCGGACACCTTCGACATCAGCGCTGCGCAGGTTGGCGGTGATTGGGTGGTGAACGACTCCGGTGCCACCTCCACTCAGCAGCCGACCTGGGAGTTCTTCCTGGACCTGGATGCCGACGACATCCTCGATGATCCGGCCGAGACCGGCACGCCCGTTACCGCGACTTCGGAGCTCTCCGAGGATGGCGTCTCCGGCGAGACCGAGACCGTGTTCGCACGCTACACGATGCCTGGCGTCAACAACGCCTACGACCCCTACGGTGACGCTGGCGTGACGGTCACCTTCACTTCACAGGTGCGCAGCGCGTTCTCGATGTCCTGCGACAATACGGTCACCGCGGCACCGATGCCGGACTTCGTGCTGACCAAGACCTCGCTGGCTTGGTCGGACCCGCTGGGCAACAGCAGCCCGGATGCCTACGAGATCCCCGGTTCGGTGATCGAGTACGTGATCAATGTCGAGAACCAGGGCGGTGGCTCGCCGGACGCTGGGGCCTTCTGGGTATCCGACCCGTTCCCGGCCGAGATGGACTTCGCGGTCGGCACCCTGACCTGCAACGACCATGCGAACGGCCCGGTATGCCTCACCGACAGCAGCAGCGAGAGCTCCGGGCTGGACTTCAGTGCGACCTACGCCGGCGGCCTCAGCGACGCGACGGATTGGATCGAGTTCTCGAACACGTCCAGCCCGGATCCGCTGAACGACGCGCATTGGCTGTACACGCCGACCGACCCGGACCTGGACGGTTACGACCCGGCGGTCACCGCCATCCGCGTGCGGCCGCCGGCAGCGTCTACGGACCAGATGAACCCCAGGACTTCAACCACGGTAGGTGATGGCCTGCCGTTCAACCCCTCCTTCACCGTCACCTTCCGGATGAAGGTGCAGTGATGAGCGATCCCATAACGCAGGCCGATGGAACGGCCGTCATCGACACCGGGCGGGCTGCATCCCATCCCGGTACCAGGCCGAGCAGGGCAGGGAGCCCCGCAGAGCATCCCTTCGTTCGTTCATTGGAGTACAGAGCCATGAAGAGATTCTTCACCTTGCTAGGGACGATGGCCTTGCTGGCGCCACCCCTCGCTGCTCACGCAGCGGGGACGGCGGCAGGCACCGTCATCTCCAACAGCGCCACGGCGACCTTCGACGCTGGGTCTTCCACCGGACTGACTGAGACCAGTAACACGGATCAGTTGACGGTGGACGAGCTCATCGACGTGTCGGTCACGTGGCAGGACGGCGGCAACGTCTCGGTCGGTGTATCCGAAGCCGACGGCGTGCTCGAGTTCCTCGTCAGCAATGACGGGAACGGGTCCGAGAGCTACCGCCTCACCGTCACCAACCAGGGCGGCGACAACTTCGACACCACCAACCTGGAGATCTGGATCGACGCGAACGGCAACGACACGTTCGAGTCCGGCTCGGACACCCTGGTGTCGGCCGCAGGTTCCGGTACGGGCTCCAACACCGCGGACGTCGTGTTCGATGCCAACGGTGCCACCGAGACCCGCACCGTGTTCGTCGTCGGTGACATCCCGGGCACCCCGACCAACACCCAGACCTCACGCGTACAGCTGCAGGCGAGGTCGCTCACCGCGATCAGCAACGCACTCACCACCCAGGGCGATGTCGCCGCTGGTGCGGGTGACGGCGGGGTGGATGCGGTGATCGGCACCAGCACCGGCCTGGACTCGGCGGATGGCATCTACGTCATCACCGAAGTCTCGGTGGCGCTGACCAAGTCCTCGTCCGTGGACGATGGCTTCGGTGGCAGCACCGTGATCCCGGGCGCCGTCATCACCTACACCATCGTGGTGGATGTGACCGGCTCCGGCAGCGTCGACAACCTGGTGGTGGACGACGACATCCCGACCAACACGACCTACGTCGCCAACTCGATGACCTTCGACACGGTGGCCCAGGTCGATGCGGGTGGCGGTGATGAGGGCGAGTTGTCGGGCGGCACCAAGGGCACGGTGGTCTTCACCATCGGCACCGTGGCAGCCGTGGCGCAACACACCATCACGTTCGACGTGACGGTCGACTGAGGAGTCATCGAATGAACAACCTCAAACGACTGATGCCCGTGCTCCTGCTGCTGCTCGCGCAGTCCGCAGTCGCCGCCGACGCAACGCCGGTCACCCTGGGGGTGGTCGCGGAGCGTGAGGTGGTGACCGTGGATGCCGACGGCAACCAGGTCACGACCCTGGAGCGGGTCACCAGTGCCGCCCCCGGCGAGACGATCGTGTACACGATCAATTACGCCAACGACGGTGCTGAGCCTGCCGAGAACGTCACCATCACCGACCCGGTACCCCCGGAGACGGCCTACATCGGAGGTTCCGCGTTCGGCGCGGGCGCCGACCTGGTCGCCTCTGCGGATGGCGGGCTGACCTATGCGGCCCCTGCGGCGCTACGGGTCCCCGGTGCGGATGGCGAGCTTCGGCCCGCACGACCCGATGAGATCACGCACCTGCGCTGGACGCTGCGTAACCCGGTAGCCCCGGGTGGTCGCGGCTTCGTCCGGTTCAAGGCGACCGTGAGGTGAGCGCGGCATGACGACGCCTCGCCATAGCTCACATGCCACATCCCCGGTGCCTGCCGGTGGTGCGGAGTCGGCTGTGGGCGACGCTGCCGTCATCAGCGCTCAGTACAGAGACATGAGAGCGGCCCATCCGCGAGGGCACGAGGTGCAGCACGACCAGGCCATGCAGCCGGGGAGTGATGCGCGCTCGCGTCCACAAGGTGCGCGCGATGGTCCGCCGATGGCTCACAACCGTGGCGGTCCGGGACCACCGGGCAGTCACGCAGGGCCTCAGACGTCAGGCATCCGCGCAGGTCCGAAACCTGCCAGATGTCGGGACGGTCCCGGCAGTGTCCGGGGAGGCCCCCGACGAACGATCCGACCGATCCAGCAGATCGAAGCAGCTGGGGAGGTCGAAGGGAATCAGCTTCGAACTTCTAAGGAAACAGGGACCAGGACCATGGAAACGAGAAACCCACAGCAACCAACGCAACGAATGGAAACCAACGCAACCAACGCAACACAGCAACCAACGCATCAACAGCAAGCGATGCACATAGGAGAGAGGAACATGAGTAAGAAGATGCAGAACCTGAAGCCGGGGGGCCTTCTGGCCGCTCTGCTGCTCGGTGTGGCGTTCACGCCACAGGCTTGGGCCGTCACCGGTACCGACGCCAACACCGAGATCACCAACGACGCCACCCTGAACTACGAGGTCAACACTGCGGCGCAGACCGCCGTGCTGGCATCGGACTCCATGGGTGATTCGTCGTTCTTCGTGGACCTGATGATCGACTTCAGCGTCGACGTCAGCGACGGCGCTCCGGTGGATGTGGAGTTGAACAACTTCGAGGCCACCACCTTCACGGTGACCAACAACTCCAACGACACCGTGAGTTTCGACCTCAGTGCTGGCAACTCGGCGCTCACCGCCTTCAACACGACGGTGGATGAGACCGGGAACGCCGCTCCGCGACAGATGGGGACCTTCACCATCTGGACGGCTGGTACCAACGCTACCTGGGATAACGGCACAGGTGACGACGTAGAGATCACCTCGTCCGGTATCGACCTGAACGAGGGTGAGACCAGCGAGACGATCTACGTCATGGCGCAGGCCCCGACGACGGGTGTCGAGGACGACAAGGCCGTGGTGTACCTGCAGGCGCAGGCCATGGACGACAACTACACCACCACCTTGAACGAGGATGCCCAGGCCAACACCTACAACGCCTACTCGGCCTACGACGACGATGTGATCGTGGTCCACGCCGAGGATCCGTTGGGGGAGGTCGCGAACCTTACTGAGGATGACACCGGCACCGGTGGCGACAACGGTAACGGTCAGGCCATGGACACCAGTGCGTTCAACCTGCTGGCGGCCGCGCTGACGCTGACCAAGACCCACAGCATCATCGACGACACCCTGGGTGACACCATCTACGAGGTGCCGGGTGCGGAGATCGAGTACACCATCGTGATCGAGAACAACGGGTCGGCGGATGCAGATGATGTCTACATCACCGATGCGATCGACTCGTCCACCACCTACGTGTTCGACAACCCGTTGACCGCGGACTCCGGTGCGACCGCTGCGGATCTCGTCATCACGCCTTACGCGGGTGCGCAGAACGCGAGCTCGGATGGGGCCTGTGAGGGTGCTGCTGGCACCAGCGTGGGTTACGTAGATAACCCGGGTGATACCAGCACTGATGATGCCACCGCAGACGGGTTCGTCTACAACGATGGCACTGACACTTTGGAGCTCTTCTCCAACGGGTCGGGCACCACGATCCCGGGTGGTGAGTGCATCACCATCCAGTACCGCGTGACCATCGACTAAGGGCAAGGAAGCTCTGATGGTGCATCGCTTGCGCATGGTCCGTACGGACCGGACTGGTTGCCTGAAGGCAGCCGGTCCGGTGCCGTGCGCCCGTGCATCGCAGGTGATGACCCCATCGTTTGACCTCATGGGTGGCCTGGCTCTGCGGGCCACCCGTCTTTTCCAAGTCGTCCGAGGTGCGATCCACGACGCGATCGTGCGCACGCCTGACGCCTTGGCAAAGACGCTGCGTACGCAGATCGGATCGCGCTCTGGAAGAGCGCTCCTACAGCTCGTGCTGTTCGCCGTGTTCGCGGCGCTGCCGGCGGTCCACGCGGCGACCGCGCCCGGCACCGACATCCAGAACACCGCGCGGGCGTCCTTCGACATCCTCGGCAGCAGCACCATCCTGCGCGACAGCAACCAGGATTCCCTGACCGTGGTCGCGCCGCCGGTCGGTGCGACGCCGGCCGTCGTGACCTTCGTGCGTCCCACCGAGACCGCGGTCGGTGAGGCCGCGACCCTGGTCGCAGGTTCCTGCGCCGGCTCCGGCGGCCCGGTGGCCCTGCCGCTGCCCTCGCTGCCCTCCGGCGCGCCGATCCCTGGCAGCGGCGCGATCCAGATCGTGCCGGCGACCCTGCATTCCGCCGGTTTCACCGCCTATGTGGTGGTCGACGACCAGGACGAGAACGGGGACAGCCTGCTCGCCGAGACGGTGCAGATCACCATCAGCTCCACCCTGACCGGTGACTCCGAGACCATCACCCTGACCGAGACCGGCCTCGACACCGGGCGTTTCCTGGGCTACATCGGCACCACCACTAACGCATCGGCGTCCGGCGATTGCACCCTGGGCGTGCAGGTGGGCGACGTGCTGGTCGGCGACTACACCGATGACGATGACGGCAGCGATACGGCGCAGGGTCCGGTGGAAGTGACTGCCCGCACCCCGGCGGTGATCGAGTTCCTGACCTACGACCACACCGGCAACAGCGGCAGCAGCACGGTCGGCCCGACCTCCTGCGCGGCAGGTGGCGACCTCAACAGCTTCGCGCTGCTGCCGGATCCGATCTCCACCCGCGCCCCCGGCGGCATCGATGCCAGCGGCGCGGTCTCGCTGGGCCATGCCGATGTCTACCATGCCGGTGACCCGGTGTTCATCTCGGTGGGAGACGGCGATCACAACACCGATCCGCTGGCGCTCGATACCGTGCTGGTGCGACTCACCACCGACGACCCGACCGACAGCGAGGTGATCCGCCTCACTGAAACCGGCGTGGATACCGGGGTGTTCGTAGGCTACATCCAGTCCACCTCGGCGGCGGCGGTAGCAGGTGACTGCCGCATCTCGGTGGACGACGGCACCCAGATCACCGCCAGCTACACCGACGACCAGGACGGTACCGACACCGCAGTGGGCGCGGTGCTGGTCGATCCCTTCGGCGTGATCTTCGACTCGGTCACCGGCGCGCCGGTGGATGGCGCGATCGTGCGCATCGTGGACGCGCTCACCGGCCTGCCGGCGGCGGTGTTCGGCGATGACGGGGTCTCGACCTTCCCGAACCCGCTGACCTCCGGCGGCGACGCGACCGATTCCTCGGCGGCCTTCTACGACTTCCCGGCCGGCGAGTACCGCTTCCCCTACCTGCTGCCCGGCACCTACCGCCTGGAGGTCACGCCGCCGGCTGGTTACCTGTTCCCGTCGGGGATGGCTGACGCCATCATCCAGATCCTGCCGGGTGCGCCCTACGCGTTGATCACCGGCTCGCGCGGCGAGGACTTCCTGCTGCCGATCGGCCCGGCGCTGAACGTCGACATCCCGCTGGATCCGGTGGCGACCGAGCTGTTCGTACAGAAGACCGCCAGCGCCTCGGTGGCAGGCATCGGCGACTTCGTGCAGTTCACCGTCACGGTCTCCAACCCCCAGACCCAGACCGCGCCGGACACCGTCGCTACCGATGTCCTGCCGGTGGGCTTCCGCTACATGGCAGGTTCGACCCGGATCGATGGTGCGCTCGCGGCTGATCCCGCGATCACCAGCGACGGCCGTAGCATGAGCTGGTCGCTGGGCGATGTGGCCCCGGGTCAGAACATCCGCCTGACCTATGTGGTGGAGATCGCCGCGGGCACCCGCCCGGGCATGGCCACCAACCGGGTGACCGCCGTGTCTGACGGCGCGGCGGTATCCAACGAGGCCACCGCGACGGTCACGGTGCGCGAGGACATGTTCAGCAGCCACGGCTTCCTGGTCGGTCACGTCGCGGTCGGCAGCTGCGACGACGACGTGACCAACGATCTGGACGGTGTAGCCGGCATCCGCATCTACCTCGAGGATGGCCGCTACGTGGTCACCGACGAGGACGGCCTGTACCACTTCGAGGGCCTGCGCGCGGGCACCCATGTGGTGCAGATGGATCTGGATTCGCTGCCGGATCATCTGGAGGTCGTGCCCTGCGAGGCCAGCAACCGCTTCGCCGGCCGGTCCTTCTCGCAGTTCGTGGACCTGCAGCAGGGTGCCCTGTGGCGCGCCGACTTCTACCTGGCGCAGAAGGCCGATGAGACCGCGGCGGTGGAGATCGCCCTCAGCGGTGCGCTCGCGGCCGATGAGCTGAGCCTGGACCTGCACCTGGCTGGCGGACCGCTGCCGGTGAGCAACCTGTCCGTGACCCTGCTGATGCCTGAGGGCGTGGATCTGGACGGCAGCAGCCTGGCGCTGGATGGTGAGCCGCTGACCGCCGACATGCTGCAGGCGATGGGGCCGGCGCAGGTGCTGCGCTTGGGCGACCGCGATGGTGACTGGACCGTGGACCTCGCGGGTCTGGCTCGCGTCACCGCTGGCACCGAGGGTGAGCAGACCATCAAGGCGATCGTGACCTTCAGCGACAGTGCCGGTGTCCTGCACCGATCCAGCCCGCTGGAGTTGGCGGTCGGCACCCAGACGGTATCCGCTGCGCCCAGCGAGCGGGTGGACTTCAGCGTCGGCGTGGTCGCGGCGGAGCAGCCCGAGGACCTGGCTGCGTTCGAGGATGTGGATTATCGCGCACCGCCGCTGGATGCGGGCCGCCTGAGCACGATCCAGTCCGGCGACGGCTTCGTGTTCCCGGCCATGGATGCGAATCCGATGACCCCGACCTCTGCGGTGCAGATCGCACATAGCGTGGACGAGAGCGCGAAGCTCTACATCGGCGGCGAGCCGGTCGCGCCGATGCTCTACGACGGTCGCGTGAACGCGGGCGACCACCATGTGGCGATCTCGTCCTGGCGCGCGGTGCGCCTGGAGGAGGGCGACAACCTGTTGCGCGCCGACATCATCGGCAGCGACGGTCAGGTGGTCCGCAGCGTGGAGCGCGTGCTGCACTTCGCCGGCGTGCCGGTGCGTGCCGAGTTCCTGCCCGAGCGTTCGCTGCTGGTCGCCGATGGCCGCACGGTGCCGGTGATCGCGGTGCAGCTCTACGACCGCTGGGGTGCGCCGGCACGCCCGGGCGTCAACGGCGACGTGCGCATCGATCCGCCGTACCTGTCGCGCGACCTCGCTGAGCGCGATCGTGCCCAGAACGCGCTGGCGAACGATTCCCGCGGCGCGACCTACCGCGTCAGCCCGGAGGGCATCGCCTTCATCGAGCTGGATCCGACCACCCGGACCGGTGAGGCGGTGGCACATATCTCGCTGGGTCAGGACCGCCGTGACTTCGAAGTGCGTGCGCGCCTGATCGCTGGCGAGCGCGACTGGATCCTGGTCGGCCTGGCCGAGGGTACGGTCGGCTACAACGCGGTCAGCGGTAACCTACAGTCGCTGGAGGATGCCGGGGCTGCCGAGGACTTCTACGACGAGGGCCGCATGGCCTTCTTCGCCAAGGGCACGATCTCCGGGGAGACCCTGCTGACCGTGGCCTACGATTCCGACCGCGCGGGCACCGACGACATGTCGCGCCTGTTCGGCATCGTGGATCCGGACGAGTACTACGTGATCTACGGCGACGGCTCAGAGCAACGCTTCGATGCGGCCAGCAGTGAGAAGCTGTACGTCCGCGTGGACCGCGGCACCTTCAACGCCGTGTTCGGTGACTTCGACACCGGCCTGAACGCCACCGAGCTCAGCCGCTTCAGCCGCCGCTTCACCGGCCTGCGTTCGGAGTACGGCGGCGAGGTGTTCAGCTTCAACGCCTTCGCGGCTGAGTCCGACACCTCCTTCCTGCGTGACGAGATCGCCGGCGATGGCACCTCCGGGCTGTACCACCTGAGCAGCAACCCGCTGGTGATCAACTCCGAGCGCGTGATCATCGAGACCCGTGATCGCTTCCAGGGCGACGTGATCATCAGCCGCGAGACCCTGCAGCGCCACCTGGACTACAACATCGATTACCTCGAGGGCACGCTGTTCTTCAAGCGCCCGATCGCTGCGCGTGACCAGGACTTCAACCCGGTGTTCATCGTGGTCGAGTACGAGGTGGACGGGAACGGCCAGGGCGATCTGGTCGCCGGTGGCCGCGCCGAAGTCGCGCTCGCTGATGGCCGCGTGCGCGTCGGTGCGACCATGGTCTCGGACAGCTCGGATCAGGTGGATGGCAACCTGCAGGGCATGGACCTGCGCGTGCAGGTCAACGAGAACACCGAGTTCCGCGCGGAGCTCGCACAGTCCGAGGCTGACAACAACGGTGCGCCCACCGACGGCAGCGGTTACCGCGCCGAGCTGATCCATAACGGCGAGGCCGTGCAGGGCAGGATCTACACCACCGACATCGATGCGGGCTTCGGGCTGGGTCAGCAGAACGCCTCCGGCACCGGCACCGCGACGGTGGGTGCTGAGGGTCGCGTGACCCTGGGCGAGAACTGGAACCTCGACGGCCAGATCTACACCCAGCAGCTCGAACTGACCGGTAACCAGCGCGAAGTGGTCGAGCTGGATGCGCGCTACCACGACGAGCAGTACGGCGCGAGCGTCGGCGTACGCCATGCTTCCGACGAGGATGGCGCCGGTAACGAGCGCGCCTCCGACCAACTGATGCTCGGTGGCAGCGCCACCGTGATGGATGGCCGTCTGAACCTGCGCGCCAACACTGAGACGGTGATCGGCGGCACTGGCGCCGGTGCCGATCATCCGGACCGTGCGACGGTGGGTGCGGACTATGCGCTGACGGATAGCACCGACCTGTTCGTGGAGCAGGAGTGGGCGCGCGGCAGCACCTTCACCTCCGAGAACACCAGCGTCGGCCTGCGCCTGCGGCCCTGGACCGGCGCTGAGGTCGCGACGACCATGAACCGCCAGTACTCAGAGAACGGTGCGCGCGTGTTCGCCAACCTGGGGCTGGCCCAGCGCTGGCAGCACGATGAGAACTGGAGCTTCGACCTCGGCCTGGATCGCGCTCAGACCCTGCGCCAGCCGGGTTACGCGCCCTTCGATCCGAACCATCCGGTGGCTTCGGGCACCGCGACCGATGACTACACCGCGCTGACCTTCGGCGCGAACTACCGTGCCGAGACCTGGCAGGTGGACAACCGCTTCGAGTGGCGCGATGGCGAGCAGTCCGACAAGTGGGGCATCTTCAGCGGCTTCTACCGTGAGGCCGGTCAGGGCCGTGGCTTCACCGCCAGCTTCAACATGTTCCAGACCGCCACCGTGGCCGGCGACGACAGCTTCTTCGCCAACCTGCGCCTGGGTGCGGCCTACCGCCCGGTGGACAGCCAGTGGACCTTGTTCGATCGCCTCGACCTGATCTACGACAACAGCAGCAGCCCGACCAGCGATGCCACCAGCTACCGCATCGTGAACAACCTGCACGCGAACTACCTGCTGGATCGCCACACCCAGTTGATGTTCCAGTGGGGCGCCAAGTTCGTGCGCGCGAACTTCGACGACTTCAGCGTCAACGGTTACACCGACCTGTGGGGCTTCGGCGTCCGTCGTGACCTCGGCTCGCGCTGGGATGTCGGCTTCAACCTGCAGAGCCTGAACAGCTGGAACGCCGGTACGCACGATTACCGCGTCGGCGGTTCCTTCGGCTACAACGTGGCCGAGAACGTCTGGATCTCGGTGGGCTACAACGTGCGCGGCTTCGTGGACACCGACTTCTCGCAGGGCGACTTCACGGCGCAGGGCCCGTTCATCACCTTCCGCTTCAAGTTCGACCAGCAGACGCTGCGCGACCTGGCGCAGGGCAGCGGCTATGCTCTGCCCGATGCGGGGAACTGATCACAGCAGAGGTCGCTGAACCGTGGAGGCCTACTTCGGCGTCCACGGCGCACTCGCGCGCAGCATGGCGGGATTCCAGGTCCGTCCCGGCCAGCGCGAACTGGCCGAGGCCGTGGCCAGGGCGATCTCCCGCGGTGAGGTGCTGTTCGCCGAGGCGGGCACCGGCACCGGCAAGACCCTGGCCTACCTGGTACCGGCGCTGACCTCCGGCCTGCGCGTGGTGATCTCCACCGGCACCCGCAACCTCCAGGACCAACTGTTCGACAAGGACCTGCCGCTGGTGCGCGGGGCCCTGGGCTCGCCCGCCCGCACCGCCTTGCTCAAGGGCCGTTCCAACTACCTTTGCATCCATAGGCTGGAAGGCACCCGTGAGGAAGGGCGTCTGGCTGATCGCGAATCGGTGCGCGAGCTGGCGCGCGTCAGCGCCTGGGCCGCGGTCACCGAGGACGGGGACCTCGCCGGCTGTGCCGATCTGCGTGAGGACTCGCCGCTGCTCGCTCGGATCACATCGACCGCGGAGAACTGCTTGGGCACACGCTGCCCGGTCTATGATCGTTGCCATGTGGTGGCCGCACGCCAACGGGCGCTGGCGGCCGACGTAGTGGTCGTTAACCACCATCTGCTGCTGTCCGACATGGCGTTGAAGGAGGAGGGCTTCGGCGATTTGCTGGGCGAGGTGGATGCGGTCGTGGTGGACGAAGCGCATCAGCTCCCGGAGCTGACCAGCCGCTTCTTCGGCCGCAGCCTGTCCGGCCGTCAGCTCCTGAACTTGGGCGACGATGCCTTGAACGAGGCGGGCGCCGCAACGCTGGAACTGGCGCCGCTGGTACCCACCGTGCAGGCCCTGGGCGATGCCAGCGACCGCCTGCGCGAGGCGCTGGAGCGACCTGAAGGTGACGGCGCCAATGAATCACGCTTCCGCTTCGACCCCGCGGTCGAGCCCCGCGCCTGCGAGGCCATGCAGATCCTCGATGATCACCTGGCCGCGCTGGATCAGTTGCTCGCACCTGCCAGTGACAGCAGCGCCGGCGTTGAAGCGGTGCGCGCACGCATCCTCACCGCACGCGCCTTGCTGGATGCCTTCGCCGGCGCGACCGCGACCGAGGAGTTCCCCGCCGAGGATGCCTCGCCACCGGACGCGCTGTGCTGGGTCGAACTCGGCCGTCGTGGCTACCAGATCCACCTCACACCGATCGATGCCGCGGCCCAGCTGCAAGCCGCTGCTGCGCGCTTGGAGGCAGCCTGGATCATGACCTCGGCGACCTTGTCGGTGGCAGGCGACTTCGCGCACTTCCGCGCGCGCCTAGGCCTGGATGCTGACGTGCAACTCTCGCTGGCCAGCCCCTTCGATCCAGAGCAAGCGCTGCTGGTGCTGCCGCCGGAACTGCCGCTGCCGGGATCGCCGCGCCACACCGAGCAACTCTGCGAGACGGTCCTGCCGCTGCTGGAGGCCGCCGAAGGCCGCGCATTCATGCTGTTCACCTCCTACGCGGCGCTCGATCGCGCGGCACGCTTCCTGGCACAGCGCACGGGGCTGGAACTGCTGGTGCAGGGCAGTGCGCCGCGCGACGTGCTGCTGCAGAAGTTCAAGTCGCGCCCCGGGCAACTGCTGCTGGGCACCGCGAGTTTCTGGGAGGGCGTGGATGTGCGCGGCGCGGCGTTGTCGGTGGTGGTGATCGACAAGCTGCCGTTCGCCGCACCGGGTGATCCTTTGCTCGCCGCACGCTTGGAGCGGATGGAGCGCGAAGGCGGTAACGGGTTCACGAACCATCAACTGCCGCAGGCCGTGCTCACCCTGCGCCAGGGTGTGGGCCGCCTGCTGCGCGACGAAGCCGACCGGGGCGTGATCGTGATCGGTGACCCACGGCTGACGAGCAAGAGCTACGGCCGGGTGTTCCTGAACAGCCTGCCGCCGTTCCCACGCACCCGCGATATCGGGGTGGCCGTTGCCTTCCTGCGGAACGCATTGCAGGACGATGGTGAACTCGCCGTCGGGGATGTGCAGTGAAGCCGCGAGCCGCGAGCCGCGAGCCGCGCGCAGGTCGCACAGCGACTGGCGTCAGCGATCGCCCACCTCTGCCGGCTCCGCGAGGTCGGACCCGCGGCCCGAGGCCCGGGGCCCGGGGCCCGGGGCGCCGAGGATGACGGACGTCATCCTCGGGATCGACACCACCACCGAGGCCTGCTCGGTGGCACTGGCCGTGGGCGGCCACGTGCGCCAGATGTTGGTGATCGAGCCCCGCGGGCACCTGGCGCAGGTGCCGCGCATGATCGCGGCGCTGCTGGCGGAAGCCGGGGTCTCGCGCGCCGATATAGGTAATGTAGTGGTCAGTCGCGGCCCGGGCTCGTTCACCGGGGTGCGCATCGGCATCGGTTACGCGCAAGGTCTCGCATTCGGCCTCGATGTACCGCTGCTCGGGGTGAGCACCCTGGCGGCGCTGGCGCAGGGTGCAGCGCGACGCGGTGGTCGCGGCGCGACGCTGGTCGCACTGGATGCCCGCATGGGTGAGCTGTACTGGGCCGCGTTCGAGCTCACACCCCTGGGCGTGGAGCGACTCAGCGACGATGCGCTCGCCGCGCCTGCCGTGTTGCAACTTCCGCGCGCGGCCGCCTGGTCCGCGGTGGGGCCCGGCGCCGTCGTGCATGCCGCGACGCTGCGCGCGACCTTGGGTGAGGATCTGATGGTGGAAGCGATGGCTAGCCTGCCTGAGGCGCGGGATCTGATCGCCTGCGCTGCGGCCGGAGTCGCGAGCCCGCTGGGTGGGGTCCCGGTGTACCTGCGCGATGAGGTCGTATCCCGTCCCTGACCCGGTTTGGGCACCGTAAGATTACTGTAACCTGCGGCTGGCCTAATGCCTGCGCATGGCAGAGAGGTATGCATGAGCGCGCGCACCATCCTGATCGTCGAGGATGAACGATCCATCCGCGAGATGATCGGCTTCAACCTGCGTCGCGCGGGCTACGAGGTCGAGGAGGCAGGTGATTGCCGCAGCGCGCGCGTGCTCCTGGCCGAGCGTCTCCCCGACCTGATCCTGCTGGACTGGATGCTGCCGGACCTGTCCGGCCTGGAGTTCAGCCGGTCCTTGAAGAAGGACGAGCTCACCCGTGAGGTCCCCGTGATCATGCTCACCGCCCGCGCCGAGGAGGACGATAAGGTCCGCGGCCTGGAGGCCGGCGCCGATGACTACGTGACCAAGCCGTTCTCGAACCGGGAGCTGCTGGCGCGCATCGCCGCCGTGCTGCGGCGCGCGCAGCCCGGTAGTGAGGAGGAGCGGATCAGCATCGGCGGCCTGACCCTGGACATGGCCAGCCACCGGGTCACCGCAGGCGATGGGCAGGTGCAGCTCGGCCCCACCGAGTTCCGCCTGCTGGCCTTCCTGATGAGCCACCCCGAGCGCGTGTACTCGCGACCGCAGCTGCTGGATCGGGTCTGGGGCAGCAACGTGTACGTGGAGGAGCGCACCGTGGACGTGCACATCCGCAGGTTGCGCGCGGCGCTGGAGCCGCACCGCTGCGAGGGCCTGATCCAGACGGTGCGCGGCGCGGGATACCGCCTCTCGGCGGTGACGGAATGAGCCAGTGAGACCGGCCTGGGCCGCGGAGGCGCTGCGCTTCGCCGCGCTGCTGGGCGGTGCGCTGGTGGTCGGCTGGATCGCCGGCCGACCCTATCTGCTGCTCGCTGCCGCGCTGGCGCTGTACCTGATCTGGCACCTGTACCACCTCTACCAGCTGGACCTCTGGCTGCAGCGCAGCGGTCGCTACTACCCGCCGGAGGCCGGGGGCATCTGGGGCGAGGTGCTGCACCAGCTGTACCGCCTGCGCCGCCGCAACCGCCGGCGCAAAGCGCGCATCGCCCGCATGGTGCGCGAGTACCGCATGTCCACCGCCGCCATGCCCGACGGGGTGGTGCTGCTGGATGCGGCGCGCGAGATCGTGTGGGCGAACCAAGCTGCGTCCCAGCTGTTGCAGATCGACGGCGTCCGCGATGCGGGGCAGCGGATCACTAACCTGATCCGGGACCCGGACTTCCAGGCCGCGTTGGCTGGTGAGGTGGTCGCCGCGGAGCCGGTAGAGATCGACGCCGCGAGCGGCGGACGGGTCAGCCTCCAGCTGGTCCCCTACGGCGAGGGTCAGTGGATGGTGCTGGCCAAGGACGTCACGCGCCTCCACCAGCTGGAGGGCATGCGCAAGGATTTCGTCGCCAACGCCTCGCACGAGCTGCGCTCACCGCTGACGGTCGTGACCGGTTACCTGGAGAGCATGCGCGAGGACCCGGCGCTGCAGGAAGCCTGGGGCGCGCCGCTGGAGGAGATGCATCGGCAGGTGCTGAACATGCAGGAGATCATCGGCGACCTGCTGGACCTGTCGAAGCTGGAGTCGCCGGACCATGCGCGCGAACTGGTCCCTGTGGATGTGGGAGGTCTGCTCGCGGCCATCGTCGAGGACGCCCGGCTGCTGGCCCGGCCCGGGCAGGTCGTGGAGCTGCAACTGGATTCGCGCGCCATGCTGCTCGGATCCGAGTTGGAGCTGAACAGTGCCTTCACCAACCTCATCACCAACGCCTGCAAGTACACCCCGGACGGTGGCCGCATCGAGGTCCGCTGGTCGCAGGATGCCGCTGGGGGGCACCTCGAGGTGGCGGACACCGGGCCGGGGATCCCGGCCGAGCACCTGCCGCGTTTGACCGAACGCTTCTACCGGGTGGACCGGGGGCGCGCGCGGGACCAGGGCGGCTCCGGCCTGGGCCTGGCCATCGTCAAGCACGTACTCCAGCGCCACGGCGGGGAGCTGGAGATCCGCTCCGAGCTGGGGATGGGGAGCCGCTTCATCTGCCATTTCCCGCTCAGTGCCTTGCAGGACCGCCCCGCCGCCTGACTGGCGGGCCCCCAGGCCCCAGGCCCGAGGCCCCAAGTCGCGAGCCGTGAGCCGCGCGTAGGTATTAGGGAAACCGACCGTGTCGCAGGGGCTTGCGCGAGGCCCGAGGCCCGAGTCCCGAGTCCCGAGTCCCTCGTCTCGAGTCCTTCATGCCCCCGTCACACGCCTGTAACAGGCGTCCGTCAGGCTGCGCGCCATCGACCCGGACCCCACACACCAGGAGTGAGAGCGAGATGAACTTCAAGAACCAGACCACCCTCCCCATGATCGCGGCGCTGCTGCTGGTCCTGGGGTGCTCCGAGCCCAGCGACGCGGCCACCGCCGCGCCTGCTGCCGCTGCCCCGGCCGCCACCGCTGCCGCTGACACCAGCTCATCCAGCGATGACGCGATGGCCATGGTGGACCCGGCGTTGCCTGTGTACGCCACGGTCGGTGGCGTCGCCGGCAACCTGTCCTCCGTCGGCTCCGACACCCTGGCGAACCTGATGACGCTGTGGGCCGAGGACTTCCGCCGCTTCTACCCGAACGTGAACATCCAGATCCAGGCCGCTGGCTCCTCGACCGCGCCGCCGGCGCTGACCGAGGGCACCTCGAACCTGGGCCCGATGAGCCGGATGATGAAGGCCGGTGAGATCGAGGCCTTCGAGGAGCGCTACGGCTACCCGCCGACGGCCGTCGCCGTGGCCATCGACGCCCTCGCGGTGTTCGTGAACAAGGACAACCCCATCGAGGGGCTGACCATGCAGCAGGTGGACGCGATCTTCTCGTCCAACCGCACCTGCGGCTACCCGACCGCGATCGACAGCTGGGGCGACCTCGGCCTGAGCGGTGCCTGGGGCCCGCGCACGATCCAGCTCTACGGCCGCAACTCGGTCTCCGGGACCTACGGCTACTTCAAGGAGGAGGCGTTGTGCAAGGGTGACTACCGCGCCAGCGTCAACGAGCAGCCGGGCTCCGCCTCGGTGGTGCAGGGCGTCGCCGCCTCGCTGAACGGCATCGGCTACTCCGGCATCGGCTACGTCACCTCCGGCGTCCGTGCGCTGCCGCTGGCTGCCGAGGAGGGTGCGCCCTTCGTCGCGGCCTCGCCCGCGAACGCCAGCAGCGGCGAGTACCCGCTGTCGCGCTTCCTCTACGTCTACGTGAACGTTCCCCCGGGTGGCGAGATGAGCCCGCTGGAGCGCGAGTTCCTGACCATGGTCCTCTCCCGGCAGGGTCAGGCCGTGGTGGTGAAGGATGGCTACATCCCGCTGCCGGCAGCAGTCGCTGCCCGCGAGCTGGCGCGCATCCGCTGAGCCAGCCAACGCCCGAACGAACCTAGAAGCCTCTAACGAAACAACCATGCACAGGATCAAGCAGATGAGAACCAACAGCATCCTCCCGATCGCCGCGCTGGTCGCTGCGGCACTTGCAGCCCCGGCCCACGCCGATCCGCTGAAGATCTACGGTCGCCTCGATGTCTCGATGCAGAGCTCGGACGAGCAGGACGTGTCGCAGACCCAGATCGTGAGCAACGCCTCCCGCTTCGGCGTCCGCGGTGACTTCGACCTGGAGGGCGGCTCGGCGGTGTTCTACCAGCTCGAGTGGGAA
>Ga0214472_10002459_pt1 | contig 19923 bp, 20 predicted proteins | sample RVTome_6_FD_207662 | JGI IMG/M metagenome (GOLD analysis project Ga0214472, IMG submission 207662) | Soil microbial communities from uranium-contaminated site in the Upper Colorado River Basin, Wyoming, United States - RVT140D175 | ecosystem: Environmental > Terrestrial > Soil > Contaminated >...
AAGGACGCGCTATTCCCCTCGCCCACTCGTGGGAGAGGGTGGCGCAACGCGCCGGGTGAGGGTTCATGGTCACGCAGACAAGTTCCTGGGCCCCGTGTCAAGCACGGGGTGACGCTGGGTGGGGGCTCCCTTCTCACATTCGCCTTGAATTTCCCGGTTATGTAAACTATATTTAGAGTATGAATAATATCATGGACAGCTTCCTGGGCTACCTCGCGGTCGAGAAGGGGCTCGCGAAGAACACCATCGAGTCGTACGGGCGAGACCTCAGGAAGTACGAGGAGTTCCTGAAGGGGCGCGGGCTCGCGAGCCCGGCGGACGCGGGCAGGCCGGACATAAGGGAGCTTCCCATGCACCTGCACGGGCTGGGGCTTTCCGGGACTTCGTCCGCGCGCGCAATCGTCACGGTCAGGGGGCTGCACAGGTTCATGCTCCGGGAGGGGCTGGCAAAAAAGGACCCGACCGAGCTTCTTGAGTCCCCGTGGCGCGGCAGGAAGCTCCCCAAGGCGCTCTCCGCGAAGGACGTTGAGGCGCTCATCAAGGCCCCGTCCGGCAGGACACACGAGGAGGTGCGCGACCGCGCGATGCTCGAAGTCTTGTACGCGGCGGGCCTCCGGGTTAGCGAGCTTGTCACGCTGAAGCCCTCCGACGTGGACTTCCAGGTGGGCTTCCTGCGCGCGTTCGGCAAGGGATCGAAGGGGAGGCTCGTCCCGCTGGGCGAGGCCGCGCTTACCGCTCTCCGTGCTTACATGGAGGGCGCGAGGCAGCCGATGCTGAACGGGCGGACCGCGCCCGCGATGTTCGTCACAAGGCGCGGCGGCGGGATGACCAGGCAGGGGTTCTGGAAGCTGATAAAGAAGTACGCGCGGCTTGCGGGCATAACGAAGCCGATATCCCCGCACGTGCTAAGGCATTCGTTCGCGACGCACCTGCTCGAAAACGGCGCGGACCTCCGTAGCGTGCAGATGATGCTCGGCCACGCGGACATCGGGACGACGCAGATATACACGCATATAGAAACATCGACGATGAAGCGGCTCCACCAGAAGAACCACCCGAGGGGGTAAGGCAGGGGCATCTGAGTAACCCCCCTCATTCCCCCCTTAACCTAAGGGGGGAGGATTGCCCCCTCTTAAGATAAGAGGGGGTTGGGGGGAGTTATAAATATATGCCGGGGCCGGGGGACAGGGAAACCATATGGACGTAATAACCTGCCACGTAAACGCGGACTTCGACGCGCTCGCGTCCATGATGGCGGCGAAGAAGCTGTACCCGGACGCGCACGTCGTGTTCCCCGGCTCGCAGGAGCGGAGCATGCGCGAGTTCTTCATGCAGTCCACGCTGTACGCGCTGCACCACGAGCGGGTGAAGGACATAGACATGGACGCCATCACCCGCCTCATACTCGTGGACGCGAAGACGCCGTCACGGATAGGCCCGTTCGCGGAGATACTGGGGAGGCCGGGCCTCCGTGTCCACGTATACGACCACCACCCGTATACGGGCGAAGATATACGGGGCGAGTTCGAGCACGTCGAGAAGCTGGGCGCGTGCACCACGATATTCGTGGAAATACTTAAAGAGAAGGGCATACCCGTGACGCCGGTCGAAGCGACCGTGATGGCGCTCGGCATCTACGAGGAGACCGGCTCGCTGGTGTTCGCGTCCACCACACCGCGCGACATCCAGGCGGCGGCATGGCTGCTGTCGCAGGGCGCGAACCTGAACATCGTCGCGGACTTCATCACGCGGGAGCTGGACGCGGAGCAGGTAAGCCTCTTGAACGACTTACTGAAGTCCATGACCATCCAGTACTTCGACGGGACGAAGGTAGCCATCGCAACCGCGTCCATAAGCAGGTACATACAGGACATCGCGGTCCTCGCGCACAAGATACGCGACATGGAGAACCTGGACGCGCTTTTCTGCATCGTAGCGATGGAGGGCCGGGTGCACATGGTCGCAAGGAGCCGTGTCGAGGAGGTGGACGCGGGCGCGGTCGCTTACCTCTTCGGCGGGGGCGGCCACCCGGCCGCGGCGTCCGCGACGATCAAGGACATGAACGTGGACAACGCGGTCAGGAACCTTGTGAAGATACTGAAGGAGACCGTCCACCCTGTAAAGCTCGCGAAGGAAATCATGACCTCGCCTGTCATCACCATTGAGGACACAGCGACGGTGGAAGAGGCGGGCGGCAGGATGGTCCGTTACAACGTGAACGTCCTGCCCGTGCTCTCGGGCGACAAGCTTGCCGGGCTGGTCAGCCGGGAGATAATGCAGAAGGCGCTGCACCATGGCCTTGGCGGGCGCGGTGTTGCCGAGTTCATGACCACCGACTTTGCGACCGCGGCCCCGGACACCCCGTTCCGGAAGGTCGAGGATATCATGATAAGCCAGACCCAGCGGTTCCTGCCGGTCGCGGTGGACGGCGGGCTCGTCGGCGCGATCACGCGCACCGACCTTCTGCGCGCGCTGAACGACACGCTGCCCGCCGGCCCCAAGACCCGCGACCTGGGCGCAAGGACCATAGAGGACGCGTTCGTCAAGAACGTCGCGCCCCTCATAAAGGAACGGCTCCCGTCCGAGGCGTCGTCGCTCCTGGACAAGCTCGGGCAGGTAGCGGACGAGCTCGGGTTCAACGCGTACGTGGTCGGCGGTTTCGTGCGCGACCTCCTGATGAACGAGAATAACCTCGACATAGACGTGGTCGTCGAGGGCCCGGGTATCGTATTCGCGCGTGAGTTCGCGAAGAAGTACCCGGCCAGAGTCCGCGAGCACCAGAAGTTCGGGACGGCGGTCGTCGTGCCGAAGTCCGGGATGAAGTTCGACGTCGCGACAGCGCGCACGGAGTATTACGAGTACCCCGCCGCGCTCCCGACGGTCGAGCTGGGCTCCATCAAGAAGGACCTATACCGGCGCGACTTCACGATAAACGCGCTCGCCATCCGCATAAACAGGGACCGGTTTGGCGACCTGATAGACTTCTTCGGCGGCCAGCGGGACATGAAGGAGAAGACCATCCGCGTGCTGCACAACCTCTCACTCGTGGAGGACCCGACCCGCGCGCTCCGGGCCATAAGGTTCTCGGTAAGGATGGGCTTCTCTATATCCAAGCACACGCAGAGCCTGATAAGGAACGCGGTAAAGATGGAGCTTTTCAACAAGCTCGCGGGCGTCAGGGTGTATACCGAGCTTGTGCTCCTTTTCAAGGAGACCGGCCCGGCGGACGCGGTCGAGGGGCTGGACGAGTACGGCCTCACGCGGTTCGTGCACCCGAAGCTCAAGGTCGATAAGGACACGAGGCGCCTGATGGCGGCAACCGACGAGACGCTGACATGGTTCCGGCTCCTGTACCTCGAGGTCGAGGCGGAGCCGTGGCTCTCATGCTTCATGGGGCTGTTCGACCGCCTCACGGAAGAAGAGCTTGCCGGCCTCGGGATGGGCATGGCCATCCCCGAGCGGCACCTGAAAAGACTGAAGGTTGCGAAGTCCGATGGAGAGAAGGCGCTGGCCTCGTTCTACCGCCAGCCGTCCATGAGGCCCTACCAGGTGTACCTGCTCCTGAAGCCGCTCCCCGTGGAGGTGCTCCTCTTCATGATGGCGAAGGCGAAGAAGGAGCACGCGAAGAAGAAGGTGTCGCTCTTCCTGACGCACTACAGGGACGCGCATACCATCCTGACCGGCGACGACCTGAAGGCGCTCGGCCTTCCGCCCGGCCCTGGCTACAAGCGGGTGCTAGAAAAGCTGCTGGAGGCGAGGCTTAACGGCCACATGAAGACGCGCGACCAGGAGGAGCGGTTCGCGGCCGAGTACATAAGGAAGCACCCTGAGCTTGGCGAATGGCCGGAGAAAAAACCCGCTGCCGGGGCCGGTGCGGCATGAAACGGCTGATAGTCAACGCGGACGACTTCGGCATGGCCGGGCCGGTCGACCTGGGCATTATCCGGGGGCACAGGGACGGCATAATAACGTCCGCGTCGCTCCTCGCGGGCGGCGAGTCCGCCGAGCATGCTGCTTCACTTGCGCGGGAGAACCCCACGCTCGGCGTCGGCGCCCATTTATGCCTGACCGGCATGATACCCGTGCTGGACGCATCGAAGATACCAACTATTACAAAAGACGGGAGACTACTGCCCGGCCCGCTCGCGGTCATGTCCCGGCTCACTTTCGGGCTGGCGGACAGGCGGGAGATAAAGGCCGAGCTTACGGCGCAGGTGAAAAGGGCAATAGAACTTGGGATAAACCCGACCCACATCGACGGCCACCAGCACCTGCACGTCATGCCCGGCGTGTTTCCCATAGTGGTGGAGATAGCGCGTGAGTTCGGCATACGCGCTGTACGGTTCCCGGCCGGGCCGTCAATGGGTAGCATGACAATTGCGCGGGCTTTGGAGAAACTGTTCCTCGAGGCGCTCGCGGGGAGCCAGGGAAAGCATCTTGTATCTTCAGGGATGAAAAGGCCTGAGCGGTTCTACGGCCTTGCCGAGACGGGCAGGCTGGACGCGGACGCGGTGATGCGCATCATCAAGTCTCTTCCTGACGGGACGAGCGAGCTTATGTGCCATCCCGGATTACGGGACGACGAGGCGGTTCAAAGGCTCGGCTGGGGAGACGGCTGGCAGGGCGAGCTCGAAGCTGTTACGGACGGCAGGGTAAAGTCGCTTGTGGAACACACGCGCGCGGAGCTTATAAGCTTCGGACAACTGTAACTAATAAAATCACGGCTTCTGCTTACTGGTAGGGCGGCTCAGATGAATGCATTACCGGCATGCTCGCCGGTACCTCCGCCGGGCTTGCCGTATCCCATAAGGACGACCTCCTCCTCCTGAGTGTCGATGATGTCCTCGGCTATGAGTATCGAGACGAACTCCTTCAGCGCGCGCGCGTCCTGCCCGGACATGCCGACGAACTCTATGGCCATGCCGGGCATGCAGTTAATGGCGCCGCACTCGATACCTTTCGTGTATATCACGCATCCGGTAACAAAGATGTTGTCTTCTCTGGTCACCGGGATGATTATGTCCACCATGGCGCCGGCCGGGAACGGGTCCTTCTTCCGGATGAACATGCCGCCCTCCGATATGGTCTCCGCGTACAGACCGTACCCCTTGCCGTCGTGGCAGACCGAGACCTTCAGGTTTATGTCTACGCGGATGAACCTGCGCACTATGCCGCTTGGCGCAAACACGCAGTCCTGGATTGCGCCGTGGAGGTCGCCGAGCATCACCGGTTTCCTGAGGTATGCGTTGCCGCCGATCTGCCTGCAGTACTCGGCAGTCTCGGTAAGCGCATCCGTGGACATCAGCGCGACCGGAATGCAGGAAAGTCCCCCGTCATCCTTCATCCGCCTCAGGACCTCTTTGCCGCTCATGTCGGGAAGGTCCAGTTCCATTATTAACATGCTCGGCCTCACCTCCTCGGCAAGCCTCAGTGTCTCGCCCCCGTTGGTCGCGGGGACTACGTCGAAACCCATCCTTTTAAGGAGCAGCCCCATGTACATCAGGTAGGTCTTGTTGCTGTCCGAAAGAAGGACTGTCTTACTCCTCGGCTGCATCGGTTCCCCCTTTGCATGGAAGACAAAGAACTTAAAACATCGAGATACTGCTACTGCAAGAATTACATCCACGGAAAAACCATGGAATGCATCCAAAGACGACAGGCATGAATGTGCCCCAGACAGGTTCAAGAAATAATGTAAGCAAAAATCATGCCAGATACGACTTGCTCACCCGAAAGTGGTACAAATCAGGGTAAACCCATGCAAATAAAGTGGTTAACAAGCAGCCACATTATCCATAGCGCGATATCGCTCATTATTATGGCGCATTAATAAGCATACAACTGATGGAAACCACTCAGTCTTTAATAGAGGTCACAATAAAATATGATGCGGATATTTACGGTTGCAAGGTTATATCTTATTTAGATGCGGCTTGATGGCTTCCCTGTAAACCGCCCGATATCCTTCACCTTCGGGAACGTGCGTCCGCCGAAGACCTTGAAGACCATGTTGGAGCCGGGGTTGATCATCCATGACGGGGTGCTGCCCCAGAGGCGTCTGAATATGTTGGGGAAGGTGTGGAACTCGCGGAACATCCACCAGTAGCCCTCCTGGAGCTCCTGGACGGTGAGCCTGGCGGGTTTGTATACCACTGTCGATATGTCGTAGCGCTCCCAGTCGAAGTCGAAGATGCGGCCCTCCGCCTTCATCCGCTCGTGGATGCGGGTACCGGGGAACGGCGTGACGACGGTAAGGAACGCGGCGTCCAGCTTCACCTTCTGGCCGAAGTCCAGGAACTTCTGGAACACGTTTATGTCGTCGTGGTCGAACCCGAACATGAAGCTGCCGTGTATGGATATCCCGTGGTCGTGGAGCTTCTTGACCGCGTCCGCGTACTTGGTGACGACGTTATGGCCCTTGTCGATGCCTTCAAGAGACTCCTGGTTCAGAGAGTCGAACCCTATGAATAGCACCTTGCAGCCGGACTGCTCCAGCTTTGCAAGCACCTCGTCGTCCTCGGTCACGGCGGCGGTGCTCTGCGCGTACCAGTTCAGCTTGAATGGCGTGATGTCGTCGCACATCCGCATCAGGAACCTGCGGTTCGCCACTATGTTGTCGTCGCAGAAGAAGACCTCGTTGCCCCGGAAGCGGTCGCGGTCCATCGCTTCTATCTCGCGGACTATCTGCTCGTGCGACTTGTGGCGGTAGGAGCGACCGAAAAACTCCGTGACGGTGCAAAACTCGCAGTTGTACGGGCAGCCACGCGTGGTCTGTATAATGTTCGGGAGGAAGAAACCCTTGCCCTTGTAGTAGTCGAGCCTGGGGACGGGCGACTCCGTGGTCAGGTCTATCATGCCGTCGTTACGGTAGAACTTCTTGACGGCGCCCTTCTCGTGGTCTGCAAGGAGCTGCTGCCAGGTGCGCTCCCCCTCGCCAACGATTACGCAGTCGAAATGCTCGCCCGCCTCCTCCGGCGCCATCGTCGCGTGTATCCCGCCCATCACTGTAAGCACGCCGCGTTTTTTGAACTCGGCTGCTATCGCATACGCACGCTTCGAGACCGGCGTCATCCCGGTTATACCGGCGATGTCGCACGGGGCGTCGTAGTTTATCGGACCCTTCTCGTCGTAGATGATTTCGATATCGTGCCCGGGCGGCGTGAGCGCGGCAATGGTGGCGAGCGAAAGCGAAGGTATGCCGGAGCCGAGCTTGCCCCAGAGCGAGCTCTTGGGCCAGGCAGGCATTATGAGCTTAATCTTCAATGGCGTTACCCGCGCTAATGTTATGGGGCGTTTTCTTTGGTAACGTCGTCATAGACGTTAGTGAGGGAGTATATCTGAGTTACCTGCCACGTGTCAACCGCTGAATCGTCGTCGATATTCGCCCAGCCGACCGCGGTGAAGTTGTCGGTACCGGCGTCGGCTGTCGCGTTGTTCATAGGGTTCCCGCCGGGGTCCGGGCTTCCTATATACGTTGTTCCGACGGAATACCTGTACCTGCAGCTTGTCTTCGGCTCCCATTCAAGGTCATAGACGTCGTCTGTAAAGAACCCTTTTTCGCTGAAATAGGATAACTCGGAAGTGTGCAGGGCCTTGAGCAGGGTTTTGACCTCGGCCTGTTTGGCCTTGGTAGTGTACGTGATGAAGTTGGGTATGGCGATGGCGGCGAGTATGCCTATTATGGCAACCACTATCATGAGCTCTATCAGGGTGAAACCGGACTTGTATATTAAACTGCAGTTACGCATATGGTGAACATCCGTCTGTTTAGGGTACGCGCTGTCAGCCCACCCGGTAATGGGAGAGTATGCCGTCCAACTTGTCGAGCTTCCCCTCGACTGACCTGAGCCGCCCATCCCTGGCTACCTCACCCGCATCCATACCGTCGAGCCCGGCAAGCTCCCTGTCGATTTCTTCCGCCACGGACCTGAGCCCTGCCACACGCTCCCTGTTGGCCGCGAGCATCGCGTTGAACGCGTCCTCCGTCTTGCCGAAATCGGAACATTCGGATACCCTGAACTGGAAGCCGAGTTCTCCCTGCCTGAACCTCCCGATACCCTCACCTATGCTTCCGACAAGCTTCTTCGTGCGCGACATGTAGTAAAGCGTGGCAACCGCCAGCACAAGCAGGTAACCAAGCGTGACCCCTATGGATACCCTCAATACAACAGGGAGCACAATGTCTCCCGTGCTTGAGATGTCAACTGCCGGGCGCGCGATGTACTCATCTATCTGACGTGTTATGTCATCCAGTATCAGGACGGTCGACGTTAAGAGCGCAACAAGCGCTATACCCACAAAAGACATCACGTACTTGAGCTGATATCTCCTGTTTATAAGGTAACCCCGCCTGCGCCCGTGCTTGTCCATCTGATATTCCTTCCCCTGGCCCGCTAACTGGTCTTGAACGAAGACAGGGCCTCTTTGATTGCGGCCGCGTCTGACCTCATCCCCCGCACGATATCACCCGGGTCCTCACCGGACGACTGCGCATCCTCCAGACGCGCGAGCTTCTCCCTGATGGAGCCGGATGCGGCGGCAACATCCCCTATATTCCTTCGCATCGTGGATATTGCCAACCCGAAATCCTCGGCCTGCGGCTTCATGTAGTCCTTGTCACGCAGCTTGACGTTCACGGTGAGGTCGCCCTCGGTGACCGCTTCCGCAACCTTTTCGAAGCGGTACATAGGCCCGGATACCCTGTGGGTCAATACAAGGGATGTGGCCAGTATCAGGACCAGGACCAGGAGGTGTATTATAGTGTTGACAGCGACTGTGGTAATGAGGGTGGTGTGTTTGGCGACGTTAAGGACGACCATCGCTTCATAGTAGGAGTCCCCAAGCCTGTGGTCCGTAACGTAGTACATCAGGATGTCCGAGACAAGCAGGCCGGCCACCAGATACAGGAAGACCCTGAACCCGAAACTGAGAAAGCTTTTATGTTCCGGCATGCCCCCTCCATTAACGATTTTTAACGGATTATATATACACGGGATAAGAAAGTCAACAACTCATGCATTAAAATCTATTTATCTTTTTTACATTTCGACTTTTCAGGTCTTACCGTCCAGGGTGTGCATGGCCGACGCGGCCTCGCGGTAAAACGCGTGGCCAACAGGCACCTTCTTCATCAGCTCCGCGTAGTGCTCGCGGGCCTTGAAAGTGTTCCTCGTACCGAAGTGGTAAACCCTGGCGAGGTTGAAACGCGCCCGGTGGTGGTTCGGGTCGATCTCGAGAACACGTTCGTAGAGCGCGGCAGACTTGTCGAACTCTCCGGCCCTCTCAGCCGCGCTGGCCCTTTCGTAGCATGTTACCAGTTCGAACTCGATTTTTGCGCGTTTTTCACGCTTGAAGTCATACTTCCACAACCTCTGGAAAAGCCTTGACCTGTATACTGCAAACCCTGCGACGGCGAGGATGGCCAATATCCCGGCCACCTTTAGTATCCCGGCGCTTGAACCCGGCATGCCTTGACGCGGACTCGCCGTGCCGGCCTGCCCAGGGTTGTTTTCATCATTATTGCCGAGTGGCCCGGCCCAGCCGGTGGTCGCCAAAGGGCCGGCAAGAGGGCCTTGGACCAGCGCCTCCTGACCTGAATGCTCGTAGTCCTTCGACACCGGCATTATCTTTTGAGCCGCGTTATGGAGTCCAGCCGCCTTTTCCCGGTCACCGCCGGCCTCCATGACTACCGCCATGTTCTCCATGGACTGGGCGGTCAGCGGGTGCGCCGGCCCAAGGGTTGCCGACCTTATACCGAGCGCCCTGCCCAGAAGCTCACGAGCAAGTGCGATGTCCCCCCTCTTGAAGTAGAACACGCCGAGGTTGCTGACGGACGCCGCCGTCACAGGGTGGCCTGTCCCGAGCGCCTTCTCGTTTATTTCGAGCGCGGCCATGTAATGCGCCTCGGCCTTCGCGTCGTTGCCCGTCTGGTCGTACACCACCCCGAGGTCGTTCTCGGCCTCCGCCACAAGCGGGTGGTCCGGGCCGAGACGTTCGCGCAGGAGTTTGGTCAGCTTCTCGCCAACCCCGGCCGCGTCCTGGAGTTTGCCTTCGCGGTAGAGCCCGGACATCCGCATCTTCAGTTCCACCGCCTCGTCTCCGCCGCTTTTACCGCTTTCCGCCTCCAGCGCTTCGGACATGACGAGATAACCGCTGTCCCTTGCAATATCACCCGCTGTACTGCCGGAAGCGTCTTTTGCGGTTATACTCCCGCCCGCCGCGACCAGCATGCGTCCGACGACCACATGCCCGTTCCTGGCGGCGTGCATGAGCGCGGTGCGTTTTTTCTTGTCCCTTGCATCAACGTCGGCGCCAAGCTCTACCAGTACCTTAACCGTGTTGTACCGCCCGTTCTCGGAGGCGCGCATCAGGGCGGTCGCGCCCTCACGGTCCGTAGTCTCTATATCCACACCGGAAGCAGCCATGCCCCCGACAAGGGCCGCGTCTCCGGCGGCGGCGGCTTCCACTATGCCCTGACCGGCGCAGGCGTCCACGAATATTGCCGCATGCCAAATAAACATAACAGCGCATGCCGCCGCCATACGCGCAATCAACCCTGCCGGCGCCTTTTTTATTCTCGGTCCAAACATACTGAGATTATAGTCCGGCAGTCCATGCCGGGTCAAACAAAATTCCGGAAAAGTACCGGCTGCATGCACCTGCCGGAGTAAAAAATGGTTTGCTTTTGGCAGACATCGTTGTTATAATCTGGTGGAGTTTTTGATATTTGAATGGGAAGATTTAGTTTTTTCTGTTAAAAACTTCGGCATTTAACAGGAGTGGTTCTCTAAAAAGCCGGCAACCGGGAGGACACAAGGAGCTATACATGAAGAATTTCGTACTGGGGTTGATGGCGGTCGCGGCGCTTGCTTTTGTTTTTAACGTAGCGGTGGCCGACTGCGGGAAATGCGGACACGACAAGACCAGGTGCAACATGCAGCAGCCGGCCGGGCCTGACTTCATGGCCGGCTCCGGAAAGCCCGCGTGCGGTATGGCCAAGAAGTGCTGTGAGAACTGCTGCAAGGAAGGCCCCTGCGCCCCGGACAAGAAGTGTTGCGAAAACTGCTGCTGCGCGGGCAAGGATATGAAATGCCAGACGGCCGGCAAGTGCAACATGGCCAAGAAGTGCTGCGATAACTGCTGCAAGGAAGGCCCCTGCGCCACGGACAAGAAGTGTTGCGACAAATGCGCCTGCAAGGACGGGAAGTGCGGCTGCTGCGACATGACGTCCTGCAAGATGAAGCAGACGTCCAAGGACGCAACCGCGCAGGACATCGTCGTGGACCCGGTCTGCGGCATGGACGTCCCCACCGCGGACGCGAAATACACGTCCGAGTTCGACGGCAAGACCTACAACTTCTGCACAGAGTCCTGCATGGAGAGGTTCAAGAAGGACCCGTCCAAGTACATCGGCAAGTAGTACGCATATAACCTGGACTTACGTTAAACCGGCGCCCGGCACAATGCCGCGGCGGGCAGGACATGGAGGACGCACCAAGATGAGCTTCAAAAGACTGACCGTTATACTTGTATCTGTTGCCCTTGCCGCAGTGCTTGGGGCATGTTCGGAGAAGACGGCTGAGGACACCGCCCCTGCCCAGCAGGAGGGCATAGCATGGATGGGGTACACCGAGGGGATGGCCAAGGCGAAAGAGACCGGCAAGCCCGTCATGGTGGACTTTTTCACCACCTGGTGCCAGGTATGCAAGGTGCTCGACGCCCAGACGTTCACGGACAAGGAGCTTATAGAGCTTGTCAACAAGAACTTCATAGCCGTCAAGGTGGACGCCGAGAGCTCCGATACCGTGACGGAGGGCGGCAAGACCATGACCAAGCTGGAACTTGCCAGGAGTTTCAGCGTTTCCGGCTACCCGACGGTCTGGTTCATAGACTCGAAAGGGGCAAAGGTCGGCATACTCGCGGGCGCAAGGACACCTGAGGAGTACAAGTCCGTTATCAACTACTTCGCGAGCGGCGCGCAGGCCAAGGGTGTATCGTACCCGGACTACATGAAAGCGCTTATGCCGGCGGGCCACCCGGCGATGCCGGACCAGGAAGAGACCGGCCAGGAAGACGCCGGCCAGAAGAGTACAGCCGAAAAGACCAGGTAAGGGGCCGGATAATGACCGCAAAGGTGGCAAACAGCATACCCGGTGCAAAACGCGCCGCGGGTAAGAAGGCGTGCGTATGCGTGGTCGCGTCCATGCTCATATACCTTGCGATATCCGCCGGGACCGCGGCGGCGGCCGGGACCGCGGCGGCGAAGGCCAAGCTGAACTGGCTGACGTACGAGCGCGGCATGGCCCTTGCATCCAGGGAAGGCCGGTTCGTCATAGTGGACTTTTACACCACCTGGTGCCGCGACTGCAAGAGGATGGACAAGGATACGTTCGATGACCCGGAAATAGTAAAGGCATTGTCCGGTGGTTTCGCCGCGGTCAAGGTGGACTGCGAGCAGCGACCGGAGCTTGCCTCAAGCTACAACGTATTCGCATACCCGACTGTCTGGCTGCTCGGGACGGACGGCAAAAAGCTCTGCCAGAAGGTCGGGTACATCAAACCGGCGGAGTTCAGGCTGATGCTCGAATACGCAAAAAGCGGCGAATACAGGACGAAGAGCTTCCAGGAGTTCTCGAAATCGAGGGTATTGACGGAGGGTCACTGATGCGCGGTAAGTCTACAGCCGTACTTGCGCTTTTGGTCATGGCCGGCGTTTTCTTGTTGCCGGGCTGCGGGGCCGAGGTAGACAAGTCCGAGGTCGAGCAGGCGGCAAACCCCGTAAAGAGCATGCACCAGGAGGTGCGCAACAGGCTCCAGGCGGAAGAGGACAGGGTGCAGTGGTACAAGTACGAGGACGCCGTCGCGCTTGCGCGCAAGGAAAACAAGTTCGTGATGGTGGATTTCTACGCGACGTGGTGCAAATGGTGCAAGAAGTTCGAGGCCGGGACAATAACCGACCCGGAAGTGGCGGAGACTATGAAGGAGGGGTTCGTCGCGGTCAGGCTGGACGCGGAGTCCTCCACCAAAGTAGTCCACGAGATGCGGCAGATGACCGCGTTCGAGCTCGCGGACATTTACGAAGTCAAGACGTTTCCGACGATATGGTTCATTGCGCCGGACGGCAGCCGCGCGAAACGGCTCGACGGCTACCTCGAACCCAAGGACTTCAACAACTACCTTAAATACATAAGAAGCGGCGCGTACAGGGAACGAGAGTTTTAAAACCCGGTCGGAGGCGGCCTTACGGAATGTTTGAACATGACGTGACATATTTCGTGGCGTTCTCAGCGGGGGTGCTGTCGTTTTTCTCGCCGTGCGTCCTGCCGCTCCTACCCGCGTACCTCTCCTACATAACCGGTATGTCCATAGACCAGTACCAGAGGGAGCTCGAAGCCGCGGCGAGGCGGCGCGTGATAATAAACACTCTCTTTTTCATCGCCGGTTTCGCGTTCATATTCATATTCGTTTTCGGGGCGGGCACGACACTCTTAAGCTCCGTGCTGAAGCAGCACAAGGACATAATCGGCAAGGCGGGCGGGCTTATCATCGCGGTCTTCGGGCTCCACTTCATGGGGGTCTTCAAGATAAAGTGGCTTTACATGGAAAAGAGGGCGCACTTCTCGAAGATACCCGCGGGCTACATAGGCTCGTTCCTGGTAGGGGTCGCGTTCTCCGCCGGGTGGACGCCTTGCGTGGGCCCTATACTCGCATCGATCGTCGGGATGGGGCTTGCGGCCGACAGCCAGTGGACCGCGATAAAGCTCTTAAGCCTGTACACGGCAGGTCTCGCCATCCCGTTCTTCCTCACCGCGCTTGCCATAAATTTCTTCATGCCGCTTTTCAACCGCATGAAGCGCCACATGCGGTTCGTGGAAATCTCCACCGGGCTGCTCCTCATATTCGCCGGGATACTGATGTTCGTGGGCAAGTTCTCGGCGGTATCCGGCATAGTGCAGGAGTACTGGCCGTTCGGGGCATGACCCGGCGCACGTCCTGACCCCCTTCTATAACTTTCAATGGAGGATTGTCTTGAAGAAGGAGACCATAAAGATATCCGGAATGAGCTGCAACCACTGCGTCATGCGTGTAACGGACGCGCTCAAGGGGCTGGACGGGGTGAAGGACGCATCGGTCAGCCTTGATGACGGCGGCAAGGCGGTGGTAAGCTACGACGAGACCAGGCTTGACAAGGCGAAGATAACAGAGGCCATCTCCGGCGCGGGTTACACGCCGGAGGGCTGACCCTGCGTATCCTCGTCGTCCTGCTCGTCGCGCAATACTATCACGCGTCCCGCTTCCCTGGGCGGAGAGAGCGGCTCCGACTTCCTCTCCAGCTCTATCTCTATCTGCACCTTGACCGCGACCGGCACGGACGGGTCGTTGTAAAGGAAACGAAGGTCGGCGGCCTTAAGCCCGGATACAAGCCCGAGAGCCCTGACGATTGGCGTGCGCCGGTTCCTTAATAGCGCGAACCTTACATGGTGGTACGCGGACCACTTAGGGCTGTCCGCAATGAACCCGATCACGCCGCCCGGCGCCTTCTCGTTGTTGACCGCCCAGACGACCACCGCCTCCTTCATCCTCGGGTTCTCGAAGCATGCCTTGACGAGCTGGGGCGTATCGTCCAGGAGGAGCGTCTTCAGGACCTCCTCGGATACCTGCCTGGCAAGCGATATCCTGACTCCCAGGGGTATCGATGGCAGCTTGTCCCGGAGGATGCCCTCCGCCGCCTGCCGAAGTTCCGTGGGGAGGAGCTTGTTCTGCGTAACGGACGCCATGTCGCCAAGCCTGAGCCTGCGGATAAGCCCAAGCGCCACCCTCCTCGGGGTGCGGGGGTTGTTGGCCAGCACGGCAGCAAGGCGGTACTCCTTCGCGGCCACCTTCATGCCTGCGATGCTGCCAAGGACTTCCCCGGATATGTTCCGCCGCCTGGCAAGCGCTATTAGCTCCTCCTCCGTGATGTTCGGGTTCGCAAGGAGCGCAAGCGCCACCTTGTCGGACGGGTCCTTGAGCATGCCCCGGATGACCTCGCGTGGCCCAGTCATGGCTTTTTTTATGCGGGAGTCCAGACTTTCCATACCGGCATTCTATAACACCACGGCGCATAAATCAACAGTGACAAAATGCGTGTCGTCCCTGTGTAAAATACCCCCTCTTTCCCCCTTTGACAAAGGGGGATGAAAGGGGGATTTGCATTTATCCATTCATCCCCGGCTTCGCCCGGAACCCAGCGGCTCTCGCCTTTTTGTTTTTTGGAGGCATTATCCTCGGGCCAAAACATTCGCCAACCGCGTCCAGGGGACAAACCGCCCTGTACACAAAGGACCACGTGATGATAGCCCTGGACGGCTCAGGGTTTTGGGCCCTATAATTTCCACCTTCCAATTATCCTCCCCACCTGCGGGGGAGGATGCCACGTAGGGGCAGGTGGGGGTTGCGGACAACGCCTCCGGGGTTTAGATAAAAGCTGGAAACCCAATGGCGGCATACCCCCGTATCCGTTGACACCACCCTTTCGCTGTGGTAACATGACTAACTGAAGTAACATTAACATCTCACCAAGGCATGCGTGGTAAGACATTGGATATAAAAACAGGGGCCGGCTCCCCCCGGCCCTTTATAAGCCTTCGCATCAAAATACTCGCCGCGGTGCTTGCGGTGCTCCTCGCGGGCCTGGTCACAGGCTCCTGCCTCGTGACCAAGTTCATGTCCGACAGGCTGATGGAGAACGCCGGGCGCGAGGTGCTGACCATCTCCGGGTTCATCCTGGACAGGATAAACACCGAGATGCTGACGGGAGACACCGGCAAGGTAAGGGAGGTCCTTGCCGGACTCGCGAGAAACAGCAGGGTGACCGGTGTCTGGCTCACAAACCACGAGGGCATTGTAGTCGCGTCTTCCTTCCCCAAAGACCTTGGCAACGTAAGGCCGCACACCCCGCCCGAGGTCTGCGCCACCTACGAACCCTGCATACTAATCCCCGAGTCCCCGGCCGCCCCGGACGGAGGCGCGGTCTATTCGCAGACCCTGAGGATTGAGAACCGGCCGGAATGCCTGCTTTGCCACATGGGCGACGGGCCGGTCCTGGGATGGCTGACCGTGGACATATCCATACAGGACACGGTGGACCAGCTCGGATCGATGAAGACGCGCATAGCCGGTGGCGCGCTCATGCTCGTGCTCGTGCTCGTGACCACCGTGTCGTACATCATGACCCGCATCGTGAACAAGCCCATAGAAAACCTGGCATCCGCCATGAAGCGCGCCGAGACAGACCTCGACACGAGGCCCGACGTCCGGTCGAACGACGAGATAAAACTCCTGTACGGCGGGTTCAACTCGCTCCTTGACCGGCTGAAGTCGGCAAAGGACGCGGCTGACTCTCTTCACAACGACGAGCTCGCCAGGTACTCCAGGGAGCTTGAGGCCTCCAACCTCGAGCTGGACGACAAGGTAAAGAAGCTCTCCGCGCTTTCCGTAATCGGCCGGAACATGAACGAGATAAGGAAGCTGGACGACCTGCTGAAGATGGTATTGAACACCGCGCTCCGCGAGCTGTCCGGCAGGAGCGGCTCGGTGATGCTCTACGAGAAGGGCGTTGACGAGCTTTTTATCCACTGCGGCATCGGGCTTTCGCCGGAGGGCCACAGGAAGAACAGGTTCAGGATGGGGGAGGGCATCGCGGGCTGGGTGGCCCTGCACAGGAAGACCGTGATGACGGAAAGCGCGATAACAGACGCCCGCTACGCGCCCGGACGGGGCATGAAACACGACATAGCTCTTCTGTGCGTCCCGTTCCTGGGTTCGGGCGGTAACATGCTGGGCGTCATAAACGTCGAGCGTCCGGACATGCAGTCCCCGTTCGGCACGTCGGACCTGGAATACCTTACCGCGATGGCGGGGCAGGCCGCGGTCGCGATCGAAAACGTCGAGCTGATACAGGACCTCCAGAAGAGCTATTACGACACCATATCCGCGCTCGCGATGACCGTCGAGGCGAAAGACCCGTACACGCTCGGCCACTCCAAGCGCGTAACGCAGTACTCGATGGCGATCGCGGACGAGATGGGGCTTTCCGAGAAGGAGCTCCAGACGATACAGTACGGCGCCACCCTGCACGACATAGGCAAGATAGGCGTCAGGGAGTCGGTGCTGAACAAGCCCGGCGTGCTGACAAGGGAAGAGTACGTGGAGATAATGGACCACGCGGTAATAGGTGAGAACATAATAAGCGGCGTCGACTTCCTTCAGGACACCAGGCCGATTATAAGGAACCACCAGGAACGCCACGACGGCAAGGGATACCCGGACGGGCTCGCGGGCGACGACATACCGGTAATGGTCGCCATCGTGTCCGTTGCGGACAACTACGACGCGCTCACCACGGACAGGCCGTACAGGAAGGCGTTCCCGGCGACGAAGGTCATAGACATCATCAAGGAGGAGGCCGGGACAAAGTTTCACCCCGTGGTTGTCGAGGCGTTCCTCAGGATATTCGAGGACAAAGGCGCATGAAAGACCGGTTCTCATCGCTCGTGGAGTTGGTGCGCTCTTTGGGCCCGGCGGCGGTGGCGTTCTCCGGCGGCGTGGACTCGGGGCTGGTCGCGCTTGCCGCATTCCACGCGCACGGGAAAAAGGCGGTAGCGTACACCATAGCGTCCGAGCTGTCCACGAAGAACGAGGAGAAGGACGCCAGGTGGCTCGCAAAATCCATCGGCATAAAACACGAGGTCATCAGGCTGAAGCTCCTCGGCGTGGACGACATCGCCAGGAACTGCCCGGACAGGTGCTACCACTGCAAGAAGCTGGTGTTCGGCACGATACTCGAACATGCGGCAAAAAAAGGCGTCCACGTCCTTCTGGACGGAACAAACGCGGACGACCTGATGAGCTACCGGCCCGGCGCCAGGGCGGTCGCGGAGCTCGGCGTGAGGAGCCCGCTCGCGGAACTCGGGCTCGGCAAGGACGATATCAGGTCTATGGCGAAACACCAGGACCTGCCAAACCACGACAAGCTGTCCGTGCCGTGCCTGTCCACCCGGTTCCCTTACGGCGAGAGGCTTACGAGGGAGCGGATCCTCCGCGTCCACGAGGCGGAGGAGTTCATCCGCTCGCTGGGCATAGAAGCGCTCCGGGTCCGCGACCATAACGGGCTTGCCCGGATAGAGGCCGGGATAAAAGACATACCGATGGTGGCGTCCGGGAGGCTGGCCGAAAAAATTGTAGCCAAGCTGACATCTCTGGGTTATAATTACGTCACCGTCGACCTGGAAGGGTTCAGGAGCGGCAGCATGGACAGGATAATAGGCGCCAGGGATACCAACTGAGCGCACAGGCGCAAAAACACAATTGACATCACGGTCTCCGGACCATATTTCACAATCAACTGCATGGAGGATATTCGTATGCGAATGTTATCGTATTTGAGTTTTGCCGTGGTCGCGGCGGTCATGCTGGTCCTGCCGCTCGCGGGCTGCGGAGACGACAGGGGGACCGGGCAGCAGGCTCCGGGTACATCCACCATCAACCCGCAGACCGAACAGGACATCAGGATGTACGAGGATGCGCTCTCCAAGGACCCGAACAACCTTTCCATCCTGATACAGCTCGGCAACAAATACTACGACCTGGGAGTTGAGGAGATCAGGCAGAAGGGCGACGCGGCCGAGCCGGTCGCCAAGTGGGAGAAGGCGATAGGATACTACAAGCGCGCCCTTGCGATAGAGCCTGGCAACGCCGACGTCAGGACGGACATGGCGAACCTGATACAGTGGCTGGGCCGCGTGGACGAGGCGATGGTCGAGTACCGCATGGCTAAACAGTCGAACCCCAACCACCCGCAGTCCAGGATAAACATCTTGACGCTTCTGGCCGAGGCCAAGCAAGACTACAAGGGCGCGGTGAAGGAGTACGACGACATGGTCAAGGCGATGCCCGGCCAGGGCACGAACTTCGAGCTCGCGCAGCAGGTCGAGAAGTACAGGCAGCTCGCAAAGGAGCAGCCGAAATAAGGTACCTGTATTTCATATTCCTGCTTTTTGTCGCGCTGGTGATGGTGAAGCGGCTGCTTCGTAGCAGCGGGGCGGCTGGCCGCCCGCGCGGCGCCGGCAACACTACCCGGCGACGCCCCGAGGCCGCCAATATTGAGGCCGACGACATGGTGCAGGACCCGCACTGCAAGGTGTACGTGCCGATGAGCCGCGCGGTGTCCGTGAAGGCCGAGGGCCAGACGCTGTACTTCTGCAGCGAGGACTGCGCGCACAAGTACGTAAATGAAATGGGCGGGAGCCTGAAGAAACGGGCGTAGGACGTTTTGTAGGGGCCGCGCTAAGCGAAGCGCATGCCGGCCCGTTTTAATATCGAGTAAACCAGTCATGGGCCGACACATAGGCCGGCCCCTACAAATCGGAGAGGATTCATATACCCATGAGCTTCGAAAAGGACCTTTTGCGCTTCCCTGAGGCGATAAACGACGAGGACTACGTCATAGCCACCTACTACCTCGAAACACCGATGGAGATATACAAGGCGGCCAACGCGTTCGCGGCCGAGCAGTCCACCGGCACATGGCAGAGGGTCGGCTACGAGACCGACGCGATGCGCGAAAAGCACGGCATCAAGGTGGTGGGCATATACAACCTGCCGTACACACCTGCGGGCCCGAACCTCCCCACCGGGACGAAGATGACCGAGTTCGGCGCGGGCTCCGGGAAGATAAACGCCTGCGTGCTCCGTCTCGCGTTCCCGCACATAAACTTCGGGCCTAAGATACCGAACCTCCTGACCGCGGTCGCGGGGAACCTCTACGAGATGGGCGCGTTCACCGCGATAAAGCTCCTCGACCTGGAGTTCCCGGACAGCTTCCTGAAGGAGTTCACCGGCCCCAGGTTCGGGATAAAGGGCACCCGCGACATCATTGGCGTG
>Ga0214472_10002460_pt1 | contig 19922 bp, 17 predicted proteins | sample RVTome_6_FD_207662 | JGI IMG/M metagenome (GOLD analysis project Ga0214472, IMG submission 207662) | Soil microbial communities from uranium-contaminated site in the Upper Colorado River Basin, Wyoming, United States - RVT140D175 | ecosystem: Environmental > Terrestrial > Soil > Contaminated >...
CCCTCCCTGCACGGATGGCGCATGAGGGTCGCGCTCGCAGCCGATCATGCCGGCCTCCCACTTCGGGAGGTCGCGGCCGAGACCGCCGTGGCGGCCGGCCACGAGCCCGTGCTGGTGGGCCCGGACTCCGGCGAACCGGTCGACTACCCGGACGTGGCTCGGGAGCTGTGCCGGGCGATCCTCGACGGCCGGGCCGAGCGGGGCATCCTGGTCTGCGGGTCGGGAGCCGGCGCCACGATCGCCGCCAACAAGATCGGGGGGATCCGGGCGGCCCTGGCCCACGACCACTACACGGCCCACCAGATGGTCGAGCACGACGACGTGAACGTGCTCACGATGGGCGCCCGGGTCCTCGGCGTGGAACCGGCGAAGGAGATCGTCCTGGCCTTCCTGGGAGCTTCGTTCTCCGGCGAGGAGCGCCACCGCCGCCGCCTGTCGAAAGTCCTCGATCTGGAGCGCGGGTCCGCCTGAGCACGTGGCGGAGCGAGGTTGGGCTGCGCCGTCGTGCCCGGACCCGAAGGCCGGCTATCGCTTCCAGTCGTGGAAGGCTTCGAGGAGGGCCTCTTGGGCCTGGGGGGAGACAGACTCCTCGGTGAGGCGTCCGAGTAGGCGGAGCATCTCCCGCATCTGCCCCAGGTAGGTGGTGCACCCCCGGCATCCCGCGATGTGCTGCTCGAACCTCGCCCGCTCCTCGGGCGGGAGCGCGCCCTCGAGGTAGTCGGTCACGAGCTCGACCAGTTCCCGGCACGTGAGCGAGGCGGTCCCGTCCCTCATCGAAACCTTTGTTCCCTCTCTCCCCCGCGTGCGTCATCTCCGTGCGTGCCTCAAGGGCGCGCCCGGACGTCCGGGGTCACGAAGCACGTCTTCTTGAGTCTCCCGAACTACCGCAAACGCTACAGTCGTCGCGGGCCCCGCCGAGCTCCTCGGGGATGACCCGGGCCTGTGTAACGGATGGGCGCGCCCCCAGGACGGAGTGCGCGTACCCGAGCGGCACAGGAGGGCGACGGTGAAGACTCCAGAGATCAAGGTGTACGGCGCGAGCTGGTGCCCGGACTGCCGCCGGGCCAAGCGGTTCCTGGGAGACCAGCGCGTCCCGTTCGAGTGGCACGACATCGAGCAGGACCCGGATGGGGTCAAGATCGTCCAGGAGCGCAACAACGGAAACAACGTCATCCCCACGATCATCTTCCCCGACGGCTCGCATCTGGCCGAGCCCACGAACGAGCAGCTCGCCGAGAAGATTGGGCTCGAGCGGACGGCCATGATGCACGTCTACGACCTGATCATCATCGGGGGCGGCCCGGCCGGCCTCACCACGTCGATCTACGCCGCCCGAGAGAACCTCCAGACTCTGGTGATCGACAGCAAGGGCCTGGGGGGACAGGCTGGCGTCACCGAACGGCTGGACAACTACCCGGGGTTCCCCGAGGGGATCGGTGGTGCCGAGCTCGCGGACCGCATCGTGCAGCAGGCCCGGCGGTACGAGGTCGAGCTGCTCCAAGCCGTGTCGGTGCTCTCGATCACCAACGACGGTGACCGGGTCGACGTCGAGACCGCCACCGGCGACCACTACCACGCTCGGGCGGCGCTGATCGCCACCGGTTCGTCGTACCGGCGAACGAACGCGCCGGGCGAGGACGACCTGATCGGGGCGGGGATCCACTTCTGCGCCACGTGCGACGGCCCGTTCTACAAGGGGGCGAAGCAGCTCGCCGTCCTGGGCGGCGGGAACAGCGGCCTGGAGGAAGGCCTGTTCCTCACGCAGTTCGTCGATAAGGTCACGATCGTGGAGCGGGCGGACCGGCTGCGCGCGAACAAGCTGCTCCAGGACAAGGTGGGCATGCACAAGAAGATGGAGGTCCTGCTGAACCGCTCGACGAAGGAGTTCAAGCCGAAGCCCGACGGCAGCGGGAAGCTGGGCGCCATCGTGCTCGAGGACACCACGACCGGCCAGGTGGAGGAGCTGCACCCGGCTGGCTGCTTCGTGTTCATCGGCCTGGACCCGAACACCGAGTTCATCAAGGGCCAGGTGGACCTGGACGAACGTGGGCTGATCGCGACCGACATGGGCTTCCAGACGAGCATGCCGGGGGTCTTCGCGGCGGGCGACGTGAGGTCCGGCTCGACCAAGCAGCTGGCCTCGGCGGTGGGCGAGGGCGCCGCGGCGGCCATCGGGATCCGCCAGTACCTGGAGAACAAGGAGCGCGGCTAGATGACGATGCTGGCGCTGACGGTCCGACCACCCGCGCCGAGCTCGGCCGCGCTGGAGAAGGTGCCGGAGCCGGATCCGGGGGAAGGCTCGATCCTCTGCGAGACCATCGCCGTGGGGGTCGACGGCACCGATAACGAGATCGTGGAGGGCCAGTACGGCGAGCCCCCGGCGGGGAAGGACCGCCTCATCCTGGGCCACGAGTCGCTGGGCCGCGTCCTGGAGGCTCCCTCCGGCAGCGGCTACGACCTCGGCGACCTGGTGGTGGGGTTCGTACGGCGGCCCGATCCCGTCCCCTGCGACAACTGCGCGGTCGGCGAGTGGGACATGTGCCGGAACGGCATGTACACGGAGCGGGGCATCAAGGGACGCGACGGCTTCCTGTCGGAGCGGTTCCGCATCGAGCCCGAGTTCGCCGTGAAGGCCGACCCCTCGCTGGGTCGCCTTGCCGTGCTCACCGAGCCGACGTCGGTGGTGGCCAAGGCCTGGGAGCACGCAGAGCGCGTCGGGCGCCGGGCCCGATGGGAGCCGCGGCGGGCTCTGATCACGGGCGCCGGCCCACTGGGGCTGCTCGGCGCACTCCTCGGGGTGCAGCGCGGCCTGGAGGTCCACGTCCTGGACGTGGTCGAGGAGGGCCTGAAGCCGCAGCTCGCCCGGGAGGTGGGGGGCGTGTACCACGCCGGCACCCTGGAGGAGGCCGGCGACATGTTCGACGTCGTCGTGGAGTGCACCGGCGTCGGTCCGGTCGTGTTCCACGCCATCGAGCACCTCGCGGCGAACGGGGTGATGGCCCTGACGGGCATCTCCGGGGCGGGCCGAACGCGCGAGCTCGCCGTCGACGTCCTGAACAAGGACCTGGTGCTGGCGAACAAGGCGGTGGTCGGCTCGGTGAACGCGAACCGTCGGCACTACGAGCAGGCCACGGAAGCCCTGGCCAAGGCCGACCCGGGCTGGTTGGACCGTCTCGTCACGAGATGGGTTCCCCTCGCGGCCTGGGCGGAGGCGCTGGAGCGTCGGGAGGGCGACGTCAAGGCGGTCGTCGAGATCGGCCGGATCTGACAGGGGTGCCATGGAGCCGAAGGAGATCTTCGAGTTGATCATCAAGGCCGACGAGAAGCTGAAGTACGCCACGCCCGACAAGGCCGACACCCGGAGAGCCCAGGCTCGGGAGCTCCTCGTGCAGGCCCTCGAGGCCGCGCGCGAGATCGGGAACGAGCAGCTCGTGCAGCAGGCCGAGACCCGCCTGGCCGACCTGGGGATGCCGCCGATCGCCGGCGCGGCCCCGGAGGCCCGGGAGGACGCGCCGGCGATCGGCGGATCTCCGCCCCCGAAGGGCACCGACGCCCCGGCAGCCGTTCGGCGGCCCACGCCCCTGGACCCGTATCCCGAGCCCCGGCAGGAGGAGGAGAGCGGCGATGAGAAGTCGTACCCACCCGAGCTCGGCACCGATGCCATCGCCATCCTCGAGGGACGGACGTTCATGTTCTCCGACTCCCTGGGGGACGTGCCGCCGGGATCGATCGGCGGGCTGCTCCACGACGACACCCGGTTCCTCTCGTTCTGGCAGCTCACCCTGAACGGCCGGCCCCTTTCGCTCCTGAAGTCCCGGGTCGTGGACTACTACTCGGCCGCCTTCTTCCTGACGAACCCGGACATGCCGGGGATCAGGGCGAACAGCCTGTCGGTTCGACGCTTCCGGTTCGTTGGCGGGGGCCTCCACGAGCAGATCAGTGTGTACAACTCCGCCCCCGGGCCGGTGCGGTTCGAGTTGCGGCTGTCGGTGGGGGCGGACTATGCGGACCTGTTCGAGGTCAAGAGCTCGGTTCGCGACCGCAGCGTCAAGACCGACACGGAGCACGATCCGGACGAGGGCCTGCTGCACTTCCATTACGAGAACGCCGGCTTCCTGGCCGAGACGAACGTGCAGGTCGCCCTGAGCGGGGTCCTGCGGAGCGGGAACCAGCGGAAGGTGAACCCCTCGACCCCCATCGATCGGGAAGGGCTCGAGGAGCATCCTCCACGCATCGACGGGAACGACCTCGTGTGGGACGTGGAGCTCCCTTCCCGGAGCGTGCTCGGCATCGTGCTCCGCGTGACGGTGCGCGTGAACGAGAAGGTGCTCGAGCCCATGCACGATGAGTTCGGCGAGGAGCAGCAGCGCGCCGAGGGCGCGCTGACCAGCTGGCTGGACGAGGTGCCGCGCTTCCGGTCGGACAACGCGGTCCTGAAGAACGTCTTCGACAAGTCCATCGTCGACCTCGCCGCCCTGCGGATCGCCGGCGAGCTCCGCGGCGAGGACTACATCCTGCCGGCCGCGGGCCTGCCGTGGTTCATGACCCTGTTCGGCCGGGACACCCTGATCACGTCGCTCCAGACGACGTGGGTCGGCCCCCAGCTCACCCGGGGGGCGCTGCACCTGCTCGGTGCGCTCCAGGGCACGAAGGTCGACGAGTTCAGGGACGAGGAGCCCGGGAAGATCCTGCACGAGGTGCGGAACGGCGAGCTCACCGTGCTCGGGGAGAAGCCCCACAGCCCGTACTACGGCACGGCCGACGCAACTCCCCTGTACCTGATCCTGATGTCCGAGTACTGGCGGTACGGGGACGACCGCGAGTTCGTCCGGTCGCGGTGGGACCAGGTGCTGGCGGCGTCGGAATGGATCGACCGGTACGGCGACCGCGACGGCGACGGGTACGTCGAATACCAGACCCGTTCCTCGCAAGGCCTGGGGAACCAATGCTGGAAGGACTCGTGGGACGGCATCCAGTACTCGGCTGGGACCATCCCCTACCTGCCCATCGCCACCGCCGAGATCCAGGGCTACGTGTACGACGCGAAGCTCAGGGTGGCCGAGATGGCGGAGGCCCTGATGGACGACGCGGAGCTGGCCTCACGGCTCCGCAAGGAAGCCGACCTGCTCCACGAGCGGTTCAACCGCGACTTCTGGTCCGAGGAGCGCGGCGGATACTACGTGGTCGGCCTGGACGGCGACAAGAAGCACATCGATTCCATGACCTCGAACATGGGCCACCTGCTATGGTCCGGGATCGTGCCCCAGGACCGGGCCCGGATCGTCGTGGACCACCTGATGTCCGACGACATGTACTCGGGATGGGGCGTGCGCACGATCTCCAGGCAGGACGGCGGGTACAACCCGATCGGCTACCACGTCGGGACGATCTGGCCCCACGACAACTCGATCATCGCCATGGGCCTGGTCCGGTACGGGTTCCGCGACGAGGCCAACCGCATCGCCTTGGCGCAGCTCGAGGCGGCGTCCTTCGGCGACTTCCGCCTGCCCGAGGCCTTCGCCGGCTTCGACCGGAGCGTGGGGCGGTTCCCGGTTCCCTACCCCACCGCCTGCAGCCCTCAGGCCTGGGCTACCGGCGCCCCGTTCGCGTTCGTGAAGACGATGCTCGGGCTGGACGCGCGGGACGGTGCGGTGGTGATCGACCCCAGGATCCCCGACGAGGTCGGCAGGATCTTCGTCCACGGGATGCACGCGTTCGGAACCCACTGGGACGTCGAGGCAGTCGGGACGAACGGCAACGTCCGCCTGACCCCGTAGGGGTCGGGGGTCCGCCGGGGTCGCCGCCATGCCGGAGCTGTCCTTCTCCAACCTGCTGTGGGTGTGCGCCATCGCGTTCCTCGTCCCGCTTCTCCTGGGCTTCTTCCCTCGCCTCCGGATCCCGGCCGTCGTGCTCGAGATCGTGGCCGGGATCGTGGTGGGACCCTCGGTCCTGGACTGGGTGGAGGCCGATCAGGCGGTCCAGGTGCTCGCGGTGCTCGGCCTGGCGTTCCTGCTGTTCGTGGCGGGGCTGGAGGTGGACCTGGACCGGCTTCGGGGCCGCTCGCTCCGGATCGCCTCCGCCGGCTTCGGCTTGACCTTCGTCCTGGCGCTTGGAGCGTCGCTGCTGCTGAACGTGGCCGGCCTGGTGGAGTCCCCGCTCCTCGTCGCCGTGATCCTGTCCGCGACCAGCTTGGGGGTCGTGGTGCCGGTGCTGAAGGATGCCGGTGAGGCCGGCTCCGAGTTCGGCCAGCTCGTCATCGCCTCCTCGTCCATCGCCGACTTCGGCGCGGTCATCATGCTGACGCTGCTGTTCTCGGGGGAGGCCGCAGGGACGGGGGCCAAGCTTCTGCTCCTCGGCGGGATCGTGATGCTCGCGGCGGTCGTGGGGCTGGGCCTGGCGCGCGCGGGACGGGCGGTGCGCGTGTCGGCGGTGCTCCGGCGGCTCCAGGACACCACGGCGCAGATCCGCGTTCGCGGTGCGGTCGTGCTGCTGGTGGGCTTCGTGGCCGTGGCCGAGCGTCTGGGCCTGGAGACCATCCTGGGAGCCTTCCTGGCGGGGGCGATCCTGTCGATCGTGGACCGGGACCGGCTGATGACCCACGAGCACTTCCGCCTGAAGGTCGAGGCGCTGAGCTTCGGGTTCCTGGTCCCCGTGTTCTTCGTGGCCAGCGGGCTCCGGTTCGACCTGGGTGCGCTGTTCGACAGCCCGTCGAGCGTGATCCGGATCCCGCTGTTCCTCGCGGCGCTGCTCGTGGCTCGAGGCATCCCGGCCCTCCTGTACCGGCCGGCGGTCGGCTCGCGGAAGACGGTCGCTGCGGCGCTGCTCCAGGCCACGTCGCTCCCGTTCATCGTTGCAGCTGCGCAGATCGGGATGGAGCTCGGGTTGATGGAGGCGGCGACCGGCGCGGCGCTGATCGCCGCTGGCCTGCTGTCGGTGCTCGTCCTCCCCGCGGCCGCGCTGTTCGTTCTTCAGCCGGCGCCCGCGGCTACCGCTGCTCCTTCCAGGCCCTGAACACCTCGAGCAGCTCTTCCTTTCCCTCGGCGGGGATCTCGTTCTGCGTCAGCATGCCGGTGAGCTCGATCGTCAACCGCATCTGCTCGAGGTAGCTCGTGCAGTCCTCGCACAGCGCGAGGTGATCCTCCAGGCGCACCCGGTCCCGCTCGGCGAGCGCGCCCTCCAGGTAGTCCGTGACGAGCTCGACCAGCTCCTTGCAGGCCAGAGCTTCCGCCGTGCTCACGTCGCCACCTTCTCGTCGTGCAGGTACTGCTCCAGCGCGCGGCGAACCTTGGATCTGGCGCGGTGGAGGAGCACGCGCTGGTTCGTCTCGGTGATGTCGAGGGCGTCACGTACCTCGGCCGAGGTCCATCCCAGGACGTCGCGGAGCCGGATCACCTCGCGCTGGTTGGGGGGCAGCCCTTCGATGGCCTCTCGCACCCGGTCCAGGGTCTCCCCGGCCAGAAGCCGTTCCTCCGGGACTCCCTCCCAGTTCGTCGGCGCCCCCTCGATCCAGTGGTTCGGAGACGGATCGCCGGCGGGCCGGAACCGGTCCGCCTCGACCGCCGGCTCGGCCTCCGTGTCGGGGCTCCACAGCGAGGAGAACGGCACGGTCCGGCTCTCCCGCTGGCCCCGGGTCTTGGCCGTGTTCACCAGGATCCGGAAGATCCAGGTCCGAAGGGACGACCGGCCCTGGAACCCGTCCACCCCCTTCAGGACCCCCAGCCAGGCCTCCTGCACGACGTCCTCGGCGACGGCGCGAGTGGAGACGTACATCATTGCCAGGCGGAGCATGGCCGGTCCGTACCGCTCGACCAGCATCATGAAGGCCCGCTCGTCGCCGGCCCGGAGCGCTTCCACGAGCACCAGGTCCTCTGAGGAGGCCACGACGGTCCGATCCTCTGTCACGAGGTCGAGCTTATCGCCGGGGCGAGTGGGTCAGGGAGGGGCGCGGCGCGAGCGTGGAGGGGGCCTCGGTGTGGAGCAGCTATGGGCGAGCGGCGCCCACGTAGACGCTCCACAGGATGGTCCGGACCTGGACGACCGTCCCGGTGTGGGGGGAGTCGATCATCCGGCCGCCGCCGACGTAGATGCCGACGTGGTGGATGGGCGAGTAGAAGAAAACCAGGTCCCCCGGCTGGAGGTCCTCCCGAGCCACGTGGGGTAGCACGTCGTACTGCATCTGCGAGGAGTGGGGGAGCGAGACGCCGGCGTGGGCCCACGCCCACATGGTGAACCCCGAGCAGTCGAAGCCGGTCTCGGGGCTGGAGCCGCCCCACTGGTACGGCGTCCCGATCACCGAGTACGCAGCGTCGATGGCGGCTTGGGCGCTGGGGTTGGGGGCCGGCGGCGGCCCGCCGGGAGGCGGGGACACCCTGACCGTGCCCGATGAGGGGGCCGAGGTGGCCGAGGCGGTCGTTGCGGCGCTCCGGGCCGCCAAGGCGTCGTGGTATCGGCGGTCCAGGTCCTCGTACAGAGCCCTCGCTTCGGCGATGCCTCCCCGGATCTCCGACTCCTTCGCCCGGAGGCCCGCAACGACCTGTTGCTGCTCGTGCAGTGCCATCGCGAGCTGATCCGCCGCCCACGTCGCCCGCTGCCGTGCGGTCTCGGCCGTGGTGGCGAGGTCCGAGCTCGCCTGGGCCAGGCTGCCGATGAACTCGAGCCGGTCGGAGAACTCTGCGAAGGAGGCTGCCCCGAGGAGGATCTCCAGCTCCGAGCCGACGCCCTGGTAGGCCTGGGCCGCCCGCGCGTTGAGGTCGGAGAGCGCCCGCTCGGCGGTGGCCCCCGCCCTCCCGGCTTCCGCGCGGACCTGAGCCAGCCGAGACTGGATCTCGGCCAGCCGGACCTGCTGCTGGTCGTATTGCTCGACGAGGAGCGAGAGGCGCTCGTTCAGCGCGTCGAGCTTTTCCTCGGCGGCCCGGACATCTTGCGGGGACGGAGCGGCCGAGGAGAAGGTCGTGCCCGCCACCGATAGGGAAAGCGCGATCAGCAGGGCGAGTGCGCCCCGAGCGATCCGGCCGCGGCCTTCCGTCCTGTCTGTCGGCATAAAAGGAAGCGGACTGCCTGAGCAGTCCGGGCCAAGGCTACCGGGCCGTGCCGGGGCCCGTCAAACACCGGTTGGGCAAGCGAGAAACCAGTCGGGACGGCGGGATTTGAACCCGCGACCTCAGCGTCCCGAACGCTGCGCGCTACCAAGCTGCGCTACGTCCCGAGTGGCGCCAGTCTAGCGGCTCGCCGCGGCCTCCGGCCGGGTAGGCTTTCGCCCCGAGCGACGAGGAGCGTGGCCGCGAGATGACCGTCCTTGCCTATCTGCGCTTCGTCCTGGCGGGCGGGGCCGACCGGGAGGCCTTCGAGCGCGACCTGGCGGCCGTGAGCAAGCTGGCCGAGGGGCAGCCGGGCTTCCGGTGGAGCGAGACCGGGCGGGACCCGTGGGACGATCGAAGGTACGTCGTCGTCTCGGAGTGGGACGAGGTCGACCAGGTCAGGGCGTTCGAGCACCACCCGGAGCACGAGGCCATCATCCGCCGCTGGGAGTCGCGGTACGAGCAGGAGTTCGTCCACCGCCGGTTCGTCCCGTGGATCCGGCCGGAGGCGGACCAAGCCACGGCATGATGGCTCCCCGATGAGGATCGCGCTGATCTGCCCTCCCTGGCTGGCCGTCCCGCCCAAGGGGTACGGCGGCATCGAGTGGGTCGTGGCCCTGGAGGCCGACGGCCTGGCCGAGGCCGGCCACGACGTGACGCTGTTCGCCACCGGAGACTCGGTCACCAAGGCGAAACTGGAGTTCGTGTTCGAGGAGGCACCGGGGTCGAAAGCCATCAACGACATCATGCTCGACACGACCCACACCTTGTTCTCCCTCCGCGACGTCCGCGACCGGTTCGACGTCCTTCACGTGCACACGCCGTTCTCCGCGCTGGCTGCGGCGATCGAGACCCGCGTGCCCACGGTGCACACCCTCCACGGCTCGTTCACGCCGGAGATGAACCGTCTGTACGGGCTGGTGGGAGAGCGGGCGTGGGTCGTGGCGATCAGCGAGGCGCAGAAGCGCCTCAACGAGACACTCCGTTACGGAGGCGTCGTGTACAACGGAATCGACCTGGACTTCTACGCCCTCCAGGAGGAGAAGGAGGACTTCGTCCTGTTCCTGGGCCGGGCGGCGCCGGAGAAGGGGTGGCGGCGCGCCATCGAGGCGTCAAAGCGCTCCGGCGACCGGCTGGTGTCGGCCGTGAAGATCGCGCACTGGACGGAGGAAGAGGAGTGGGAGACGAACATCAAGCCCAACCTCCCGAAGGACGCCGTGGTCATGGGCGAGATCTCGCAGGATGAGAAGGTGGACCTGCTCCGGCGGGCCAAGGCCGTTCTGTTCCCCATCGACTGGCCGGAGCCGTTCGGCCTGGTCATGACGGAGGCTATGGCGTGTGGGACCCCGGTGATCGCCACACCGCGGGGGTCGGTCCCGGAGGTGATCGAGGACGGGGTCACGGGGTGGATCGTCTCCGTCGAGGACTACGCTGAGGATGCGGCCGAGCGGCTGCGGCGCCTCGACGAGATCGATCCGCACGCCTGTCGGGATCGCGTGCAGCGGTTGTTCTCAAAGGAGGCCATGGTGGCGGGGTACGAACGCGTCTTCGAGCGCGTGATCGCCGATGCCGCGGGGGAGCGCGCCGATGGCTGAGGGCGGGACCCGCACGGAGTCCGACAGCATGGGAGCCGTCGAGGTCCCCGCCGACCGGTACTGGGGGGCGCAGACCCAGCGGTCGCTGCACCACTTCTCGATCGGGGAGGACCGGATGCCGGTCGAGGTGGTGCGGGCGTTCGGGATCCTGAAGAAGGCCTGCGCCCTGGTGAACGCGGAGCGAGGGCTCCTGCCCCCGGACAAGGCCAACCTCATCGTACAGGTCGCCGACGAGGTCACCCAGGGCAAGCTCGACGACCACTTCCCGCTGTACGTGTGGCAGACCGGGTCCGGCACCCAGTCGAACATGAACGCCAACGAGGTCATCTCGAACCGGGCCATCGAGCTGGCCGGGGGCGAGCTCGGCACCAAGAAGCCGATCCATCCGAACGACGACGTGAACATGTCGCAGTCGTCGAACGACACGTTCCCCACCGCGATGCACGTCGCGGCGGCCCAGGCCGTCGTTCACGCGCTGCTGCCGTCGCTCCGGACCCTCCGCGACGCCCTCCAGCGCAAGGCGGAGGAGTTCGTCGATATCGTGAAGATCGGCCGTACCCATCTACAGGACGCCGTGCCGCTCACGCTGGGCCAGGAGTTCTCGGGCTACGTAGCCCAACTCGACGACGACCTCGTACGGATCGAGCAGGCCCTGCCGGGGATCTACGAGCTGGCCATCGGGGGCACTGCCGTGGGCACCGGGCTGAACGCCCCACCGGGGTTCGGCGAGGCGGCGGCGGCGAAGATCGCCGAGCTCACCGGGCTCCCGTTCACCAGGGCGCCGAACACGTTCGCCGCTCTAGCCGCCCACGACGCCCTGGTCGCGGCGCACGGGGGGCTCCGGACGCTCGCCGTCTCGCTGATGAAGGTCGCGAACGACGTCCGGTGGCTTGGCTCGGGCCCCCGCTCCGGCCTGGGCGAGCTGTCGCTCCCGGAGAACGAGCCCGGGTCCTCGATCATGCCGGGCAAGGTCAACCCGACGCAGTCCGAGGCCATGACCATGGTGTGCTGCCAGGTCCTGGGCAACGACGTCGCGATCGCGGTGGCCGGCTCGCAGGGGAACTTCGAGCTGAACGTGTTCAAGCCCGTCATCATCATGAACTTCCTGCACTCCACCCGGATCCTGGCCGACGTCTGCCGCACGTTCCGCGAGTTCTGCGTGGAGGGGATCGAGGCGAACCGGGAGCGCATCGCCGAGCTCGTGGGCAACTCGCTGATGCTGGTCACGGCGCTCTCGCCGAAGATCGGCTACGACAAGGCGGCCGAGATCGCGAAGAAGGCGCACGTCGAGGGCACCACGCTCAAGGAGGCCGCCTTGTCGCTCGGCTACCTCACGGAGCAGGAGTACGACGAGCTGGTGCGCCCGGAGAAGATGGTCGGGCCGGAGTAGCCGGGCCTACCGGCGGCGCAGCTCCAGAATGGTCGCCTCGGGGCGGCACAGGAACCGAAACGGCGCGTACTTGCTGGTCCCCAGCCCCGGCGAGATGTGCGCGTACGCGTCCCCCAGCCGCACCAAGCCCGACGCCATGCGCCGCGGCACGTGGGAGTTGGTCACCAGCGCTCCCACGAACGGCATCCGGACCTGCCCACCGTGGGTGTGGCCGAACACCATGAGGTCGTATCCGAGGGCGGCGAGCTCCGGGGCGGGGTCCGGCGAGTGGCTGACCGCGAACCCGAATCGCTCGGGATGCCGGCGGGGCGCCACCCGCAGATCCTGGCGTCCGATGTGCGGGTCGTCCAGGCCGAGCAGCTCGACGCCCAGGCCGTCCAGGGCCGCGAGCGTCCGGACGTTCGGCAGGTGGACCCAGCCGTCCGTCGCGAGGAGCTCGATCATCTCGAGCGCCCGGCCCCGCCTGGCCCGGCGGCGCGTGCGGCCCTTGCGGAAGTACCGGAAGTAGTTGAGGGGCCGAGGCACGAAGTAGTCGTTGGAGCCCAGCACGAAGTAGGAGGCCAGACGGCCCCGCACGGCCCGGAGCGCTCGAGCGGCCTCCTCCACGGCCTCCGGCTCGCCGACGATGTCACCCGTCACCACGGTCACGTCCGCTCCGGGCAGGCCCTCCAGGAACCGGCGCAACCCGTCCGAGCGCCGCGTGAAGTGCAGGTCCGAAAGGTGCAGCACCGTGAGCTCGTCAGGCCCTTCGGCCGGTAGGATGGGCACCCGGTACCGGACCAGTCGGTACCATCGCCGTTCGACGAGCGCGCCGTAGGCCACGCAGAGCGCACCGACGGACACGATCGCGACCAGGATCCAGGGGAGCACAGGAGGAAGTCTACGGTGGACGAATCCACCCTCAAAGCGCGGGTCCAACGCGAGATGCATGAGGCCCTGAAGGCCGGCGACAAGATCCGCCTGGGTGCCCTTCGGATGCTCTCCGCCGCCATCACGAACCGCGAGAAGGAGGTGCTCCACGAGCTCAACGACGACGAGGTCCGAGAGATGGCCGTCCGGGAGGTCAAGCGGCGCAACGAGTCCATCGAGGCCTTCGAGAAGGGCGGCCGGGCCGACCTGGTGGAGAAGGAGACCGCCGAGCGAGAAGTGCTGAACGCCTACGCACCCGTCCCGCTGTCCGAGGCCGAGGTGGACGCCCTGATCGACGAGGCCCTCGCGGCGACCGGTGCCTCCGGTCCCCAGGAGATGGGCAAGGTCATGGGGTTCGTGATGGGCAAGGCCAAGGGCAAGGTCGACGGCTCGGCCGTCCAGGCCAAGGTCCGGGCTCGCCTCGGCGGCTAGGCCTTCCTGATCACCAGACGAGCAGATGATCGAGATGCGGTTCCGACGATTTCAGCGGGTCACAAGCCTCATGTAAGGATTCGGAAAGGCTGCTCGAATAGCCTTGAGTGGTGCCGAACGGCGATTCCCAACGATCGATCACGAAGCCTGGCAGCGGAATCCAAGCGGATCGACTGAGCTCGGGCCATCGACACCCGCGGTCCTCGGTCCCCGGGCGATCGAATGGCGTCGGCGTCGTGATCGGGCTGGTCGCCGGCGGCGTGTCGATCGGCGTCGCCCAGCTTGTCGCGGGCATCGTGAACCCCCAGGCATCGCCGATCATCACGGTCGGCCAGTCGGCGATTGACGCGACGCCCGAGTGGCTGAAGAGCTTCGCGATAAGGACGTTGGGGTCCAACGACAAGCTGGTCCTCCTCGCGGGAATCGGCGCCGTTCTCGTGCTGATCTCGGTCGCCCTCGGCATCGCCTCTGTGCGGCGGCTCTGGGTGGGGATCGCCGGCCTCGTCGCGTTCGGGGCGATGGGCGTGGCGGCGGCGCTGTCCCGACCCGCGAGCCGGCCCGTGGACGCGGTCCCGGCGATCCTCGGCGCCGTTGCCGCCGGCGGGACGCTCGTCCTGCTGCAACGCTCGATTTCCCATTCGCGAGCGTCGTCGACGAACTCATCGCCACCGGCGGATGATGACGGCGCCGAAGTCATCGATCGGCGGCGCTTCTTCCTGATCGGGGCCGTCGGCGCGGTCGCGGCCGTGATCGCCGGGGCTGCCGGGAACCTCCTCGCGCGTCGCTTCCGGGCAGACGCCTCTAGGGCCGAGGTCCGGATCCCGGCGCCGGCGAGCCGGGCGGCCACGCCCGCCGCGACGGAGCTGTCCGTCCCGGGACTCGGACCGTTCTTCACGCCGAACGCCCGGTTCTACCGCGTAGACACCGCGCTGTTGGTTCCGGCGGTCACAGCGGAGGACTGGCAACTTCGCGTGCATGGGATGGTCGATCGTGAGATCACGCTGGACTTCGAGCAGCTGCTCGCCCGCCCGCTGATCGAGCGCGATATCACGATCGCCTGCGTCTCCAACCCCGTCGGCGGCCGGTACGTGGGAAACGCGCGATGGATCGGCGCACCCCTGAGGGACCTGCTGGAGGAGGCGGGCGTCCAGCCCGGAGCCGACCAGATCGTGACGCGATCCGTTGACGGCTTCACCCTCGGCACGCCCACGATGGTCGCGATGGACGGCAGGGACGCGATGCTGGCCGTCGCGATGAATGGGGAGCCCCTCCCGCTCGCCCACGGCTTCCCCGTTCGCATGATCGTGCCGGGCCTCTACGGCTACGTGTCGGCGACGAAGTGGCTCGTGGACATGGAGCTCACCACGTTCGACGCCTTCGATCCGTATTGGGTCCAGCGTGGATGGGCCGAGCAGGCCCCGATCAAGACGATGTCGAGGATCGACACGCCGACGCCGTTCCTCGATGTGCCGGCCGGCGAGGTCCCCGTCGCCGGCGTCGCCTGGGCCCAGCACCGAGGGATCGACCGCGTCGAGCTCAAGGTCGACGGGGGGCCGTGGGCGGAGGCGGAGCTCGCGGGCGAGGACACGATCGACACGTGGCGGGAGTGGGTCTACCGGTGGGATGCGACACAGGGATCCCACACTCTGTCGGTCCGGGCGACCGACGGGACCGGCCAGACCCAGACGGCGGCGAGGGTCCATCCTTTCCCGAACGGGGCAACGGGCCAACACACGATCGTCGTTCGAGTCACGTGAGATCTCGGAAGGTGGGAGATGCAGACCCCAGGGTGCGGGACACACCGGCCTGCCGGCAAGCCCGGGCCACGCCGACCCTTCGCCACCCGTTCGATCCCGCGCATCCTGCGCTGGCAGATGATGTCCGCGGGGGTCACGGTGGCTGCCTCCTTCCGTTGGTTGACGTCAACCAAAGGACTCACCGCCTGGTCCCTCGTTCGTGGGCAACCTCAACCAGTGAACAGGAAAGCCTAGGCCAGCCGTCGCCGGGGCAAGCCCGGCCCGTGGGCCCGCTGGCCCACCCAGATCGTGACGGTCGAGCCCGCGGGGACCTGCTCGTACGCGGCCGGCGACTGGATCTGGACGATCCCGTCCTGGTTGGGGTCGGAGACCTCGATGCGCTGCACGTCGACCTCGAGCCCCGCCGCCTTCAGCGCGTCCACGGCGTCCTTCTCGGCGAGGCCGACAACGTTCGGCACGAGGACCGGCTGGCCGTCCTCGTCGCCCTTGCCCCCCTTGCCGTTGCTGACGGTGAGCTTCACGCCGCTCCCGAGCGTCGCGGTCGTCCCGCCCTCCGGTGACTGCTCGAAGACCGTGTTCACCAGCACGGAGGAATCCACCTTCTCGACGATCGGCGTGAAGTTCGCTTCCACCAGGATCTCCTGCGCCTCGCGGGAGCGAAGGCCGACCACGTTCGGGATCTCCCCGCCGGGCTGGGGCGGCGGGGCCGGGAAGCCCAGCACCGGCATGCCGGACACGGCCTTCACCATGAAGTCCTGCCAGATCGGAGCGGCCACCGTTCCACCGAACACGGAGTAGCCGTAATACGAGTCCATGGGGACTTGACCCTCCGGGAATCCCACCCACACCGCCGTGGCCACCTGCGGGGTGTATCCGGCGAAGTAGACGTTCGTGTAGTCCTGGGCGGTGCCGGTCTTGCCGGCGATGGGCCGGCCGATCTGCGCGGCCGAGCCGGTCCCGCAGCACACCACCCGCTGGAGCATGGCGGTGACCAGGTGGGCGATGTCCGGGTCGATCACCTGCCTGCACTCCGGCTTGTGCTGGTACAGCTTCTCGCCGCCCGGCAGCACGACCCGGCCGATGGCGAACGATCGGCACCGCACGCCGCCGTTGGCGAGCGTCGAAAAGCCCGCCGCCATGTCGAGCGTCGAGACCTCAACCGTTCCCAGGGTGATGGACGGCACGGCCGTGAGCGGTGAGGCGATCCCCATCTGTCGGGCCGCCTTCACGATCTGTTCGGCCCCGACGTCCAGGGCGAGCTGGGCGAAGACCACGTTCACGGAGTTCTGGGTCGCCGTCCACAGGTCGATGTACCCGCGGTCGCCCGCCCCTTCGGCGTTCGAGACGCACCCCGTCTCGGACAGCCACAGGCTCGAGCAGAACGGCGACTTGGAGGAGTAGACCTTGCCCGGCGGGAACTCCTCCTGGAACGCAGCGACCAGCGTGAACGGCTTGAAGGCAGAGCCCACCTGGCGCCGCCCCTGCCACACCAGGTCGAGCTGGTCCCGCCGGTAGTTCTTGCCGGAGAGCATGGCCCGGATGGCTCCGGTCTTCGCATCGACCGAGACCAGCGAGACGTCGGGGCCGCGCTTCGGATCGATGGCCGAGCTCGCGTCCACCGCCTCCTGTGCGTATCGCTGCCAGTCGGGCCTGAGCGTGGTGTAGATCTTCAGACCGCCCTGGAACAGCGTGTGCCTGCGCTGGTTGTAGGTCTTGCCGAACGCGTCGAACTCGCCGTCCGGGTTGTCCAGGATCGACTGCGTGATGTAGTGGATGAAGAACGGCTGGACCTTCTGGCCGGTCTTGCCGGCCGTCTCCGCCAGCCTGATGGAGCTGGCCATGGCTCGGTCGACCTCCAACTGGGGGACCCAGCCCAGCGTGGCCAATCGCCCTAGCACCTCGTTCCGGCGGGCCTCGGCCCTTTGGGGGTGCGTCACCGGGTTGTACTGCTCCGGCGCCGCGATCAGCCCGGCGAGGAGCGCCCCCTGGGGAAGGTTCAGCTTCGAGGCCGGCTTCCCGAAGTAGTGCTGCGAGGCCGTGCCGATCCCGTACACGCCGTTTCCGAAATACACCTCGTTCAGATACATCTCGAGGATCTTGTCCTTCGAGTACTTCTGCTCCAGGCGCATGGCAAGCGCGGCCTCCTGGAACTTCCGGGCGAAGGTCTGCTCGTTCGTGCTGATCACAGCGTTCTTCACGAGCTGCTGCGTGATGGTCGAGCCGCCCTGCGTGATGCGCCCCGCGATGAGGTTCGCCAGCATGGCCCGGAAAACGGACGGAACGTTGATGGGCCCGTGGCCGTAGAACCCGTCGTCCTCGATGGCGAGCACGGCGTCCCTTGCGATGGGCGCGACCTTCCGGAGGCGGACGATCTGGCGGTTCTCGTCCAGGAACAGGGTGGCCAGGACCGACCCGTCGGCCGCGTAGATCGTGGAGCGCTCCGGAGGATGCGGGATCCTGGTGAACGCCGCCCCGGCCGACTCCAGCCGGTCGTTCAGCGCGGTCGTCCCCATGTCGAGTGCGCCGAACAACGGGTACAGCATGAGCGCCACCAGGACGGCGGCGAGCGCGATGACCGCGGCGAACAGGACCGGGTACAGGGGCAACGCGGCGATGCCCTCGTGCGGCCGCGGGCCGGCGCCGGTCGTGCGGAACCGGTCTGTGGGCGGAGCCTCCATGAGCTCGGGGCCAGGATACTCTCGCGGGTCCGCCGGTACGATGGGGCGGCCCATGCGCCGCGCCCTGTTCGTCTCCCTCCTGGCATTCGCGCTCGCGCCGGCGGCGCAAGAAGCCGCGGGGGCTCAGCCCGAGGCGCCGGCCCGAGTGATCGTGGCCGAGATCGACGGGTCGATCGACCGAACGCTCGCGGGATATCTCGTCGACACCCTGGCCGAGGGCGAGCGGACCGGGGCTACCGTGGTGCTTCAAGTGGACACCGCCGGGACCCTTGATCAGGACGCCGTGGGACTTGCCCGGCGGATCTTCGAATCGAAGGTCCCGGTGATCGCGTGGGTGGGGCCGGCGCCCGCCAAGGCGCAGGGGGCAGGGCTGCTTTTCCTGTACGCCTCGAGCCTGGCCGCTGTGTCTCCGGGCGCCGGAGTGGGGCCGCTTCAGCCCCTCGACCTGGTGGACGCTCGGAACCGGACCATGCCCGACGAGGCCACCCTGAAGGAGCTGGTGCTCGGATGGGCGTCCGAACGGGGCAGGCCCCCCGTCCTCGACGTCCCGTCGACGCCGGTTCCCGCCCAGACCGCCCTGAACCTGCACATCGCCCAGGTCGTCGCACCATCCGTGCCGGACCTGCTGGAGGAGGTGGACCGGACCACCGTCGAGACCGCGGCCGGACCGGTGACCCTTCGCACGAGGATCGCCGAGAGCCGGTCCGAGACGCCGGTGGACGTCCGGTTCACCGAGCCCGGCCCGGTCGACCGGGTTCTGCACGCCGCGGCGTCCCCCGCCGCCATCTACGTGCTGCTGGTGCTGGGGTTCGCCGCCCTGGCCTTCGAGCTCGTCCAACCGGGGTTCGGGTTCGCCGGGGTGGCGAGCCTCTCGATGCTCGCCCTGGGCATCTACGGGCTCACGGCGGTCCCGGCGTCGTGGCTGGGACTCCTGCTGCTGGTGGGGGGGATGCTGTTCCTGGCCGCCGACGTGCTGCTCCGTAGGCTCGGCGCGCTAACCGCCTTGGGGCTGGCAACGTTCCTGGCTGGCTCGGTGCTCGCGTTTCGGGGGGTGGTGCCGGCCATCCGGGTCTCCCCGTGGCTCGTGGGCTCCCTCACGGTGGGGAGCTTCCTGTATTACGGGTTCGCCCTGACCGTGGCCCTTCAGTCGCGGGAGCGGATCACCTCCACCCAGCGCGGACTGGTCGGCCTGGTCGGCGAGACCCGGGGGGAGCTCCGGCCCGAGGGTCCGGTGTACGTCAAGGGGACCCTGTGGCGGGGCCGGAGCTCGGATGGTCCCATCCCCGCCGGCACCCGGGTCCGGATCCGGGGGGTGGACGGCCTGATCCTGCGGGTGGAGCCCGAGCCGGGACCGGAGGGCGGCCCGCCCGCCCGGGACTGACCGTCCCGAGCTCGCCCCAGCCCGAGACCCCCGAGGCCCGGCAGCCGGGCCGGACCTCCCAGGGCCCCGGCCCGCGCGTTCGGTCGCGGAACCGTGTTTTTCGGCCCTCGGCCTGGCCTCCCGTGAAACGGGGAAATCCCCGCGGCGTCTAGATACGAAAACTGAGGTAGGAGCCCGTGAGGAGGGATCCGGCCGTTCGGGCCGAGTCGATGGCTATCGAGTGGACGTGGGCCTGGCAGTTCGATGCCGCCTGCCGCGGCGAGGATTCGGCGCTGTTCTTCGCCCCTAACTACTTCGAAAAGCGCGTGGAGAAGGGGGCCCGGGAGGCTAGGGCCAAGGCCATCTGCGCCCGGTGCCCCGTGCGCGAGGAGTGCCTCGAATACGCGGTCCGGATCCGGGAGACGCACGGCATCTGGGGCGGCCTGAACGAGCTGGAGCGCCGGCAGCTCCTCCGGGAACGGGCCCTTCGGGCCGGCTGAGCCGGGCCGAGTCCCAGGCGGGCGGCGCCGGGCCCCCGAAACCCTCCGGGCGGCGTGCGCGGTTCGATCTTCGTCTGCAACAATCCAGGCACGTCGGAGGGGAGGGGCCATCAGCATCGAGGACCTGCTGGCAACGCTCGGCATCCAGTTACCACCGGCCCCTGCGCCGCTCGCGTCCTACGTGCCGGTCCGCATCACCGGCGAGCTCGCCTTCGTGGCCGGAC